>ENA-ORDA01000049-ORDA01000049.1-marine-metagenome-genome-assembly--contig:-NODE-49-length-112460-cov-8.441117_pt1 | contig 112460 bp, 84 predicted proteins | sample MGYA00237778_ERZ508506 | MGnify/ENA primary metagenome ERZ508506 (study PRJEB26177, sample SAMN06267891) | marine metagenome | isolation source: Monterey Bay, California, USA | place: Pacific...
ACATCAGTAACGGTAACTGATCCATTACTTGGAGGCTTGTTAACGGCAGTACCAACTGGAGACACCAACAACAACACAATACTAGAAGTTACCGAGACTTGGGTTTATGTTCAAGACTATGTGGTAACACAATCAGATATTGATACGGGTAGTATTACCAACCAGGCTACGGCAAGTGGAACAGGAGTAAACGGTATTGTTAGTGATGTATCTGGCGCTACCGTTAGTGATGATATTCCAACAGTAACGATCGTTCCAGAGGCTTGTTTAGATGCTATTGCGATTACTAAAACAGGAGTCTTTAATGATGTAGATACTAGTGGATGTTCAACAGCGTCGGTAGATACAGTTACGTACACTTTTACTGTTACTAACCAAGGTAACACACCTCTTACATCAGTAACGGTAACTGATCCATTACTTGGAGGCTTGTTAACGGCAGTACCAACTGGAGACACCAACAACAACACGATACTAGAGGTTACCGAGACTTGGGTATATGTTCAAGACTATGTGGTAACACAATCAGATATTGATACGGGCAGTATTACCAATCAGGCTACGGCAAGTGGAACAGGAGTAAACGGTATTGTTAGTGATGTATCTGGAGCTACTATTAGTGATGATATTCCAACAGTAACAATCGTTCCAGAGGCTTGTTTAGATGCTATTGCTATTACAAAGTCAGGAGTATTTAATGATGTAGATTCAAATGGATGTTCTACAGCATCGGTAGATACAGTTACGTACACTTTTACAGTAACCAACCAGGGTAACACATCTCTTACATCAGTTACAGTAACGGATCCATTACTTGGTGGCTTGTTAACAGCAGTACCATCTGGAGACACCAACAACAACACGATACTAGAGGTTACCGAGACTTGGGTTTATGTTCAAGACTATGTGGTAACACAATCAGATATTGATACGGGCAGTATCACCAACCAGGCTACGGCAAGTGGAACAGGAGTAAACGGTATTGTTAGTGATGTATCTGGCGCTACTATTAGTGATGATATTCCAACGGTAACAATCGTTCCAGAGGCTTGTTTAGATGCTATTGCTATTACAAAGTCAGGAGTCTTTAATGATGTAGATACTAGTGGATGTTCAACAGCATCGGTAGATACAGTTACGTACACTTTCACAGTAACCAACCAGGGGAATACTCCACTTTCATCAGTTACAGTAACCGATCCATTACTTGGAGGTTTGTTAACGGCAACACCAACTGGAGACACTAACAACAACACAATACTAGAAGTTACAGAGACTTGGGTTTATGTTCAAGACTATGTGGTAACCCAATCAGATATTGATACGGGCAGTATCACCAATCAGGCTACTGCAAGTGGTACAGGGTTAAACGCAGTGGTATTTGATCTTTCAGATGAGAGTTTAGTTACACAAGATGATCCAACGGTAACTACCCTTTGTCAAAACAATGCTATTGCACTTATAAAAACAGGCGTGTTTAATGATATCAATGCAGATAATTGTGCAGATGTTAATGAAACTATTAACTACAGTTTTGTTATAAAAAACACTGGAAACACTACCATTTCTAATATTGATATTGATGATGCAATGGTAAATGTAATAGGAGGTCCTATCACCCTTGCTCCAGGACAAGAGGATGCAGTTACATTTACAGCGGTCTATTTAATTACTCAGGTAGATATTGATCTTGGGTCTATTACAAACACCGCCATAGTAAGTGGTTTAAACCCAGCTGGAGTTCTAATTACCGACACCTCTGATGATGACAGTTTCTTACAAGATGATCCAACGGTAACTACCCTTTGTCAAAACAATGCTATTGCACTTATAAAAACAGGTGTTTTTAATGATACCAATGCAGATAATTGTGCAAATGTTAAAGAAACCATCACCTATAGTTTTATGGTTAAAAACATGGGTAACACTACAATTTCTGGTGTTGATATTGAAGATGCAATGGTAAATGTTCTAGGAGGCCCTATAACTCTGGCTCCAGGTCAAGAAGATTCAGCTTCATTTACGGCTGTTTATTTGATTACTCAAGCAGATATCGATACGGGGGCTGTAACAAACACAGCTACCGTAACAGGAGTAACTTCTGCAGGAGTTGTTGTTAGTGATTTATCAGATGATGACACTCTAACTCAAGATGACCCAACTATTACTGAGCTATGTAATTTGGCTGTTATTGCCTTAATTAAAACGGCAATACTTGGAGATGAAAATGGTGATGGTTGTATAGACCTGGGAGAGACCATAATCTATGACTTTGTTGTAACAAACCTTGGTAACGTTCCTCTAACCCAGGTTATAGTTACAGATCCAATGGTTACGGTACAAGGTGGGCCAGTAACCATACTAGCTGGTGAGAGTGATACTGAAAGCTTCTTTGCCATTTATACTGTTACACAAGACGATGTTGAGAATGGCCAAATTAGTAACCAGGCTATTGCGGAAGGGCTTGATCCTTCAGGCAACGTTGTTAATGATTTATCTGATGATAATAGCAACTTTGAAAATGATAGTACGATAAGTATTTTGTGTCAAGATCCATCTATCTTTCTTGAAAAAGAGGGGGTGTTTAATGACGAAAACAATAGTGGATTTGCTGATGTTGGTGAAACAATTAGTTATTATTTCACAGTAACCAACACAGGAAATCTCATATTGTTTAATATTACTGTAGAAGATCCATTGCCGGGATTAGTTGTGCAAGGAGGTCCTATAGCATTATTAGAGCCAGGACAGATTGACGCTACCACTTTTACAGCGACATATGTAATAACTCAGGCAGATATAGATTTACAAAGGGTAGTTAATCAAGCTACGGTAAGAAGTGTAACAGCAAATAATATAGCTGTTATTGACACATCTGATGATCCAACCAACCTAACAAATTCAGATCCAGACTCTGATGGAGATCCTGATGACCCAACCATTACTCCGTTGCCAAGTGTAGGAGGTCAGTTTGAAATATTTAATGCTGTTTCAGCAGATGAAAACGGTGAGAACGACTTCTTCTTTGTTAGTGGGATTAGTGATTGGCCAGACAATAACGTTCAGATATTTAACCGCTGGGGTGTTAAAGTTTTTGAAACTAGTGGCTATGGAGGAAGTAATGATCAAGAGAATGTCTTTAGAGGTTATTCTGATGGTCGTCAAACAGTTGCACCAGAAACATTATTACCAACAGGTACCTACTATTATATAATTACATTTAATGGTCCAGATAACCCAGGTAAAAATAGTTATGCCGGTTACTTATATTTAAATAGATAAAAGATAAAATTTAGTGCTAAGGGCCACAGCTTTTAGTTATAAACTATATAATATGAAACAAAAATTAATCACAGGTATCGCGGTATTTTTATTTGGACTGCTAGGGGTTTCTGCCCAGCAAGATCCGCAGTATACGCAGTATATGTATAATACTCAGGTTGTAAATCCTGGATATGCTGGATCTAAAGAGGTGCTTAGTTTTGGAGCCTTAATGCGCAGCCAATGGGTAGGTCTTGATGGCGCCCCTAAAACAGGGACTTTTACTATTGATGGCCCAGTAAGTAGTGCTAAAAACATGGGTTTAGGCCTTAGTATTGTTGTAGATGAAATAGGCCCAGCAGTAGAGACCAACTTTACGGTAGATTACTCATACACAATAAAAGTAGGTGAGGATAAAAACCTAGCTTTTGGTTTAAAAGCAGGTATGCATATACTAGATGTAGATTTTACTAAATTGGATGTTTTTGACCAGAATGATCCAAGGTTTCAAAATAATATAGATAACAAGTTTCAGCCACAAATTGGTGCAGGATTGTATTTTCATACACCAAATTACTATGTAGGCTTATCTGTGCCAAACTTCTTAACTACAAGGCATTTTGACGTTTCTAGTTTAGATAATTCAAATTCTGAGTCTACACCTCAAGAAAATGTACACTACTTTTTAATTGCAGGATATGTATTTGATGTCAATGAAAATTTAAAATTAAAGCCTGCATTTATGAGTAAGGTAGTGGCTGGAGCACCCTTGCAAGCAGATGTGTCTATAAATGCACTGTTTAATGAAAAATTAACTCTTGGGGTTGCCTACAGATGGAGCGCGGCTGTAACAGCTATGGCTGGTTTTCAGGTAAATGATGGTTTGTTTATTGGTCTTGGGTATGATTATCAAACCACAGATTTAGAAATATACAGTGATGGATCTTATGAGTTGATGTTACGCTTTGACGTATTTACCAAACCAGAGAGAGTACTTACACCAAGATTTTTCTAGATACTAATATGTCTAGGATACAAACTATAGAATAAAATTAATAAACAATAACATAATAGCAACATTATGGATATCCGTTCAATACAAAAGTTACTTACCATACTTGTTATGTTTTTAAACATTGGGTTTGGTTTTTCACAAGCAAATGCCCTTATACAGGCAGACAAGGATTTTGATCGCTTTGCGTATATAGATGCTCGTGATATTTACCTAAAAGTTGTAGAAGATGGGTATGGTTCTGCTGAGATTTACAAGAAATTAGGTGACACCTATTATTGGAATAGTGAGTATGATAATGCTTCAAAATGGTATCTACGTTTAGTAGAACAATTTCCAGAGCAAACAACCCCCGAGTATTATTTAAGAGCAGCACAAAGCCTAAAAACACAAAGTGATTACCTGCGCTCCGACCAAATGATGGAGCAATATACTATTGTTGCAGCAGATAATTTAATTTCAAAAAACTTTAAAAAAAATAAAGAGTATCTCAGTGAAATAGCTTTTCAGTCAAAGAAATATGAACTAGTTAAAACCAATATTAGTTCTGCAACCTCAGATTTTGGTTCTGCCTATTACAACGGTAATATTGTATTTGCTTCTGCCGACGGAACTGTTGGTGAAAATAGAGATCTTTGGACAAATCAACCTTTTTTAGATTTATTTGTTGCCACTCGTGATAGTCTTGGACTGCTTTCAGATAAAGAGCCTTTAAGTGACAAAATAAATACAAAATATCATGAGAGTTCTGCGGTATTTACCCAGGATGGAGAGGTCATTTATTTCACTAGAAACAACTATGCCCAAGGAGACAGAAAACCAGGGAGGGATAAGCAAAGAACCGTTCGTTTAAAACTCTATACTTCAACAAAGGATAGTTTAGGAAACTGGACAGATGCTGTAGAGTTGCCATTTAATAGCCAGGAATATTCCACTGCACATCCTGCCCTGAGTGTAGATGAAAAACGCTTGTATTTTTCTAGTGATATGCCCGGTAGTTACGGAATGAGTGATTTATGGTATGTTAACATCTCACAAGACGGGACCTATGGATTGCCTATTAATTTGGGTGCAGATGTAAATACAGAGACCAGAGAATCATTTCCTTTTATAAGCAGAAACGGAAATTTATATTTCTCCACAGATGGCCGTCCAGGACTTGGAGGTTATGATATCTTTTCTGCCCCTATTAGCGAACTGGGTGATATTGGAGCTATTGTAAATGTTGGTTCGCCTGCAAATAGTAACCAGGATGATTTTAATTTAATTATTGAAGAAGATTTAAACTTAGGGTACGTTAGTTCTAACAGAGATGGACAGCAGGGAAGTAGTGATGATGATATCTATAGAATCCAATTCTATAACTGCAGTATTGACATCACGGGTGTTGTTGTAGATAGTGAGACAGATAAACCTATTGCAGGAGCTACCGTGATGTTGTTAGATGAAAATAACAAGCAAATATCAGAGCAGATAGCCTCAGATAAGGGTGCTTTTAGTTTTCCTGGCAGAGATTGTGAAACTCAATACACTGTAAGGGCATTAAAGGATGGATTTGAAACAAACGAGGAGCTGTTTACAACACCAAGTGAAACAGAAAAACTATCTCTTGTAATACCCCTAACTCCTGTTGATCCATGTCCTCCAAATGATTTGGGATGTAGATTAACCTTGCTGCCTATATACTTTGATTTTGACAAGAGTTTTATTCGTCCAGATGCTGCAATAGAATTAGCGAAAATACTTGCGGCTATGCGCCAGTATCCAGAACTTATTATTCATATAGAATCACACACAGACGCAAGAGGAAAAGATATTTACAATGAAAAGTTATCTGGCAGAAGAGCACAATCTACCAAGAAATGGCTTATAGGTAATGGTATAGCAGCTTCTAGATTATCAGCAAAAGGATATGGAGAATATCAATTAACCAACCAATGTTCTAATGGAGTTGAGTGCAGTGAGCAGGAGCATCAACTCAATAGAAGGTCTATGTTTATTATTCAAAACTAAAACCCTTATTAAAGGCACAAAAACACCTCTACTGTATGTCGGTAGCGGTGTTTTTGTGTTTATAAAACCTGCATACTAAATAATTGATTGAATTTCTTTTACCTTTGTGGTATAATTTATAGCATGGAATTACAACTTACCAAACCTATTTGCTTTTTTGATTTAGAAACTACAGGTATCAATATAGCTACAGACAGAATTGTAGAAATCTCTATATTAAAAATATTTCCAAACGGAAATAAACAGAGTCATACCTGGAGGGTAAACCCCACGGTTCCTATACCGCCACAAACCACAGCAGTGCATGGCATTACAGACCAGATGGTGGCTAATGAGCCTGTTTTTAAAGACCTCTCCAAGCAAGTTTATGAGTTAATTAAAGATAGTGATCTTGGGGGCTTTAATAGCAACCGTTTTGATATTCCATTACTGGCAGAGGAATTATTAAGAGCCGGTGTAGATTTTGACATGAAGAAAAACCTTGCCGTAGATGTGCAGACTATTTTTCATAAAAAAGAAAAAAGAACCCTAGAGGCGGCCTACCAATTTTATTGTGGTAAAACACTTGTAGATGCACACAGCGCAGCTGCAGATACTAATGCAACGTATGAGGTTTTAAAAGCTCAGTTATCAAGATATGAAGATTTAGATAATAATATCTCTAGCTTGGCTGAGTTTAGTGTGCACAAAAAGTTTGCAGATTTTGCCGGATACATAGGGTATGATAAAGAAGGCAGAGAAGTATTTAGCTTCGGGAAACACAAGGGTGCACAAGTGCTAGATGTCTTAGAAAAAGAGCCAGGTTATTTTGGGTGGTTGTTAAACGCAGATTTCCCTTTGTATACCAAAAAGGTACTAACTAAAATTAAGTTAAGTAAGTTAAATACTAAGTTTTAATATTCTGTTTCAGCAATTATGAAGATTATTTGTATTGGTAGAAATTACGCAGATCACATCACAGAGCTTAAAAATGAAAGGCCATCAGAGCCCATCGTTTTTTTAAAACCTGACACCTCAATACTGCTAAAAAAACAACCTTTTTTTATACCAGAATTCAGCAACGAAGTTCAGCACGAGGTCGAGTTATTGGTTAAAATAACAAAAGTTGGGAAGCATATAGATAAAAAATTTGCACATAAATATTATGATGAAATAGGACTAGGTATAGATTTTACAGCGCGTGATTTACAGCAACAATTAAAACAAAAAGGCCTTCCTTGGGAGAAAGCAAAAGCCTTTGATGGAGCTGCTGTGATTGGTAAATTTGTACCTAAGAGTAGGTTTGATGCCTTAGATGATATTTCTTTTTCACTAAAAAAAAATGAGCAGGTAGTTCAAAAGGGAAACTCTTCTCATATGCTATGGCAATTTGATGAATTAATAGAATATGTATCAAAATATTTCACTTTAAAGATAGGAGATGTTATATTTACAGGTACACCTGCAGGAGTGGCTAAAGTAAATCCAGATGATGTGTTAGCAGGGTTTATAGCAGATGAAGAATTTTTTAAAATAAGAATCAAATAATTAATTTAATGGACACACATTATTCTAAAGCTAGTTTAAGCGCAATTGCTGATGGTGATCAGGACTTTATGTCTATAGTGGCCCAAACCTTTTTGGAGGAAATCCCTCCAGATCTTGAGGGTCTTACGGAGGCTATAAAAAGTAATAATAAAGAGTTAGCCTATCAGTTTGCACACAAAATGAAACCAAATTTTGAGATGTTAGGTATTGCGGTGCAAAAAGATGTAAAAAGCATAGAGTCTTGGACCAAATCATCAAGGAGTGAGGCTACCGTTCAAGAAAATATTGATACACTAAACCGTGTACTTTCTCATGTTTTTGAAGAACTAAAAACAGACTTCCCTACCTAGATGCTAGCAGAAATAATCACCATTGGTGATGAAATACTAATTGGTCAAATCACAGACACTAATTCAGTGTTTATTGCCAAAGAGTTAAATAAAATTGGAGTACAGGTATACCAAATAACCTCTGTACAAGACCAGGGTCAACATATCTTAAACGCCCTTGAAGATGCTAAAAATAGAGTCGATATTGTTCTTTTAACGGGAGGTTTGGGTCCAACAAAAGATGATATTACCAAAAAAACTTTTTTAGAATATTTTCAGGACACACTGGTAGAAAATCCAGTAGTGCTACAAAATATAAAAGACATATTTTCCAAATATTTACAGAAAGCTCCATTGCCCTCAAATCTAGAACAGGCCATGGTTCCCTCAAAAGCCATAGTGCTTCAAAACCCTATAGGTACTGCGCCAGGGATGTGGCTTGAAAAAGACAATACCGTTTTTGTGTCTATGCCAGGTGTGCCAATCGAGATGAGAAAACTCATCACAGATCATGTATTACCTAGAATAAAAACACAGTTTGACAGGCCTTTTATATACCACAAAACCTTGCTTACTTATGGTAAAGGTGAGAGTGAAATACAAGAAATTATAGCCCCTTGGGAAGATCAGTTACCTACAGATATTAAATTAGCTTATTTGCCCTCTTTAGGAAGAGTTAGACTTCGTTTGTCATCTTCAAGTAGCAATGAACAGACTTTAAAAAATGATGTAGATGCCCAGATGAGTGTTCTTAATGGGTTATTAAGTGATATTTCTATAGGGTATGAAGACCAAACTAGCATTCAGGATCAAATAAGTGTAAAACTTCAAAAGCAGCACTGTTTTTTAAGTGTTGTAGAAAGTTGTACCGGTGGCGCTATAGCTGGAGAAATTACAATTTTGCAGGGCGCCTCATCCTACTACAAAGGAGGCATGATTGCCTATGCAACCCAAATAAAGACTGACGTATTAGGGGTTGATGCTGCGCTTATTGAGAAGCATTCAGTGGTTAGCCTTCCAGTAGCAGAGGCTATGGCTGTAAAAAGTAACATTGTTTTTGATACTCAGTACGCCATTGCAACAACAGGAGTAGCAGGCCCTAAAACGACAGACTCCTCGGCAAGGGTGGGTACGGTATGTATTGCAATTGCTAGTCCTAGAGGTGTTTTTTCTGAAGAGTTTAACTTCGGAAACTCAAGAGAACGCGTCATTAAAAAGGCAACAAATAAAGCTTTTGAGATGCTTTTAAAAGAAATATCAAAAAACTGAAATCCTTTTGTTGTGCAAACCAATAATATTAATTAAATTTGCACCCTGATTAAAAATAACTAAATATTATACAAATGTCTAGAGTTTGTGAGCTTACCGGAAAGAGAGCAATGGTTGGAAACAACGTTTCTCACGCGATGAATAAAACAAAGCGCAAGTTTAATGTAAACTTAAAGAAAAAGCGTTTTTACATACCAGAAGAAGACCAGTGGATTACCCTTAAGGTATCTACATCGGCTTTAAAAAATATTAACAAGAGAGGAATCTCTGCAGTTGTTAAAGAAGCTCGCGAAAAAGGTTTTTTAAACAAATAATTGCATAACGCTTAACGTCAATTACAATGGCTAGAAAAGGAAATAGAGTACAGGTTATATTAGAATGTACAGAGCACAAAGAATCAGGACAACCTGGAACTTCTCGTTACATTACTACAAAAAACAAGAAGAACACACCAGATAGAATGGAGTTGAAGAAATTCAATTCTGTACTAAAGAAAATGACTGTTCATAAAGAAATTAAATAATTATTCTTTTTATATTTTAAAAAGATAAAAACTATACGTTATGGCAAAGAAATCAGTTGCATCGTTACAAACAGGATCAAAGCGTTTAACCAAAGCTATCAAGATGGTTAAATCTGAAAAAACAGGTGCTTATATCTTTACAGAGGCTATTATGGCTCCAGACCAGGTTAGTGGTTGGTTGAGTAAGAAATAAATAATACCTTTTTCAAAATTAATAAGAAGCCACTTTTAAAGTGGCTTTTTGTATATCACTATGTTTGCAGTACAAACATCTTGTATATAAGCTAAAGTAGCGCTATTTTTGATATACACTTATAGGTGCCAACACGAGAACAGATCATGAGCTTTTTTAAAAAAATATTCAGCAAAGAAAAAAAGGAAACCCTAGACAAAGGTCTTGAGAAATCTAAGTCTTCTTTTTTTAATAAATTAAACAAAGCCGTTGCAGGTAAAAGCAGCGTAGATGATGATGTACTTGATATGCTAGAAGAGGTTCTTGTATCTAGTGATGTTGGAGTAACTACAACCCTTAAAGTAATAACGCGTATAGAGGCTCGTGTGGCCAAGGATAAATATGTAGGTACAGGTGAGCTTAATGCGATACTTCGTGAAGAAATTGCAGGGCTTTTAAGCGAAATTGATTCAGGAAATGCTACAGATTTTGAGGTTCCCAAGCACGAAAGTGGTCCTCATGTAATTATGGTAGTAGGGGTTAACGGTGTTGGTAAAACCACCACTATAGGTAAGTTAGCAAATCAATTCAAAAATCAAGGCTTACATGTAGTTTTGGGCGCCGCAGATACCTTTAGAGCTGCAGCCATTGATCAATTACAAGTCTGGGCAGATCGCACAGATGTTCCCCTTATAAAGCAAGATATGGGGAGTGATCCTGCAAGTGTCGCTTTTGATACTTTGCAAAGCGGCGTTCAGCAAAAAGCAGATGTCATTATTATTGATACCGCAGGACGTTTGCACAATAAAGTAAACCTGATGAACGAGCTTACTAAAATAAAGCGCGTAATGCAAAAAGTAGTGCCAGATGCCCCACATGATGTGCTTTTGGTTTTAGATGGTTCTACAGGTCAAAACGCTTTTGAGCAGGCCAAACAATTTACTGCAGCAACTGAGGTTACTTCTCTTGCAGTTACTAAACTTGATGGTACCGCAAAAGGTGGCGTGGTGATAGGAATTAGTGATCAATTTCAAATTCCAGTAAAATATATTGGAGTAGGAGAGGGTATTGATGATCTGCAAGTATTTAATAAATTAGAATTTGTAGATTCATTTTTCAATTAGAACTTCTGAGCCATACCAATAACAAACACATTTTCTATAAACAATACTTTTTGTAGCGTTTTATATCTGCTAAATAGCAGTTTGAAAGGTTTATTTCCCCTAAGAAAAACAACTATCTTTGCAAACTAATAATTCGATATTCAAAAATCGTATATAGTATCACACAATCATGCGTACAAAAACACTTAAGAAAAATAAAATTAATGTAGTGACCTTGGGTTGCTCCAAAAATGTATACGATAGTGAAGTGCTCATGGGCCAACTTCGTGCAAACAACAAAGAGGTTGTTCATGAGCAGGAAGGAAATGTAGTGGTAATTAATACCTGTGGGTTTATTGCCAATGCAAAAGAGGAGAGTGTAAATACAATACTTGAGTTTGTTCAAAAAAAGAAAGAGGGCCTTGTAGACAAGGTTTTTGTTACGGGTTGTTTAAGTGAGCGTTACAAGCCAGACCTTCAAAAAGAAATTCCAGATGTAGACCAATATTTTGGCACTACAGAATTGCCTGGCCTTTTAAAAGCATTAGGCGCAGATTACAAGCATGAACTAATAGGGGAGCGTTTAACGACAACCCCAAAAAACTACGCCTACCTTAAAATTGCTGAAGGGTGTGATAGACCTTGCTCTTTTTGTGCCATACCAATTATGCGCGGAAAACACAAATCTACTCCTATGGAGGATTTGGTAACAGAGGCAGAAAAATTAGCTGCAACCGGTGTAAAGGAACTTATATTAATCGCTCAGGATCTAACCTACTATGGTTTAGATCTTTATAAAAAAAGAAACTTAGCAGAGCTACTAGAAAAATTGGTAGCCGTATCTGGGATAGAGTGGATTCGTTTGCATTATGCTTTTCCAACAGGGTTTCCTATGGATGTTCTTGATTTGATGAACAAAGAGCCTAAAATTTGTAATTACATTGATATACCCTTGCAGCACATTGCAGATCCAATATTAAAATCAATGCGCCGAGGAACTACCAAAGCTAAGACTACAAAATTACTGAAAGACTTTAGAGCTGCAGTTCCTAACATGGCTATTAGAACCACTCTCATTGTTGGTTATCCAGGAGAAACTCAAGAAGATTTTGAAACACTAAGAGATTGGGTTCAAGAAATGCGTTTTGAGAGACTTGGTTGTTTTACCTACTCTCATGAAGAAAACACGCATGCCTATAATCTAGAAGATGATGTTCCACAAGATGTTAAGATGGAGCGTGCCAATGCTATTATGGAAATTCAATCTCACATTTCTTGGGAGTTGAACCAACAAAAAATAGGAAAAGAGTTTTCTGTTATTATAGACCGCAAAGAAGGTGGGTACTATGTAGGAAGAACCGAGTTTGATAGCCCAGATGTTGACAATGAAGTATTGATTAACGCAGAAGAAGGCTACCTAAGAACTGGAGAATTTTTTACTGTAAAAATTACGGGCGCTGAAGATTTCGACTTATATGCTGAGGTTGTAAAATAGCATGGTTTAAGTGTTTTTTCTAAAGCATTTCAAATCTATTTTGTACTTTCGGTTTATGAAAAAACTGGTACTATTTATTGGCTTATTTTCTTTTGTTTTTATTCAATGCAAAGATGCTGCTAGCAGTAAAAGCAAAAAGTTAGATTCTCAAAATGCTGTAGTCGTTTCTTTGTCTAATCCAACAAAAACAGATAGCCAAACCCCAAGACTCTTTAGTAATACGGCTACCTTATACATGTCATGGGTTACTTTTAAAGATGATATAGATTACCTGCATTACTCGAGTTACACTGGTGATACTTGGTCTACACCTGTAGTTATTGCCTGGGGTGATACTTGGTTTACAAACTGGGCAGACTTTCCTGCTATTGCAGAAAACAATGGAAGTTTATTGACAAGTTATCTGCAAAAGTCTGACAAAGCCGCTTATAGCTATGATGTAAAGCTGAACTATAAAAATAGAGATAGCACTTCTTGGAAAAAGAATTTCATTTTACATACAGACGGCACTAAAACAGAGCATGGTTTTGTGTCTATGATTCCTGCCAATAATCAAGATGAGTTTTTTGTTACTTGGCTTGATGGCCGAAATACTATAGAAAGCAACCCTACAGATCATGAAAATGGCGATCATTCTGGACCAGGTGCAATGACCCTGCGAGGTGCTATGGTTAATATTCAGGGCAATGTAATTAACTCAAAAGAGCTGGACCATCGTATTTGTGATTGCTGCCAAACAAGCGCTGCCATGACTCTTAATGGTCCTGTTGTAGTCTATAGAGACAGAACCCATCAGGAAATTAGAGATATATCTATAGTTAGGTGGCAAGCTGATAATACGTGGTCTGCCCCTAAAACAATTCATACAGATAATTGGCAGATAGCCGGTTGTCCAGTTAATGGTCCCGCTGTAGCTGCTTTTGAAAAAAATCTAGCTGTTGCCTGGTTTACAGCTGCCAATGAAATCCCCAAAGTACAAGTAGTTTTTTCCAGTGATAACGGAGAAACATTTGGCAAACCAATACACATTAATACCCAAGAAACATTAGGTAGAGTAGATGTCATTGCACTTAACAATACAGAGGCTGTGGTCTCTTGGATGGAGCGAGATACCAATGATGTTGCTTATGTGCAAATAGCTAAAATAACAAACTCTGGAGAAAAAGGCCCAACCATAACGCTCACTAAAACAAACGCGGGGCGAGCTAGTGGTTTTCCTCAAATTGAACTGTTAAACGGCAGTATATATGCCGCTATGACACTTCTGGATGATACTAATACACCGAGCATCAAAACGATGCGCGTTCGTGTAGAAGATCTATAAGTAATCTGCTGCTTACCGGCGGTTAAAAACAAATACAAATCTTGCATAGTTTACTTATAATTGGTCAAACATTTCCAGAGCCCACTACAACAGCAGCGGGCGGTAGGATGTTGCAGCTTATAGAGATGTTTATAAGTCATGGGTATGCTATTACTTTTGCAAGTAGCGCAAGTAGCTCAGAAAAAAGCTTCAATCTAGATTCTCTTGGAGTTGCTACCCAAAAAATCACGATAAACGATTCTTCTTTTGACGACTTTGTAAGGCAATTAAATCCAACACTAGTTTTATTTGATAGGTTTATTACAGAAGAACAGTTTGCTTGGCGAGTGACCCAGAGTTGCCCAAAAGCCTTAAAGATTTTAGACACAGAAGACCTTCATTTTTTAAGAAAGGCAAGGCAGCAGGCCCTTAAAAACGCAACAGATGTTAAAGACTCAAACCTCTTTACAGAGACTGCAAAAAGAGAAATTGCGAGTATTTTAAGGTGTGATCTTTCTTTGATAATTTCTGAATTTGAAATGAAGCTACTCACCGATACCTTCGCTGTTTCCAAAGAGATACTATACTACCTTCCTTTTATGGTTACCAAGTTGCCTGATTCTAGTAATTTTCCTGGGTTTGAGCAAAGAACCAATTTTATGACTATTGGTAATTTACTTCATGGGCCTAATGTAGATAGCGTGTTGTATTTGAAAAAAGAGATTTGGCCACTGATAAAAAAACAGTTGCCTCAGGCCGAGTTATATATTTACGGAAATTATGCGCCCCAGCATATTTTAGAACTGCACAACCAAAAGCAAGGCTTTTACATAATGGGTTGGGCAGACTCTGTAGCGCATGTAATGCAAAAGGCAAGAGTATGCTTAGCTCCTTTGCGCTTTGGAGCTGGATTAAAAGGGAAGTTGCTTGATGCCATGTTGTATGGAACCCCAGGGGTAACTACCTCAATAGGTGCTGAAGGGATGTATGGAGATTTACCAATGCCAGGAGTTATTGCAGATACTCCAGAGAGATTTGCTGAGCATTCTGTAGCAATATATAGCAATAAAATAAAGTGGCAAGAAAACGCTCAAAGAGGTGTTGAGATTATAAAAGAGCGCTACAATGGTAAGGCAATTTCGAGGGATTTTATGACTCGCTTAGATGCCTTAAAAACAAATTTAAAACTTCACAGGCAGGCACATTTTATAGGGCAAATCCTTCAACACCAAAGTTTACAAGCATCAAAATACCTCAGTAAATGGATTGAAGAAAAAAACAAAGTATAATTTACACGCACTAAAACACTTAATTTTCTAGTGTATTAAAGGGTAAATTTATTGTTGTTCACAAAAAATAGAGCATTTGCAAAAAATAATTTTCCTTGCTCCCAGAAAGACCTAAACAGCACGTCATCTACAAGATATACAACACTTCCAGAACCCATTCTAGCTTCTCCAAAAACCATTGAGTTTTTTAGTTTTGCTTTGGCATTTTCTCCAGAAAAACCAGAAACACTTTTTGCATCTCCATCAATATACCCCACATTGTATCCCTCTTCCATAAACTGGTAAGAGGTACTTCCTTGTTTTAGTGAAAAGTAAGTATCTCCATATCCATAGGCTAATGGATGAGAAGCATCTAATGTGATTTTGTAAATACTTCCGGTTATAAAATTAGTTACACTCTCACGCTCTCGCTTATCATATGGAGTTAAGTTTTCTTTGCTTTGATTATCATCTAGATCATCTTGTTCATTGTTTTTCAAATCAAATCCTTTTTTATCCAAAAAGTTTCTAGTTGCACTACCAATGGCAATTACTTTTCCGCCACTACGTATCCATTTTTTTAATTCCTTGATTTGCTCTTCGCCAAGTAATTTGCTATACCTTCCCTCTGGTAATACCAAGACATTATATCTGGCTAGTCTAGAGAAAGACATGCTTTGGGTGTCTATGTGTGTTACAGTGTAGTGTAATTGTTTTTCAAAGAAATGCCAAGCAGCTCCATAGCTTAAAGAAGATACTCCATCCCCTTTTAAAAGTGCAATTTTTGGGGCGTTGATCATTTTTATATCTGGAGATCCCATGTCTGTCCTGGTGTCACCAAAAGTAGTATTTGACGCAAATAATGTACGGCCATGATTGTTTGCGATTTCATTTAATTTTTGATAAAAGTTAGGGTTGTTTTTATTGTCACTTTTTGTGATAACTAAGCTACCTCTTTCAAAATTTTCTCCACCAAAGCGTAGTTTTTTCTCTGTAAAACGTACGTTAATATTTTGCTGTAAAAGCGCTGCTAAAAAATGAGCATCTTTCATGGTATTCCAAGAGGCTATAAAACCTGCAGCTGTTGTGTTTGTATTTTCTGTATTACTTGCTGGCTTAGACTGTGTTGCAGCCACCAAATTTTTAGAAGCAACAGCCTCCAGTCCATAGGCATACGGGATGCTCCATGCTGTGATGTCATAGGTTAGAGGCTCCTCTAGGCTTGCATCTGGTTCAAACAAAACTTTAATCATTTTTCCTTTTGCTTGATTGGTGCTTACAACCAATGCGCCATTGGTATCCATGGAGCCATTACTAGCGGTAGTGTAGTGATACCCAGAAACACTACCTTGACCTGCATATCCGTAGGTAATCTCATGTTTGTCAAGAAGTTGAGTGAGTAGCGCTATTTTGTCTGGATGACCTTGTAGTACGTAGCTTTTATATAGAAGTGCATCGTTGGTAAAGAATTTTTTAAACTCTGAGTTTAACTCAGAGGCATTTTTACTACCCATTTCAACGGTAGATAGCCCAGTTGTGGTATGGTGTGCCACGCGGTCTACAAGGGTTAACTCGTATCCTTCGTCTGTGTTAATCCCTAATCCTGCGCGGCCATGACCGGCCTGTTCATAGGTCATGCCTATGGCGCCCATAAAGGTTGGGTAGGTATCTCCATAGCTTGGGTATAATAAATCAAAACGCTCTCGGGTAAAAAACAACCATCCTTCTTGGTCAAAATACCTAGCGTGGTTTTTACCAATTTTTGTCTGGAAATCTCGTTGGAAATCGCTAATAATTTCATGAAATGGTTCTGCGGCTGGCGCAAAATAATAAGGTTCATTGATGCCCTGTTCATGGAAATCAACATGAATGTGTGGCATCCATTTATTGTAGATTTTTAAACGCTCCTGAGTTTCTATTTGCGTTGCCCAAGCCCAATCTCTATTTAGGTCAAATAGATAATGGTTAGGCCTTCCTCCTGGCCAAGGCTCATTGTGCTCATCAGCATCTTGACCAGCATTATAAGGCGTAGATTTTACTTGATTATACCAATTTGCATATCTGTCTCGCCCATCTGGGTTTACGCATGGGTCTATAATTACAATCGTATTTTCAAGCCAAGCTTGTTTTTGTGTGATTAACTCATAGAGGGTTTTCATAGCGGCTTCTGTACTAGAGGCCTCATTTCCATGTACATTATAACTCAGCCAAACAATTGCTTTTGAAGGTGCTGCCGCTCCTTTTATAATACCAGCATTTTTAAGATTATCTAGGCGTATTTGTTCTGCGTTTTCAATGTTCTGGGCACTTGAGACTATGGCGTAGGTTAAGCTGCGTCTTTCATTGGTTTTACCATATGCTTTATATCGCACCATATCACTATGTAAAGCTACATGCTCAAAATAGTCTACCACATCTGCATGACGCGTAAATTGTGTCCCAATGGTATAGCCTAAAAATTCGCTTGGAGATTGAAGTTGTCCATATCCAATAGCATTCACAAAAAGTACAAGGGCAATGATTACGTTTTTCATAGTCTTTTTTGGTGTAATAATTTCAAATGCTAATATACTTTGAAATTTAATAAAACAGGTGCTTATCAAAATATTTAGTCCATAAATGAGGGCTGTTTCTTTGTTAATTATTTTAAAAATTTCCTTTCAGAAATGATAGTTATTAATTAAAGGGTATTTTTGTTTTATGCCATCAACCTCTATTTCTTATTCAAAGACAGGTTATTTTTCAAAGACCATGAGTGATTATCTTGAGCAAGATGAATCTCTAGGGTCTTTCTACGGAAAATTTCCAACCATAGAGGGTATTAAAGAGCAATTAGAAGAAAAGCAAAAGAGTGTTACCCAAAAGGGAAGAAGTGTTTTAGTGTCTCAATTACAAGAACAATACACAGGTGTTGCTATAACTCAAGCTACACAGGATAATATTAATGCTTTGTCAAAAGACACAGCATTTACCATTACTACTGGCCATCAGCTCAATTTGTTTTCTGGCCCAATGTATTATATATATAAAATACTTTCTGTCATTAACCTCACAGAACAACTCGCCAAAAAATACCCAGAAAATAGTTTTGTGCCTGTATTTTGGATGGCTACAGAAGATCATGATTTTGAAGAAATTAGTGGGTTTAATTTCAAAGGAAAAAAAATAAAATGGGAAGCTAATCAAAGCGGTCCTGTAGGTAGGTTTTCTACTAAGGTCCTACAAGAATTAGTAACTGTTTTAAAAACAGAATTTGGTCAAACCGTCAATGGTCAGTATTTGCTAGCTCTTTTTGAGAGGGCTTACTCTGGCAACGACACTTTAACCCAGGCCACTCGTTTTATTACCAACGAGCTGTTTGGTAGCTATGGTATTGTTGTTTTGGACGGTGATGATCAAGAGTTAAAAAAACAGTTTACTTCTTATATAGAAAAGGAGCTATTTACCAAAAAAGGCTTTAAAGAAATCACCAAAACAAGCCAAAGATTAGTCTCTGCTGGATATGGCCAGCAGGTACATCCGCGAGAAATTAATTTGTTTTACATACAAGATGGATTAAGAGAACGTATTGTAGAGAAAGACGGAATTTTTTTAATCAACAATACATCTTTGGTCTTTTCTAAAGCCCAGATGCAAGAACAAGTAACTAAGTATCCCCAGCGGTTTTCTCCAAATGCTTTATTGCGTCCTTTGTATCAGGAAGTTATTTTACCAAACCTTTGCTATGTTGGCGGTGGAGGTGAACTAGCGTACTGGTTTCAGTTAAAAGATTATTTTGAATCTGTTGGGGTTGTATTTCCTGTTTTATTGATGCGTAATAGCGCCGTTTTGGCTAATAGAAAACTAGAACATACCTTAAAACAACTTGATGTTTCTGTTCAAGATATTTTTAAAAAAGATACCGCTCTTACCACTTGGTTTGTCCATAAAGTTTCACAGATTACTATTGATTTTTCGGCACAGCGGTCGCATCTTGAAAAACAGTTTGAGGAACTTTACACTTTAGCTTCCCAAACCGACGCATCCTTTTTAGGGGCAGTAGCGGCTCAACAAAAAAAGCAGATCAATGGTTTGAACCGTCTAGAGAAACGTCTTTTAAAAGCGCAAAAAAGAAAACATGCAGCTCAGATAGAAAGATTGATTGCCCTGCGCGGCGAGTTGTTTCCTGATGGGAATCTGCAAGAAAGAACAACAAATTTTTCTGAATTTTATCTAGAATATGGAACCGGCTTAATACCTGCAATTAAGGAGAATTTAAAACCGCTTGACGGAAAGTTTACTATAATTTATTTTTAATAAACAGCCTTGTTTACATCTTTGTTAAAATTTGCAATAAATTCTTTTGACAAGGCCTAGCAAAATTACTTTTTTGAAGTATTTTTGCTTATGCAAAATAACGTCCTCATACTTGACTTTGGATCGCAATACACGCAGCTCATTGCTAGACGTGTTAGAGAATTAAATATCTACTGCGAAATACATCCTTACAATAAAGTTCCACAAGATTTATCAACTTTCAAAGCCGTTATTTTATCTGGGAGCCCTTCCTCGGTACGTTCAGATGAAGCTCCAGCTCCAGATCTTTCAAATATAAAAGGTATTTTACCCCTATTGGGTGTTTGTTATGGTGCTCAATATCTGGCGCATTTCTTTGGAGGAAAAGTATCCCCTTCAAACATTAGAGAGTATGGACGTGCTAACTTAACGACCATACATGATCATGCAGGTTTGTTTGCAGGTATTTCAGAAGACACACAAGTTTGGATGAGCCACAGTGATACCATTAGCGAGTTGCCAAATAAAGGTGTGCGTTTAGCCAGCACCAATGATGTTGCCAATGCAGCCTATAGAATTGAAGGCGAAGACACCTATGCCATACAATTTCATCCAGAGGTATATCACACCCAGGATGGTAAACAACTCTTAGATAATTTCTTAATTGAAATTGCAGGGGTGGATCCTAGCTGGACACCTGCTGCTTTTGTAGATACTACAGTAGCAGAGTTAAAAGAAAAAATTGGTGATGATAAAGTTGTATTAGGCCTAAGTGGCGGTGTAGACTCTACAGTTGCGGCTATTTTATTGCACAAAGCAATTGGACAAAACCTCTATTGTATTTTTGTAAATAATGGACTTCTGCGAAAAGATGAGTTTTCTAGCGTATTAGAACAATACAAAGGAATGGGTCTCAATGTAAAGGGGGTTGACGCCTCAGATCTGTTTATGAGCGCCTTAAAAGACAAGTCAGACCCTGAACAAAAACGTAAAGCAATTGGAGGAGCTTTTATTGATGTGTTTGATCAGCAGGCAACGGCAATTAAAGATGTAGTATACCTAGCTCAAGGAACAATATATCCAGATGTAATAGAGAGCGTTTCTGTTAATGGTCCTTCTGTAACTATTAAATCGCACCATAATGTAGGCGGGTTGCCAGATTACATGAAATTAAAAATTGTAGAACCTCTACGTATGTTATTTAAAGATGAGGTACGACGTGTTGGTGCACAAATGGGTATTGACCCAAAATTATTAGGGCGCCATCCATTTCCAGGTCCTGGTTTAGCTATCCGTATTTTAGGTGATGTCACTCCAGAGAAAGTACATATTTTACAAGAGGTAGACCATATCTTTATTCAAGGCCTAAGAAAGTGGGATTTGTATGATAAAGTATGGCAGGCTGGTGCTATGTTGTTGCCAGTGAATAGTGTAGGGGTGATGGGTGATGAGAGAACTTATGAAAAAGTAGTAGCCCTTCGTGCTGTAGAGAGCACAGATGGTATGACCGCAGACTGGGTAGATTTGCCTTATAAATTTTTGCAAGAAACCAGTAATAACATTATAAATAGAGTTAAGGGAGTTAATAGAGTAGTGTATGATATTAGCAGCAAGCCACCAGCAACGATAGAGTGGGAGTAGCCTCTGTAAAGGTGTTCGTTCACTTCTTTTGACAGCTATTATTTTCTTGGCACTAGTTTTGTAATAATAGTCAAAAAACGTTTTAGGTTATTTTATTAGTACTTACATTGGCTGTATGTTGCGATTTTTTATTTTTAAATCTCAGAAGCATTCATAAAAACACAAACATGAAGTATTTAGTGTCTCTTTGTATAGTGTGTATTTTTTTTGTTAGTAGCTTGGCTACTGCGCAAAAAGAGTATGAAACTCATACAGTTCAAAAAAACCAAACTCTACCTCAAATTGCTATATTATATGGGGTTTCTCAAGCCGCTATAAAACAGAGAAATCCAGAGATCGAAAATGAGTTAATTGTAGGTACTTTGCTTGTAATCCCTGCAGGTAGCAAATCAATAAATACTCAAAATCCTCCCAAATTCAAAAAACACAAAGTACGCCGAAAAGAAACCCTATTTAGCATTTCCAAAAAATACAATGTCTCTATTGATGCAATAAAACGCTACAATAAACAGCTATACGCTCGTCAAATAAAAAAAGGCGAGAGATTACAGATTCCGCTGCATTTAAAAATTGTAGATGCCCCAGTGGCAATTGATAATGACTCCATAAGCTCTGGAGCAACAACTATAGACTCATCTAAGCTTTCAAAACATACAGTGAAGGCCAAAGAAACACGATATGGTATTGCTAGAATGTATGGTATTACAGTATATGAGCTGGAGCAAATGAATCCTCAGTTAGGAGATGGGCTTGCTCAATATGCGGTTATTAATGTTCCGCCTAAAGCTATCTTACAAACTGCTATTGCTGAGAAAGGCTATACGTTTTATCAGGTGCAACCAAAAGAAGGTTTTTACAGATTAAAAGTAAAAACCAACCTAACAAAAGAACAAATTGTTGCTTTAAATCCGTATGCCAAAGACGGGCTACAAGATGGCATGATCCTAAAAATCCCTACAAATGCTTCTACTTCATTAACTGGCCAAATTAACATTAGAGATTTACAGCAAACAATTATTGATACCTCACAAAAACGTATCGCGGTATTATTGCCATTTCGTTTAAATAAAATAATCTCAGATTCTTTAACCCTAAAACAACAGGAGATAAAGAGAAATAGATTGATGTCTTTGTCTCTAGATTTTTACAGTGGGCTTTTAATGGCCACAGAATTTGCCAAAGACAAAGGAATCTCGCTGCAGCTTGATGTGTTTGACACCCAGTACAGCACTACTACTGTTAGTGATATTATTAAGGACAATACTTTTGATACTTTTGATGCTGTTGTAGGACCACTTGGTCAAAAAAACATAGAAAATGCTGCTGCTATGCTTCAGGATACTAATGTGCCTATTTTTTCTCCTTTGAGCAACAAACAAATCAAGGTTTCTAAAAATGTGTTTCAGAGTTTGCCAAGTGATGCAATGCTTGAGGATGGAATGCTTGAGTACATTGTCGCTGGTATGAGTGATAAAAATGTAATAGTTATTACAGATAGTGCAAAAACAATCCAGCTAGCAAAAATTATGGCTGCTATCCCAGATGCAAAGATAGTGTCTTTGCGCGAAGAAGGTTTTTTACGCCTTGAGGATATTGAAATTCAAATAGATGAGACCAAAGAAAACTGGGTTATTCTTGAATCAATAGATCCCATTTTAATAAGTAATGTGGTGGGGGTTTTAAATGGTTTGCCTGTTATAGACCCAGATTTAGAGGAGGACGAGGAGCCTGTAGATTATGAAATACGTTTGTTTAGTTTAGATAAAAATGCTGCCTTTGATTACCATGATGTTTCTAATGTACATTTAGCCGAATTAAATTTTACATTTCCATCTGTGAATAAAAGTTATAATTATAAGGATAAAAACGCCTTTTTAATTAGTTATAAAAATAAATACGGAGTGCTGCCTAATAGGTTTGCTGTTCGTGGTTTTGATTTAACGTATGATGTTATTTTAAGACTAGCAAGCTCTGAAGATATATTTACTGCATCAAAGCAAGAATTTGAAACGCAGTATATTGAAAATAAATTTAGGTACTCAAAAAGTCTGTTGTCTGGGTATCAAAACAATGCCTTTTATATCATAAAATACCAAGACAATCTTCAATTTCAAGTTTTAGAATAATGAGCACAGCCAAAGTTACATACCAATCAAACCTAAGAACATCATGCGAGCACCTAAAATCTAGTACTACATTTATTACAGATGCTCCCACAGACAACAACGGAAAAGGGGAGGCTTTTTCTCCCACAGACACAATTGCTACTGGACTAGCAAGCTGTATGCTGACGGTCATGGGTATAAAAGCAGCTACTTTAGAAGGGGCTTTTATAGATGGTGCTACTGCACTTGTTACAAAAACAATGGCCAGTAATCCAAGGCGTATTTCTAAAATTGAAGTAGTATTTAACTTCCCAAAAAAACTGGAAGCTAAGACGCGAAAAATACTAGAAAACACAGCTAATACTTGTCCTGTTCATTATAGCCTGCATCCAGATATTGAAAAAGTGATTACCTACCACTGGGGTGATTTATAAATTTTAGAACATCGTTTTTAAGCAAATAGTAGTGTATCTTTAATATTCTACTGCATATTGCTTTAATTTTTCAATAAACAAATAATAGTTTTCTATGGCCTCTGGATTTAAAAAACCGCTTTCTGCTCCAGAACATTTGGTGCGATTGGCAAACTACAAAATGCCATTTGGAAAATATAAAAACCGTTACTTGGTCAATATTCCAGAGCCTTATTACGTGTGGTTTAAGCAAAAAGGATTCCCTCCAGGTACCCTTGGAAACCTCTTACAAGAAATGTATGAAATAAAACTCAACGGCCTTGAAGATTTAATACGTCCCTTGATTAGAAAATAATTTATTTTTTTATCATTTTACAAGCAACCATTGTTTTAAAGTTACATCTTAGATAAGTACATCATAAAAAAATCTATGTATTTAATAGCCAAATCTGTATCAAAGTGGTATCCAGAACTCTTTCTAATTGTTTCTGTGATTATCTATTGGGCACTATCGGCAATCCTTGTTAATCCTGTTGCTATTTCACTAGTAGTGCTTCTGGTAGCTCAACTTCGGTTTAAAAATAAAACCTTTGGTATTGCCTTGTCTTTTATTTTTATGCTGCTTAGTTTGTACATGATGCTGGCTGTCTTTTCAGACATAGTGAATCTAGATTTTTTCTTTCCTAGGGGTTTATTGCTGCTTTGTTTTGGAGCGCTTTATTTTGGCGGCACCGCTTATTTTGCACTTATTTTACTCAGAAAAAACAATAACACAATCAATGAGCGTTTGCCCATTGGTAATGATTAATAACCTTGTAAGATTTGTTTTTTAATAGCTTGTGCTTTACCCTTAAAAGTTTCCTTCCCTTTCTTTAAAAAATAGTATGTAGATATGGGTTAAAATACCTAACTTTACATCCCGTATACAAACTAAGTTAAGGCCATTCATGAGTACTACAAAATACATCTTCGTTACGGGCGGGGTTTCTTCCTCTTTAGGGAAAGGAATCATTGCAGCATCTCTTGCTAAACTACTACAAGCGAGGGGATATCGAGTTACCATCCAAAAATTAGACCCCTACATTAACGTAGATCCTGGAACATTAAATCCCTATGAACACGGTGAGTGTTATGTTACAGATGATGGCGCCGAGACAGATTTAGATCTAGGCCATTATGAACGTTTTTTAAATGTTCCTACCTCACAGGCTAACAATGTTACTACGGGCAGAATTTACCAAAGTGTTATCCAAAAAGAGCGTCGTGGTGAGTTTTTAGGAAAAACAGTTCAGGTAATACCTCATATTACAAACGAAATAAAAGAGCGCATCCAGATACTGGGGAAAAGCGGAGACTATGATATTGTTATAACAGAAATAGGAGGTACGGTAGGAGATATAGAATCATTACCCTACATAGAATCTGTACGTCAATTAAAATGGGAGTTAGGAAATCAAAACTGTTTGGTGATTCATTTAACCCTTATTCCATACCTTTCTGCAGCAGGTGAATTAAAAACAAAACCCACGCAGCATTCTGTGAAAACTTTAATGGAGAGTGGTATACAGGCAGATATATTGGTTTGCAGAACAGAACACCACTTAAGTGAGGAGTTACGTCATAAACTAGCCTTGTTTTGTAACGTACATAAGGATGCAGTTATAGAGTCTATAGATGCATCTACTATTTATGATGTACCAAATTTAATGTTAGAAGAGGGCTTAGATAAAGTAACCCTTCAAAAACTAGGTTTAAAAGATGAAGGAAAACCTAATCTTATTGCTTGGAATGAATTTGTAAAAAGATATAAAAACCCAAAGGCACATGTTACTATTGGTCTCATTGGAAAGTATGTAGAGCTTCAGGATAGTTATAAGTCTATCCTTGAGTCTTTTATTCATGCAGGTGCTGCCAATGAAGTGAAAGTGAAGGTGCAGTCTATACATTCAGAATTTTTGGACGCCTCCAATGTAGCCGACCAAATGAAAGATCTAGATGCGGTTTTAGTGGCTCCAGGTTTTGGAGAACGGGGTATAGAGGGCAAGGTTGAGGCCGTGAGGTATGCTAGAGAAAATAAACTTCCTTTTTTGGGAATTTGTTTAGGAATGCAAATGGCCGTTATAGAATACAGCCGAAATGTCCTTGGATTAAAAGACGCTAACTCTACAGAGATGAATGAAAACACACCTTTTCCTGTTATTGATTTAATGGAGGCTCAAAAAACCATAACAGAAAAAGGAGGTACTATGCGTCTTGGAGCCTGGGCTTGTGAGCTTATGGATGATAGTATCGTAAAAGATGTGTACAGTGTTTCAAACATAGAAGAGAGACATCGTCACCGTTTTGAATACAACAACGCCTACAGAACTCAGTTAGAAGCTGCAGGTTTAAAAACAACAGGGATTAATCCTCAGACCAATTTGGTAGAGATTATAGAGATTGAAGACCATCCCTGGTTTGTAGGAGTGCAATACCATCCAGAATATAAGAGTACTGTTGCCAATCCACATCCATTGTTTGTTAGTTTGGTGGCTGCTGCGCTTAACTACAGCAATACCAAGTAAGACAATTTGGCGCAAATAGTAGTTGGGCTAGATTATTGAAATAAAGTTTACAGAGCAAGCTCTAAAATATTAAACAACCAAAACCAGTAACATTGGTTTTATTATTTCCGCAGAAAATTTAAAAGCGGAGCATTATTATGGAAGAAAAGAAATTTGACTTAAACTCGATTATAGGTTTTGTATTAATTGGAGCCATCTTTATTTGGATGTTGTATCTACAACAGCCTACCGAGGAAGAAATTGCTGCCCAAGAAGCAGAAATTGCTGCTCAAGCAAAGGCAGCTGCAGATATGGCAGCCTCTAGCGCATCTGATGGTGATGTAACTTTAAGTGAAGCAACTCAGAGCATGGCCTCTGGAAGCGCCACAGACTCTGTAGGTATGCAAAAGCTTCAAAACAGATTAGGGTCTTTTGCCTATTCTGCAACTCTTCCATCTGCAAGTGATGCAACAACTGTCATTGAAAACGATGTATTGTCTCTAACTATAAGCAACAAAGGAGGGTATGTAACACAGGCGCGTTTAAAGAAGCATACAACCTATGATTCTATACCAGTATACCTTATAAAAGATGGCAATGCAAGCTTGAATTTTCAGTTTTCTGCAGAAAATAGATTGTTAAACACACAGGATTTATATTTCGAGCCAAGCCTTTCTCTAAATGGAAACAACCAGGTATTAACCATGCGTCTTAAATCTTCAGACAATGCCTACCTAGAATACCGTTATGAGCTTATTGCGGGAGAATACATGACCAATTTTTCTATACAATCTAAGGGCTTAGAAGATGTTTTAAACACCAGCCAACCCATGTATTTGGATTGGAAACTAAAAGGGTACAGACACGCAAAAAGTATTAGTTATGAAAACAGATACTCTAGATTAACCTATGAGTATGAAAATGACAAACATTCTAAGCTATCTCCAACTGGAGAGGATCAAGATGTTGAGGTAGCTGTTAATTGGTTAAATTTTCGTCAGCATTTCTTTAGCTCTATGCTACTTACAGACACCTCTTTTAAAGAGGTAGCCTTCAGCTCTAGAGATCTTGTTGAGGATGAAACGGTAGATACTGTTTACACCAAACAATACGGGGCTAAAATATTAATTGAGCCAAAAGCTGGTGGGGTTGCTCAAAACATGAATATGTATTACGGCCCTACAGATTATCAAATATTTAAAAAGTATGACCGTAATTTAGATCAGGCAATGCCTCTGGGTTGGGGTATTTTTGGTATGATCAATAAGTTTGTTATTATCCCTCTGTTTGGCTTTTTGAGTGGTTTCTTACCAGCTGGAATTGCTATTATCATGTTAACTATTTTATTGAAGCTGGCCTTATCTCCGGTTCAATACAAGCAGTATCTAGCCCAAGCAAAAATGAAGGTGCTTAAGCCAGAAATTGATGCTATTAAAGAGCGTTTGGGTGACAATAAAATGAAAATACAACAAGAAACAATGAAGCTGCAAAACATTGCAGGTGCCAGTCCTCTCAAGGGTTGTTTGCCCGCCATATTGCAAATTCCTGTGTTTTATGCCTTGTTTACTTTTTTCCCGACAGCCTTTGACCTTCGTCAAAAAAGTTTCTTGTGGGCAGACGATTTATCTAGTTATGATACTATTTATCAATTCCCAGCAGGATTCTCTATTCCATTTTATGGAGACCATGTAAGTTTATTTCCTATCCTAGCATCACTAGCTATTTTCTGGTACATGACCATGACCATGGGGCAAAACATGCAAGCTCAACAACAGCCTGGTATGCCAAACATGAAGATACTAATGTACCTGTCTCCACTATTTATGTTGGTGTTTTTTAATAATTATGCCAGTGGGTTATCACTGTATTACTTTGTGTCCAATTTAATTACTATTGGTATTATGTTAGTGATTAAAAACATGATTATTGATGAAGAAAAAATCAAGGCGCAAATTATCGTAAATAAAGCCAAACCTAAGAAACAAAATAAGTTTCAAAAGAAAATGGCAACGATGATGGAGCAGGCAGAGGAGCAGAAAAAATTACAAAAGAAAAAGAAAAAATAATAGCCATTAGTGCTTAACGCAGGGGTTATTATAAGTAATAGAGTATAATGTATAACACAAAACGCTTATATCTATGAGAAGGATTGTTGTATTTGTTTTTATATTTTGTTTTTCTGTAGGAGCTCTTTTTGCCCAGCAAATTAATCAAAAAGATGCCAATGGCAAGCGTCAAGGGCTTTGGCAAAAGCTCTACCCAGACTCTCAGCAACTGCGATACCAAGGAAGCTTTGTAGATGATAAGGAAGTGGGCACCTTTTCTTTTTACTGCGAAACTTGTGGGGATCAACCCTTTTGTGTCAAAGAATTTTCTCCAAATATTCCCACCCAAGTTCGGTATTACAGTACAAAAGGAAATTTGCTCAGTAAGGGAGCTATGATTGGCAAAAAGCGTTCGGGTTTGTGGCTTATTTTTCATGAAAATTCAGAAAAAGTGATGACTAGAGAGCTTTATGTATCTGGTAAACTTCATGGAGAAATTACAACCTATTATATTTCTGGAGAAATAATTGAAACAACTACATATCTCAATGGTCTTAAACAAGGAAAGAGTTCTTATTACGCCCCAGATGGTATTAAATTAAAAGAGCTATCATACAAAAATGATTTATTAGACGGTCCTGCGGCGTATTATTCTCATACTGGTAAACTTACCATGAAAGGTGATTATAAAAATGGGATGCATCATGGTGTTTGGAATTATTATAAGGATGGTAGGTTTCTATTAAGTGAAACTTTTCCGAAGCCAGAAAATAAAAACTAGTAATAGATTATAGGTAAAACATGCCTAGATCTTTAAAAACAGAAAATGAAACGTGTTGTTGTTGGTCTTAGTGGGGGAGTAGACTCTAGTGTTGCTGCGTATCTTTTGAAACAGCAAGGCTATGAGGTTATTGGCCTTTTTATGAAAAACTGGCACGATGATTCTGTAACTATTAGTGAAGAGTGTCCTTGGTTAGAAGACAGCAACGATGCTATGTTAGTGGCTCAAAAATTAAACATACCTTTTCAAACAGTAGACTTAAGTGTGCAATACCAAGAGCGTATCGTTGACTATATGTTTAGAGAGTATAAAATGGGTAGAACCCCAAATCCAGATGTACTCTGTAATCGTGAAATAAAGTTTGACGTTTTTATGAAAATAGCCCTTGATTTGGGCGCAGATTATGTAGCAACAGGTCATTATTGTAGAAAAGCCATTCAAAGCATTGATGGCAAAGATGTTTATAGTTTGTTATCTGGTAAAGATGCTAATAAAGATCAGAGCTATTTTTTATGTCAGTTATCTCAAGGACAATTGGCAAAAACATTGTTTCCTATTGGCGAAATACTAAAGCCAGATGTTCGTAAAATTGCAGCTCAGCAGGATTTAATAACCGCAGACAAAAGAGATTCTCAAGGTCTTTGTTTTATTGGCAAAGTTCGCTTGCCAGAATTTTTGCAACAACAATTAGCGCCCAAAGAAGGAGCTATAATTGAAGTGTCCTTAGAAAATCAAAAATATAAAAACACACCTGCTAGCTTCACATCTGAGACAGAAAGACTACAATACTTGTCAACTAAAATAGCTTACAGCATTGAAGATGGTAAAAAAGTTGGAACCCATCAAGGGGCACATTATTTCACAAATGGGCAGCGTAAGGGGCTTGCTGTTGGAGGCACCAAAGAACCATTGTTTGTCATAGCCACAGATGTGGATGAAAATGTTATATATACCGGGCAGGGTAAAGACCATCCAGGGTTATACCGTAGGGGCTTGTTTGTAAAACAAGATGAAATTCATTGGATACGGGAAGATCTTGCGCTCAACAATGGGGATACACTCTGTGTTATGGCCAGAATTAGGTATAGGCAAAAGCTAGAAAAGGCAACGCTTCATAAAACAGCATTGGGTATGTATGTTATTTTTGATGCTCTGCAGTCTGCCATCACTCAGGGTCAGTTTGTTGCCTGGTATGATGCAGACGAATGTTTGGGTAGTGGTGTTATTTCTTAAGTCAAATATATAGTATCTTTAGAGGGCTTATTTTTTATTAGAAATTGCTCCTATCAAACAATAAAAACCATGCTATGAAAAAAACGGTATTACTTCTTTCTTTTTTGTTTTTTCAGGTCAATATTGCATACTCGCAAGAAGATGCTCTGGTTTTTTTTGAAGACAAAGAAAACGTAGAGGCGGCCTTAGCAAACCCTATTTCTATTCTAACTCAAAAAGCAATAGATAGAAAACTATTGCATAACACACCCATAGATTCAAGGGACGTACCTGTTAATGAGGCTTATATAACAGCTATTAAAAATATCTTTGGTATTACTGTTTTTGCAAAATCTAAATGGATGAACTGCTTGTATGTTAGGGGAGATTTGCAAAACCTTGAAACCCTTGAAGGGTTAGACTTTGTTAGCCATGTAGAGTTTGCAGATAAGAGTTTAAATTTAGGACCTATTATTGGTGGCGTAACAGAGGATAAGTTTTTTATAGAAAATCAAACCAAAAGTATTGTGTATGATTATGGCGCGGCTACCAATCAAGTAGAGATGATTGCAGCAAATTTTTTACACCAGCAAGATTTTACGGGAACTGGTATTGACATTGCTGTTTTGGATAGTGGCTTTCCTGGAGTATTAACAAATCCAGCCTTTGAAACGTTGAGAGATCAGGGAAGGCTATTAGGCACCTATAACTTTATAACAAGAGAGGAGTCTGCAGATACTTCAAGTTCTCACGGGTCAAAAACCTTTAGTGATATTGGAGGCTATTTAGAAAACGAATTTGTTGGCACCGCGCCAGGCGCCTCTTTTTATCTCTATGTTACAGAAGATGTAACTCAAGAAAACCCAGTCGAGGAGGCTTGGTGGGTAGAAGCCCTAGAACGTGCAGATAGCCTTGGAGTTAGAATTGTTAATACTTCCTTAGGGTATCAAGACTATGACAACCCGGCCTACACCCACTCTTATGAAGATCTAGACGGCTTTACAACCATTGCTGCAAGGGGTGCTAATCATGCCTTTGATAAAGGAATGCTGTTATTAACTTCTGCCGGAAATGATGGCCAATCTTTTGGTTTTGTGGCAACTCCTGCAGATGCTCCAGGATGCTTTAGTATTGGCGCTGTAGACCAAGAGGGAGTGTATGCTGGTTTTAGCTCTTTTGGTCCTAACAGCTCAGGACTTAGAAAACCAGATGTAATGGCGCAAGGTGTTTCTGCAGCTGTTGTAGATCAAAATGGCGCTGTAGATTTTAATAGCGGTACTTCTTTTAGTTCCCCAATTATGGCAGGAGCTATTGCTAGTTTATGGCAATCAAGACCAGAGGCTACCAATGCACAAATAATGCAAATAGTAAGAGCCTCGGCTCATTTGTTTGACAACCCAACAGATCTTATGGGGTACGGAATACCAAATTTCGAAATAGCCTATAATGCCCTTCAAATTCTTGGAGCTCAAGCTCAGTTTTTAGACATTCAGTTTGCCATGTATCCAAACCCTGCACGAGATGTTGTTTCTTTTAACATACCCTCTGGTATAGATAGCGCAGCGGTTAGTGTTTTTACAACTGCTGGGCAACAGGTATTTTCTTCAGAAATCACACCACAACAAAACACCTTAGATATCTCCGCTATAGCGCCAGGGATTTACATCACAAAGGTAATATCTGGTGGAACTAAAAATTCTTTTAAACTGATAAAAAAATAGTGGAAAATAGAATTACAAAACTTTTTAAAATACAATACCCACTCATACAAGCTGGTATGATTTGGAATAGCGGCTGGAAACTAGCAAGCGCTGTGAGTAATGCGGGCGGTTTGGGTATTATTGGCGCAGGATCCATGTATCCAGATGTATTACAAGAACATATTACAAAATGTAAGGCGGCTACCTTAAAACCATTTGGGGTGAATGTGCCTATGCTGTATCCTAACATTGAAGAAATTATTGAAATCATTATTAAGGAAAAAATTCCTATCGTTTTTACATCAGCAGGAAACCCTAAAACTCATACTGCGCGTTTAAAACAGCACGGTATTACAGTGGTGCATGTTGTTAGTAGTGTGAAGTTTGCTTTAAAAGCACAAGATGCAGGAGTAGATGCCGTAGTTGCAGAAGGGTTTGAGGCAGGAGGCCACAATGGCCGTGATGAGACCACTACCTTTACCTTGTTGCCCATGGTCAAAGAACAGATACGTGTCCCACTAATAGCAGCTGGTGGTATTGCCAACGGCAAGGGTATGTTAGCTGCAATGATTTTAGGGGCAGATGGGGTGCAAATAGGTAGTAGGTTTGTGGCAAGTCAAGAGAGTAGCGCGCATCAAGCCTTTAAACAAGAAGTTGTTAAAGCAAAAGAAGGGGACACCCTTTTAACTTTAAAAGAACTAGCACCTGTACGCCTTCTTAAAAATAAGTTTTTTGATCAAGTTATGGAGCTGTATAAAACAAACCCAAGCAAAGAACAACTCACCGACCTTTTGGGCAGAGCAAGAGCAAAGCGTGGTATGTTTGAGGGTGATTTGCAAGACGGTGAGCTAGAAATAGGTCAAGTAGCAGGGCTTATACATCAAATTAAGCCTGCTGCTGAAATTGTTAGTGAAATTATAGAAGAGTTTAATATGTTAAACGCCTTGAGGGTCGTTATATAAAACCTGTTAGTAAAAGATCTTTCAGATTAATAAAACTCACAGGATACTAGTATCTTTGAAAAAAACAGAACAGATGCCATTAAATAATAATGATATTTTTAAAAAATTACGTGTAGCTCATAAACTACGCGATGACGATATTGTAAAGATATTGCAGTTGGTTGATTTTAATGTTACCAAGAGTGAGTTAGGGGCTTTGTTTAGAAACGAAAACCACCCAAAATATGTTGAATGTGGTGACCAAATCCTACGTAATTTTTTAAACGGATTAATTGTTCATCTTCGTGGGCCAATGCCCAAGAAAACAGTGAGGCCTAAACCACAAAACTAGATGCGCTTAGCCCATTAATTTGGATGCTAATTTATCAGTCAAGCACATTTTAAAAAATTAGTGCAATCTGATAACATTTATTATTTTTGCATCACTTTTGAGGTAATGTATTATTGCCAAATTTTTTAGTAATTAAATAGATACCCCCTTCACGGGCATAAATATGAATTTACACGAATATCAAGGAAAAGAAGTATTAAATAGTTTTGGTGTTACTATCCAACGTGGAATTGTAGCACACACACCTGAAGAAGCAGTGGCAGCAGCCAAAAAATTAACCCAAGAAACCGGAACAGGTTGGCATGTTATCAAAGCTCAGGTTCATGCAGGTGGACGTGGTAAAGGTGGTGGAGTAAAACTGGCCAAAAATCTTGATCAGGTAAGAAGTATTGCCGATGATATTATTGGTATGAACCTTATCACACCTCAAACCAGTGCAGAGGGTAAAAAAGTACACCAAGTACTTGTTGCCGAAGATGTGTATTACCCTGGTGATAGCGAGCCAGAAGAATATTATATAAGTGTGCTGTTAAATCGTGTAACAGGTAAAAACATGGTTATGTATTCTACAGAAGGTGGAATGGATATAGAAACTGTTGCCGAAGAAACACCACATTTAATTTTTCACGAAGAAATTGATCCTGCAACAGGATTACTTCCTTTTCAAGCAAGAAAGGTTGCTTTCAATCTTGGATTAAGCGGTATGGCTTTCAAGCAAATGACAAAGTTTGTAACTGCTCTTGTAAAAGCCTATGAGTCTAGTGATTCATCAATGTTTGAAATTAATCCAGTTTTAAAAACTAGCGATGATAAAATTATCGCCGTTGATGCTAAAGTAAGTATTGATGATAATGCTTTGTATCGTCACAAGGATTATGAGGCTATGCGTGATTTACGCGAAGAGAATCCAGTTGAGGTAGAAGCAAGAGCGGTAGGTTTAAACTATGTTGATCTTGACGGAAACGTTGGTTGTATGGTAAATGGTGCAGGACTTGCAATGGCTACCATGGATTTAATTAAACAAGCAGGTGGTGAGCCAGCAAACTTCTTAGATGTAGGAGGTACTGCAGATGCAGAGCGTGTTGAGGCTGCCTTTAACCTAATTTTAAAAGATCCAGCTGTAAAAGCAATTTTAGTAAATATATTTGGAGGTATCGTTAGGTGTGACCGTGTTGCACAAGGTATTGTAGATGCATACAGAAACATGGGTACCATTAACGTACCAATTATTGTTCGTTTGCAAGGAACCAATGCAGATATAGCTAAAGAATTAATTGATAATAGTGGCCTGGATGTACAAAGCGCTATTGAGTTTCAAGAAGCAGCAGATAAAGTACAAGCTGTTTTAGGATAATACTGCTTATAAATTTATTAAAAGCCTTGGATCTATCCAGGGCTTTTTTATTTTAAGTATTTCTTCCTCTTCGCCTTCTTGGGCCGTCTTGTGAGGGTCTTTCTGTATTTCTTGGTGCTCTTACTAGAGGAGTTCTTTTTTCAAGCTCAGGGGCTTGAGGGGGCGTCTGTCCAGCATATGAGTTGTTGTTTGAATCAGAGACAGCTTCTTGTAGTTCTTTAACCTCTTCTGGTGTCAAATCACGCCATGTACCAAGCTCAAGATTTCCTAGATTGATATTCATGATTCTAATACGCTTTAAAGTAAGTACTTCGTACTCAAGATACTCACACATTCTTCGTATTTGACGGTTGAGCCCTTGAATAAGTATGATTTTAAAGGCAAACCTACTAAGGCGTTCTACATGACAATTTTTGGTGGTAGTTTCTAGTTCTGCTATAGGTATACCGCTACTCATTCTTCTGATAAAATCATCGGTAACGGGTCTATCTGTGGTGACAATGTATTCTTTTTCGTGCTTATTTCCTGCTCTTAATATTTTATTTACAATATCTCCATCGTTGGTCATTAGAAGTAACCCTTCACTAGGTTTGTCTAGACGTCCTACATGAAAAATACGCTCTTTATGTCCAATAAAATCTACCACGTTTCCTTCCACTCTTTGATCTGTAGTGCACGTGATATCAACGGGTTTGTTTAAGGCAATGTATACTAAGTTTGTGTTTTTTGTAATTAAATGCCCATCAACATGTATTAGATCACCAGGCATGGCCCTGTCTCCAAGACTAACAGCGCTGCCATTAAGTGTAACACGCCCCTGTTCTATAAAAACATCTGCTTTACGTCTAGAGCAGTACCCACTATCACTAATGGCTTTATTGAGTCTTATAGAATCTGGATGATTTCCCATGGGGCAAAGATAGGTATACTTCTAGAAAAAGTCTTGTGTTTTTTGTAGATGATAACTACCGAAATTTTAAAAATATCAGCCACTTTTTAGTATTTTGCAGGTGTTAAAACCTCTCTTTTGAAAGATACATTTACTCATAAAGGCATGCGGAAAAAACTGGTGGAAACCCTTGAGAAAAAAGGGATTACTAACCCAGCTGTTTTGCAGGCTATAAATACCATCCCTAGGCATTTGTTTATGGATAGTGGTTTTATAGATCATGCCTATGTAGATAAAGCATTCCCAATTGCTGCAGATCAAACCATATCTCAGCCCTATACCGTTGCAAGACAAACAGAACTACTTGGGGTAGTAAAAGGCGCTAAAATTTTAGAGATAGGAACTGGAAGCGGTTACCAAACAGCCGTATTACTTGAAATTGGCGCTGTTGTGTATAGTATAGAGCGTCAAAACAAGCTTTTCAAAAAAGCAGAGAATTTTTTTAAAAAACAAAAATATACTCCCAAGAAACTCATATTTGGGGATGGGTATATTGGTCTTGAGACAGAAGCCCCTTTTGATGGTATTGTTGTGACTGCTGGTGCTCCTTTTGTGCCAAAACCATTATTAGCTCAATTAAAAATAGGAGGGAAGTTGGTAATTCCTGTGGGAGAGAAATCTCAAATAATGACCGTTTTTACAAGAACTTCACAAACAGCTTTTGATAAAGAAACGTTTGGGGAGTTTAGATTTGTACCCTTGCTTGAAAATAAAAATTAAAGGTTATTTGGTCTTATTTTTTATAGGCCTAAAAAATCTAAAAATTTCAATCCAAAGACTAAATTTCCATTTTGTATGCCATTAAAGTTGGATAGTACATAATCTAAACGTAACAGCCGATAGCTGCCAAAGCCAAGATTGTCTATTCCTATAGAGAATTCTGAATAGGGTTTTCTCTCCTGTGTTGCAAGTAGGTGTGCCCCCACCACTAGGTTGAAGTTTAATGTATTGACTCCCGGAATTTTACCTATAATCCAACCTTTAAAATCATGTTCTAGGTGTCCTTCCATATAGCTCTTATTGGTGCTAAAATCATAGTAGGGTAGGGTGTTAAAAACATTGGTATAGTTTGCTCTTGTTCCTACTTGTGTTTGGTTACCATTAAAATGTTGGTAGTCTATAAATGAGATATCATCTGCACTGAAAAATGTTCCAGCCTTTATCCTGTAATAAAAATCACCTTTATTTGCAACACTAAAGTTTTGATAAATTTCTGTTCTTAGTTGTGTGTAGTTATAGCCTCTTTTAGAGGCTCCAAGTCCATTTTCAAGGGTAATATCAATTCTTGGATACCGCCCATTACCAATATTAATTTTCCTGTCTGGAATTGAGACATACTTTTGTCCAAAGACAACACGCGCTGTAATTTGTGATTTAAATACTTGGTGCTGCTCCACAGATAATGTGGTAAAATCTTCCGGGGCTAGTGGGTTGTTTGAACTGTACTGCTGTTCTTTATTATTGATATAGTACTGGTCAGAGTTGTTAAAAAGGGTGCTTCTTTTTTCATAACCAATTTTTGCAAATACCTCTAGGCCATTAAAAAGTTCTTGACGGTATTTTATTTGCGCAAAATCAAGGTTATATCCTTTAAGGTAATTGCTCTCAAAAAATAAAGTAGAGATACTATTTATTAGGGGTGAAATAGGCTCGCTGTCATTAAACTGGGTTAGTTTAGTTCCTCCAGAGAGTGTAATTCTTAAATTATTTTTGCTATTAAATTTTTTGGCTATACCTGCTGTAAATCTCAGTCTATCTTCGGCTAGGCCATAGGTAGCATTTAGGTTCATAGATAACCACTTTGTTCTGTTTTCTGTATACCATTTAAAAAAAGTCACCCCTATTTTACTAGTATACCCCTGTATGGTGTTAAAAGAAACCCCTGCGCCAGGCCCTTTATAATTTAGTCTCCATTTATTAGAGGTATTTCTATAGGTATACCCTAACAAAGGATCTGTATAATTAAACTTATTTGATACGCTATCTAGCGAGTCAAGGTATGGTTTTGATTTTTTTAATTCTTGAAGACTGTCCTTTTTTATGTAATCATTAAGTTCTTCATTTGTGAGTGGTACTGGGCGTATTGTGTTCCAAAAAAGACTATCTTTTTTATTGGCTTTTGGTTCAAAAGACAACACCTGGTTGCTAAAAGAGCGTTTACTGAAATTAGGTTCAAAATCATAATTACTGTACCCACATGTATAGCGGCCATCGCCATTTAGCCCCATAAAACCAAAGCCAAAATCAAGGGTTTGAGATAATTTCACCCAAAACTTTTGAGTGGTATCATATTTAAAATTTTGTTTAAAGACCAACTCTTTAATAAAAGGAGTTTGTAAAGCAGCTCCTGTTGTGGCTAGATCTATACCATATAATTGCCAATGGTCTTCTACAATGTAAATAATTCCCTTAAAAACCCTGTCATTGGGTCTTTTCGGAATTACTTTAATTTTATTTATGAGCTTGTCTGCTTCATAGAATATACCATCAAGTTCATACGTATAATAATTAAACGCATTACTGGCAATAGGAGATACTATTGCCGTGTTTAATTCAATCGTATTTTCATAAAAAGAAAATGTTGCATCTTGCGCATTGTTAAAGCTAAAGCCGTTGTCATTACCACTTACTTTACTTGCTATAATACGCTCGTTAAAATTAGCAGGTTGCTGAAATGATATCTTTGAAATAGTTTCAGAAAGATATATAATACCACTTCTTGTAGAATCTAAAGACCCTTCAATTCCTCTTATGCTTTGGCCTAGTATTTTTTCGGGCGCATTTCTCACTTTCCATACTCCTCTAGAATAAAAATCTGCAGTGTATTTACTTATACTAGCTAAATTTTCTTTTCGCTTTGCTATAGTGGCCCTTATGATTCTGTCTGCGGGATCTTCATTGTTATTTATCACAACTTCTTGCAGAGTGGTGGTCTCTGGCTCTAAAGTAATGTTAAGGATATACGGGAAGCTTTCAATGGTTATTTTTTTAGTAACTGTTTTGTAGCCCAAAAACTGGTAGACAATAGTATGATTACCTGTATAAGTTAGAGCAAGCTTATAATTACCATCATCATTTGATGTGGTTCCTGTGTAGGAGTTTTCTAGATAGATATTTACATAGGGTATTGCCTGAGCATTGGTGTCTGTTATTTTCCCAACAATTTGAGCTTGTCCAAAAGTAATAATGTGTAATAAAAGTAGGGTTACTAACTGTTTCATAGGCTTATATTATACAGACGAAATACTCTTAGCACTGTTACTCTTTTTGTTGAAATTCACCTTAGTTAAGGTACCGCTAACGCCCTAGTTGTTGAAACTTTTTTTAAGCCTGCTTAAGTCTCTTTTATTGTCACGGTCTTTAATGTCATCTCTTTTGTCAAACTCACGTTTTCCGCGGCAAAGGGCAATAGTAATCTTAGCAAGTCCTTTGTCATTGGTAAATAACACTAGAGGGATTATAGTGAGGCCGGATGTTTTTACATTTTTAAAAAGCTTTTTTAATTCTGTTTTATTTAATAATAGTTTGCGTTCACTCTTTGGGTTATGATTAAAATGAGTTGCATGGCTATATTCTTGCACAGTCATATTAATCACAAATAATTCTCCCCGCTCATTAAACTCACAAAAACTCTCTGCAATAGAGGCTTGACCTTCTCTTATTGCTTTTATCTCTGTGCCTACAAGTACAATACCAGCTGTATACTTATCTAAGATTTCATACTCAAATCTAGCTTTACGGTTTTTTATTTGTATGTTTTTTTGAATGGCCATGTTGTAAAAATAGAACTTATAAAGGGGATTGTTCAATGAAATTTAATTAACCTTCACTCTTTTTGCAGTTGTTTTGTTTTTTTTAAGAGTTACAATAAAAACATTATTATTCTCACGATCTGCAATGTCTTCATATTTTTTCTCTCCAAGTAGACTATTTACTAGCTCTGGCGTGGTATTGCTATGCCCAACAATAACAATATTTTTTCCTTTATTGTCTGCTATGAATTTTTCTGAAATTAGCTCTTTAGCTGTGTAGCTAATAATCTCTAAGTTTTGCTCCTTGGCAATAGGTAGGGCAGTTTGCTGTGTTCTTTTGTAATTTGTGCTATACACTGCAGCTATGTTTTTATCTTTAAAAAAAAGAGCCCATTTGTTTGCTCTCTCCAGCCCTTGTATAGTTAGAGAAGGGTTTTTGTTTGTGGAGTCGCTTCTGTCTTTTTCTGCATGTCTAATAAAATAATATACGCTGGTATTCTCTTTTTCAGAAACGTATATTTTACCAGATTCTTTACATGCTTCTACTAGCGCGAACACTGCTAGCAGTAGCACTATTGTTTTAATATTTCTCAAGATGCCCATACATTTGTTTTGTGTAAATGTAAAAAATCTAATTTAAAAGCAGTGTATAAAAAAAAGCCGCTTATTGCTAAGCGGCTTTTCTAAAGATATTAAAAAGATTATTATTTTCTAATAAGCTTTTTTGTAGTAGTTACTCCATTTGTGATAGCATTTATAAAATATGCTCCACTAGATAAACCAGATACGTCTATTGTAAATTCTTTGCTATTTGGTGTCATAGAAAGTACATTTTGACCTAGCATGTTTACTATTTGTAATGTAGTAATTTCAGTTGTTGATACAATACTTACATCTCCATCTGCTGGATTTGGAGCAAATACAAATGTAGTTACATCTATATCATTTACTCCAAGAGCTGTGGTCGTAAAAGTGACAGGTCCAACAAAATCACTGATATTGTTATTACCTCCACAATCTGTTTGTATATATGCATCATAACTAACACCTGGTATTAATCCTTGTGCAGTACCTGTTGTAGCTGTTGTATTTTCAAAAGCTACAGGTAAATCAACTTCTATGTCTGCTCCTGCAATAAATACAGCCCAATCATAAGAAATTGCTCCAAGTGCTGCATCCCAAGATAGATCTGCAGTGGTTTCTGTTACATTTCCTACAACAAAGTTTTCTACCTCTGGACATGGTATTACAATAGGCGCGCAGGTAACATCTGCAGCCCATCCCGTTTCTTGTACACTTGAATCTGAAGTGAACACAAACGTTAGAGATCCACTTACATCTGTTGATGTAAATGTATCACCAATAGATAGTAAACTATTAGGATCACTTGGTACACCACCGTCTCCGCTTTCTTCACCACAAAGTGTTTGTGCAAGTACTGGGTAGGTAGTATCTGGTCCATCATAAACTGTTAGGTAATCCCAACATCCATCTTGTGATCCAGTTCCAGTTGCAGTTTCAATATCTACATAGGTAAAAGTTACTGTTACAACATCTCCCGCAACTTCTGGAGAAACTGTTGTTACCGTAGTTTCACTAGCTAAGTAATCTCCATCAACACCACCTTCATCATAGTAAACATCTCCACAACCAACAGGTGGTACACCACATGTTACATCTGCAGACCATCCTGTTTCTTGTACAGATCCGTCTGAATCAAAAACAAAAGTTAATGCTCCACTTTCATCTGTTGATGTAAATGAATCTCCAATAGATAATATACTTCCTGGTTCACCAGCTTGTCCACCATCTCCACTTTCTTCACCACAAAGTGTTTGTGCAAGTACTGGGAAGGTGGTATCTGGTCCATCATAAATAGTTAGGAAATCCCAACATCCCCCGAAAGGTCCACCTGTTTCCATATCAACATATGTAAAGGTTACAGTAACCGCTTCACCAGGTACATCTGGAGTAATCGTAGTAACTGTAAGTTCATTTGGTTGGTAGTTTCCTGCAGATCCACCAGAATCTACATAGACACCACCACACTCAGGTGCAGGAAATGGAGTTGTAAATGATAGTAGATTCTCTTGTGAGAAACCATTAGTATCACAATCTGATACTAAATACGCATCATATCCTGAATCTATTGCTAATCCAGTTGCAGTTGCAGTTACAATACCAGCCCCTACAGTTTCTGTATAAACAGCAGTGTCAAGTGTTGGGTCTGCGCCAGCATCAAATACACTTAAAGTGTATCCGTTTACAGCCTCTGCAACAACATCCCAAGTAAAAGTTGCTTCTGTGTCTACAGTTGTTGTAACTGTAAAATTACTAGGAGCAGGACATGCTACTAAAGTGGTAAAGAAGTTAGGGTCTGCAAGAGATATCCCTTCTGTGTCACAATCTGCTATTACATATGCCTGATAACTTGTTTCTGGTGTAAGTCCAGTTGCTGTTGCCGTTAGAGTACCTGTTGCTACATTTTCTGTATATACAGGAATATCAATAGTTGGATCATCACCTGCAACAAATACATTTACTATGTATCCAGTGGTAGCTTCTACCACGGCGCTCCATGTAATTACTGCATCAAAAGCATTTGGTGCAATTGCAACATCCAAAGGTTCTGGACACGCAGGTAGGGGAGTGAATATTAATTCCCAGTCAAAAGGGTCTGTATCTTCCCATCTGTCATCCCACTCAATTAAGTATTCTTGACCTGCTATAACATTGATTTCTTCTATTATAGATCCAAAACCGTTTGGAGCATCACAGCCATCATCATCATTATCTACAAGTGTTAATACATCACAGCCATCTGTGTGAACAAATAATCTTGTGTCTACAGCACCTGGATCAGAGATACAAGAATTAATATTAATGGTACCACTCTCTATTGGTGTATAGCTATACCAAAGGGCATCTGTTCCACCAGCTTGAGAAGCACCGCCAGAATCTGCAACAATAAATACATCATTGTAAACTCCTGGAGTTACTTCAAGTGCCTCTGCACATGTTGTACCACCAACGTTAAGGTTAAATTGATTTATGTTATCCCAGTAGTATACTTGAGTAGCAGGGTCTACCACATTAAAATTCATAAATATAGTTACAGATTCAAAGGTTAGATCACCTTCAGAGCTAAAGTCAAAAGATACTGTTTCCCAAGCACTAGTTGTAGTAGTGGTTGCAGCTCTTTCTGCGTTTACACCCGTTGTTGCATTCTCTAATTTTAATAGTACTGGAGTATTTGGAATTGGTGACCATACACTCATAGTGAAGCCTTTATTTGTCACAATATCAATAGGAGTGTCTAACCCAAAGTTTACTCCTGCAAAGCCTGCGTTTGCTGGAACTGTGTTTTCTGCTACTGTAGCAGAAGTATTTACTCCAGTTACATCTGGATTTTCAATAGCTTGGGTAAATGACCCGTTAAAATCTCCAAAAACTGGAAATTGATTTTCATGTGTTATAGGTAAAACAACTGGATCTGGAAGAGGTGTCCAAGTTAGTTCCCAATCAAAAGCATCATTGCCCCATCTATCATCCCATTCTATAAGATATTGTTGTCCTGCAGTAACAGAAACTGCATCTACTAAAGATCCAAAACCATTTGGAGCATCACAGCCATCATCATCATTTGCAACAGGTGTTAATGTATCACAACCATCTGAATAAACAAATAACCTTGTGTCTATACCATCTGGGTCAGAACCACAAGAATTAATGTTTATAGTACCACTCTCTAAAGGTGTATAGCTATACCATAAGGCATCTGAAGCATCCCCTTGAGATGCGCCTCCAGAGCCATCAATGATTATTACATCACTATACACTCCAGGAGTAACTATAAGTGCGTCTGCACAAACAACTCCACCTGTTGGAGCTGGAGTAAATGTTAACTCCCAATCAAAGGCATCTGCACCCCATCTGTCATCCCATTGTATTAAATATTCTTGCCCAGAATTAACGAAAGCCTCATTTATTGATGATCCAAATCCGTTTGGAGCATCACAACCATCATCATCATTAGCAATTAATGTTAATGTATCACAACCATCTGTATATACATATAGTCTTGTGTCTATCCCAGCTGGGTCAGAGGCACAAGAATTGACACCAATTGTACCATCTCCTTCTGCAACATAACTATACCACATAGCGTCTGTTCCACCAACCTGTGTTGCACTACCAGAACCTATTGTAATTGCAGCATCACTGTAAATACCAGGTGTTACTGCCACTGCATCTGCGCAAGTGTCACCACCATTTTGTGCGTTTGTTTGCCAACTTAAAGAGGTTGCCAAAAAAAGCATGGATAAAATGTAAATTTTTCTCATAACCTTAAATATTAATTAAAAACTGATTTGTTGATTTCTTTGAAAAATTCTCTTTGAAATTTCAAAATACTTTCTGACTACTAAAATAAAAAAAGGGAGGCTATTAGCCTCCCTTTTTTGGAATTATTCTGATATTAATTTACTTTTTTATTTAAAAAAAAGAGGGAGACCATTTAAGCCTCCCTCTTTAAGAATATATTAATTACTCTTTAATAAACTTCATAGTTTGAATACTTCCATTAGAGAACAATACATTAGCAATATATACTCCAGTTCTTAACTGAGATACATTTACTGTACTTGATGTATTATTAACTTCAATAATAGAAACAGTTTGACCTAACAGGTTCATGATCTGAATCGTTGCGATTTCTTGCGATGCATCTAAAGTAACAACAGATGTTGCTGGGTTAGGATACATTGCAATATCAACAAGATCATTTTGTGTAACATCTAAAGGCTCACCTTGAACTAGGTTATCCCAGTAGTATGTTTGATCTGTTTCTCCAAGAACATTAAAGTTCATAAACACAGTTACAGATTCGAAAGTTAAATCACCTTCTTCACTAAAGTCAAAAGAGATTGTCTCCCATGCACCAGTTGTTGTGGTGGTAGCAGCTCTTTCAGCATTTACTCCTGTTGTAGCATTTTCTAATTTTAAAAGAACTGGCATATCAGGTACTTGAGACCAAACAGTCATTGTAAATCCTTTTAATGTAGAGATGTCTAAGTTTTCAACAGCAAAGTTAACACCTGCAAAGGCCGCGTTAGCTGGAACTACGTTTTCTGCAACTGTTGCAGAATCGTTAGCACCTGATGCATCTGGATTTGCAATTACTTGCGTAGCAGATCCGTTGAAATCATTGAATACTGGTAATTGACCATCCTCAAAAGTAATAGGTAACTCTACCACTGGAGCAGCTACTGGTGTAAATGTTAATTCCCAGTCAAACTGGTCTGCACCCCATCTGTCATCCCATTCTATTAGGTATTCTTGACCACCTACAACAGGTACATCTGTTACGATAGATCCAAAACCATTTGGAGCATCACAACCATCGTCATCATCTGCAACTGGAGTTAATGTATCACAACCATCTGTGTATACAAATACTCTAGTGTCAATAGCTACTGGATCAGAGATACAAGAGTTAATGTTGATTGTACCATCAGCTTCTGCTGTGTAGCTATACCATAAGGCATCTGCTGCATCTGGTTGAGAAGCCCCTGCAGAACCTACAACAATTGCAACATCATTGTAAACCCCTGGTGTTACTACTACTGCAGTAGCACATGAAAATCCTGGTGCTGGTGTAAATGTTAATTCCCAGTCAAAGGCATCTGCACCCCATCTGTCATCCCACTCAATAAGATAATCCTGACCACCAACAACTTCAATATCAGTTAAGATAGATCCAAATCCATTTGGAGCATCACAGCCATCATCATCATCTGCAACTGGAGTTAATGTATCACAACCATCTGTGTAAACATTTAATCTTGTATCAATTCCTTCTGGAACAGAAAAACAAGAGTTGATGTTAATTGTTCCGTCACCTTCAGCAGTATAAACGTACCAAAGTGCATCAGCAGCATCATCTTGTGCAGCACCGCCAGAACCTACAGTAATAGCAGCATCATTGTAAACTCCTGGAGTAACTGGTATTGCTACAGCACAATTAATTCCATCATCTCCAACTGGCTCACCTGTTTGGGCTAAATTATCCCAGTAGTAAACTTGAGTTGCTGGATCAGTTACAGCAAAGTTCATGAATAATGTTACAGACTCATATGTTAATTGTCCTATTGCACTAAAGTCAAAAGTAATAGTTTCCCACGCACCTGTTGTGGTTGTGTTTACTGCTACTTCTGCATTTGCTCCAGAAGCATTTTCTAATTTCAATAGTACAGGCATGTTTGGTACTTGAGACCACACTGCCATTGTAAAGAATTTATCTGTAGTAATGTCTATGTTAGTATCTAGCGCAAAGTTAACTCCTGCAAAACCTGCATTAGCTGGTACCGTATTTTCTGCTACTGTAGCAGAAGTGTTTTCTCCAGTTGCATCTGGATTTGCTATTGCTTGAGTGAATGATCCGTTAAAATCTCCAAATCCTGGAAGTTGACCATCTTCTAAAGTAATAGGTAGTTCCACAAGTGGAGCTGGTGGTCCACAAAGAATGTTTGCTGCTTTTGGTGTAGGTACTTGAGCACAGAAAGTGCCAGTAGCCGCATCAAATTGAAGAGACTCAGTATCTTTGGCTCCATTTTCGTTCTCATCCCACTGAGTGGTTTGACCTAAACCTGTTAATAATCCAGTATCATCAGCATCACTAGTTCCGTAAACAACAGCATCAACAAGACCGTCAGTTGTTACTGGTGTTCCATCAGGGAAGTTTGCTGCATCTGCAGTGTGTAATGCTACGGCATCTGCACCGTTTTGGATAGTGTTTGTTGCACCCATTGTAATGTCTGCTCCTGCAACTGCATCACTTCCTAGTAGGAAATAACCGTTATCATCTGAAGCAAATCCAGTAAGATCTACAGTTCTGTAACTAGTATCACTTGAACCGTTATAGAAAACAGCAATCATACCATTTAATGACTGGTTTGCAAATTCTGTTTGTATTTCTACAAATTCTTGGTCATCTGTACCAGTTTGATCTGCATCAACCTCTGATATTATAGCACCACCAGTAATAACAACATCTACTTGTTCTAGGTTATCCCAGTAGTAAACTTGAGTTGCTGGATCTGTCTGGTTGAAATTCATGAATAATGTTACAGACTCAAACGTTAATTGTCCTACTGCACTAAAGTCAAATGAGATAGTTTCCCAAGCACCAGTTGTAGTAGTAGTAGCTGCTACCTCTGCATTTGCTCCAGATCCGTTTTCTAACTTTAAAAGAACTGGTATGTTTGCTACCGGTGACCATACAGTCAAATTAAATCCTTTTTGTGTAGTAATATCAATGTTAGTGTCTAAACCAAAGTTTACTCCTGCAAAAGCTGCATTAGCCGGAACAGTGTTTTCAGCTACAGTAGCAGAAGTGTTCGCTCCTGATACATCTGGGTTAGCAATAGCTTGAGTGAATGAACCGTTAAAATCTCCAAAACCAGGTAATTGGTTTTCAAGTGTTATAGGTAATTCTGTTGGGTCTAAGTTTGGTGTGAATGTTAATTCCCAGTCAAAGGCATCTGCGCCCCATCTGTCATCCCATTGGATTAAGTATTCTTGACCACCTACAACAGCTATATCTGCAACTGAAGATCCAAAATTATTTGGAGCATCACAAGCATCATCATCGTTAGCAACCGGAGTTAAAGTATCACATCCATCTGTGTATACATATAATCTAGTGTCTATTCCAGCTGGGTCAGAAGCACAAGAGTTTATACCTATTGTTCCATCTCCTTCAGCTGTGTAGCTATACCATAGAGCATCTGTTGCTCCAGCTTCTGTAGCACTACCAGAACCTGGTGTGATTGCAACATCACTATAAACTCCAGGAGTTGCTACAGTTGGGTTGTCACAAGACAATCCTGTTAGTGCAGCTGGTCCAGTTAATTCCCAGTCAAAGGCATCTGCGCCCCATCTGTCATCCCATTGGATTAAGTATTCTTGACCACCTACAACGGCTACATCTGCAACTGAAGATCCAAAATTATTTGGAGCATCACAAGCATCATCATCGTTTGCAACTAGTGTTAATGTATCACAACCATCTGCGTATACATACAATCTAGTGTCTATTCCAGCTGGATCAGAAGCACAAGAGTTAATGCTCATTAATCCATCTTCAGCAGGAGTGTAGCTATACCATAAGGCATCTGCTGCTCCTACTTGTGTTGCACCTCCGGTACCTGGTACAATAGCGGCGTCAGAGTAAATCCCTGGTGCTGCTACAACCGCGGTTGCGCAGGTGTCTCCACCATTTTGCGAGTTAGCTTGCCAACCAAAGGTTGTCATGATTGCTAACATAAGTAAAGTAGTAATTTTTTTCATAAAAACGTTATTTATTAAGTTAAGGGTAATTAAATGTTTGTTTAAGCTGAACAATATATGTAATAAATAAGCAAGTTGTAATTCATTTTTATATTTTTAGATGAAAGACCTATTCTATCTTTAAAGTGTTAATTAAAGCTTAATTTTTTTTAAATATTTATAATTCTAAACACAAAAGGGTGACATATTCTTATTATTAAATTTGGCTATTTTTTTTAAAAAAAAATATTACGAAATTTGTAAAAAAAACAATGGAGTTATTTAGCGGTTTTAAAAAAGACAATTCGAGTAATCAAGCAAAAAAGAATCAAAAGTTTCCTTGGATTGATTTAACTTCACTAGACCAATTACCAGAGATTCAAGAACAATCTAAATTAACATCAGTTGTTATTTTTAAGCACTCTACTAGGTGTGTGATTAGCCGCATGGTATTGCGAGAATTTGAGAGCAGTTTTGCAAAAGATGGAAAAAGTGTTGTCTTATATTTTTTAGACCTATTATCCCATAGAGATATCTCAAGCCAGGTTGGTACTATATTCCAAGTTTTTCATCAAAGCCCGCAACTTATCGTCATAAAAAATGGCGAGGCTATTTACCATGCCTCTCATAATGAAATCAAGGCAGATGCTATAAAAGATGTAATCTAGTAGCCTCTCAAATCAATATTAAATTATATTTGAAAAACGCCTTTCTTAGAAAGGCGTTTTTTTGTCAAATATTTCTAAAACATATTTTTACATCCTTATTACATGTCATTGTTTTTTATGATTTCTTTTAATCTTGATTTTAAATCCTCACCAGTATCATACACCATTTGCTCGTTTGATGGGAAATCAATAAAATTATGTTGCAAAAATCTCTTGTCTTGAGTAGTAAGGGCTCTTTTATCTCCAGTGTATTTTGCAAATACATTTTCAAATACAAAAACACTAGCAATAGGCAAACGGTTTACTTCTGTATTCTTTTTCATGTTTGTGTAAACTACCTCTGCTTGAACAGCAGCAGATTTTGATTGTGTGATCATCATAACCCTTGCAGATATAGTAAGGTACTTGTCTTTTTTAATGTCATTACCCAAACTATCTTTAGCTACATTTCCGTTGCTATCATACACATACTCCCAACCGTCCTTAATACGCTTGGAGCGTCTTTGCTGTATTTCATTTAATTTTTCTGGAGCTATAGTAATCTCTTTAAAATGTAGCGTTACACCATACATATAGTCAATAGCGCTGTCTTGCTGGGTATGATACTGTGTCCAGAACTTATCTAGACCATAGGTGTTTATACTTAACAACTCTTGCTCTAGCGAGGCAGGGATTATTTGATTTGTGCTGTTTTTTAAATCAATCAAAACAAAATCTGTCCCATAAAAACGAGCATTCTCTTTTTTAAGGCTCACATCTTTATAGTTAGGCTGCAAATCCTCAAGCTCACAATAAATATTATAGGCAGTTCTATAGTCTTTACGTGTTTGATATTGCATATATAAATCAGCCTCATCATACAAGTAAGCTATATAGGCCTTCTTTGCGTCAAGGATTTTACTGCTGTAATCTTTCAGTGTAAATTCAGCATCTCTCTTTAGGGTATTACTATAGATAGGCAGTAATGGCCGTATTTTATCCTGTATATACGCTAAGTTTTGATAGGTGTAGTAAATCTCCTTAGCGCCAGATGCATTGCCTTGTTTTTCTAGAAAGGAGATACGTCTTGTGTCTTTGGCTACATTTTTTTGAAATGCCTTTTCAAGAACTGTAATATGTCCATCTTTCTTTTTAGAGGAGGTATTCTTCTGAAGTTTTTTTACAGCTAGCTCTATGGCTTGCTCGTAATTTCCTTGAGCGAGTAGTCTTTGATTTTTTTTAACACTGTTACAACCTGCTAGCAACAACGCCAAACTAAATATGTAAAGTAGCTTTTTCATTGGGTATAGGTGTTGGTTATAAAATAACAATGTCAATAGGTGTGCCAAACTATTAATTGTAATGCGTTAGCCTTGCTATTTTGATTAGCTGTTTTTAAGCTTATTTTCTATCAACACTGTGCTTGCCGGCGCCCAAAAGTGCGATAGCTAAAAATCCAAATAAAAACAACAACGCTTTTTCTTTCATGCTTATAGGGTCTGCGCCATGAACAATAAATGCAGCGACTCCCATTGTGATAATAACAGGGATACTCGCTAAACGTGTTTTGTACCCAATAATAATTAACATTGGGCAAATAGCCTCCGCAATTACAACTAAAATTGTTGTAGCTAAAACTCCAATACCAATTGGATCTGACTTCATCAAAGTTCCTTGTATGAGATTTAAAAGTTTAGGTATGCCGTGAGATAGCATCATTGCACTAAAAGTAAAGCGTAATAGAAATAAGCCAATGTGATAGGTTGATGTCATAATAATGGTGTTGGTTTTTTTGTTTAAAAATAGAAAAGTTTTTGGTATTTATGTTTTTTAGACCCACAAATTTGAAATGTAATACTGGGTATGATTTTATTTTTAAGCTGTATTTTTACAAAAAATTATATTATAAATGAATAAAGCAAGCGCATGGATTTCTGCAGCAAGGCTAAGAACCTTGCCACTATCTATAGCCGGTATTTTGGCAGGGAGCGCCGTAGCGGTTAAGACAGCAGTTTTTTCTCTGCCAATTCTTGTTCTTGCCCTAGGAACTACTCTTGGTTTCCAGATATTATCAAATTTCGCTAATGATTATGGAGATGGTATTAAAGGCACAGACAATCAAGATAGAGTAGGGCCAAAACGCACGCTACAAAGCGGACTATTAACCGCAAAAGAATTAAAAAATGGAATGATAGTAACGGCAGGTATTACCTTGTTTTTAGCCTCGGTATTAATCTTCACTGCCTTTGGAAGTGACCATATGGTGCTTTCTTTTATCTTTTTTAATTTAGGAATTGCCGCCATCATTTCCGCTGTTAAATACACTGTTGGCGATAATGCTTATGGATATAAGGCCATGGGAGATTTGTTTGTTTTTTTATTTTTCGGGATTGTAGGGGTTGTGGGTTGCTATTTTTTGTTTTCAAAATCTTTAGGAAATCATGTTTTTTTTCTTGCCATAGCAATCGGGTGTATGAGTACTGCGGTCTTGAATTTAAATAACATGAGAGACAGAATCCAAGATGCTAAGGTTCAAAAAAACACATTGGCAGTGGTTTTAGGTGCTAAAAATGTAAAGAAGTATCACAGTGTTTTAATAATCTCAGCGCTTGTTTCTGCCCTGATTTATTTATTTGCTAGCCAAGCAAAACCCCTTTATTATTCTGCGCTTATTGCTTTTATTCCTTTACTTATAAACATGTTTAAGGTATTTAAAAACGAAGATCCAGCAGCGCTGGATCCAGAACTAAAAAAAATAGCGCTAAGTACTTTTGTGTTTGCACTATTGCTTTTTGTTACAAGTTTTTTTTAAAACGCAGTTGTGTACTCTTATTTTACATGAAAACTAATCAATATATTGTATTTTTAAATTCTTGTTTTTAAAGATCATGCACATAGTTTTATATTAATACATACCCATCTTGAAAGCACATTATAAAAAACATATTCTAGAATTTAAAACTCCAAGCGGCACCTCTCGCGGTATTTTAAAAACAAAAGAAGCTTGGTTTATTGTTCTTGAAAATAATGGTGAATTTGGAGTTGGTGAGTGTGGTATGTTACGGGGGCTTAGTATTGATGACCGTCCAGATTTTGAACAAACATTACAATGGGTTTGTGCAAACATCCACCTTGGAGAGCAACATTTGTATGACACATTAACCGAGTTTCCATCCATCCAAATGGGCCTTGAAATTGCTTTTAAGTCTTTGGCGGCTCCTGATCCATTTCAAATTTATCCTTCTGCCTTTACAAAGGGTGAAGCCTCAATTGCAATCAATGGTTTGATATGGATGGGCGATAAGGCCTTTATGAGTAAGCAAATTACCACCAAACTCAATGAAGGTTTTGGTTGTATAAAAATGAAAATTGGCGCTATTAATTTTGACACAGAGTTGGCACTTTTAAAGAGTATAAGGCAAGAATTTTCTGCCTCAGAAATAGAAATAAGAGTAGATGCCAATGGGGCTTTTAATCCTAAAAATGCCTTAGAGAAATTAAAACGATTGTCTGATCTAGACTTGCATTCAATAGAGCAGCCTATAGCAGTAAAACAATGGGACAAAATGGCCTATCTGTGTGAAAAAAGCCCTTTAGACATAGCTTTAGACGAGGAGTTAATAGGTGTGTTTTCTAACCAATCTAAACAAGCGCTGCTTCAACATATTAAGCCCCAATACATAATTTTAAAACCAAGTTTTATAGGCGGTTTTAAAGGGAGCGATTCCTGGATTGAGTTATCTCAGACAAATAATATACAGTGGTGGATCACATCTGCCCTAGAGAGTAATGTAGGATTAAACGCAATTTCGCAGTATACGTTTACAAAAAATAGTACATTGCCTCAAGGTTTAGGTACGGGAAGTTTATACACAAATAATATTGCTTCTGCTTTACAGATAACTAAAGGGACATTGTGTTACAACCCTACTAAAAAATGGAATTTTAATTTATGAATTACATACAACAAGCAAATAAAGGAAAAAATGACCCTTGGATGTTTTTTCTTACTTTTATATTAACGGCAGGATTATTTATTTACAGCCTAGTCATTTTTTTATTCTTTAGTGATGGCATAGACCTCGCAAAGCAACAACAAATGCTTTTTGAGGTAGTGCCTAGTAAAAATTTCTGGTTGGCATTTAACTTACTGCCTTTTGCCTTTTTATTAGGATTGTTATTTCTACTGGTAAAAAAACTCCACCAAAGAAGCATACTTTCTCTCACTACATCAAGAAAAAAAGTAGATTGGTCTCGTGTGTTTTTCTCTTTTTCACTTATTGTACTTATAACATTGGTGTCTTTTGGTATATCCTACTATAACGATCCCTCAGAAGTAGTGCTTCAGCTTGATCCTGTAAAATTTGGGATATTAGTAGTTATTAGCCTTTTGTTTTTTCCATTTCAAATTGGTCTGGAAGAATATTTATTTAGAGGATACATGATGCAACATCTTGGGGTTTTACTTAAAAATAGGTGGATGCCATTATGTATTACTTCCATTTTATTTGGTGTGTTTCACAGCGCCAATCCAGAAGTAGGAGAGATGGGTTACATGATCATGATATTTTATATTGGCACTGGATTATTATTAGGTATCATGACCTTAATGGATGATGGTATAGAGCTTGCTTTAGGTTTTCATTTTGGAAACAATCTATTGGCAGCAACCTTAGTGACCTCAGATTGGTCTGCGTTGCAAACCGATGCTGCTTTTAAATTTACAGCAACCCAAGCGGGCACAAGTACCTTACTGGATGTTATTTTACCTGTATTGGTTTTATATCCTATAATTTTATTAATATTATCAAAGAAATACAACTGGAATAACTGGAGTCAAAAACTCTTTGGAAAAGTAGCTGTATCCAGTACTAAGAATAGTTGAACTTTTAATGTAACCAATCTAGAGATACACCTATTATAAATACATCACTTTTGGAACCATCAATAAAGCTACATCCTTCATTTAAATTTAACGGCCTTGAGTTTGAAACCTCCGAAGAAATTGTTCTGTTTGCTAAACAGCTAAAAGAGAATGGAGCCTCTCATGAAATTGCAATTGCAAAATTTATTGTAAAGTGGTTTAACGAAAAACCGTATATAAAAGTAAAAACATCTGGCTCTACAGGTACTCCTAAGAAAATCAAATTACTAAAAACAAATATGGTTCATAGCGCATTTGCTACTGGAGTTTATTTTAATCTAGGAACAAATAATACAGCGCTACTTTGCTTGTCTGCAAAATATATTGCTGGTAAAATGATGTTGGTACGCGCCTTGACTATGGGCTGGGATTTGCATGTAGTGGCTCCAGATAAGGATGCTATCACACAATATGATAATACCTATGACTTTGCTGCTATGGTTCCATATCAGGTATATCATACCTTAAATGCCCTAGACAAAATTAAAAAACTCATTATTGGAGGAGGTGTTATAGATCCAGATTTAGAAGCTAAATTACAAACAAAATCTACACAAGTGTACGCTACTTATGGCATGACAGAAACCATTACTCATGTAGCTGTTAGGCGCGTAAATGGTGAAGACAAAACCAATGTATATTCTGCCTTGCCTAATGTTAGTTTTGATTTAGATTCGAGAGGTTGTTTGGTGATTGACGCCCCTATTCAAGGTAGCTCAAAGGTTGTCACAAATGATCTTGTCACCCTGCATGATACAAAAAGTTTTGAATGGCTAGGAAGGTACGACAATGTAATTAATAGTGGTGGTGTAAAACTATATCCAGAAAAAATGGAACTGCTACTGCGCGATTTTATAAAAGTTCCTTTTGTTATTTCTTCTTTACAAGATGAGGCTTTGGGTGAACAGCTAATATTAGTATTGCAACTCGATGATCCAAAACAAGCAGCAACCTACAGTGAGGTAATCTCTGAGTTAGAGCCTTACCATAGACCTAAAAAAATATTTACTCTTTCTAAATTTCCGTTAACACAGACGGGTAAAATAAAACGTAGTGCTATTAGAGACTTAATTAAAGGCTACAATTGAAGCACAGGAAAGGGCTAGGGTGATGTTGTTTTTTAGTTGCTTTTTTTATTTTTTAGGTATCTTTAAAAAACAAATACTAGTCTCATGAAACATTTCTTTTCTCTAATTCTTTTATCACTTATTGTTTCTCTAGCAACAATCTCTGTAGCTTATTCACAAATACTACCTGAGCGAGAGCGGGCAACCTTGCGTGATGAAATTTTAAAAGATAGGTTTGACAACCTATTACCTCAACTTATGGATGATACAGGCATCGATATGTGGCTTGTGATTGCCAGAGAATATAATGAAGATCCAGTAATGCGTACAATGCTTCCAGCAACCTGGCTGAATGCTCGCAGAAGAACCATTTTAGTTTTTTATAGAAATAAAGAACAAAATACCCTCGAGCGTCTTGCCGTTGCTAGGTATGATGTTGGAGCTAACATTACCTCTTCCTGGGATAAAGAAAAACAACCCAACCAATGGAAGCGTTTGGTAGAAATTATTAAAGAGCGTCCTGTAAAGAAAATAGGGATTAATATTTCGAAGCATTTTGGAATTGCAGACGGCTTGGTAAAAACAGATTATCAAGAGCTTATGGAGGCTTTACCTAGTGATTTGGAAGAAAAAATAGTTTCTGCAGAGAAACTTGCTATTGCTTGGATAGAGACTAGAACAGAAAAAGAAATGCTTCTTTACAATCAATTAGTAGATATTACAAGCGCTATTATTGACCAGGCATTTAGCGCCGCAGTGATTACTCCAGGGAAAACAACTACAGATGATATTGTTTGGTGGATGCGGCAAAAGGTTACTTCTTTGGGCCTAGAAACATGGTTTCACCCAACCATTGATGTTCAAAGAAATAACGAGGCTCTACAAAGTCACATTTATTCATTCTCCAAAGGCGAAAAACAAAAAACAGTCCTCCCTGGTGATTTGTTGCATTGTGATTTTGGAATTACCTACATCTCATTAAATACAGATTGTCAAAGACATGCTTATGTTTTAAGAAATGGAGAAACCCAGGTGCCAGAATTTTTAGCTACTGCCTTTGCAAAAGGCAATCAGGTGCAAGATATTTTTACAGAAAACTTTAAGACCGGCAGCACCGGAAATCAGATCCTGGCAAAGTCTTTAAAACAGGCGAGAGACAAAGGCCTTAGGCCTTCTATTTACACCCACCCTTTAGGCACTTACGGGCATAGTTCTGGTACTACTTTGGGTATGTGGGATAGCCAACAAGGAGTACCTGTAAATGGTGATTACCCGCTGCATGAAAATACCGTTTACGCCATTGAGCTTAACACGACTGTTACTATAAAACAGTGGAAAAAAGACATCAGAATAATGCTTGAAGAAGCAGGTTATTGGGGTGCTAATGGGTTTAGATATGTTAATGGCAGACAAGAGGCTATTAAAGCTATTGCTTGGTAGAGAAATTAGACCTGAATAACACCCAAATTAAATTGTTTTTCAATAGGTGCGTGGTTAGCAGCTTCAATACCCAGAGATATCCAAGTTCTTGTATCTAGGGGGTCTATAACACCATCGGTCCAGATGCGAGAAGCAGCATAATAAGGAGATATTTGATTGTCATACCTGGCTTTTATATCGTCATAGAGTTCTTTCTCTTGCTTTTCAGATATTTTCTTACCCTGTTTTTTTAGTGAAGCTGTTTCTATTTGCAGTAACACTTTGGCAGCACTGTTTCCACTCATCACTGCAAGATTAGCACTTGGCCATGCTGCAATCAATCTTGGGTCATAGGCTTTACCACACATCGCGTAATTTCCTGCGCCATAGCTATTTCCGATAATAATCGTGAATTTTGGCACCACACTATTGCTTACTGCATTTACCATTTTAGCACCATCTTTTATAATGCCTCCGTGTTCACTTTTACTTCCAACCATAAACCCGGTGACATCTTGAAGAAAAACTAGTGGAATTTTTTTCTGGTTACAATTGGCAATAAAACGCGTGGCTTTGTCTGCACTGTCACTGTATATAACACCTCCAAATTGCATTTCACCACTTTTTGTTTTTACTAGTGTTCGTTGATTGGCTATGATTCCTACTGCCCAACCGTCTATGCGTGCATAGCCTGTTAAAATAGTTTGGCCATACCCTTTTTTGTATTCTTCAAACTCACTGTTGTCAACCAATCTATCTATAATGGCCTGCATATCGTACTGCTCTGCTCTAGATCTTGGAAGTAAACCATATATTTCTTGGGGATCTTTTGCTGGCTTAGCGGCTTTTTCTCTATTGTACCCTGCGGTATCAAAATCACCAATTTTAGAAACAATATTTTTTATTTTATCTAAGGCATCTTTATCATCTTTGGCTTTGTAGTCTGTAACACCGCTAATTTCACAATGTGTAGTGGCTCCACCTAATGTTTCGTTGTCTATGCTTTCGCCAATTGCCGCTTTTACAAGATAGCTTCCTGCTAAGAAAATACTACCTGTTTTATCTACAATTATAGCCTCATCACTCATAATTGGTAGGTAAGCTCCACCAGCAACACAACTACCCATAACGGCAGAGATTTGTGTAATACCCATGCTGCTCATTACAGCATTGTTTCTAAAAATACGTCCAAAGTGTTCTTTGTCTGGAAATATCTCATCTTGCATTGGCAGATACACTCCTGCGCTATCCACAAGATAAATTATAGGCAGTTTATTTTCTATTGAAATTTCCTGTGCGCGTAAATTTTTCTTCGCTGTTATTGGGAACCAAGCTCCTGCTTTTACAGTAGCATCATTGGCTACAACAATACATTGTTTGCCATTAATGTATCCAATTTTTACAACAACACCACCACTAGGGCAACCGCCATGTTCTTTGTACATTCCATCTCCAGCAAAAGCACCTATTTCTATAGATTTATTTTTATCATCTAATAGGTAATCAATGCGTTCTCGGGCAGTCATTTTTCCTTTAGCATGATGTTTTTCAATGCGCTTTTCACCGCCACCAAGTTTTACTTTAGCAAAACGTTTGCGTAAATCTGAGAGAAGTAACTTATTATGATCTTCGTTTTTATTGAAGGAAAGGTCCATAGAGTTGTTTTATGCATGTAAAAATACGAAACTATACTATTATCAATATGGCAAAACTATTTTAAATTAACGATATTTGCCATGGGTGCATTTACACTAGGCTGGTTTTTTATGTTTCGAAATTTTAGGATGCGTTTTTTATTTTTGAAATTCCTTCTAGGATAACGGCCTTATACAAACCTAATAATCCCCACTTTTTTTTACAATAACTAAAAATAACCACCCATGATGAATAAAAACACTGTTTTGGGATACGCTACACTGATAATGATTATTGTTGGCTTATCACTTATTGCTCTTGGCGCATTCAGGTATGATGATGTTGCTGGCTGGGGATTTGCATCCGTAGGAATTGGCTTTTTTGCCATTGCCTGGGTGTTCAACGCATTAAAAGGAAGAATGTAAATCACGATATTTTTTAAAAGTATTAACTATTAATTATCAATAATGTCTGACGATAAAAAAGTAATTTTCTCAATGTCTGGATTGACAAAGTCATTCCAAAATGCACAAACACCTGTGCTTAAAAACATATACCTAAGTTTTTTCTATGGAGCTAAAATTGGTATTCTAGGATTAAACGGTAGTGGTAAATCTACCTTGCTTAAAATTATTGCTGGAGTAGATAAAAACTACCAAGGGGATGTTGTTTTTTCTCCAGGATACACTGTTGGTTATTTAGAACAAGAGCCGCAATTAGATCCAGAAAAAACAGTACTAGAAATAGTAAAAGAAGGCGCAGCAGAAACTGTTGCCATTTTAGATGAGTACAACAAAATTAACGATCAATTTGGTTTAGAGGAGGTCTACAGCGATGCAGATAAAATGGATAAACTCATGGCGCGTCAAGCCATATTACAAGATCAAATTGATGCTAGTAATGCTTGGGAGTTAGAGACCAAATTAGAAATTGCTATGGATGCCCTAAGAACACCTCAAGGGGATACAAAAATAGGTATTCTATCTGGAGGTGAGCGCAGGCGTGTAGCGCTTTGTAGATTGCTGTTGCAAGAGCCTGACGTACTGCTTTTAGATGAGCCTACCAACCACTTAGATGCAGAAAGTGTACATTGGCTAGAGCACCATTTGGCGCAATATAAAGGAACAGTAATTGCCGTAACTCATGATAGGTATTTCCTTGATAATGTTGCTGGTTGGATACTCGAACTAGATAGGGGTGAAGGAATTCCTTGGAAAGGAAACTACTCTTCTTGGCTTGATCAAAAATCCAAGCGTATGGCTCAAGAAAGTAAAACAGCCAGTAAGCGTCAAAAAACATTAGAGAGAGAACTAGAGTGGGTACGTCAAGGTGCTAAAGGAAGGCAAACAAAACAAAAAGCGCGTCTAAATAATTATGACAAGCTAATGAGCCAAGATCAAAAACAACTAGACGAAAAGCTTGAAATATACATACCAAACGGACCTCGTCTAGGAACCAATGTTATTGAGGCTAGCGGTGTTAGTAAGGCTTACGGAGATAAATTACTGTATGAAGATTTAAATTTTAATTTACCCCAAGCAGGAATCGTTGGAGTTATTGGGCCAAATGGTGCTGGTAAAACAACTATTTTTAGAATGATAATGGGCGAGCAGACCCCAGATAAAGGGTCTTTTACTATTGGTGAAACGGCAAAGGTCTCTTATGTAGATCAAGCCCACTCTAACATTGATCAAGAGAAATCTATCTGGCAAAACTTTAGTGATGAACAAGAACTGGTGCTAATGGGTGGCAAAGAAGTAAATTCTAGAGCCTATTTGAGTAGATTTAATTTTACAGGAAGTGAGCAAAATAAAAAAGTATCACTTCTCTCTGGAGGGGAGAGAAACAGGTTACACCTAGCTATGACCTTGAAGGAAGAAGGCAATGTGCTCTTGCTTGATGAACCAACCAATGATTTGGATGTAAATACCCTAAGAGCTCTAGAAGAAGGTCTTGAGAATTTTGCTGGTTGCGCTGTAGTTATTAGTCACGACCGTTGGTTTCTAGATAGAATCTGTACTCACATACTAGCCTTTGAGGGAGATAGTCAAGTTTATTTCTTTGAGGGAGGTTTTAGTGAATATGAAGAGAGTAAGAAAAAACGTTTGGGTGGTGATTTAATGCCTAAACGTATTAAATACAAAAAGCTAGTTAGGTAGTTTATACATCTAAAATTTATAAAAAACCGAGGTAGCTATTATTGCCTTGGTTTTTTTTATACCCTGTCTTAATTTCTTTATATTTATAACTCACTACAGCCTTAGTTATGTTGTGTATTTTTATTTTAAACGAAAATTTATTTTTATGAAATTTTTTATCGATACAGCCAATCTTGAACAAATTAAAGAAGCACAAAGCCTTGGTGTTTTGGATGGAGTTACCACAAACCCATCTTTAATGGCTAAAGAAGGTATTACAGGCCATCAAAATATTTTACAGCACTATATAGCTATTTGTTCTTTAGTAGATGGAGATGTCTCTGCTGAGGTAATTGCTACAGAGTACCACGCAATGATTAAAGAAGGGGAGGCTCTAGCAAAACTTCATGAGCAAATTGTGGTTAAAATACCAATGATTAAAGATGGAATTAAGGCTATTAAATACTTTAGTGATCGCGGTATAAGAACCAACTGTACTTTGGTATTCTCATCTGGACAAGCATTACTTGCCGCCAAGGCAGGTGCAACTTATGTCTCTCCTTTTATTGGAAGACTTGATGATATATCTACAGATGGGCTTAATCTGATATCAGAAATTAGACTTATTTATGATAATTATGGGTTTGAAACCCAGATTCTTGCTGCCTCTGTAAGGCACACCATGCATGTTTTGGATTGTGCAAAAATTGGTGCAGATGTAATGACGGGTCCTTTGTCTTGTATTGAGGGACTACTTAAACATCCCTTAACAGATATTGGGCTAGCAAAATTCTTAGAAGATTATAATAAAGGAAACTAAGGCTACTATTTTTTGTTAAGATACCCCAGTAATAAAGATTCAAAATTCTGATTAAACAGATTTGAGTTTCCTTCTAGAATAATACCTCCTTTGTCTACAATCATGGCTTTGTTTGCAGAATTAATAAATAGGGTGTTTTTTGCAGCGATACTATTTTTTAATTGATATTCATTCGCTTGGTTATACCCAGAACTTATAACTGTCTGGTTCCATGCAGAGAAGTCTGTCCCGGTATTAATACCCACAAAAGCATATTCTGGATATTTGGTTTTTAAATCTGAAATACGAACATGAATTTCTTTGTAATGCTTTACAGATTTAGTATCCCAGAAAAAGAAAACTGTTTTGGAATCATTGATTTTTTGAAGTGATGTTATTACATTATTCACAGTTATTAAAGCAAGATTTGGTATTAGCTCACCTGCATTTATTTTGGAAGTATTATAGGCGTATCTCTCTACGTCTTTTTGGTGGGCCTCATTGTGGTCTAAGTTTTTAAATAAAGCTACTAAATCATGCTCTTTTTGACTATCATCTGCATGCACTAAATACCTCTTAACGGTATTGTGCAATAAATTATCATGGAGCTGTTTGTTTGTAATTAAGCTGTCTATTAGTCTTAGTTTTTGCGTTTGATGCCAATAAGATATTTTGTTAAAGGTTGGTTCTTTTTTTGTGTGACCTTGGTAGGCTAAATTGTCTAGATATCTATTGATAAACTGATGGTAGGTGTAGTAATTTTTTAATGTATTATCATTCAGATCTAAACTATCTCTGTAGGTGAAGAAGTTTTCTGGGTATTTAATTTTATTGTTATTATTGGCTCTTTTTTTGGAAGATAAATACAATTCTTTCCTTGAGTAATAATTGTAGTTTATGTTTGCCAGGGCAATGTGTATAAATGCCTCACTAGGTTTTTCTGAAATAATAAATTCATCCAAATCTGTAAGTAATCTCTTTTTTGTGTGAGCAATCTCTTTTTCAAAAGCCGTTGGGTTTAATTTGTATAGCTCTTTGAGTCTTTTATCTTCCTCTTCATTTTGTAAAAACAAATTCATCAAGAAATTATTTTTTTCTGCACCCCGACCACTAAAAGCTAGTGATTCATCAAAGCCAACAGTGTTTAACCTGAACATGATGCTGTCTCCAGGTTCTATAAATATGTATTGAAGCTCTCCGTGCTTTATGATGTAGAGGTTTGTTTGTAGGTTTTCACACTGGAAATCAAAGGCTCCACTGGTATTTAAAGCTATGGTGTCAAGTCTTTTATCTTCATGACTTAAGAGTACGTAATCCATTTTAGGATTAATAATTTGCCCACCTAAATATGTGGTAACCCCGTTCTTATCTTTATTGTTACAAGATAAAAAACAGCTACACGCTAATATGAATAATAAATGTTTGGTCAATTTTGGTTGTCTTAACATAACAAATATAGACCTCTGATATATCCTAGGTTGTTAATATGTCGTTAAAACAAATTAAAAAAGACGAATCTTTATTTAATATCCTATTATTGGCTATTTTTGCGCCAAATTTAACACCCTATATAACATGCTTTCAGTTTCTAATCTTTCGGTACAATTTGGTAAAAGAGTACTTTTTGATGAAGTAAATACAAAATTCGTTGCAGGAAATTGTTACGGTATAATTGGCGCCAATGGTGCTGGTAAATCTACCTTACTCAAAATTATTTCTGGAAAACAAGATCCAACCTCTGGCCATGTACACTTGCAATCTGGTAAACGTATGTCTGTTTTGGAGCAAAACCATAACGCCTATGATGAGTTTCCTGTGCTGGAAACTGTTGTGCGTGGAAATAAAGATTTGTTTAAAATTAAAAGCGAAATTGATGCGTTATATGCAGACTATACAGATGAAAATGCAGAGAAAATAGGAGAGCTTCAGGTCCTTTTTGAAGAGATGGACGGTTGGAATGCAGATAGTAACGCTGCGGCATTATTATCAAATCTTGGTATTGATGAGAGTTTGCACTACAGCCTTATGGCAGATATAGATGGTAAACAAAAAGTTCGTGTGTTGTTAGCACAGGCACTTTTTGGATCACCAGATGTGCTAATCATGGATGAGCCAACCAATGATTTAGATTACGAAACAATTTCTTGGTTAGAACATTTTTTGGCCAATTACGATGCCTGCGTTATAGTTGTCTCTCATGACCGTCACTTTCTAGATGCTGTATGTACGCATATTAGTGATATTGACTTTGGTAAAATAAACCACTTTAGTGGAAATTATACTTTTTGGTATGAGAGCAGTCAATTGGCAGCGCGTCAACGTTCTCAGCAAAACAAAAAAGCGGAAGACAAAAAGAAAGAATTAGAAGATTTTATTCGTCGTTTTTCTGCCAATGTGGCCAAGTCTAAGCAGGCTACAAGTAGAAAAAAAATGATCGAAAAATTGGATGTTGCTGACATTAAACCCTCAAGTAGAAGGTATCCAGCTATAATTTTTGATCGTGAGCGTGAAGCAGGAGATCAAATTTTAAATATTGAGAACCTCTCTGCCTCACTGGATGGAGAAGTGTTGTTCAAAAACATTAACCTAAACCTTACAAAAGGAGATAAGATTGTACTCTATTCTAAAGACTCCAGAGCAACTACTGCTTTTTATCAAATCATCAATGGTAATGCAAAGCAAGATTCTGGTAATGTTCAATGGGGAGTTACAACCAATCAAAGTTATTTACCTTTAGACAACCATCACTTTTTTGAAAGTAAAGACATGAACCTTGTAGATTGGTTACGTCAATGGGCAAAAACAGAAGAAGAAAGAGAAGAAGTCCACATCAGAGGGTTTTTAGGAAAGATGATTTTTAGTGGTGAGGAAGCCTTAAAAAAATGTAATGTGCTCTCTGGAGGAGAAAAAGTACGTTGTATGCTAAGTAGAATGATGATGGTGCGAGCCAATGTTTTAATGCTCGATGAACCTACAAATCACTTAGATTTAGAGTCTATTACTGCTTTTAATAACTCACTTACAAACTTTAAAGGAACTGTTATGCTTACCACTCATGATCATGAGTTTGCGCAAACAGTTGGTACTAGAGTTGTAGAGTTAACACCCAATGGTGTAATTGATCGTTACATGACTTTTGATGAGTACATGAATGATTCAAAAATTAAAGAGCAGAGAGAAAAAATGTACTCGGTTACTGCCTAGTATTGTTTTATCATATCAAACACTAAAGCTGTATGTTTTTAAACATGCAGCTTTTTTATGCCTTTGAAATAACATCACTCACAAGGTATGAAATGGCCTTAGCAACTTGATTATAATGAAGCTCGCGTGAAGGCGCCCCTTCACATATATGTATGTATTGGCAGTTTTTTAATCTAGAAAAATAAGACACATACTCCCTTGCTTGCTGCAGAGAAAAACCACTAGGGCTTATGGCGCTGCTCCCCATTTGTTCTATTGCATCCATGTCAAGCTCTAGGCCAAAGGGGCTGTTTGCGCAAAAGTTTTTTGCTTGTTCCAGCATTTGTTTAAAGGGGGTTCCGGTTATGTAATCTTCATAAAATGAATATTTAATTTTTTCTTTTAGTGTATCCATTTTTTCAAATACCGCACCTGAAGTATAGTTTTTGTGCAGCCCTAAGATATAGTATTTTTCTAGGTAGCCTTCTTCCATGGCATAGCTAAAGCCATTGCCGCTATGTCTGTGCTCAAGAGCTCTGAAGTCTGTGTGTGGGTCAAGATTTATACAGTTTATGCCAGCCTTTAATGCGGTGGCTGCTCCTTTAATATTTCCGTAGCTATTGTTATGGCCTCCACCAATTATTATAGGAATTTTATTTACTGAAATAACCTTTGCAATTACCCTGCTTACTTTAATATCAATTTGTTGTACCAAACTTCCAATTTTGCTTTGGTAATTAGGATCTTTTATATCTAGTTTACTAGCGCTTTGCTGCTCAGATTTGCAATCTATCTCACCCAAAATAACAGTGTTGCTTGGGTTTGTGTAGGTGTTGGATTGAATGTTACAAAGTGCAGAAAGGCAACTACTCCAAGCTTTTTCTGCGCCAGCTCTGCCCATATTGGCGCGAACACCAACATCCTCCGCGATTCCTAATAAAACATACGTGGCATCGGTTTTTTCAAGGGCTTTCCAAGAACTAACAAGGCCAACCGCCTGGCCAAATTTTTCTTCACCTTGTCGTGAAGAGGTGTGTTTTTTTAAGTCTTCTCTTGTGTAAAATTGAAGGCTCATACCAGTGTTCCGTTTAAAATTACTTGGTCTATATTATTACTCCCAAAAGCATAGGGTAAAAACCCATAGCTTGGAATTTCTTTGGTGATAATTAAATTTGCTTTTTTACCCTTGGTAATACTACCATGAGACTCACTGAGCCCCATAGCATATGCACCGTTTATTGTGGCTGCATTGATAGCCTCTTCTGGGCTTAGTTTCATTTTTATACACGCTGTGGCTACTACAAAATTCATGTTGCCACTTGGAGATGATCCTGGATTGTAATCTGAAGCTAGGGCTAGGGGTAATCCTGCATCAATGATTTCTCTACCTGGTGTGTATGGTATGCTTAAAAAATAAGAGCACAAAGGCAAGGCCACAGGCATTGTTTGACTTTTTTGAAGCGCTGTAATGTCTTGTTTGTTTAGAACCTCAAGGTGGTCTACACTTAAGGCATCGTTTTTTACGCTCACAGCAACTCCGCCCATGGCTGTAAATTGATTTACATGGGTTTTTGCAATAAGCCCTTGCTTTTTTCCTGCTTTTAATACTCTATTTGTGTCTGCAACAGAGAAATATCCTTTCTCACAGAAAACATCTACATAATCTGCTAGGTTTTCACTGGAGATTTTCTCCATCATTTCTCCACAAACCAAATCCAGGTAGCCATCCTTATTGTCTTTGAATTCTGGGGGTATAGCATGTGCTCCTAGAAAAGTTGTCTTTACTGTAATGTTGTATTTTTCTCCTAATTGTTTTGCCACGCGTAACATTTTCATCTCTGCCTGTGTGGTGAGTCCATAACCGCTTTTTATTTCTATTGCTCCCGTGCCTTGTTGTATGACCTCTTGTAATCTTTTTTCAGACTGGGCAAATAATGCTGTTTGGGTAGTAGCCTGTAGTTTTTTTGCAGAGTTTATAATACCACCGCCGCTAGCGGCAATTTCTTGATAACTGAGCCCATTAATTCTATCTACAAATTCTTGCTCTCTATTGCCTGCATATACGAGGTGTGTATGGCTGTCACACCAAGATGGTAAGACTGTTTTCCCAGAACAATCAAGGGTTTTAATATCTTGAAAATTTGGGATTTCGCTCATATTTCCGAAGCTGTGAATCACATCATCCTCTAGTAATAACCACGCATTTTCTAGGCTTGGAAGCTCTTTCATTTGAGAGCCACTTACTTTTTGTGTAGTAAGAGGTCTAATTTGAAGCAGCATTGCAATGTTTTTTAACAATAATTTCATGTTATAAATATAGCAAACCTTGAAAGGTTTTAATACCTTAGGGCTTTAATTTTTTTGTTTTATGAAAAGAAAAAATCTAGGTATCAATACCATTTGCACCCATGTGGGGGAAGTTAAAGATACTCAGTTTCAAGGTGCTATTTCTCCTTTGTTTATGTCTAGCTCCTACCAGTATGATGGTGTGGATGTAAAACGATACCCAAGGTATTTTAATACGCCAAACCAAGAAGGCTTAGGTAAGAAGATAGCGGCGCTAGAGAAAAGTGAAGCAGGAATGATATTTAGTAGTGGTATGGCAGCAGTTAGTCACTGCTTGCTGGCTTTTTTACATAAAGGAGACCATGTTGTTTTGCCTCAAACCCTATACGGAGGTACCTATAATTTTGTGGTTGAAGAATTTCATAAATTTGGTATAGCGTATACTTTTGCAGATGGTTTTACTGAAAAAGATTTTGAAAAAGCCATTGAAACAAATACCAAGGTGATTTATGTAGAAACACCCAGTAACCCACTGATGAAAATCACAGATTTGGAAATTATTGCACGTCTTGCAAAAAAGTATTCTTTGGTTTCTATGATAGATAATACTTTTGCATCTGCTATCAATCAAACCCCTGCAGATTTTGGTATTGATATTATGATTCATAGCGCCACCAAATACATGGGAGGCCATAGTGATATTTGTGCTGGAGCTGTTGCCGCATCAACCAAACACATGGATGTTATCTGGAATATTTCAAAAAACATAGGAGGTAGTTTAAGTGATTATACCGTTTGGCTTTTGGAGAGAAGTTTAAAAACCATGGCACTACGCGTGAAGGCGCAAAATAAAAACGCAAAGAAAATGGCCAAATGGTTGGAGAAACATCCATTGGTAGCCAAAGTGTATTACCCTGGATTAAAAAGCCATCCAGACCACCTCTTGGCTAAAAAACAGATGAAAGGATACTCGGGCATGTTGTCTTTTGAGTTAATTGATAGTCTAGATCCTAACAAATTTATGAAGCAATTAAAACTAGTAAAACAATCTATGAGCCTAGCAGGTGTGGAGTCTACAATTTTGTCTCCAACTCACACTAGCCATGCCTTATTGAGCCCTCAAGAAAGAGCCCATCAAGGAATTGCAGATGGTTTGCTTCGTTTTTCTGTAGGGATTGAGGAAAAGGCAGATTTACTTGCAGATTTTACACAAGCCTTTGAAGCGCTCACAAAAAAAAGTAACTAATTATATTAATACTCTTTATTATGAAACTAGATATATTAGCAATAGGCGCACACCCAGATGATGTAGAGATGAGTTGCGGCGGCACTATTGCCAAAGAAATAGCCAAAGGGAAAAAAGTTGGTATTTTAGACCTTACAAGAGGTGAGTTAGGAACTCGAGGTAGCGCAGAAATTAGAGACCAGGAAGGTGCTGCCGCTGCTGCAATTTTAGGTGTTTCAGTAAGACATAATTTAGCCCTTGCAGATGGTTTTTTTCAAAACGATGCAGAGTCCCAGTTAAAAGTGATTCATTTTTTAAGAAAATACAAGCCAGAAATAGTACTGTGTAATGCCACCGATGATAGGCACATAGACCATCCAAAAGGAAGTGATCTTGCAAGTAATGCCTGTTTTTTAAGTGGTTTAAGAAAGATAGAGACCAAGGAAAATGGTGAGATTCAAGAAATTTGGAGGCCAAAACAAGTATATCATTACATACAATGGAAAGATTTAATTCCAGATTTTGTAGTAGATATTACAGGGTATCAAGAAATAAAATTAAAAGCTGTGCACGCCTATGAAAGTCAATTTTTTGATGCCAAGAGTAAAGAGCCAATGACTCCAATTGCCTCAAAAAATGCTACAGACAGCATGGAATACCGTGACAGAAATCTAGGGAGACTCATTGGAGTTCATGCCGCTGAGGGCTATACTGTAGAGCGTTACATTGGTGTAGATTCTATTTTTGATTTAAAATAAAATCAAAGAAGAATTTCTTAACAACTGATGGCTAGTTCAATAAAGAAAAACCCCTAATTTTTTTATTTTTTTAATTGCAGATAGAATTCTAATATTCTATCTTTGCACCCGCTAAAGTATCTAATGCTTGAGTGATTTTGCTAACTCTTTAAAAAGAGCGCTACATGGTGGTTGTAGCTCAGTTGGTTAGAGCGCTGGTTTGTGGTACCAGAGGTCGCCGGTTCGAACCCGGTCTTCCACCCAAAAAGAGTCTTCATTAAAATGAAGGCTCTTTTTTATTTTAGATTTTTTTACTGTATTTATTTCGGCGGAAATATCTTCGAGAAAATATACCCTACAATCATTGCCAGTAAAAAGGAAGGTGCCAACACATCTAGTTCTTTAAAATAATCGCCAATTGTTTCCATTTCTGAAACTACAAACTTAAAGAAGATTACAGACAAAAAACCAGTAACCATAGAGGCTATCGCACCTTTTTCTGAGTATCCTTTCCAAAATAATGATAGGATAATTACAGGACAGAAGGTAGCTGCAATACCAGACCACCCAAAAATCATAATCCAAAAAACTTGCCTATCTGGATATAGATTATATAATAAAACGGCAATACCAAGTGCGGCTAGTGCCATTACAATAGTGACCCCTCTTGAGAAATTTGCTAAGTCCTCATCTTTTAAATCTGGCCTAAATATTTTTTGATAAAAATCTCTCGTAACAGCACTGGAGGCTAGTATGAGTAATGAATCTATGGTAGACATAATTGCCGATAGTACGATAGCAATAAATATAGCCACTAAAATGGTGGGCAAAAACTCATTGGTGATCATGCTTAGCACATCTTCTCCTCCAGTACCTAATATAGTTTCTGGGTCTTGTCCCTGCTCAGTGAAATAAATTCTAGCAAGAATACCAATAGTAACTGCAGCGGCATCTGTTAAGAGCGTGAAAAGTAGCGCAACCCATTTTCCTTTGTCTATCTCATGTTCGCTTTTAATTGACATAAAACGAACATACACTTGTGGTGAGCCTAAAAAACCAAGCCCAATCATAGAAAACCCTAGTATGGTAAATAAGTTCATCCATGGGTCCTCACTTCTTCCCATGAGTTGTGTTAAGGTTGGGTCTATAGCGTTAAGTCCCTGGGTAATACCCGCTCCATGATCCATAGAAAACCAAACCACTATTGGAAGTAATACCAAACCAAAAAACATCAAAACACCTTGAAACATGTCTGACCAAACAGCCGCTACAAAACCTCCAATAAATATATATACCAGTACAATACTAAAGCCAATAAGTACACCAATACGATAATCAATACCCAGCATAGACTCAAAAGCAATACCCGTCACATCCATTTGTGAGGCTACGTAAATAACAACAAACACTACTAGCACAGAAGCTGCAATTACCCTTAGGGTATTTGTAGAGGATTTAAAATGACTCTGCAAGTAGTCTGGTATGGTGATGGCCTTGTAGCTGTCTGACATTTTTTTAAACTTTTTGGCCATAAATTGCCAGGATATAAAAACACCAAGAAGTTCACCGGCCACTACCCAATATCCAGAATACCCCGCTATGGCACCCATTCCTGTGAGACCAATTAAAAGCCATCCAGACTCTCCAGTTGCTCTGGCAGAAAATGCAACAGCCCAAAAGCCCATCTTTTTTCCGCCTAGATAATAATCACTCATACTCTTTACTCTTCGAGAGGCAATTATTCCTATTAAAAATAGAATAGCTACATAAATACCTAGCACGATAATTTTTGTGATCATTTTTTATTTTTTTAATTAAGTACTCCCTGCAATATGCCGGGGAGCATTGTATTACTGTTTAATAATACCTCACAAACTACATATGATCTCCAAAGAAGATTGCGTTCATTAATAATTTATTTGTACCGTACCAAAAAGCTCTAAAATTAGTATTATCTGTAAAATAAAGTATATTTCCACGCCCAAGTTTTGCTTTTTTAAAGGGGACCGTATTTTTTAATAACTCCAGATTTGGCAAAGAAATATAACCGCTAAGCAGAGGGCTAGCAGTATATTTTATAGGGTTATTATAGCTGTTTTTATCTGCCTCTATAAATAGTGTGGTATTTCTAAAAACAGGAAGACTTTTGTTTTTGTATCCAAATGCAATAGGGTGGGAGCGGTCTAGGGTTGTTTGGAAAATAGCTCCTCCAATATATTGTGCACCGTTGTAGTTTGATCGTTGTTCAAAACTTATATCAGTGGCAGTGGTTTTATTATTTTTAAATGTCATTTTCATGAATTCATTTTTTTCTAGCCACTTACCAGCACTTTTATAGCCAATAAGTGTCCCGCCGTTTTGAACCCATGTTTTTAATTTTTTAGCAGCATCCTTGTTTAAAGCATTGCCTCTAGTGGCTGGCATTATTATATCTGTATACTTGCTAATATCAACTCTTCCAAAGTTTTTTGTGTCAAGTTTTGTGATATGCATATCATAACGCTGGTCAAACAAGTGCCATATTTCTCCAGCATCATAAGGGTTAATGCCATCACCAACAAGCATGGCCACTTTTGGAAGCTTTAGAGCTTTGAATTGATTGCTTCCTAGATTTATTTTTTGAGTTTGTCCAGAATTTGCAGGGTCTATAGTAACTCCTGTTTGTGCAACTATTTCCTCAACAGCCTTTGCTATATCTTTTGACGAAAGATCTTGATTTTGAACAGGAATTAATATAGTTCCGTAGTCATACTCCTTGTTTTGACTGGTAAAGGGAGTCATACCTACTTTGGCCCGTATTCCTTTTTTTAAAAGCATGTTGAGGGCTTTGGGCGTATAGTAATCATGCCATTGCATTAGATAGCCATACTCAGAGTATTTTGGAGCATTCGCAGCTGGTTTTGTTAGGGTTGTTATTTTCTCTCCCACCTTATCAGTAGGTATGTCTTGATTATAATCTAGATTAAACGCTAATGGGAGTGTCCAGGCGCTAACATCATAAAATAAACTGTCTTTAAATTTGGTTCTTTTTTCAAACATGGCATTTATAAGCCTGTGCTGTCTTTGATTTTTTGGCACTGCATAACTACTCTCTTTTGTGTAGTGTTTCCCATTTGAGGTGAAATCATTGGCTATTTTATGTACCTGGATGTTTTGGCGCATTAGTATTTCGGCTAGATGATAGGCTTTAGAGGGGTCTTTTTCATCTCCAAATACAATAGCGTCAGCCTTTGCAGCTTCTTTGAAAGCTTGCTGGTAAAACTCTTGTTGGTAGGATAGTATTTTTTGACGCATAGCAACGGCTGCCTCTAGAGTTGAGAGTGCTGCTGTAAATTGATTGCGAATAGTAAAGGGGAAGGTTAAGATGCCGTTCACGCTTTCTTGGGCATGACCTCTTGAGGATGCCTGTTCAAACAAAATACCTATACTTCCATTGATATCTGGAAAGGTGGATCCTTTTCCGTAATAGAAGTCATCAAAACTTTCTTTAGAGTAATAAAAGCTGCCAATTTTGTCAAAAGCAGTTGCGTGATAGCTGCCAATTTCTCCTGTTAAGTCTTGATTTTGTTGAGGTGTTAATGGATGTGTTCTCGATGGAATACCGGGCTGAAAAAAGAAACTAGAATTGGTTCCCATCTCGTGGTGGTCTGTCAAAATATTAGGCATCCATTTATGGAACGTTGCAATACGGGCTCGGCTTTCTGGTAATTGTACTGGCAGCCAATCTCGATTCATGTCAAACCAATAATGATTGGTGCGCCCACCTGGCCATACCTCATCATATTCTCTGTCATTAGGGTCTGGATTGATGTTTTTACTTTTATTGGTGTTGGCCCAATATGCAAAGCGCTGTAGCCCATCTGGGTTGTAAGATGGATCAAATAAGATAACGGTGTTATTAAGTAGTGTGTCTATAGCTGGTCCTTGTGCTGCGGCTAGATAATAGGCTACTGCCAGCGCTGCGTTAGATCCGCTAGGTTCATTTCCGTGGATAGAAAAACCTTGTTGAACAACAATAGGCATCTCATTGATATTTGTAGTGCTAGGTTCTTTTTGAGTTAACTCAAGATGCTGTTGCCTAATGGTTTCAATGTTTGCATGGTTGTTGGCAGAGGTGATGGTTAGCAGCAGTAGCGGCCTTCCTTCAAAGGTAGCGCCTCTGTTTTCAATGGTGATTCTATCACTACTGCTTGCCAGAGTGTACATGTATTGTACCAGCTTGTCATGGGTGATGTGCCAGTCTCCAACTTGATGGCCTATACTGCTTTTGGGAGTTGGAATATTTGGATTATAGCTAACATCTGTAGGGAGGTAATAATCAAGATTTACGCTATAGTCTTGTGCTATATTTTTTGAGATTCCTAGTAATAGTACTACTGCTAAAAGGGTATATTTTTTCATTGGTGCTTCTATTTCATTACCTAGTAAAAATACAAAATCGCCAACATTTAGAGCCTATAAAAATGAGGATAAAAAAAACCGACCTTAAATGCTAGGTCGGTTTTTTATTTAAATATAGTTATTTAATGTTTATATGTCATCAAAGTCTAAATCTGTAAAGTTTGTTTTTGTAGGCTGTTCTTCGCTAGTGTTTGTGTCTTCAGATATTTGCGCGGGTTTGTCTTCTTGCTTTGTGTAGTCACTGCGGTGACGCTCACTAATTACTTCTTCACCTTTTTCTTTGATAACATAATCTATCATTTGTTCAAGGTTTTCTTTAAACTCATGAAAGTCTTCCTTGTATAGATAAATCTTGTGTTTTTTGTAATGAAAAGAACCATCATCATTAGTGAATTTTTTACTCTCTGTAATGGTTAGGTAATAGTCACCAGCTTTTGTGGCTCTTACGTCAAAAAAATAAGTGCGTCTTCCAGCACGCATTACCTTGCTAAATATTTCTTCTTGCTCCATCGAATATTTCTCGCCCATAATTATAAAAATTTCTGATATTTATTTCTACTCAAAAATCATAAAAAAAAATAAAAGCCGCAACTTAAAGTTAGATTTCTTTTTCGGTACGCTGTTTTAAGTATAATTCTTTGTAGTAACCAGGTGTGTTTACCAATTCATTGTGAGTTCCTTGCTGTATAACGCGACCCTCTTCTAAAATTATGATTTTATCAGCATTTTTGGCAGAAGAGACTCTATGGCTAACAATAACAGTAGTTTTATTTTGAGAAATACGATGTAAATTACTGAGTATTTCTTCTTCTGTTTCTGTGTCTACTGCAGATAGGCAGTCATCAAACAATAAAATAGCAGGATCTTTTATAAGGGCTCTGGCTATAGACACTCGCTGTTTTTGCCCACCACTTAAAGTGATACCTCGTTCTCCTAATATAGTTTGATAGCCTTTTGTAAATCCTGTAATATTTTTGTGCACGGCCGCTAAGGTTGCTGCTGCGATTACTTGTTGATCTGTAGCGTCTTGTTTTCCGAATTTTATATTCTCGCTAATACTCTCGCTAAATAAAAAAGCATCTTGAGGTACAAAGCCAATACTACTGCGCAAACTTTGTAAATTAAGATCTTTGATTGGGGTATTGTCTATAAAAAGTGTTTGAGGAGCGGTATCGTACAAACGCGCAATGAGTTCTAAAATGGTCGATTTTCCAGATCCGGTATTACCTAAAATGGCAATAGTTTCTCCGGGCTGTACGGTAAAAGAAATGTTTTTTAATGCCTGAATGTTTGTGTCATCATAGGTAAAACTTACGCTTTTAAAAGCAATGCTACCTTTTATGGGTGTTGCTATTTTTGATGTGTTAACAATTGCAGGTTCTGTTTTTAGAAATTCATTGATTCTTTTTTGAGAAGCCTCAGCCTGTTGTATCATAGAGGTAACCCATCCTACAATTGCTACGGGCCAAGTAAGCATATTTACATAAATTAAAAAAGATACAATGGTTCCAAAATCTTGAATTTCGCCACTAATAAATTTAGAACCTCCTATGTAGATAACTAGAATGTTGCTCGCCCCAATTAAAAGCATCATTAGAGGAAAAAATAAAGCTTGAACTTTTGTTAAATCTATGTTTTTTTCTTTGCTTGCTTGAGAAAGACTCTCAAATTCTTGCGTTGTGCTGGGCTCAATGCCATAGGCTTTAATCACACCAATACCACTAAAACTCTCTTGTGTAAATGTGGTAAGTTTAGATAGGTATTCTTGCACCACAGTAGAGCGCTTATGAATGGCAATACTAAGTCTGTAAATCATTATAGACAACACAGGTAAAGGAGCTATTGCATAAAGGGTGAGCTCCGGGTCAGAGAGAAACATATAGCTAATAACAACCACAAACAGTGTAATGGTTGATGTACTATACATAATGGCAGGGCCAATATACATACGTACCTTACCAACATCTTCGCTTATGCGGTTCATTAAATCTCCGGTACGGTTTTGTTTGTAAAAGCCTAAAGACAGTTTTTGGTAGTGCTGGTATACTTCGTTTTTTAAATCAAACTCTACTTTTCTGGAAACCACAATAATGGTTTGGCGCATCACAAAAGTAAATACTGCCGCCAATAGTGTTGCTCCTAGTAATAAAATAATATTTATAAGTAATTCTTTTTCTACAGTTGCAATATCTGTAATTTTGCCATTAATCTTTTGCTCTACGATAGTTATAGAGTCTCCAACTTTCATTGGTATTGCCAATTTGAAAACAGCAGCAATAACTGTAGTAACAAGACCTAGTAATAATCTGCCTCTATATTTGTGTAGGTACTTATTTAGGTACTGGAGTTCTTTCATGCAGCGGAAGAGGATTTATTAACAAATTCGCATTTTAGGCTTAATGTCTTTGATATATGAACAGTAATATAGTATTTTCGCGTACCCTTTTTAAGGATTTGAAAAAATAAAACCTATGAAAACAGAAGTTGTTTCTACTAAAGATATAAAAAATCTGGGTCCAGTTTTTGGCCAATTATCTTTTCAAGATCATGAGCAAATTGTTTTTTGCAATGACAAAGATACAGGATTAAAAGCAATAATTGGCATTCATGACACGACCCTAGGACCTGCTCTTGGAGGTACTAGAATGTGGCAATACAACAATGAACAAGATGCTCTAAATGATGTGTTGCGTCTCTCTAGAGGGATGTCTTTCAAATCTGCAATTACAGGCTTAAATTTAGGTGGCGGAAAAGCTGTTATTATTGGTGATGCCAAAACACAGAAGACACCAGAACTTATGTTAAAGTTTGGTGAATTTGTTCATAGCCTAGGAGGTAGATACATAACGGCAGAAGATGTTGGAATGGCCACCAGTGATATGGATTTAGTAAGAACAGTAACACCTTATGTTACTGGTATTAGTGAAGAGAAGGGTGGCGCCGGAAATCCATCACCAATAACTGCATATGGAACCTTCATGGGTATGAAAGCTTCTGCAAAATATGCCTTTGGCACTGACGATCTTGAAAATAGAGTAGTATACGTTCAAGGAATTGGAAATGTAGGAGAAGCACTTGTAGAACACCTAAGTAATGAAGGAGCCAAAGTATTTATTAGTGATATCAATCAGGCACGTCTAGAGCAGGTAAGAGATAAGTACAGTGTAGAGATTTACACAGGTTCTAATCTATACACCGAGCAGATGGACATCTATGCACCTTGCGCTTTAGGAGCTACTTTAAATGATACTACAATTGGTCAATTAAAGGCCAAGGTAATTGCCGGGGCTGCAAACAATCAATTGGCAGATGAGAATAAACATGCTGTGTTATTAAGAGAAAAAGGGATTGTGTATGCGCCAGATTTTTTAATTAATGCTGGCGGTATCATTAATGTATACGCAGAACTTGAAAACTACGGTAAACAAGAGATTATTCGCAAAACAGAAAATATATATACCACAACCCTAGAGATTTTAAATAAGGCCGAACTTGAGGATATTACAACTCATCAGGCTGCATTAAATATTGCACAAGCAAGAATTGATGCAAGAAAAGCAGAAAAAGCCTAATCAGTTTTTTTAAAGTATTATCTTTGCTCTGCACTATTTAAGGTAGTGTAGTTTACTACTATTTCTGGTTACAGAAATTTTAATATCAATAATTTTTTAAGTTCTTTCATACTATGCTAACACGAAGACACATACGGGTAAAGGTTTTGCAATCTATATATGCACTACGCCAGAGTAATAACCCAGATCTTGAAAAGCAAGAGAAGTTTTTGTTTTATAGCATAGACCAAATGTTAGATTTGTACGCTTTGTCATTACAACTTCTTGTTGAAATGAGAAAAGCGGATAGAAAATTCTTGGTAACTTCTCAGCAAAAACATTTAGCAACCAGTGAGGAAAAGAATTTTAGTACTACCTTTTTAGATAATAAGGTGTTAGATTTAATTGAGCAAAATGAAGATTTATCAAACTACATTGAAAATAAAAAACTCAACTATTGGGATCTAGATGGTGAGTATGTAACAATACTACTCAAGGATTTAAGAGCAAAAGGATTTTACAAAGAGTATATCCAAAAACAAAGCACTAGTTTTAAAGAAGATCAAGATTTTTTGGTAAGTCTTTTCAAAAAAGTGATTGCTCCTAGTGATAAATATTACGAATATATCGAGGATAAAAGACTTACCTGGATAGATGACTTCCCTATAGTTAATACTGCCTTAGCCAAGGTGTTAGCGAAAATTTCAGAAAAAAACGTTAGCACCATACTTTTGCCTGAATTGTATAAAAACCAGGATGACAAACAATACGCCAAGCAGTTGTTTACTAAGGTTGTTCTCAACGATGAAACGTTAAGCAAAGAGATTGAGGGTAAAACCCCTAATTGGGATAAAGAGCGTATTGCAGAAATGGATATGATAATCTTAAAAATGGGTATTGCTGAGTTTTTACATTTCCCGTCTATTCCAGTTCGTGCCACTATTAACGAGTATCTAGAAATTGCTAAGGAGTACTCAACTCCTAAAAGCAGTATTTTTATTAATGGAATTTTAGATAAGCTAGTCAAAGAATTTGAGACTTCTAAAAAGTTGAATAAAATTGGGCGTGGACTTCGATAGTCTATAAAAAATACTTAATTTAGCCGCTCTTAAAAATCTTTAATTATTTATACTATGAAAAATTCAATTTTAGCAATAGCTGTAATCGCATTATTTGCATTTACATCTTGCAAGAAAAACGCTGCAGATAGCGTAGTTGAGACTAATGTTACTAAAGCAGCAGATCGTGATTCTAAAACTGGTGAATTTCCAGTTATGACATTTGATGAAAAGCAATTTGACTTTGGTGAGATTACTCAAGGTACTGCAGTAGAGCATATCTTTACCTACACAAACACTGGAAAAAGCAACCTAGTTGTTGTAAACGCAAAAAGTAGTTGTGGTTGTACAGTACCAACTTTCACAAAAGAACCAGTTGCTCCAGGAGAATCAGGTGAGATGTTAGTGAAATTTAATGGTAGTGGAAAAAACCAAGTTAGCAAAACCATAACCATTACTGCAAATACACAAGCAGGAAAAGAAACACTTATGATTAAAGCTTTTGTAAACCCTAGAGAGGGAGCAGCAGCTGTACCAGGTGTTTCAAAATAATAAAAATAGATAGATTATTATGGGAGACATAAGTCAAATGTTACCTTTACTTTTGTTATTTGTTGTGATGTATTTCTTTTTAATACGTCCGGGATTACAAAAACAAAAGAAAGAAAAAAAGTACCTAGAAGCACTTAAAGCTGGTGATAAAGTTGTCACTAAAAGTGGACTACACGGTAAGTTACTTAGTCTTAATGATGACGGTACATGCGTGATTGAAACCGGTGCAGGTAAAATGAAATTTGAAATTTCTTCTATCTCTATGGAGATTAGTGCAAAAGTAAATACTACTGTAGCTAAGAAATAATTATCAATATTTATTCTATTAAAAAACCTCTAGTTTGTACTAGAGGTTTTTTTATGCGAATTCATTTTTTGATATACTATTGTTTTTCTTCTCCAACCAGTTGGGCAATGTTAATAATTACTTCAATGGCCTTTTGTATACTCTCTATAGGTACATATTCAAACCTTCCATGGAAATTGTGTCCTCCCGCAAATATATTTGGACAAGGCAAGCCTTTAAAGCTAAGTTGAGAGCCATCTGTTCCTCCACGAATTGGCTTTATTAGAGGTTTTATGCCAGCTTGTTCCATTGCTTTTTGAGCGATGTCTACAATGTGCATTACGGGCTCTATTTTTTCGCGCATGTTAAAATATTGATCTTTAATCTCAACAGACACACACGGCTGTCCTAATTGTGAGTTTAATTCATCGGCGAGCTTGAGCATCATTTCTTTTCTAGCTTCAAAATGTTCTTTATCATGGTCTCTTATGATATACTGTAATTGTGTACTATCTACCTCTCCCGTAACGCTGTAAAGATGGAAGAACCCTTGTCTATCTTGGGTGTGTTCTGGTGTTTCAAGCCTTGGCAGAGAATTAATGTAGTCTGTAGCTATGTACATACTATTTACCATTTTTCCTTTGGCATATCCTGGATGTACTATTTTTCCTTTTATAGAAACTAAAGCGCCGGCGGCATTAAAATTTTCATATTCTAATTCTCCAACCTGGCTTCCATCCATGGTGTAGGCCCATTCTGCCCCAAATTTTTCGACATCAAATTTATGGGCACCACGACCAATTTCTTCATCTGGAGTAAATCCCACCCGAATTTTTCCATGTTTTATCTCTGGGTGTTGCACCAGATATTCCATGGCGCTAACTATTTCAGTAATACCAGCTTTGTCATCTGCTCCTAATAAGGTAGTCCCATCTGTGGTAATAAGGGTTTGCCCTTTATATAATAATAGATCCTCAAAATAGGAGGGAGATAGAATGATGTTTTGCGCCTTATTTAAAACAATATCTTTTCCATCATAATTTTCTATGATTTGTGGCTTCACATCCTTTCCCGTAAAATCTGGAGTGGTGTCAAAATGTGATATAAATCCAATAGTTGGTACTTCATGTGGCACATTACTTGGCAATGTGGCCATTATGTATGCATTTTCATCTATGGTAACATCCTGTAAACCGATATGTTTTAGTTCTTCAACTAAAGCATTGGCAAGATCCCATTGTTTGGCAGTACTGGGAGTGGTGTCACTGGTTGGATCACTTTCTGTATCTACTGTAACGTAACTTATAAACCTATCTATTAGGTGCTTTTTATCTATCATAATATGCGGCGTTTGTTCTTGAAATTTCTTAAAAAAATCGCTTGTTAAAAATAAACATATTCACCATAACTAGTATTGACTTTATACCTTATTTTTGTAGTAAGATTTTTCGCTATGTATAAAACTCTCTTACGTCCTTTGCTTTTTAGTTTTGATCCAGAAAAGGTACACTACTTTACTTTTTCTTTGATTAAGTTGGCACACCTTATTGGCCTTGGAGGGTTGTTTAGAAGTCTTTACCAAATTAAACATCCTGCATTAGAGAGAGAATTGTTTGGGCTGAAATTTTCAAATCCAGTAGGACTTGCGGCTGGATTTGATAAAAATGCTGTCTTGTATAATGAGCTAGCAAATTTTGGTTTTGGTTTTATAGAAATTGGCACTACCACACCTTTAGGCCAAGAAGGAAATCCTAAAAAGAGATTGTTTCGTCTCAAAGATGATAAAGGCATTATTAACAGAATGGGCTTTAATAATAAAGGTCTAGATAAAGCGATAACTGAGCTTAAAAAAAACAAAGGGAAGCTTATAATAGGAGGTAACATAGGTAAAAACACCCAAACACTTCCAGAGCACTATACCCAAGATTACCTTACCTGCTTTAATGCGCTCCACCCGTATGTAGATTACTTTGTTTTGAATGTAAGTTGTCCAAATGTGGGAAGCCATGCCAAATTAAATGACAAAGCTTATCTAGAAGAATTAATAGGGGCAGTACAACAGGCAAATAACAAATTTGCAGCTAAAAAACCAATTTTATTAAAAATAGCCCCAGATTTAAATACCACACAGTTAGATGAAATTGTGTCGCTTGTCTTGCAAACTAAACTCGATGGAGTTATTGCAAGTAATACCTCTACAAATAGAGAGGGACTTTCTCTCTCTCAAGAAGAATTACAACAAATTGGTAATGGAGGCTTGAGTGGCCAACCAATTAAAGACAGAAGTACAGCAGTTATAAAACACTTGTCCTCACAAAGTAACAAAGCATTTCCAATTATTGGAGTAGGAGGGATACATAGTCCAGAAGATGCTTTAGAAAAAATAAATGCAGGTGCAGATTTACTGCAGATTTACACAGGTTTTATCTATGAAGGGCCTCGTCTAATAAAAAACATCAATAAGGCTATTATTTCTCAAACCGCATAACAAAAAAAAATGTTAGAAACCCTTCTTTCGTTTGTTGTTGCTACCTGTCTTTTAGCGTTAAGCCCAGGGCCAGATAATATGTATGTGTTAACTCAGTCTCTAGTTAATGGAAGTAAAAGCGCTCTAGCCACAACGGCAGGGCTGATAAGCGGCTGTATTGTTCATACTACTTTGCTGGCTTTTGGAATTTCTGCAGTTATTACAACAAACCCATCTCTTTTTTTTGGCATAAAAGTACTAGGAGCATTGTATTTGTTATACCTCGCCTATGCTGTTTTTAAGAATGATGTAACCCTTGAGTTTTCAGAAAATGCACCAAAGAAGAGCTACGGTCAATTATTTAAACAAGGGGTAATCATGAATTTATTGAACCCTAAGGTAATGCTCTTTTTTCTTGCCTTATTTCCTCAATTTTTATGGGAGCCACAAACAGATACTGTACGCCAATTTTATATTCTAGGGGTTACTTTTATGGTGGTAAGTTTTATTGTTTTTGCAACAATTGCTTTGTTGGCAGGAAGTGTTTCTTCTTTTTTAAATAAAAACAAGCACACTGGAGTCGTTTTAAAGTGGTTGCAGATTTTGGTATTTTTAGCAATTGCAGCTTTTATACTAGTACCCTAATATTACTGTGCCAATCCAAACTGGTTTACAACAAGAGTGCATTTTGAGCTGCATGTAATATCTATAGGCGCTGCCCATTGTGTTCCTTGTATTTGTTGGAGTGTGATTCCTGAATTGGTTTTTTGAACCTCAAATAAAAATGCGGAGCCGTCAGCGGCTTTTTTATTGTTTGCAACACCATTTTCCCCTACTATAGTGCTATTGTCTTGTACTGTGATTTTTTTCCAATCACACCCACCATTACATGCTAGGGTAGTATTGTTACCATCTATTTCAATAGTTATCGAAAAACTAGTAGCTGTATTTGCACTTAATTGAGCCGTCACTTGAGATGGTAGGGCGCATAAAGCAACAAAAAACAATAATACAAGGGTAGGTTTTACAAGGGTTTTCATAGTATTTTTCTTTTGGTAAATATAATTAAAAAATGATAACTAAAATTTCTAGCAAAAAGTAATACCTCACTTTTGGTTATCTACACTTTTTACTTTTATCTTTACGAAGATGCAAGACGTAAAACTTATAGAATGTCCAAGAGATGCCATGCAAGGTATTAAAGACTGGATACCCACCCACAAAAAAGTTGAGTACATTCAATCTCTATTGGCTTGCGGCTTTGATACCATTGATTTTGGTAGTTTTGTATCTCCAAAAGCCATTCCGCAAATGGTAGATACTACCAAGGTTTTATCTGGGCTAGATCTTTCTTCTACGACCACAAAATTACTGGCAATTGTGGCTAATGTAAGAGGAGCTCAAGCTGCTGTAGCACATCCAGAAATCACGTATTTAGGCTATCCATTTTCTATTTCAGAGAATTTCCAGATGCGTAATACCCACAAAACTATTGCACAATCTATAGCTACTCTTTCAGAAATTTTAGCCCTTGCTGCTGCTTCAAACAAACAAGTGGTGACCTATCTTTCTATGGGTTTTGGAAATCCTTATGGAGATCCTTGGAATGTTGACATTGTAGGTCAGTGGGCTCAAAAGCTATCCCAGATGGGAGTTACTATTTTATCATTAAGTGATACGGTAGGGACCTCAACTCCAGAGAGTATTTCTTATTTGTTTTCAAATTTAATTCCTACATATCCCAATATTGAGTTTGGAGCGCACCTACATACAACGCCAAGCGCCTGGCATGAAAAGGTTGATGCTGCTTATAAAGCAGGTTGCAGAAGATTTGATGGTGCAATTCAAGGCTTTGGCGGTTGCCCAATGGCTAAAGATGAGCTCACTGGAAATATGCCCACAGAAAAAATGTTAAGCTACTTTACCTCTCAAAAGGCGAAAACCAATATACGCACCATGAGTTTTGAAAGCGCCCACAATAATGCAAGTGATATATTTAACAAGTATCATTAAAAACAAAAGTACCACATGAAAAATACTACATTCTTACAAAGATTTAAATCGAGTTCTCTTATACACAAATATATCTATGGTGTGTTTTTTGTGTGTGGTCTTTTTTCTTTTGTAGTAACTAGTTGTAAAAAGACAAAGGTTTCACAGCTCCAAAAACAAAACACTGTTACCATAAAGCTCATACAGGTTAATGATGTATATGAAATTGCGCCTCTGGGTGGCGGCAAATATGGAGGTATGGCAAGAGTAGCGCATATTAGCGATTCTATAAAAAGGCAATTCCCTAATAGTTATCTGGTAATGGCGGGAGATTTTTTAAATCCCTCGCTTCTTGGCACTCTTAAAGTGGATGGTCAACGAGTAAAAGGACGCCAAATGATTGAAGTGATGAATGCCATGGATTTTGATCTAGCCACTTTTGGAAATCACGAGTTTGATATCAAAGAAAAGGAGCTGCAGCAGCGCCTTAACGAAAGTGATTTTAATTGGGTTTCTGCCAATGTGTTTCAAAAAAATGGAGAGTCACTTGATGTATTCCATACCATTAAAAAGGGTGATAGTATCGCAATTCCAGAGACCCTATATTATGATCTTAACGCCAATGACACCTCTAAAGTTCGTATTGGTTTTTTTGGTGTTACCATAGATTCTAACCCAAAAGATTTTGTGCATTACAGTGATTATTTGACTGCTGCTAAAGCATCTGTACAAACACTTCAAACAAAAGGGAGTGACATTGTAATTGGTTTAACACATTTGGAACTAGAGCAGGATATTATGGTTGCTGATGAGGTAGCAAATATTGATTTTATAATGGGAGGGCATGAACATTTTAATATGTTGGTACCCACAAAAGGGGCTACAGTTGCTAAGGCAGATGCCAATGCGAAATCTGTATATGTGCATACCTTAGTCTATGATTTGGTTTCAAAAACATCGGCTATTTCTTCTGAATTAGTTCTTATTACAGACAAGGTGCCTTCCTTACCAAGGGTTCAGAGGGTGGTTGCAAAGTGGGATGCCATTTTAGAGCAAGAAATTAAAACCGTTGTAGATAACCCTAATGAAGTTATTTATAAAGCCGAAGATTTTCTTGACGCAACAGACACTCCCACTAGAAGCATTCAAACCAATTTAGGGGTGCTAATAGCCCAGGCCATGAAAGAGAGTTTTAATACTCCTGTAGATGGTGCACTTGTAAATGGCGGCTCTTTTAGACTAGATGATGTTTTGCAAGGGGATATTGTGAGTCTAGATATATTTAGGGTATTGCCCTTTGGTGGAGGTGTTTTAAAAGTAGCACTTACTGGAGCTCTTCTTCTAGAGGTGTTAGATTTTGGACTTGCCAAGGCAGGAACAGGAGCGTATCTACAGCGTTATGGTTTTGATCAAAAAATGGGAGTCTGGTATATTAACAATGAGGCTATTGATGCTTCACAAACCTATAACATTGCCTTTAGTGATTACCTTTTGAAGGGTTTTGACATTCCATTTTTAACGCCAGAAAACCCAGGAGTTATATCTGTTTATGAACCCTTAGAGTCTGAGAATGCCTATGACATTCGCAAGGCAGTAATTACATTTCTGAAAACTTTGTAAAACAATTTTTTAAATTACTTTAGAATAATTCTAAATAATATATATTTTTGTTTAAAAAATATATAAACATGAAATATTTAAAATACTTTTCAATACTATTATTACTAACACTAGTCGTAATACAGTTTATCAAACCAGATAAAAACAACGACGGATACCAATCTGTGGCTTTGTTTGAACAAGAGATAGTACCCACCAAAGAAATTGCATCCATTCTCAAAAATAATTGTTACGATTGCCACAGCGATCAAACACATTACCCTTGGTATAGTGAAATTACTCCTGTAAATTATTGGTTAGAAGAGCATATTGTAGACGGGAAAAAGCATTTTAACGTCTCTGCCTGGGATACGTACAGTGCTAGAAAAAAAGACCATAAACTTGAAGAACTTATAGAGTATGTAGAGCAGGGTGAGATGCCTTTAGATTCTTATACTTGGTTGCATGGTGATTTATCTACTCAAGACACCGAAACACTATTGCAATGGGCTCAACTTTCACGAATAAAATATCAAAAACAGATGCTTATGTTAGCTAAATAAGTAATTTAAACCTCTTTTCTTGTAAATATATTTTACTTTAAAATACTGAAAATAAATAGTTTAACTACTTTTCAACAATCCTTATTTAAATTTAGTCTAAATAAACTTGCATAAACTTAAAATCAGTTTTATTTTTGTAGACGAATATCAACAATTTATATTAAGTCTAAATAAGAATAACATGAAAAAAATACTATTACTATCGATTTTTGTTGCATCACTTTTTACATCTTGTACAAGTGATGATGATAATCAATCTGAAAACTTACCTGCTCAAGTTCAGGCTCCTGAAGATTATACTTTTACAAGAAACAATGAGTCTACAGTAAAGTTTACTGGTCAAACTACACGTATTTTTATGGCAGAGGAAATTATTACTGCTTTTAAAAGTGTAGACGATCAAACACAAGAATCACTTCAAGCAATGTTCGCTCACCAAGAAGGTGCAGAAGATTTTTCTGATCCAGAATTAAATGCCTCTAGTAAAAGTGTGCGAAGTAAAACTGCTGCATCTTCAGATTACTTTTCTGCCAATGCAACAGAAGCAACTGAAATTAAAGCAATGTTTGACAACTACATCAGTATTCAAACAACACAAGTTTTTCCAAACTGGAGTATTGTAGCAGCTCCTGGGGTTGCAGGTCAAATTGCTGATGGCTCATCTACACGTTATATCGCAGCAAATGGTCTAGAATATAACCAAGCATTTGCAAAAGGGCTAATAGGTGCTTTTGTAACAGACCAGATTTTAAATAATTACTTAAGCCCATCTGTACTTGATGGTGGTGATAATGTTTCTAACAATGACAGTGATATCACAGATGGAGATAATAACTATACTACCATGGAGCATAAATGGGATGAAGCTTATGGGTATTTATTTGGAGGTGTTCCCGAAGATAGCCAATCTAATCCTCTTCCAACTATTGGTGACAATGATAGTTTTTTAAATAAATATGTGGGAAAAACTAATAGCGACCCAGATTTTAACACTATTGCGCAAGATATTTTTGATGCTTTTAAATTAGGTCGTGCAGCTATTGTTGCAAAAAATTACCAGGTAAGAGATGAGCAAGCAGCAATACTTCAGCAAAAAATATCTCAAATAATAGCAATTCGTGCCATTTACTACTTGCAAACGGGTAAATCATCTATTGAGTCTGAAGATTTTGGAGCTGCATTTCATGATTTGTCTGAGGGATACGGTTTTCTAACAAGCTTGCGTTTTACCAGAGATACTCAAACAGGAACGTCTATTTTCACTAAATCTGACGTAGCTAGTTTTATTTCAGATCTTATGAATGATGGTCCAAATGGATTATGGGATGTTACTCCAGCAACATTGGATGCTATCTCTGAACAAATTGCATCAAGATTTAGTTTTACAGTGGCTCAAGCAGCAAGTTCTAATTAATTGTTAAAGTTTATCAAGCAACTGCTCTTATGTAAATAAAAGCAGTTGCTTTTGATTATTTTTGTAGAAAATTAAATATGAAGAAGAATATTATATACGTTTTATTTTGTTTTTTGGCTTTTATAGGCGCTTGCGGAGAAGATGACACCTCGTTACCAACACCTTCAGATTCCTTTGATCGCAGCGCATTATTAGTAAATTGGGCAGATAATATTATCATTCCGCGGTACGATAACTTTGCTACCTCACTAAGCAATCTAGTTATTTCCTCACAAAGCTTTACAGACTCACCTAACCCCTCTAGTTTAGAAGGAGTTAGAGCATCTTGGTTAACTGCTTACAGTGCGTTTCAAAAGGTATCAATGTTTGAAATTGGTAGGGCAGAAACATTAAACTATAGAAATAGACTGAATGTTTACCCAACCAATACCAGTGAGATTGAAGGGTATATATTATCCAATTCTTGGGACCTAGCATTACCCTCTACAATAGACTCTCAGGGCTTCCCAGCCTTAGATTATTTGCTTTATGGTTTAGGTACAGATCAGGAAACTCTTCATAAATATACTACAGATGAAAATGCATCGAGCTATAAAATGTATCTGTTGGATTTAGTTACCACTATGCAAACACTTACCAATGAAGTAATCTCTGATTGGGAAAATGGATATAGAAATACCTATATTACAAATACAAGTTCTTCCGCATCAGGAGCTGTAGACCAGACTGTAAATGCATTCTTATTTTATTATGAAAAAGCCCTTCGTGCAGGAAAAGTAGGCATACCAGCAGGTGTTTTCTCTGAAACTTCACTGCCACAAAACGTTGAGTCTTTTCACAACCAATTTGTTTCAAAATTGTTGTTAAATCAAGCACTTTCTGCAACAGTAAGCTTTTTTAATGGAGAGGGTGCAACCGCAGATTTCCCATCAAACGGCTTTAGTTTAAATTCGTATTTAGATGCATTAAATACAGAAAAAAATGGAAGCGATTTAAGCACCTTGATTAATAATCAGTTTCAAGTAGCCTTCTCAAAAATTGAATTACTTGATGATAATTTTATTGAGCAAATTACAAACGATAATACAAAAATGCTAGAGGCATACGATGAATTACAACGTAACGTGATTTTAATGAAAGTAGATATGTTACAAGCACTAAGCATTGATGTGAATTATGTTGATGCAGATGGTGATTGATGCATACAAACTACCATACATACATCACAAAACAAACTAGTGCTGCGCCACTGGCCGTATTTCGTGTATTATTCGGTTTTATGATGCTTGCAAGCATTATTCGCTTTTGGAGTTTTGGTTGGATAGAAACCCTATATTTAGAGCCAATTTTTTCTTTTTCATACTATGGTTTTCATTGGCTTCCAAACCCAGGACAGTTTACTTATCTTCTTTTTATAATTTGTGGTGTTTCGGCCTTTTCTGTGGCTATCGGCTATAGATATAGATTAGCAATAGTATTATTTTTCTTAAGTTTCACCTACATAGAGTTACTAGACAAAACAACCTATCTCAACCATTATTACTTTATTAGTTGTTTAAGCTTTTTGCTTATTTTTTTACCTGCGAATTGTTATTATTCAATAGACGCGCTGCGTTATAAAAAAATACGAGCTAATATTATCCCTGCTTGGAACATAAACAGTATTAAATTATTGCTCTGTATTGTTTATTTTTTTGCGGGCCTTGCTAAGCTAAATAGTGATTGGCTTTTAAATGCCATGCCTTTACAAATTTGGTTGCCTTCAAAATATGATATTCCTTTTCTTGGTGATCTTCTGCAACAAAGCTGGATTCATTATGCTTTTAGTTGGGGAGGCGCATTTTACGATTTAGCGATTCCTTTTTTATTGTTATGGAAACCATCTCGGTCTATTGCTTTTGTTCTTGTAGTTATATTTCATGTCCTAACACGTATATTATTTCCCATAGGTATGTTTCCATATATTATGATTGTAAGCGCCCTAATCTTTTTTGATGCTACTTTTCATGAGCGCATACTTTCATTTTTCTCCTGGCTTCTCAAAAAAATACGGTTATACAGGGCGGTAAAAGCAAACGATTTGCAAAAAGGAAAGACTACTAAAATTGCCTCTTATGTTGTAGCACTTTTTATTGTAGTTCAGTTACTTTTGCCGTGGAGATATGTATTGTACCCAAAAGAATTATTCTGGACCGAAGAAGGATATCGTTTCTCTTGGCGTGTTATGTTAATGGAAAAAGCAGGATATGCACAATTTATAGTCAAAAACACAAAAACAGGAAGTCAATTTGCTGTAAATAACAGTGATTTTTTAACACCATTTCAAGAAAAACAAATGAGTACACAGCCTGATTTTATTTTAGAGTATGCTCATTATTTGGGCGCACATTTTAAGTCTCAGGGGCATCAAAATATAGCAGTGCATGTGGAAAGTTATGTGGCCCTTAATGGCAGATTAAGTCAACCTTTTATCAATCCAGAGGTTAACTTGCTTGACCTAGAAGATACCTTCACCCATAAAGATTGGATCTTAGAGTTTAATGATACCATTCAAGGCATTTAATTTATGAAGCACGTTAGCTATTATTTAGTTTTATTTTTTTTAATGTTTCATTGCCTTGTGTATGGGCAATATACTATTACGGGCCAGGTAATTTCTGAAGAAACTAATACTCCTGTCCCAGATACAGAAGTGTATAACACAACTCTATCTAGTGCTACACTTACAAACAACTTAGGTGTTTTTACTTTTGAAAATGTTCCAGCGGGCACCTATATATTTGATGCTTTTTCTTTTGAATATAAAGTTGTCCAGACCATTGTTGATATATCAAAAGATACTTCTATAACTATTGTGCTTCCTAGGTTAGGTGAAACTCTTAATGAGGTTGTTATCACGAAACGTAAAGAAAGAATTTTTGCATTACGAAATTTAAGAGATATTGAAGCAACGGCTATTTATGCAGGTAAAAAGAGTGAAGTAGTTGTACTAGATAATCTTACTGCAAATTTAGCAAGTGGAACTGCTAGACAGATTTATGGTCAAGTCGTAGGATTAAACATTTACGATAACAGTGATGCAGGATTACAACTTAATATTGGAGGTCGTGGCCTTGATCCAAATAGAACATCCTCTTTTAATACGCGTCAAAATGGATATGATATATCAGCCGATGTTTTGGGATACCCAGAGAGCTATTATACGCCCCCAGCTGAAGCTATTGAGCAGATAGAAATAGTCCGCGGTGCAGCATCTTTACAATATGGAACTCAATTTGGAGGACTTATCAACTTTAAGTTAAAAATGCCAGACACTTCCAAAAAAATCAGTTTAGTTTCAAGGCAATCTATAGGTAGTAATGATTTGTTTACTAGTTTTAATAGCCTTAGTGGCACCTCTGGGAAGGTTGGTTACTATAGTTATTTTAACTACAAGAAAGGCAATGGTTTTAGACCTAATTCTCAGTTTGATTCTTACAATGCATATGCTCATATAGATTACAGCTTTTCTGAAAAAACAAAAGTATCTTTTGAGTTTAGTTTCTTAGATTATCTAGCTCAGCAACCTGGAGGTCTAACAGATGCACAATTCGAGCAACAGCCTAATTTCAGCAATCGAACACGTAATTGGTTTGATATAGATTGGAAATTGTACTCCCTTGATTTACATCATGCTATATCACCAAAAACTGATATTAGTATCAACATATTTGCACTTGATGCCTCGAGAAAGTCTGTGGGTTTCAGAGAGAACAGGGTCTCTCAGATAGATGATCTGCAAGCTCCTAGAGATTTAATTGTTGGTAATTTTAGAAACTGGGGTGCAGAGGCCCGTTTTTTAACAAGATATAATTTATTTAAGACAGAGCAAGCGCTATTGATTGGTGCGAAATATTATCAATCAAATAATAAGGAAAGACAAGGGCCTGGGAGCACTTCAGCAGATGCTGATTTTAATTTTGCAGATACAGAGTTTCCTGAGTACTCAAGACAAAGTGATTTTACTTTCCCAAACTTAAATGTCGCTTTATTTGCCGAGCATATTTTTAAACTTTCTCAAAAATTCACTGTAACTCCTGGTGTAAGAGTTGATTTTATAAAAACACAAAGTAAAGGGGTGTATAAAAATATTATTTTCGATTTAGCGGGTAACGCTATTTTAAATCAATCCATTCCAGATAATCGTAGTTTTGATCGCAGTTTTGTCTTATTGGGAGTTGGAGCTAGTTATAAGGTCTCTTATGCTGCCGAAATATATTCTAATTTGAGCCAAAATTATAGATCTGTTACCTTTAGTGACATAAGAATTACTAATCCTTCATTATCAATAGATCCAAATATCACCGATGAGCAAGGATATACTTTTGATTTGGGTGCGCGTGGAAAGTTTAAAAATTTCCTTAGGTATGATTTTGGTATATTCTATCTTAGTTATCAAGACAGGTTAGGTGTTGTCGTTAGAGGAGTTAGTGATATACAGGATGAACGTTTCAGAGGTAATATAGGTGATGCCATAACCTATGGTTTTGAGGGCTTTGTTGATTGGAATATTTGGGAGACCTTTTCGTCAAACGAAAACGTTAGATTAAATACATTTTTAAACCTAGCATTTACAGAGAGCCAGTATACAAAATCACAAGAAAATAACGTAGAAGGTAAACAAGTAGAGTTTATACCAAAAGTAAATTTAAAAACAGGTATTAGTTTTGGTTATGGTGATTTTTTGAGCAGTGTTCAATACACCTATTTAACAAAACAATTTACTGACGCTACAAATTCTCCAAGAGACTTTAGCAGTCAAAGCGGTGTGATTGGTGAAATACCATCCTATGATATTTTAGATTTTTCGCTTTCATATACTTATAAGAGATTTAAAATTGAATCGGGCATTAATAACTTGCTCAATACTAATTATTTTACAAGAAGAGCAACAGGGTATCCAGGACCAGGTATCATTCCAAGTCAGCCAAGAACCTTCTATGGCTTATTACAGATTAAGTTGTAGACGTGTTTTATGTCCTAAGAAATCAAAATCACAATAAATAATAGTATATTTACACGCAATTAAACACTAATAACGTTGTTGTCTTTTCAGCGTTTAATCTTGATTGCAATGACCGCACACGAAAACAAAATTATTGGAGAAGGCCTTACCTACGATGATGTACTTTTAGTACCTGCTTTTTCTGAAGTTCTACCTAGAGAGGTCTCTATAAAAACCCAATTTACTAGAAACATTACTTTAAACGTACCAATCGTTTCTGCAGCTATGGACACTGTTACAGAAAGCGCTATGGCTATTGCTATTGCTAGAGAAGGTGGTATAGGTGTTTTGCATAAAAACATGACCATTGACCAGCAGGCCGCAGAGGTTCGTAAGGTAAAGCGAGCAGAGAGCGGTATGATACAGGATCCTGTAACACTTAAAAAGCACAACACGGTAGGCGATGCTCAAAATACAATGCGAGAGTATCGTATTGGTGGTATCCCAATTATAGATGATTCGGGAAAGTTAATTGGTATTGTAACCAATCGTGATTTGCGTTTTGAAAAAAACTACGAAAGAAAGCTGGAAGATATCATGACCAGCGAGAATTTGGTAACTGTTGCCAAAGGAACTTCATTACAAGAAGCGGAGGCTATTTTACAGCAAAATAAAATTGAAAAACTACCAGTTGTTGAAAATGACGGAACGCTTTTAGGGTTAATCACCTTCAGAGATATTACAAAACTTACTTTAAAGCCAACTGCAAATAAAGATACCTATGGTAGGTTACGTGTTGCTGCCGCTCTTGGTGTTACCCCAGATGTGGTAGAGAGAGCAGAGGCCCTAGTTGCCGCTCACGTAGATGCTGTTGTTATAGATACAGCTCATGGACACACAAAAGGTGTGGTACGAGTGTTGCAAGAGGTAAAGAAACGATTTCCAACCCTAGAGGTAGTAGTAGGTAATATAGCAACTCCAGAGGCTGCAAAGTATCTGGTTGATGCTGGTGCAGATGCCGTTAAGGTGGGTATTGGTCCTGGATCAATTTGTACCACACGTGTGGTTGCTGGTGTAGGATTTCCACAGTTTTCTGCGGTACTAGAAGTTGCTGCGGCCATTAAAGGCTCTGGTGTTCCAGTTATTGCAGATGGAGGTATACGCTACACGGGTGATATTCCTAAAGCTATTGCTGCTGGTGCAGATTGTGTTATGTTAGGATCTTTACTTGCAGGTACAAAAGAGTCTCCCGGAGAAACCATTATTTTTGAAGGTAGAAAGTTTAAGAGCTACCGCGGTATGGGTTCTGTAGAGGCAATGAGACAAGGTTCCAAAGACAGGTATTTCCAAGATGTAGAGGATGATATTAAAAAATTAGTACCTGAGGGTATTGTGGGGCGTGTGCCTTATAAAGGGGAGCTTCTTGAGAGCATGACACAGTTTATTGGCGGTTTAAGAGCTGGTATGGGATATTGCGGGTCTAAAGATGTTGCTTCATTAAAAGACACTGGAAGGTTTGTTAAAATAACCGCTAGTGGTATTAATGAGAGTCACCCTCATGATGTAACTATTACCAAAGAGTCTCCAAATTATAGTAGATAGAAACGATGTATTTCATACCAAAAAAGCCTAGAATAGTATTCTAGGCTTTTTTTGGTTTAAATTCCTATTTTATAATTAGGACAGGTTTTACTCAACAACGTTAGTAAAATTGGTGGTAGCAATTACTGGTCCCCACCCTAGGTGCATCTCAATGCCATTGTCTACTTCGGTAAAAGCAATAGAGAAGGCTTCTGTTTCACCTTTGGTGATTGTAGCTTGCATTGTTGCTACATCATATTTTTGGTTGTAGTAATAGGCTCCCCAAAGGTTAATTTCACTGTTTATGATCATGGTCCACTCTTTCTCGCCAGGGATTGTGAATAAAGAATAGGTTCCTGGCTTAATTAATGTTTTTCCAGCCATCATGGGTTTGTAAAATGTAATCTGGGCTGCTTCGTTTGCGCCCGTTCTCCAAACCTTACCAGCTGGGGCTAGTTTAGAAAGCGCTCTTCCTTTTAACTGTGGTCTAGAGTAGGTTACTTTTACTGTTTTATCAGAGATTTTATAACTAGATGGAAATGAAGCGACATCCATAGGGCTTTTGTCTAGTTTTTTAAATTCTTGAGAAAAGGTAAGCTGGCTTGTCATTAAAGCAAGCGCAAAAAAAAGTATTGTTGATTTTAAATTTTTCATATTGTTTTTTAAATTTTTGTTGAGGTTTTTTTATAATTCTGTAACAAACTAGGTCACAGAGGTCTTTTAAGTTAACGTATTATCAGTTTTTAACTTAATCTTGCTCAGAAGTTGGTTTTGCATCAACTGCTGAATTTTTGTTCAAATTTGGATAGTTTTCCTCTCTTTGTTTCCTGTGAGAGTAAAAAATATTCCAAAACGTTAACCCTATGTAGATAGAGAATATGATGGCACCTATTACGAAAAATCCTAAATTCATGTTGTTCTTCTTTGTCTAATTGCTATTGCAAACAATAATATAGTGCCTGGCCAATGTGCAGAATATTGCGCCTCTTCAGTGAAACCCATAATACCATAGCCTACAGAGTATAATAAACAAAAAAATGCTAGGATTACTGGATACCATTTTAAAATAATTTTTTTCATTTTGAGATTGTTTTTTGTTAAGAGATTATAATTTAAAAATGTGTGAATACTTTGTTTTGTTTTTCAGCCAACAAATTCTCATCACTAATTACATCAAATATCTAAAAAAAACAGCTTGGTTTTTCACAATTATTTGTTAATAACTTAAGGGCTAAAGCCTTTATAATTACTAGGTTTTCCTGTCTGTTTGGTTATATTTGTTTAGGTCCTAAATTTAAAGGCTAAACACGGTTTTTTTACCCGGTTTTTTTTCCTTTTTTCAGGATAACATACAACCATTTTGAATTTAAGTATTTATGAGCGAAGAACAAAATAAAGGGAATTACGGTGCAGATCAAATCCAAGCCCTAGAAGGTATGGAGCATGTACGCATGAGGCCATCTATGTATATTGGTGATGTTGGAACCAGAGGATTACATCATTTGGTATATGAGGTGATTGATAACTCTATTGATGAGGCATTGGCTGGACACTGTGATACTGTTAATGTATGGATAAATGAGGATAATAGCATTACCGTCAGAGATAATGGTCGTGGTATACCAATTGGTATCCACAAAAAAGAAGGTGTTTCTGCCCTTGAGGTTGTAATGACTAAAATTGGTGCAGGTGGAAAGTTTGATAAGGATTCTTATAAAGTTTCTGGAGGTTTGCACGGAGTTGGTGTTAGTTGTGTGAATGCATTATCTTGTCATTTAAAAGCTACTGTTTTTAGAGATGGTAAAGTATATGAGCAAGAGTATGAGCGAGGAAAAACAATGTACCCGGTAAAATCTGTAGGTACTACAGAAGATAGAGGAACAGAAGTCACCTTCAAGCCAGACCCTGAAATATTTAAACAAACTTTAGAATACAGTTATGATACTCTAGCAGGTCGTTTACGGGAGCTTGCTTACCTAAACAAAGGAATCACAATTTCTCTTGAGGATAAGCGAGTTGCCGAGGAAGATGGTAGCTTAAAAGGAGAAACGTTTCACAGCACTGAGGGTCTTAAAGAATTTATTCGTTTTTTAGACGGAAATCGTGAGATGCTAATCGCAGATGTTATTTCTATGGAAGGAGAAAAAAATGGTATTCCTGTTGAGGTTGCCATGGTGTATAATACCTCTTACACAGAAAATTTGCATTCTTACGTAAATAACATTAATACCCATGAGGGAGGAACCCACCTAAGTGGTTTTCGTCGTGGGTTAACAAATACACTAAAGAAGTATGCAGATGCTTCAGGGATGCTGGACAAGCTAAAGTTTGATATTGCTGGAGATGATTTTAGAGAAGGATTAACAGCTATTATATCTGTTAAGGTTGGAGAGCCTCAATTTGAAGGACAAACCAAAACAAAATTAGGAAACAGAGAAGTTACCTCTGCTGTGAGTCAAGCAGTTTCTCAAATGCTTGAAAACTATTTAGAAGAAAACCCATCAGATGCTAAAACCATTGTTCAAAAAGTAATTTTGGCAGCTACTGCAAGACATGCAGCTCGTAAGGCTCGAGAGATGGTGCAGCGTAAAACTGTTATGAGTGGTGGTGGTTTACCAGGAAAACTTAGTGATTGCTCAGAGCAAGATCCAGAAAAGTGTGAAGTTTTCTTAGTCGAGGGAGACTCTGCAGGGGGAACTGCAAAACAAGGTCGTGATAGAAAATTTCAGGCAATTCTACCACTGCGAGGAAAAATCTTGAATGTAGAGAAAGCCATGCAACACAAGGTTTTTGAAAATGAAGAAATACGAAACATATTTACAGCCCTAGGTGTTACCATAGGTACTGAAGAAGATAGCAAGGCGTTAAACCTCTCGAAGCTTCGATATCATAAAGTGGTCATTATGTGTGATGCCGATGTGGATGGAAGTCATATTTCTACTTTAATACTAACGTTCTTTTTCCGTTACATGAAAGAATTGGTAGAAAATGGTAATGTATATATTGCTACACCGCCTCTTTATTTGGTTAAAAAAGGAGCTAAAAAACAATATGCTTGGAATGATGAAGAGCGTGATACATTCATGAAAGAGTTTGGAGATGGCAGTAAAATCCAAAGATATAAAGGTCTTGGAGAGATGAATGCTGAACAATTATGGGATACAACCATGAACCCAGACTTTAGAACCCTACGTCAAGTAGTTATTGATAGTGGCGCAGAAGCAGATAGAGTATTCTCTATGCTTATGGGTGATGAGGTACCGCCTCGTAGAGAATTTATCGAGAAAAATGCAGTATATGCCAATATCGATGCATAAAAATATTCTTCCAAAAAGCAAAGCAATACACTGTATCGCTTTGCTTTTTTTATTTCCGGTGATAGCAGCTGCTCAAAATACATATCTTACAGATGTAGAAGATTTTTTAGTAGATATGCTTTTAATAAGTAATAAGTATGTCTCTCCAGCTGCAGAGGCTGCGGTATACCAATCTACAGGGTCTTGGTATAGTTCTGCCAAGAGTTTAGATTTGTTTGAGCTAGATGTGTCATTGCACGTAAATGCCTTGCCAGTATCTAATGCTCAAAAATCATTTGTAGTAAATGATTCAGATTTTACTCGTCTAGATATAAGAGATGCCCAAACTGCCCAAGTGCCAACGGCTCTAGGAGGAGAAACCAGTGTGTTCTATGATTTTACATTAGGCGAGGATGACTATGAGTTACAAACCTTTGAGGGTGCAAATCAACAGGTTTTTTATTATCCATACTTGCAAGGCTCTATTGGGCTTTGGGGGCAAACAGAGCTAACATTACAATTTGTTCCAGAGGTAAAAATTGATGCCTCAGGTTATAAAACTTTTGGAGGTGCAATCAAACATAATATAAGCCAGTATTGGTTGGGGGGCAATGCAGATTCTCAGGCGCTTCAAGTTGCAGTGCAAGTGGTCTACTCTTTATTTGATTCGAAAATTTTCTTTGACGGTTTTGAGATTACTTCTACAGATCCAGATCAAGATGCATTGGCTGTTATTAATTCGTTAACTGTTGATGCTAATGCTTTTACGGGGCAGCTGATTGCCTCAAAGAGAATTAACAAATTTGAGTTTGTGGGCGCTTTTGCAGTTTCTGCAAATCAGTTTGATTATACAATGGGAGGAGAGGGAGATTTTTTATTAGGGCTTTTGAATGATGCCTTTACTGCCCTAGAGGATACAAGTGTTATGATGCGCGGAAACATAGGAGTGAATTATCATATGCATAATTGGTATTTGGCGTCAAACGTGACTATAGGGAAGTTTATAAACACCAATTTATCAATACATTATAAATTATAAAGAACTCCTTATATTTCTTACTTATAGTTGTATTTTTGCATCGAAATTTTTGAATTATCAAATTTCAAAAAAACATTAAATTAAGTTTAATTCGGTTTGTATATCAAACACAAACCATAAATAAAATTTCCGCCATCGCGGAACATAGATATGAAAGTAACAGTTGTTGGTGCAGGCGCCGTAGGTGCTAGTTGTGCAGAGTATATTGCAATTAAAAATTTTGCAAGTGAGGTCGTTTTATTAGACATTAAAGAAGGATTCGCAGAGGGTAAAGCCATGGATCTAATGCAAACAGCTTCACTAAATGGTTTTGACACTCGTATTGTTGGGTCTACCAATGATTACAGCAAAACAGCAAATAGTGATATTTGTGTTATTACAAGTGGTATACCTCGTAAGCCAGGTATGACTCGTGAAGAGCTAATTGGTATTAATGCAGGTATTGTAAAAATGGTTGCTACTAGTTTGGTGGCACATTCTCCAGATACTATATTAATTGTGGTGAGTAACCCAATGGATACCATGACGTATTTGGCGCATAAAGTAACAGGATTACCAAAAAATAGAATTATTGGTATGGGTGGAGCTTTAGATAGTGCTCGTTTTAAGTACCGTCTAGCAGAGGCTTTAGATGCTCCTATTAGTGATGTTGACGGAATGGTAATTGGAGGTCATAGTGATAAAGGAATGGTTCCTTTAACACGTTTGGCGACAAGAAATAGTGTTCCTGTAACACAGTTCATATCTCAAGAGCGTTTGGACGCAGTTAGAGAAGCAACCAAAGTAGGTGGTGCAACACTAACAGGTTTGCTGGGTACTTCTGCTTGGTATGCTCCAGGTGCTGCAGTGTCTGGTTTAGTGCAAGCTATTGCTTGTGATCAGAAAAAAATATTTCCATGTTCTGTACTCCTAGAAGGGGAGTATGGGCTTACTGATTTATGTATTGGAGTTCCTGTAGTTTTGGGTAGATCAGGAATCGAAAAAATTGTAAACATAGATTTAAGTGATGCTGAAAAACAACACATGCAACAAAGTGCTGCAGGTGTTACAAAAACTAATGGTTTGTTAAGTTTCTAGTACCACTATTTTAATCTTATTATATTGATAAAGACTGTAGTAATACAGTCTTTATTTTTTTATATTTGCCAGTATGCAAACAAAATGGTATTTACGCTCCTTTTTAATTCTAGTGGTCCTTGTAGGGCTTACTCTAGAACAAATCGCGCAACCTAATCAACAAATAGTTGTTGAGTTTGCTGGTGATAACATTAGTCTCTCTAATGCTCAAAAAACCTTAGCAGCTGTAACAAATAAGTTGCAAGCCATTGGTGCCAAAAGCATAAAAGTAGAGCAAAGTGCAAGTGGTGTTTTAACGATATCCTACTACAGTACTATAGATACAGAAGCTGTAAAGGGTATGCTTTCTTCACACAAAGAAGCGCTTGAAGGAGTTGCTTCCGATAGTAGTTTTCCTAACAAACAAGTCCCTCCTTTTGATACTTCATCTGTCTACAAGCTAGATGTCTATGAAATCCAGCAGCAGTATGATATAAAGCCAGATTTAAACGGGCTAGTACTTACTTTTGAAGGTAAAACCCATAGATACTTCATCGCAAAGGTGTATGGTGCTATTGGTGGCAATCAAATTGCGCAACAAAATAAAATTACTACCGTATCATTAATAGCACAAGGTGCTGTTTCATTACTCCTTACTGAATTTTCTTACAAGATTCCACAAGTAAGAGCAGGCCCAATAGTTTAAAAACTGTAGCGCTTATTTTCTTTAAAAGTTTCGGTAGTACACCTTACTGTCTTTACTCAGCTACACATCTTAATTACGCTATTTTAGTGCTTTTTGATGCCAGAGAACATATTCAACTATTTTTATTTTTAATACATAGTGTCAAATCGGGCAATACTTTTTATATTCGCCCGACAAAAAATTGACAATAAAACAACAACAACATGCAAAATAAAGGACTCATTACACTGTTTGCGATTTTGTTTGGTTTGGTAAGTTTATACCAATTATCATACACATATCTTGCAAATACAGTAGAAGACAGTGCAACTCAGTATGCAAATGCAAAGTTCACTAAAGATCAACCAAATCAAAGAGCAGCTGCAGAGGCAGCCTATCTTGATAGTGTTTCTAGTTACCCAATAATGATGGGTATTGATTACAAAACTGCTAAAGAAAAAGAGCTTAATAAAGGACTTGATTTAAAAGGTGGTATTAATGTTATTCTTCAGATTTCTGTTCAAGATATCTTAAAAGGATTATCAAACAATACTAAAGATCCTGCCTTTAACCAGGCACTTGCAAATGCAGGTGAATTACAAAAAGATTCTCAAGACACTTTTTTAGAGTCTTTTTATATCGCTTTTGAAGCCCTTGATGGTGACAATGTACTGGCATCTCCAGATATTTTCTTCAACAAAGGATTGGAAGATGATATTAATGCTACCATGACCAATGATGAGGTAAAGAAAGTAATTAACAGAAAGATTGATGAGTCTATCACATCGGCTTTCGAAGTACTACGTAAGCGTATAGATAAATTTGGAGTAACACAACCAAACATTCAGCGTTTAGGAAACTCTGCACGTATATTGGTAGAATTACCAGGCGCTAAGGATAAAGAACGTGTTTCTAAGCTATTACAAAGCACAGCGCAACTTGAGTTTTGGGATGTGTACAAGAGCGAAGAAATGGCAGGGTTCTTACAACTTGCAAATAATAAAGTAGCTGAGCTTGCAAAAGCAAATGAGGCTCCTGCTACTGAGGTTGAAAAACAAGATACACCAGACACACAAAGTACTGTTGATGATTTACTTGCTGGAGAAGAGGTAGAAGAAACAGAAGAGGCGCTTGAAAAAGCAAATCCTTTATTTTCAAAATTAGTTTCTCCTGGATTTAATGGTCGTCCTGTACTTGGAACCTTTAAATTAAAAGATACTGCTGTTGTTAATTCTTACCTGCGTATGTCTCAAGTAAGGGCCTTATTACCACAGCAACAACGTTTCACTAAGTTTGTTTGGGAGAAGCCCGTAGAAACTGAGCTAGTAGACGGAACTACAATAATGACTTCTGGCCTGTACGCTATTAAAGGTAATAGAGACATGAGAGCTCCACTAGCTGGTGGTGTTGTTACAGATGCTGCTCAAACCTATGACCAGTTTAGCAATGCTGCTGTTTCTATGCAGATGAATGGTAAAGGAGCTAAGATTTGGGAAGAGATGACCAAAAATGCAAATAAAAACTCATCACAAATTGCTATTGTCTTAGATGATATTGTATACTCTGCACCAGGAGTTACTTCACCAGGAGGTATTGCTGGAGGTAGAAGTGAAATCACTGGAGACTTTACCATCACAGAAGGACAAGATTTAGCAAACGTTCTACGAGCGGGTAAATTACCCGCCTCTGCAGATATTATTCAGGCAGAAGTTGTAGGACCTACTCTAGGGCAGGAAGCCATTACAAGTGGTATGATTTCTTTTGGTATTGCACTGCTTCTGGTATTGTTTTGGATGGTTGGTTATTACGGTAAGGCCGGAGCTTTTGCTGATGTTGCCCTTATTGTAAACATTCTGTTTATTTTTGGAGTACTTGCAGGACTTGGAGCTGTATTAACCTTACCTGGTATTGCCGGTATTGTACTTACTATTGGTATCTCTGTAGATGCTAACGTACTTATATTTGAGCGTATTCGGGAAGAGCTAGCTAAAGGGAAGTCTCAAAAAGATAGTATCAAGGATGGTTTTCAAAATGCATTGTCTTCTATTTTAGATGCCAACATTACAACAGGACTTACTGGTTTAATATTACTAATTTTTGGAACAGGACCTATTCAAGGGTTTGCAACTACCTTACTTATAGGTATTCTTACCTCTTTGTTTACTGCAATTTTTATAACAAGATTATTTATTGATAGGTATACCAAAAACGGGAAGCCATTAGCATTTTCTACATCAGTAACAAAAAACTTGTTTAAAAATGTGAATATTAATTTCTTAGGGAAACGTAAGATAGCCTATGTGATTTCTGCTATTTTAATTACAGTAAGTATTGGATCTTTAGTTACAAATAGCCTTGATCAAGGTGTTGATTTTGTTGGAGGAAGAACATACACTGTTCGTTTCGCTCAAGATGTTGATGCATCAGCGGTAGAAGAAGATTTAATTGCGCAATTCAATAGTGCAGAGGCCAAAACCTATGGAGCTAATAACCAGTTAAAAATTACTACAAAATACAAAGTTGGGGAGACTGGATCTGAGATTGATAACGAAGTACAAGTAAAACTATACGATGGTGTAAAATCATACCTTCCACAGGGCATGACCTACGATGAGTTTAGAGAAGATAATACGGCAAAGATTGCTGGTATTATGGAGTACTATAAGGTGAGTCCTACTATTGCAGATGATATCAAGAAAAATTCTTTCTGGGCTGTATTTGGATCTTTATTTGTAGTGTTCTTGTATATTTTAGTTCGTTTTAGAAGATGGCAATTTAGTTTGGGAGCTGTAGTTGCGGTATTCCATGATGTGTTATTAGTGTTAGGGGTTTTCTCTTTAACGCAAAATATTATGCCATTTAGTATGGAGATTGACCAGTCATTTATCGCTGCGATATTAACAGTAATTGGATACTCATTGAATGATACCGTGGTTGTTTTTGACCGTATTAGAGAGTACTTTAATGACAATCCAAAATGGGCATTTAGTAAAGTAATTAACAGCGCATTAAATAGTACATTAAGCCGTACGTTAAATACCTCTTTAACTACATTAATTGTACTGTTGTGTATCTTCTTTATTGGAGCAGAATCTATCCGAGGACTTATATTTGCTCTTATGGTAGGTGTTGTAGTAGGAACCTACTCTTCACTGTTTATTGCAACTCCAGTGATGTATGATACTGTGAAGAAAAAAGCTAGTGACTTACTAGAGGTTAAAACCCAAGAGGTAGAAGCATAAGCTACTATTTTTAAGTATATATAAAATGCCTTCTGGTTTACCAGAAGGCATTTTTGTTATTATATACAATAGGGGGCGGCTTTGGATGGTCAAAAAAGAAATAGCATACCGCTATCTAAAGGAAGTTGTTTGCGTTAGATTAAGCCCCTTTGAGTGATATAGCGATAGAGGGAAGTCTGTATAGTGAATGCTTTCTATAGTCTCACTAGTGTTTTGTTTAATAACACAAAGCCTGCCATCATTTATAAAGCTTATTTATTGCGTGCCTATCTTTGTGTTTTTTTTACAAAGATTAGATAAAGTTGTAAGACCTAAAATAAGAATCTAGCCTAAGATAAGGGGTCGCTGTTGTATGTTTTTTTGTAGGATTGTACCATAAAATAAACACCACACAAAACAAAAGGAATACTAAGCCATTGCCCAGTATTTAAAAGCCAGTCTCCTCTGGTGTCTACTTGTGCCTCTTTCACGAACTCTACAAAGAATCTGACGGTCCATAAAAGCACCAAAAACAGTCCAAACAAAAATCCAAGCTGTTTGCTTTTGTCTGTTTTCCAGTAAAAGTATAAAAGGGTTAAAAACACAAAAATATAACCAAAAGATTCATACAGCTGCGCGGGATGTCTAAAAGGAACACTTGCCAATATTTCAGCAAATTCGGGATCATTTGCTATTGCATCATAGGCTTTGTTTGGGTCTTTAATTTTTGTAATAATTGTTGCTTGTCTTGCTCCAATGCTGTCTTTTAAGAATTGCACTCCCAGCGGGAAATCGGTAACTTCTTTTCCGATAATTTCAGAATTAATAAAATTTCCAATTCTCACAAAAATAGCGCCACTTGCCACAGGTATCACCACGCGGTCAAGAATCCAGAGCATTGGTTTTTTTATTACTTTTTTACTGTAATAGTACATGGCAACAATCACTGCAATAGCAGCTCCATGAGATGCCAATCCTCTAAAACCTGTGTACTCAATTTCTGGCACAAACCTAAAGGGTAAAATAATAGATAATGGGTCTTGAAACACAAGCTCGCTCTGGTAAAAAAGAACATGCCCAATACGTGCTCCAATCAAAATTGCGAGCACCATGTATATAAAAAGACTGTCTAAGTTTTTTTCGCTTTCTTGCTCTTTTTTGTATATTTTTTTAATGATATACCACCCTAAAGAGAAGGCCACCACAAACATTAAACTATAAAATTGGATTTTAAAAAAACCAAGATCAATGCCATCTGTTGGATTCCATAGTAGTGTTAGTGCTTGCATAAAGTATTGATTTGTTATTTAGTAAATATACTATTTTATTGATTTTAAAATTCTAAACGGTTCTATTTCTTTGGAGGGACTGGGTCGTGTCCATGACTGCCCCATGGGGCGCAACGCGCAATCCTTTTTAAAGATAACCAGCTTCCTATTAAAACACCATGTACTTCTAATGCTTGTAGTGCATAATTAGAACAACTAGGGGTGTATCTGCAGGTTGGGGCAAATAAAGGAGATATAAATCGCTGGTAACAACGAATAACAAAAACAAAAGGTGCTGTTAGAATGTTTTTCACCAAAATAAGTGTGCGGTTTTTTTCTGAAACACAACTATTTTCAGAATGTTTTAGCTTAAAGAAAACGATGTTCCTTCTTTGCCATCTTTTAATTGTATGCCTACCTGTTGCAAATCGTCACGTATTTTATCGCTAGTTGCAAAATCCTTGTTATTGCGTGCTTGGTTGCGCAGTTCAATTAACAATTCAATGGCTCCAGATAGTTTGTCATCATTTCCTGCCTCCTTATAAGTTGCATCTGTAAGGCCAAGTACATCAAATATAAATCCATGCATTGTGTTTTGTAACACCTGTAAATCTTCTTTGGTGATTGATGCTTTTGCTTCTTTTAGTGTATTTATGTGCTTCACGGCCTCAAAGAGTTGTGCAATTAATATAGGGCTATTAAAATCATCATTCATGGCATCATAGCAAGACTGTCTCCAAGTGTTTATATCTATACTAGAGTGCTCGCTGTGAGAAATATCACCAATGCTTTTATAGGCGTCCATTAGTTTGTTATATCCCTTTTCACTGGCAACTAAGGCGTCGTTACTAAAATCAAGGATACTTCTGTACTGGGCTTGATACATAAAAAATTTAGCAACCCCAGGAGAAAATGCTTTGCTTAACACGGTATTTTTTCCAGAAAATAATTCAGCGGGAAGAATATTGTTTCCTGTAGATTTTGCCATTTTCTTACCATTTAGGGTAAGCATATTGGCGTGCATCCAATAATTTACGGGAGATTTTTTATGAATAGCTTCACTTTGTGCTATTTCACATTCGTGGTGCGGAAATTTTAAATCCATACCGCCTCCGTGAATATCAAATTGCTGTCCAAGGTATTTTGTACTCATGGCTGTACACTCTAGGTGCCAACCAGGAAAACCCTCACTCCAAGGAGACGCCCAGCGCATGATATGTCCTGGGTCCGCTTTTTTCCAAAGGGCAAAGTCTTGTGGGTTTTTCTTTTCAGATTGCCCTGCCAAAGCTCTTGTGTTACTAATCATATCCTCAAGATTCCTACCACTAAGCTTTCCGTAATGGTGGTCTTTATTGAAAGTAGTAACATCAAAATATACAGAACCATTTACTTGGTATGCATAGCCTTGTTTTATTATTTGTTCTATAATTTCAATTTGTTCTATGATGTGTCCTGTGGCAGTGGGTTCAATACTTGGTGGTAGGGCATTAAACTTTGCCATAGTTTGGTGAAAATCTACGGTGTATTTTTGCACCACCTCCATAGGTTCTATATTTTCTAGCTTCGCTTTCTTTGCTATTGGATCCTCACCACTTTCCCCATCGTTTTCCAGATGTCCTGCATCTGTAATGTTACGTACATACCTAACTTTAAAGTCAAGGTGTTTTAAATACCTAAAAACCAAATCAAAAGATAAAAATGTTCTACAATTTCCCATGTGTACATTGCTGTATACAGTAGGTCCACAAACATACATTCCTACCGCTCCTTTATTAATAGGGCTAAACTTCTCTTTCTTTTTTGAAATAGAATTGTAGATATAAAGTGTTTGTGTTTTGTGTAATGCCATTTTTTTTATTGCTAGGAGCGATTATTGTTTGTTTGCGCCTTTCTGTTGTCTATATACTATTGAGTATGCTATTTTATAGAGCATAAAGCTACTAAAAAGAAGTGTCAAATTTAATATAATCTAAAAACTCTCTTTTAGTGTTTACATTTTTAAAAGCGCCACCAAACTCGCTAGTTACCGTACTACAATCAACATCACGAATTCCTCTTGAGTTTACGCACAGGTGTTTTGCGTCAATTACGCAGGCAACATCTTGGGTATTTAAAACTTTTTGCAACTCTTTTACAATTTGCATAGTAAGACGCTCTTGGACTTGTGGTCTTTTTCCAAAATAGTCAACAATTCTGTTCATTTTACTGAGCCCAACTACCGTTCCGTTTGATATGTATGCGATGTGTGCTTTTCCAACAATAGGGAGTAAATGATGCTCACAGGTAGAGTATAAAGAGATGTTTTTCTCTACCAGCATTTCATTATACTTATATTTATTTTCAAAAGTGGATGCTTTTGGTTTTTTGTCTGGGTGTAGACCGCCAAATATTTCACTCACGAACATTTTAGCCACTCTTTTTGGAGTGTCTTTAAGGCTATCATCGGTAAGATCTAGGCCTAAAGTATTCATGATGCGCTCTACATCCTGAGTAATGCTGTTTATTTTATCTGCATCACTAATATCAAAAGCATCAGCTCTTAGCGGAGTTTCTTGACTTGCACTTTGGTGATCCAAATGATTTTCTTCTGAGACTTGAAGCTCGTTTTTTATTCCCATTTCTTATGATTTCTAATATCTTAAATACAGATGCAAAGATAATAAAATACCTATATGCAATCTACCTATTAAGGGCCATTATTTTATGGTCATATATAGTTGTACTATCATAAAATTTTCTTAATTTTCGAACGTTATTTATATGCTATGAAAAAACCAAATTTACTGCTACTTACAGCATTTTTAATGCTTGCCTTTACAAATGCATTTTCACAAGGCCCTGGTTGCCCTAATGTATATGCTGGAGAAGATGCCAATGTGAACTGCGCAGGTGGGGGTTGTGTTGATTTATCTGCAAGTTTTCTTGAAACTGGTGAAACCACTAGTTATGAAATCACACCAATACCATACGAACCTTTTCCTTTTATAGGCGGTACCGCTGTATCTGCTGATACAGATGATGTCTGGTCACCGGCTATTGATTTGCCTTTTAACTTTTGTTTTTTTGGTGGCACCTATGATGAGATTGTTATTGGATCTAATGGTGTTATTTCTTTTGATTTAAATTCTAACCCGCCTGGTGGTTTCTGTGCATGGAGTTTTGATGAATCTATTCCAAGTCCACAATTATTTAGAAATACCATATTTGGTGTATATATGGATGTTAATCCAGCACCTAGTCCACCAACCTCAGATATTAACTATCAAGTTTTGGGAGAGGCCCCTTGCCGTACCATGGTAGTTAGTATGCCAAACATTTTTTATTTTGGATGTAATACCCAGCGTTTAACATCTCAGATGGTTATTTACGAAACCACCAATGTAATAGAAGTATATGTCTTGGATAGACCTTCTGGTTGTTCCTGGAATGATGGTAATGCTGTTATTGGAATTCAAAACCAGGCAGGGAATCTAGGATATACCCCTCCAGGACGTAATACTGGAGATTGGGCTGCCAATACAGAGGCATGGCGTTTTACGCCCAATGGCCCGTCAAACGTTACTTTTGAGTGGTTGGATGCCTCTGGTAGTGTTATCGGAAACACTCCAGATATTACTGTATGTCCTTCTGAGGAACAAGTGTATACGGCCCGTGCATCCTACCTTAATTGTGATGGAGCAATAACTGTCGTTGAGGATGATGTGTTAATCACAACTTCAAACCCCTTTACGTTAGATCTTGGAGATGATCAACAAACTTGTGATGCTACCGCCGTTTTATTAACTGCAGATACAGATGGGACTCCAAATCTTTCTTACGAGTGGTTTTACAACACAGTATCCCAGGGGCCAAGTACTATTGGAGATGATACTTTTACTGTTAATTTTCCAAACTCTGGTGTTTACACTGTAGAGGTTTTTGATCCCGCAGACATCACTTGCGTTTTATCAGATGAGATTAACATTACTTTTAATAATCAACCTATTGCCAACATCCCTGATGATTTATTTCAGTGCGACAATGGCATTAATACAGGAATTTTTGATTTAACAGTTAATGATGCGACTGTTCTAGGTACTCAAATACCTGCAGATTTTGATATCACCTATCATAATAATTTCTTTGACGCTCTTAGTGGCGCCTCACCTATTTTAAATCCAACAACCTATCTTATAACAGGCACAATAGAGCAAATATTTGTACGTATAGTAGATACCACTGGCACTTGTTTTGATACAGAGTCATTTTCAATCAACTTTTTCCCAATTAGTGTATCTCTGGGAGAGGATATAGAAACCTGTTCAACTGATGATATTATTCTTACTGCAGATACTGCAGGGGTAGCTGGACTTTCTTATGAGTGGTTTTATAACGCGGTTTCTCAGGGCCCAAGTACTCTTGGAGATGATAGTTTTACAGTGACTTTTCCAAACTCAGGAACGTATAGTGTTGAGGTTTTTAACAACTTAGATGCAACGTGTATCGTTACAGATCAAATAGAGGTTACTTATAATAACCAGCCTATAGCCAACGAGCCTGATGATTTGTTTCAGTGCGATAATGGAATTAATACAGGAATTTTTGATTTAACTGTGAATGATGCAATTGTTTTAGGCGCTCAAATACCTGCAGATTTTAACATAAGCTATCATAATACTGCTGCAGATGCTAGTAGTGGTGCTTCCCCTATTTTAAATCCAACAACATATCTTATAACGGGCACAGTAGAGCAAATATTTGTGCGTATAGTAGATACCACTGGCACTTGTTTTGACACAGAATCCTTTTTTATCAACTTTTTTCCAATTACTGTATCTTTAGGCGAAGATCAAGAAACCTGTACTACAAATGATATTACCCTTACTGCAAATGCCGCAGGGGTTGTTGGGCTTTCGTATCAGTGGTTTTACAACGCGGTTTCTCAAGGTCCTAGTACTATAGATGATATTACTTTTACGGTAACGGCATCAAACTCAGGAACGTACAGCGTTGAAGTTTTTAATCCTCTAGATGTAACCTGTATCGTTACAGATCAAGTAGAGGTAACTTATCTTGATCCACCTGTAGCCAACCAACCCCTTGATTTATTTCAATGTGATGATGGTATCAACACAGGTATATTTGATTTAACAGTCAATGATGCTGTTGTCCTAGGTGCTCAAGATCCAGATGTTTTCGACATTAGTTATCATAACACAGCCCCAGATGCCGCAAGTGGCGTAGCACCCATACTTAATTCAGCTGCATACCCAATCACAGGCGCAGTAGAGGAAATATTTGTACGCATAGAGACTGCAGATCAAACAGATGCCTTTTTAGAAGATTTTGGTACCGGTCTTGGTAGGGTTACTCATCCATATACAAACCAGACATTTAATGGAGCAGGAGGGATGAATCCTAACGATTATGTTGTTACAAATACCTCTACAGGTCTTAATGGTGGATGGCATCAAGATATGGAAGACTATACCGTTGGTGATACAAACGGTAGAATGATTTTCTTTGATGTTTCTGAAGATGTAAACCAAATAGAACTATACAGAAGAGATTTTACAGTTCCGGCTAACACAGATCATATCTTTGATTTTTCGATGACTACTATGTATGATACAGACACTAATTTGTGTCCAGGAACTGGAATTCCCTCCAGGCTTATCTACCAAGTGCAAGATGCCTCTGGAGCCGTCTTGGCAACAACAACAACCGGAATTGTTGAAAATGGTCCAAATCCAGATTGGAATACCTACGCTCTTAATTTTAATACCGGAGTTAATACAACAATTCAAATAGTATTGTTAAATGATTTTTTTGGTGCGTGCGGAAATGATTTGGTTATCGATGATATTAACGTTATTAGTTTAAATACTTGTTCTGATACTTCATCATTTTTTATCAATTTTTTCCCTGTTAGTGTTACCTTAGGTGATGATCAAGAGACTTGTACTACAGATGATATTATTTTAACTGCAGATACCGCTGGTGCTCCAGGGCTTTCTTACCAGTGGTTTTACAATACAGTACCTCAAGGTCCAAGCACTGTTGGAGATGACACCTTTACTGTTAGTTCCCCAAACTCTGGAACTTATAGCGTTGAGGTCTTTGACCCTATAGATTTAACCTGTATTGCCTCAGATGAAATAGAAATTTTATACAATTTACAACCTATTGCCAACGAGCCTGATGATTTATTTCAGTGTGATGATGGAAACAATACAGGTATTTTTGATTTAACGGTTAATGACACAGTTGTTTTAGGCGCTCAAGACCCTACAGAGTTTGTACTAAGTTATCATAATTCTGCTGCAGATGCTGCAAGTGGCGCAGCGCCCATTGCTGCTCCTGAAGCCTATCTCATTACAGGTGTAATAGAGCAAATTTTTGTGCGTATAGAAAATACAACAGGAACTTGTTTTGCTACAGAATCATTTTTATTAAATTTTGCGCCCGTCTTTGCTGGCCCTATGACAGATATAGGCTTCTGTGATTTAGATGGTGATGGATTTCTTTCCATTAACCTTCCAGAATTAAAAGATGCTGAAGCTTTAGGTGTTCAAGATCCAATTTTCTTTGATGTTACCTACCATAACACTCTTGATGATGCTAATGCAGATATAAACCCTTTACCTTCAAATTATACCGTTTTTGCTCCTGGTGAAACTATTTTTGTTCGTGTTGAAAGTCTAGACACTTCTACTTGTTTTGCTACTAACAGTTTTGATGTTTCTATTGTCGTTGCTCCTGGAGCCACCATCCCAACCAAGTATAACATTTGTGACGCGTTACCCAACGATGGTTTTGGCACCTTTGATTTAACGACTAAAGATTTGGAGATTACCGGTGGTAATCCAGATGCAGTGGTGTCTTACTACATTACTTTTGCCCAGGCTCTTGCAGGAACTCCTGCTATTGCTCCTGCAGATGCATTTATTAACACGGTGCTTGGTTTCCAAGTTGTATATGCAAGGGTAGATAATATAAATGCCACAGATTGTTCTAACATCGTAGCATTAGAGTTGCAGGTTAATGATGCTCCTGCCATCACAGATCCAATTACTGATTATTTTGTGTGTGATTTGGACGGTAACGGTATTGAGACTTTTGATTTAACGAGCAAGGATGCTGAGATTTTAAATTCTTTGGTAGATGTTACCTTAACCTACCATGAGAGTTTTGCAGATGCAGAAGCTGGGTTATTTCCTATCACCCCTGCTACGGGGTATGTAAGTCCATCAGCTACTATTTGGGTACGCGCTGTAAATTATGAGGATGGCGATATTTCTAATGATGCTTTGTGTGTTACTATAGGACAGTTTGATTTGATTATAGGAGAGACTCCTTCATTTAATGTTATTCCAGAGATTGAAGCGTGTGATGATGAGATTGCAGATGGTATTACTGAGTTTGATTTAAACAGTTATAATGAGATTATCACCGGTGGTAATCCAGATGTTACTGTCACGTATCATGCCACCCAGGAGTTTGCCCAAGCTGGTTTTCCTGCCTTGCCTGTATTTTACACCAACACGACCAATCCTGAAGATATTTGGGTACGTGTTAGTGATGTAAGTGGTTGTTATGGTGTATTTATGAGTTCTTTGGTTGTGGTTCCACGTCCAGAGATATTTGAGCCATTGCCACTTATATACTGTGATGATGACAACGATGGTTTTGGGACCTTTATCTTAACGGATGCTGATGAGCAGGTAGTAGGAGGTAACCCTGCGGGTAACCTAGTTGTTAGTTACCACGTTACATTATCTGATGCTATCAACGGTGTATTGCCTTTAGTTAGTCCTTATGATAATGAGGTTCCTTTTGATCAGATTATCTATGTTCGATTGTTTGATATTGCTTCGGGATGTTATAACACCACGATTTTGCATTTACTAGTAGAGGAGCGTCCAGCCATTACCGACCCACAGCCTTTGGTTGTTTGTGATACAGATGGAGATGGCATTGCTGTTTTTAATTTAACCTCTGCAGAGCCTGATATACTTCAAGGCTTAACGGGCGGTCCTTATGTTGTGTCTTACTTTACAGACATGGCGATGACTAGTGCTATAGTAAACCCTTTTAGTTTCAGCAATAGTGTGAACCCTCAGACGATATATGTAAGTGTTAGTGATACCAATAATGATTGTGAGAGTTTCACTACCTTAGAGCTTCGTGTTGAGATTCCTCCACTGCTTGTGAATCCAACACCACTGGAGCTTTGTGACCAGACCGATATTCTAGGTCCTGATGATGAGCTGGAGATTTTTGATTTAACCAGTAGGATCGCAGAGATAACAGCAGGTGATTTAGGTGTATCTATTAGCTTTTTTGAGAGTTTTGCAGATATGCAAGCAAACACCAACGCTATTGCAGATCCAACAGCCTATCAAAATATCATTGGCGGAGTTGTTCAAAACCCTCAGACGATATGGATACGCGCCCAGGATGTAAACACCTCTTGTGTTGTAGATACAGGTGTGGTAACCTTAGATTTGATTGTCAATCCACTTCCTTCACCAATCACTCCAACGCCACTAGAGATTTGTGATATAGACAATGATGGTTTTGGCGCCTTTACCTTGACAGATAAAGACATTGAGATTATCGGAGGTGAGCCAGGAGTAATCGTTAGCTACCACGAGACGCTCAGTGATGCTGAGAATAACATATTCCCAATAGGGAGTCCTTACCAAAACATAGTAGCCAATCTTCAGGTTGTTTATGTACGCGCTACCTATGATGATGTTCCACCTGCGTTAGGTACAGGTTGCTGGCGTGTTGTGGAGTTGGAGCTTATCGTAAACCCAACACCTATAGTTCCTTTAGATTTAGAACCTATTATAGCCTGTGATCCAGATATGGATGGTTTTGAGGTGTTTGATCTCACCCAGCGTGCTTCTGATATTTACGGTACACAAGATACCACTCAGTATGTATTAAGTTACTATTTAAGTGAGGTAGCTGCCACAGCAGGTACTCCAGCTATTGCAAGTCCAAACACTTTTACCAATACGATAACTCCACTACAAACTATTTGGATCCGCTTGGAGAATGTAGATAGTGGCTGTTTTAAGTTGGGCAGTTTTGATATCCAGGTTGTTGATGGGCCCCAGGTTGTACAACCCAACGCGTTTAACAAGTGTGATGATTTAGGAGAACCCTTTGATGGTATTACGACCTTTGATTTAACAACTCAGGATGCTATTATTACAGCAGGCGAGCCGTCTGTAGGAGTACAGTATTACGAGACCCTTGCCAATGCGCAGGACGATATTGATGCTATTAACCCTGCTACGGCTTATGTAAACCAGATAAATCTGCAAACGATTTATGTTCGTGTTACCGATGGTAACAGTTTATGTGTGGATACAAGTGTTACCCTTACTCTAAGAGTATTGCCAAACCCTCAGCCAGAACAGCCAGATCCTATTGCGCTTTGTGATACAGATGGTGATGGTCAAGAAGTATTTGATTTAACCATTAGAGCTGCACAGATTTTAGATGGTGAGACGTATGATTTATTGTACTACGAGACAGAGCTGTTGGCTATAGATGGCGTAGCGGGCACAGAGATTTTAGATCCTACAGCGTATACCAACACCAGTAACCCTCAGGATATTTACATACGTGTTACTAACCCTGGTTCAGATGCTTTGTGTTTTGAGATAGTTGTTTTAACGATATCTGTAAACTCGCTTCCAGATGATGGTGTTTTATTGGATGATTA
>ENA-ORDA01000050-ORDA01000050.1-marine-metagenome-genome-assembly--contig:-NODE-50-length-111616-cov-6.059029_pt1 | contig 111616 bp, 94 predicted proteins | sample MGYA00237778_ERZ508506 | MGnify/ENA primary metagenome ERZ508506 (study PRJEB26177, sample SAMN06267891) | marine metagenome | isolation source: Monterey Bay, California, USA | place: Pacific...
CCTCTATCGAGGCACTCATTGCATGGTCCCCGCAGACGAACACGCCACCGATTTCCCGAAACCCGATTAAGTTTGTTTCTTCCTGAGTCGGCAAAGCCTCTCTGATCAGATCAGTCCTGAGATGTTTCCAAGCTAGGACCTTTTCTCCAAACCATTCCTTAAGTTCTTCCTAGACTACGCAAGTGAGATCTCTTTCCTCGTTCTCACCAAGAACTGAAACTAAAATCAAAGCTTTCCCATTTGGAGCATAATCTGGCGCAAGATCACTCATCACCGCAGCGTTGTTCACCCTCCCACTCTGAGTACCATTGAGAGCAATAATTACTCCATCAAGTGGAGAAGCTTCAGCTTCAAAATAGAGATTAGTCACCGCGCGCCAATCCGGCTCGAAAGCACCGAAGCCATCTACCAGACGACCCACCGCGGCAGCATTGGTGGCAACGCCAACGCCGACGACATCAAGTCCTTTGGGCGACGAAACACATCCATCACCCGACATAGTTTTGAACCATTAAAAACAAGCGCTCCAGGCTCAAACGCTCTAAGGTCCAAAGCCGCCAAATCAAGCATCTCTCCAGCTTCCGGATAGGCATCTAGATAAACTTGGAAGCCCCGATCGAGCAGAAACCCATCAACCGTATCGGTTTACACCCGGCCTCCGACCATCGCAGAAGCCTCAAGAAGAAGAACTTCCCGTCCATGTCTCTGTAGAGTCACAGCACATGCGAGCCCTGATAGGCCAGCCCCCAAAATCACAATCGGCTTCATTAGGTCTTCATCGCTCAACAACTGGAAAGTGACAAGGCCAGATCAGAAAAGAACCCAGTCGTGGCAACTCACAACTGGGCCCTTTGAAGAGTAATCTCCTTATCTATTTATCAACCACTACCGAATCACTTGCCTCCATCACTCCGCGAGCGTGATTTGCAAGAGTCTTCAGCTGGGTATTGATATCGGTGTAAAGCATCTCAACTCGAATATCACCTTCCGACATCCGCTTAACAGCCTGTTTATTAAAAGATTTACGCATCTTTTTGGACTGTTTTTCCAGTGATTCAACCGCCGAAATCACATCGTCTGGCGTCTTATTGAGAAGGTAGGTCTCGACTGTTTGAAGTGACTGACCCACCACTTTGGTAATCTCCCCAATTTTTTCAACATGATGATCGGTGAAGTGATACCCCTTGTTGTATTTGCGCTCAGTAAGTTTAACGAGACGGTAAATGCAATCAGTGGCTTCCTCCAACTCGGTTACAATGCGAATCATGGCCGCAACACGGGATGCATTTTCATGATTCATATCCCTAGCGACACACTTCACGAGATATTCTGTAATATCCTCCATCATCAAGTCAGCCTCGTCTTCCATTTTCTTGAGCCGGGAAACCTCAAAGGAGAGATCCGAAGCCGGTTGATCAAAGATCTTAATGAATCCCTCAAACATATCGTTAGTGTGGGTCGCCATCTTCCGGACTGAATCTTCAGCCTCGGCAAGGTTTAGCTCCCCAAGATCAACAAGATTCTGCGAGATATAGCGAAGGCGCTTTTCATCCTTCGGAGCATCTTTGTCAGGCTTCACCCATTTCTCGACCGTTCTCGCAATTTGCGGAACAAACCACACGAGAACTGCGATATTAATTAGGTTAAACGAGGTGTGAAAAATGGCAGTGGCAAAAGCGATCTCGTTAGAGGAAAACTCTTTCTTTGCTGATTTAAAACTATCAGGAAGATTCTGAGCAATATTCCATACGATCTGGGTGAAAATCAAAAAGACCACTAGCATCCAGACCGTTCCTATCATATTAAATAGGAAGTGGGCTCTCGCAGCTCGCTTAGCGTCCGTCGTCGCCCCCAGCGAGGCCAACCAAGCTGTCACCGTCGTTCCAATATTCTCACCTAGGACCACGGCGGCCGAAATTTTGAATGCCTCGAAGGGATCGTTTCCAAACCATCCCTGAGTTGCACAAGTAATCGTTATCGCCATCGCTGCAGATGAAGATTGCACGACCAAAGTCAGAACAACTCCAGCGATCATGAAGAGGACGTAAGTCAAATAGCCCTTGTTGCTGAGAAGACCGATCCAATATTGAAGCATCTCAATAACACCTTGGTCGCTCTTAACGCCAGATTTCAAATCAGGAACTGCGTTCTTCAGCTCCCCCAAACCCAAGAAAAGAAGGCCGAAACCAAGAATGAATTCACCTAACGATTTCCATTTACCTTTTCCGACAAAAAACATCGGAAAACCGACCCCGATAATCGGAATCGCTATCTTGGCGACGCTGAACTTTCCGACCGCAGCGATAATCCACGCAGTTAGAGTCGTTCCAAGATTCGCCCCCATGATGACTCCGATTGACTCAACTAGCGTTAGGAGCCCCACATTAACAAAGGAAACAACGAGTACAGTCGTCGCCGAGGAAGACTGCACCAATCCAGTTGTGACCAGACCTGTAAGAACTCCCTTGAACCGATTTCCAGTGATGGAAGAGAGCGCAGCGCGCATTCTGGCTCCAGCGAATTTCTGAACCCCCTCAGACATGACTTTCATGCCAAAAAGGAAAATGCCTAACGCTCCTAAAATTTGTAGTATTGTGCTCATTTGGTGTATGAAATACTGATTAGGGCTGTGGCACCCGCAAGGGTAAGAAGAATAAGAAGTTTTGCTTTCATACGTTATCTCTTTTGCTCAGTTTTTGATTAACTATTTATTTTTCAACAGACTTATATTGCTGTGCGCTAAAACTACTAATCTGCCTGCGTATTCACTCAAAAAGCTTCGGGTGACATTCTCGTCACATTCGTGATTCATAAATCCGTAGATTGTGCCGCCGAATCGCCTCAGACGTTCTTTGTGACAGTTACATCACATCTCCTACCTAAATAGATTTTGGGCTACCGGGAGCACAATTGCCAAAGTGGCCAAAGCAATCAGACTGGCAACGACCCCTCATACTTGGACATACAAGAAACTTCTATCCAAACATGGATTCGTATAAGACCTTATCGCCACTGAGCGTTCTATGACTCTCATATCATCCACTAAAAACACCATGATGTTTGGCTGATTTTTTGACTGTAAAGTATTGAAACCCAGTAAGAGGAAGAGCATTAGAAAAATAGTCATGTCCGGGATATTTTAAAGGAATCCTGACTCTCGTTGTGTCTCACCAATTCTCAGTCACTAAACTAGGTTTAACAGCGGTGAAGAAATTAGAGACTAACGGCTTCTTTTCTCTCAGCCCTTTGGAGGCACAACAACCACTTTCATTCCTGCAGAGCGTGCCGCGCGTACGCCTGCCTCACTATCCTCAAAAACAACGCAAGCTCCTGGATCAACTTTAAGACGCCGTGCGGCTTCGAGATAAATATCTGGTGATGGTTTTCCATTTTTGACCTCATCGGAACCAAGAACAACGTCAAACCATGAAAGCATGTTTACGCTCCTCAAAGAGGCTTTTACCATTTTACTCGTCCCCGCACTTGCCACCGCCATTGGGATTCTTCCACGATATCTTTCCGCGTAATTTGCAACTTCAGGGATGGCCTTAAAAGATTTTACCTTCCCTTCTAAGATCTCATGTTGTCGTTCACAAACTTTCTGAGCATCCATGCTCAATCCATTTTCAAGGTTTAATAAGTTCACGATATCAGCAGCTGGTTTTCCTCCCAGTTCAGAATAACGCTCTTCCGTGAAGAGGCCTATCCCGCCTTCTTCCTCTAAGGCCTGACCCATGGCTTCGTAATGGGCTTCCATCGAGTCAATCAAGGTCCCATCTAGATCAAAGATAAGCCCCTCAAAGCCCTCTGAAGGATATTCAATCACCCGCTGAGTCATGGTTATTTTATAAAGGGATCCGAATAAGTTGCAACCGCATCTAATCAACTTAAATGCTTCCTAATCCTCAAAGATTAGGACGTTGGTTCAATTTCTACAAAGAATGGCTCAAATCCTCAAGTTAGCGGCCTTGAGAACTGTGAATCGATTTAATTAGATCGACGGTGCGATAGGTGATTTTTCCACTCCCAAAGCATTTCAAACACCCAAACAAGAGAACATATGAAAAGACCAACAACATACGCTTTCCTAAGCGCAGCTTTGCTCGGCAGCAGCCAAGGAGCTATCTTAACATTCAGTGACGATTTTTCAGGTCCTCTCGATGAAGGATGGCGCCAGCAATCGTTTGAGGGAGGACATCTCGGAATAAGCGATGGCAAATACGGTCTAACAGCCAATCAAGGTGGCGGAAGCAATCCCAAGATTAGCCGATCAACTGCTGGCGAACTCGATTCATCTTACGTAAACAGTGTCTCTGTCGTATTCAATGAATTTGGTTTTGGAGGTGACAACACACAGTCTGATTTTAAATGGAAAAGCTTCGGATCCGAAGGCTTTACAGAGGTCGTTCTAAATAGTTTCGGAGACATGCGTCTATTCCATAACGACTTTGACGGTGGTGGTGGTAACATTCAGCCGAACACCCGTATCAGTGTGGCTAATGGTGATCTTCTCACCCTTTCAAATGCCTACAATACAGCGTCGGATACGATTGATCTGACTTACTCTGTCAACGGAGGTGATCCAATATCTTTCTACTCAGGAGGGGGAATTGATGGGCCAATCGGAGACACGATCACTAACTTCGTGGAAGTGGAAGTCTTCAAGTGGGGAGCTTCTGAGTTTAAACCTAATATCGGGATTGACGATTGGAGTCTCAAAACGTCGGGAGATGCCGTCCCGGAGCCATCAAGCATAGCACTCGTCAGTCTTGCCGGACTGTTTCTCCTGCGTCGCCGCAAGTAGAAGGTTAAGAACAAAAATCTCTTACGGGAGGGTATCATCTGTAACTATAAACAGATTGATCCCTCCCGAACTTTTTCCTGCGTCTTGAATAGTTTTCCCCCTTCTATTCTCCACCTCTTCTTGTGTTGCTCACTGCTCCTGTGGTCGCAGTTAGGGTTGGCCCTTGTTGTGGTCAATGAAATCCATTTCAACCCGCCAGAGAATCCAATCCGTGAGGAGTTTGTTGAGCTTTATAATACAGATAAATCGGCTGCTGACATTTCCGGGTGGCGGCTCTCTGGCGCAATTAAATATTCTTTCCCTGAAGGGACGACCATTCCAGCTGGTGGTTTTCTAGTCGTTGCCGAAGACCCTCTCACTCTGAGTTCTAATTTTGGTATTACCGCAATTGGTCCGTATCGTGGCCAGCTAGATTCTGAGGGCGAAACTGTTTATTTACGCGATTTAAATGATCAGATCGCCGACGAAACTGATTACAAGGTCGGTTTCCCATGGCCGGTGGCAGCAAATGGAGATGGTCCATCAATCGAGCTAATCAATCCTCTTTTGGATAATGCGCTAGGGAGTTCCTGGAGATCATCCCGTGATGGTCCAACCCCAGGAAAACCGAACAGTGTCTACTCTACCAATGCGCCTCCGAACATCCGTAAAGTCAATCATCTGCCTGAGCAACCAACTGCCACAGAACCAGTTGTCATTACTGCCCTTGTTACCGACCCTGATAAGGTCGCGGCGGTCACCCTAGAATATCAAGTTGCTGCAGCGGGCGACTACATTCCATCTCATCTTCCTCTTCCCGTGGTTGATAAAAATATTGATCTCTCGCAGTCCCGACAGCTCAACCCGGCCTACATTTCTGGATGGGTAAGTTTCCCCATGTTGGATGATGGACTAGGGGATGATTTACTCGCTGACGATAATATCTTCACCGTAACTTTGCCTCCGCAACAACACCGGGCGCTAGTCCGTTATCGTATCAAGGTGGAAGATATTCCTGGGCTATCGGTTCAGGTTCCTTTTTCAGACGATCGCTCACTGAATTTTGCCTACTTTGTCTATGACGGAATCCCCGACTATTTCGGAGAGTCTGCTGAAACTCTTAATACCCTTCCAGTCTATCATCTCATCACACGAGAGGAGGACTACGCCGAGTGCTTCGCCTATGATAACTCTGAGCAAATCACTCAGGGTAGAGAGGCTCGTTTTTTTTACAACTGGAGTGGCACGATTGTCTACGACGGTGTCGTTTATGATAACATTCGCTACCGCCTAAGAGGTGGGAACGGTCGATATTACGGCCAAGGGAAACGATCGATGCGATTTCGGCTGAATGATGGATACTATTTTCAGGCTAGAAATCAACTTGGTCAGAAATACCCAAAGAAATGGCGAACCCTCACGCTTGGAAAAGGCTTTGATAATCGAACTACTTTAACCTTTGGGCTTAATGAGGCTCTTAGTCTTTATCTTTTCAACAAGATCGGAGTCCCCGCGATTGATACTCATTGGGCTCATTGGCGGGTAGTTGACGGGACCGCCGAAGCCCAAGACAAATGGAATGGGGATTTCCAAGGAATGACATTTGTCATGGAAACCTACGACGTTCGATTTCTTGAGGCACATGGACTAGAGAAAGGAAACTTATATAAGCTGATTAACCAGACCCGTGACTGGAAAAAGCAGCAACGTTATCAGGCAAAAGATGGAATAACGATGGGCCGAGATCACGACCATGTTGAGAGGTCGTTAGATGGAGCAGACACGGCATCATTTATTTCTCAATATGTGAATCTTGATAGCTGGAATCGCTGGCATGCTATGGCGGAGGCGATTCGGCATTACGACTATTGGCCCGACGCAAACAAAAATATGGTCTACTACTTCGAACCAGCGGCCAATCGTTACAAAGGAAAGCTTCGGATTTTGCCTTGGGATACGGATGCCAGTTGGGGGCCAAACTGGAATAGAGGTCATGATTTAGTTTATAATTCTCTATTCCCAGCGTTTGGTGATGGAGGAGATGCTAACACTACCCCAGAACTTTGGCCGGCCTACTTTAATACAGTTCGGGAATTACGAGACTTGTTATGGCAGCGTGATCAAATATTCCCGCTCATTGATGAATTTGCCGGCTTTATTACTCCCTTTGAAGCTGCCGATGCGTCCCGCTGGAAGGACGCTCCATCGGATGCAGGAAATTATTTTGGGCTAGGTGGTGCAGGTGCGAAGTCAATTTCTTCTCTTGCACGTGATATGAAAAGCTTCGCCTTTGTCGGCGGAACTTGGCCAGGTGCAAGTGTCGGTCCGGGCGGGCGGGCTGCTTACCTTGACGAGCTTCAAGCTTCAAATGGAGAAGGTGCGAGTATTCCTTCCACCCCGACCATCACATACTCCGGACCATTAAATTTTCCTGCTAATGGTTTAGTGTTTGAGAGTAGTGGTTTTGCTGACCCTCAAGGAGAAAATACCTTCGGGGCTATGGAGTGGCGAGTTGCCAAAATTACCAATCCTAATGCGCCAGGACACAATTCGGAAGAACGTTTCAAACTAGAATGGCAAGCCGAGTGGGAATCTGGTGAACTGAATACTTTTGACCCTTCTCTAGCTCTCTCTTCCAGCGTGGTCTACCCAGGGTATACTTACCGAGCCCGGCTGCGCCACAAGGACAATACCGGTCGTTGGAGTCATTGGTCATCCCCGATAGAATTTACTCCGACTCTTCCAGATATTTCTCCTTATTTAGATGGCCTGATCATATCAGAAGTGATGTATCATCCAAGTGATCCGAACAATGCAGAGTATGCTGCGGGTCATACAAACGACGATGATTTTGAGTTCCTTGAGCTCCGCAATATTGGAATTACCTCTCTTGACCTTACTGATTTACGTCTCACCAAGGGGGTAGACTTTAATTTTTTAGGATCAAAAATAACGCAACTCGATCCAGGTGACTTCGTTCTTGTTGTTTCAAATCTTGAGGCAATGGAAATGCGCTATGGCTTAGGGCTTCCAATTGCTGGCGAATGGGACACCAAAGATAAACTCAATAATGGGGGAGAGCGTATCAAACTATCGTTTGGAGCAGGGGTTCCAATTCGAGATTTCTCCTATGATGATAAGACGCCTTGGCCTACTGAAGCAGATGGATCCGGTTTTTCTCTCGTTATTAAATCCGCGAACGCTTCAACAGATCCCAACGTGGCAGCGAATTGGAAGTCTAGTTCTATGCCCTTCGGTACTCCTGGGAGAGATATTTTAAGCGGGCCTTTCGCTGAATGGATGGCCGCCCAAAGTCAGGCTAATCCCTATTCAAACTTTGGGTCCTCTTCCTTATCTAATCTGCTTGCCTATTCGCTGGGTGCTGATTTCAAGGCAAACCCCAATACCGCGCTCCCCAGTATGATTGTTGTGGAAAATGAAGGGATTTCCTACCCTGCTTTGAGCTACCGACTACGCCAAGAAGTGAGCGACCTCACTCACCGCGTTGAAGTATCGGGAAATCTTGAGACTTGGCAAAGTGGCGAGGATTTTACCGTTATTGTAGCTCCTCCCATTAATAATGGCGACGGAACAAATACTCATATCGTTCGTTCAATTTACCCGCTCGATATAAAGTCTTCGCGATTTTTGCGCCTTCATGTTGAGATTTCTCGTCGATAAAATCCAGCGTAAGCGTCTGAGCAATCATGATGCATTTGAGAAGAACCATCAAATGTTGTGAAAAGAAGAAGATTAAGATCGTGAGACTTTCTGCCTCGAGGCTTTTGAATGTAATCATCAAGGCAAGAGTAGGCCGTTCGTTTTCTACAAATTTTGGCCCAAATCCTAGAACTCGTAACATTGTGAAATACCCTAAATTGTTTGATTCTCGGGGGTCCCATGACTTTGTTAAGAGGTCATGTATTTCCACAATGATGAAGCCGGTCAGCCGAACTATGGGTGCCGCTTTTTAGCAGACTGTTATTCAAAACAACGTAAAGAAATGAAACTATCCCTTAAAAAAATATTTCTCCCCGCACTCTTAGTCACCGCATCTGAAGGGGCATACGAGGCCTTTACAGATAATTTTGACGGCCCCTCGTTAGATGAGGCATACAGGCAAGAGGGATTGCAAGATGCTCATTTGGGAATCACAGACGGGGCTTATTTTTTAACTGACGAGAGAGACGGGCAGGGAACCAAGATTACACGTACGACGGGGGGAGAAATTGATTCCTTCCGAAATGAAATTGAATTTGTGATGGACCCTTTCCGTCTTCTTGGAAATCCCGGAACTCAATCTGACTTCAAGTGGAAGATGTTTGGTCCTGATGGGTTTATGGAATTAGTCTTAAATAGCTTTGGAAAATTAAGGCTGTATCACAATGACTCTGAGGGATCGTCTGGCAACATTACCGAGAATTCTGATATCGGAATAGTAGATGGAGACCGTATCAAGCTCATTGTTGATTATGACATCGATACCGATAAGATGGAAGTAACGTATCAAATCAACGACGACGACCCTGTTGTGTTCCATTCTGGGGGCGGAATTAGCGGACGAGTTGGTGATTTAATCACAAATTTTGTTCAGGTTGAAATGTTCAAATGGAACAATTCAGAAGTTACAAAAGGAGTCGTCGCGGTAAACTCCTGGAACCTTGGCGCTATTCAAGAGCCTGAGGCGCCTGCGGGACCTCTAGTTTTATCGATTGGCCCTGACGGTGACGGGCTAGAGTTTAATTGGCGGAGTCAGGAAGGTAAGGTCTACGACCTAGTAAGTTCCACAACTCTGGAATCTTCTCCTGCTACTTGGGCACCTTACAACGATGGAGTTAACCCCTCATACGAAAATATCGCTGCATCTGGATCAGGGAACAACACCTTGAGTAAGGTCGCAATTTTAGGGTCACCCCGTTTATTCGCTATTGTAGAGAAAGAATTTCAGCCTCTGCTAATTGAGAATTTTGATTCACTTGGAAATTTAAGTCTGCCCGCAGGATGGGAAGCTTCCGACAATGGAGAAGGGAGCCAATGGCAAGTGGGCACACCAAGCGGAGTTAATACCGAACCTAGCGCTGCGGCATCTGGCGTCACCTGCGCCGGCATTAATATTGGCGGAGATTACACGCCGTCAGCAGATGCATCACTTACCACGAGCGTTTTTACAGTGCCCGCTTCAGGAGCAACATTAAGCTACAGCCAATATATCGATACCGATTTCCCTCCCCAAGCTGATGTTGGTTCCATCGTAGTACTCTCAGCTGCTACGAATCTTCCTTTGGCCGATGGAGATGTTGCTCTGAATATAGAAGGAACAAGCCAAGAGTGGACCAAAGAATCTTTTCCCCTTCCAGAGGCCGCGAATGGTCAAGAAGTAAGGCTTCAATTTCGCTTTGTCTCAGACAACGACGCTAATGTCTTTGCAGGTTTTTATGTCGATAATGTGAGCGTCGTTCCAGGGAGCTGAGAGTTCCCGGAAACAAAATTAAAGGTGTTATCGCCTTATCGCCTTCTCTAATGAGAGAAAGAAAACCTATGTACGTATTCAGACCCTTAATAATTCTCGTGAACCGATGTCTGATTGCCTTAATCTTTGGTTTACCTGCGGCTTCTCTCTCTAGAGTTAAGGCTCCGAACTTTGTAATTATCTACGCAGACGATCTTGGCTATAGCCAACTCAGTATTCCGATGATGAAGGAGAAGCCGGAATATGCTCATCCACTCCATCAGACTCCAAATATTGCAAACCTTGCAAAACGCGGGATGCGTTTTTCAAGTGCCTACGCACCTTCGCCTGTATGCACGCCTTCACGGGCCAGCATTCAATTCGGAATGACCACCGCGCGCGTCGGATGTATTTCGATCCATGATGTTGTGATGAATAAACGACGAATCGATATGAGAAAAAATGTCTCGATCGCTGAAATGATCAAGGCCGCAAATCAGAATCACGTAACTGCTTTTTTTGGAAAAGGATGCACACCAATGGGCTGGTTTAAGGACCACGGCTACGACGTTACCGACTTTAATCATAAACATCCAAACGGAAATGCACACGGTGACTGGTGGGAGCCCCATACTAAAACTCCAATTCCTGATAACGACCCAAAGCGTGTTTTTAGCCTCGCCAAAACCTCGATTGATTTCCTTCAAAACCGCGCTGAGGACAAGAAGCCTTTCTTCCTAACGATCTCGCACTACGCAGTTCACGTTCGCAATAGCTCCCTAGAAAAAACCCGTAGGAAATATCTGAGAATCATAGCAGAGCAGAACGGCATCGAAGGTGGCATCTCTGATATCAAGGCTGGCGAGAGCAATAAACTCCGTTCACTTTGGGAGCAGGCCAACTATGCTGCGATGATGGAAGACATGGATACTTCCATCGGCCTTGTGCTGGACAAGTTGAAAGCTGTGGGGCTTGAGGAAAACACTTACGTTATCTTCTCCTCTGACAATGGTGGGGGGAACCAAAATCCGCCTCTTCAGGGCGGTAAAGCCAAAATGTGGGAAGGTGGTTTACGTGTCCCGATGGTTGTTGCCGGACCAGGTATCGAGGCCAATTCGCAATGTGATCATCCGGTTGCGCAGTGGGATTATCTCACCACCATGCACGATCTAGTTGGTAGTGAGGTGCCATTGCCAAAGAATCTCGATGGCATCAGCCTTCGTCCAGTTTTTGAAAAAGGGAACGCCGGTAAACTTGCGAAGCGAGAATCTGGCTTCGTATTTCATTTTCCTGCTTTTTACACTACACCAATCACTGCCTTTCGCTTGGGTGATTACAAGCTCATGCGCCAACTTAATACAGGAGAGATCAAACTTTTCAACGTCGCTGAGGATATCGGGGAATCTAAAGAGCTCTCAAAAAAAATGCCAAGGAAGGTCAAAGAAATGGTGCTGAAACTAGATGCCTACCTTAGGAGAGTTGGAGCATGGACGATGAACGAAGTTTACGATACACGACAAGACGAACTGGATAAGTGGATAAGGCAAGATCAGAGGCGAATCACCGAAAATAGAAAGAAACTGGCAGAACAAGATCTGAAAGCTGAGACTAGAACTAAGTTGAAAGCTAGTATGGAGAGAGCACTTAAAAATTCAAAAAAGCATCAGAAGGGGCTTAAAGAGCTCGAAAAGCAGCGAACTTCTTCGGATTGGTTCTAATACCATTCTCATTTTTTCTTTTCAAAATGATACCCAAGTTCGTCCCTTTCCTTTTGTCGTCTCTCTTTGTTCTAAAGGTAGCGGCTAACAATCCTCGCCCAGAACTTCCGAATATTGTCTTCATGATGGCTGACGATATGGGCATTGGAGATACCAGTGCCTATCTAGGAAGAAAGGCGTCTCCTCATGCGGGGCTCATAAAAAGAACTGTGCGGACCCCAAATTTAGAATCGTTTTCGAAAGAGGCCCTAGTATTCACCAATGCCTACGCACCGGCTTCGATGTGCTCATCCACTCGTTATTCGTTACTAACTGGTCGGTTTGCCCATCGCTCCTATCTTAAACAGCAAGGGTGGCTGCCACATGGCCCAAATGCCCCTATGATTCAGCGTGAGTTAACGACGCTGCCAGAAATGCTGATAAGAAAAGGTTATAGAACAGCTGCGATTGGTAAATATCACGTGGGGATGTCGTTCAGCGATTCTTTTGGCAAGGCTGCTGATGATTTCGATTACCATGATGTTGATTTCACAAAACTAATTCTCGATGGGCCGACCCATCATGGGTTTGAAGAGTTTTTTGGAGTGCCGGGAAATACCGAGGATCCGCTCGATACGGAACCACGTGTCTTCATTCGTAATGATCATTGGACGTTCAACGATCGTAATGCCATGAAGCATATTGGTATGAAGAATCGCAAAAATCGGATCCTTGCTGCACCAGATTGGGATTTAGCTAAAATTGGACCAACCTTCCTTAGCGAAGCTCTAGCATTTTTGAAACGGCAGGAATCTCAATCAGAATCACCATTCTTTCTTTACTACGTTCCATGTGCGAACCACTTCCAGCGTAATCCGGAGGGAGATTACGCTGTGCCCGATGTGATTGCTGGAGTGAGAATTAAAGGTAGGAGTCGTTACTCGGATAACTCTACGGGCAGTGACCGAGAAGACATGGTTCTTGAGAACGATGCAGCCTTTGGCGCACTAATAAAATCTCTCCAAGAGATGGATGATCCTCGCTGGCCCGAACATAAGATGATTGAAAATACTCTTGTCATTTTCACCAGCGATAATGGTCCGAATGTAGGAGATAATTTGGGTTGGAATCTAGAAAGTGGAGGATTACGAGGCAAGAAAGCTAAGATTTGGGAAGGGGGTATTCGTGTTCCTTTCTTGGTATCTTTGCCGGGACGATTTGAGGGTGGAACTGAAATAGACTCAATTTTTTCGCTTACTGATCTCTTTGCCACCCTGGCAAGTTTAACGGGTTACGAGTTGATGCCCAGCGAGGCGCAAGATAGTCAGGATTCATTGGTCTACTGGGAAGGTGCCATAAAGGCTCCGGATACAAGGCCTCGAGTATTTTTCTGCCATCTTGGACCTCCGTATTCGAATGACGTGCTTGCGATTCGCAAAGGTAATCTCAAAGTAATCGTAGATGGTGGCCTTGTCATGCCATGGGGCGACGGTGGCAAACTGGGGGCATCAGTCCCAGTTGAAGCTTACAACCTAGCGGCAGATGTTTATGAAAAGCAAAGTAGCAAAAGTGGTAGAGACAAAGAATGGACGCCTGAAACTTTGGTCTTAGCTGAAGAGCTGCTGAAGATTCACAACCGCGGCCATGCCCGAGAATTAAATCTGAAAGTAGGAAATGACCTAATAACTGATCCAGGATGGCATAATTTACGCAATGATTTAGATGGTGAAATTGGGTTTCAATTTTCAGTGGAAAAGGCTCAGAGTGTGACTCATCTAGGCATGTGGGTTGCTCCAGATTCGGAGCGACCGGCACGTAGAGCACGTGCTGTCGGTAGTGAGTTAGATCGTGACCACCCAGCAAGAGGTCGCAGAAATACGCTATCGGAAAACCATGTTGTGAGACTCGTGACTTTGGAAGGAAAGGAATTAGCCCGTGTTGAAATTGTCCGGGGTGAAAAAAATAAGAATGGCGAATTTCACTATAAGGAGCTCTCGCATTCCGTTAATCTGTTAGTGGGAGCAAAGTATTTTCTTCTTCAGTCTACGCGACCCTTTGATGGTGACCCATTCCGTGATCCAGCTTCATTTGACGGACTGTCACCGCTCATTCACCCACAATTTTGTATTGAGAGAAGCATCTTTATTCAATCTGGAGATCTTAAAAAGACCCGCCTCATTCCCGCCTTCGCAGATTTACATGAAGCATTCAGTCAGTTTCGCCTACCCGTCGGCCCAAGTTTAAAAGTCAAAAGTCAAAAATAGTCCTATGAAACAACTTCTCTTCTTTCTGTGTTTCTCTATCGTCTCTGTCTCTGCAGATGAGAAGAAGCCAAACATTATTTTTATTCTGGCAGATGACCTCGGCTGGGCAGAGTTAGGCTGCTACGGTAACGACTTCCACGAGACTCCAAACCTTGACCGGCTAGCAAGTGAGGGGACACGTTTCATCAACGCTTATGCAGCGGCACCAGTCTGCTCACCCTATCGTGCAGCCCTATTAACGGGACAAGTACCTGCACGAGTTGGGATCACGGATTACCTACGGCCCGATGCTTCAGATGGTCTCTCACTTGATCATCTAACTTTACCAGAGATGCTGGCTGGCGGCGGCTATACTACTGGGATGATTGGTAAGTGGCATCTAACCGGATACCGACATCATGGAGCGAAGATCGAGAGTCGCCCTAAGGATCATGGCTTTTCATGGAATATTGGCAGTGAAGTTAAGAGTGTCGGGAACGGAGCTAATACATGGCCTTATGTGTTTCGCACACAGCCAATTCCGTGGATTGACCTGAAGACAAATCGGCTTGGAAAAGAGGAATACCTTACCGACCGACTGAACCTGGAAGCCGTAGATTTCATCGAACGGAGTGCGAAGAAAAAGGAGCCATTTTTTCTTTATCTCAGCCACTATGCCCCTCACACAATTTTAAACGGCCGAAAAGATCTTGTCGAAAAATACCGGAGAAAACACCCGCCAGGTAAATCGGGGAGGAAAGACTCCTACATCTCCGAAGACGCGGGTCTAGGAAAAGGCGATCCTGGTAATCATTGGGCGATCGACCACAATCCTCATTTAGCGGCAATGTTAGAGTCGATTGATGATGGCGTTGGAAAAATCGCGACTAAATTAGAGGAGCTAGGAATCGCCGAAAATACGATCCTTATTTTCACCAGCGACAACGGGGGTGAATCTAATGTCACCTCCAATGCTCCTCTTCGTGGTGGTAAGAGCGAACTCTACGAAGGAGGTATTCGTGTCCCCTTGATTGTTCGTTGGCCGCGTTGCGTTCAGAAAAAGGTAACCTCCACGTTACCAACAATGAATACCGATTTCTACCCGACTTTACTCGAAGCAGCTGGGGTGAAAAAGAGCCCCAAACAAAAAATCGATGGGATCTCGATTCTCGCAAATTGGAAAGACATAACATCAGTACCAGCACGTGAATTTCTCGCCTGGCATTACCCCTTGGATCGGCATCATTTCCTAGGTGGAGTATCAGCCGGTGCCATTCGAGCTGGAGACTGGAAGTTAATAGAGCATTTCGATACCGGTAAATCGCAACTGTATTCGCTCGCTGATGACCCATCAGAGGAGAGGAATCTTGCTTCCGAAAATCCTAGCAAAGTTGCCGAATTGAAAGCCAAGTTGAGTTCGTGGCGAAATGAAGTGGGAGCAAAGATGACGGACTCGGTAACCAAGGATTAAGAAAATCCGATTTCTTCAAAACGAACCCTAATTCCTCAAATGAACTTTATTCCTGCACTGGGCTTGATCAACCATAACGAAGGGTCAGACAAAGTGCGCTTGCTCTTGTAGAAAAGTAACATGCAATTTCAGAAAGTCTCAAATCGCCTGGGCGTATTTATTTCGACGGGTTTTGCGCTACTTGGCTCAACCTTATTAGGCCAGGGAGCTGATATTTTTTATACCGGCGCAGGCAACAATAATCGGTGGGATCACTCGGCCAACTGGAATGGTGGAACGATTCCCAATGATTCAAGAACTGGAGCCGCCTTCAACCGAGAGGGAACCCAAGTCGTCCTCGATTCTTCCACTTCAGCACTCTGCAAGGGGTTCATGCTTGGTATGTATGGCAAAACTAATTCTGCTACCGTCAAAGGAGGTCTACTTGAATGTACTTGGTTAGATGTCGGGCGTTGTGATCAAAATGGCGGTAATGGAACACTCACTATTTCAGGCGGGGAAATCAAGATTGCTAATTATCTGAACATCCCTACCCAATTTGCAACACAAGTTGACCCTAACAAAATCGGCTACGGACGCGTGGACCTGCTAAACGGAAGCCTCAGCACCACGACTTTACATATCGGAAATGGCCAGACTGGATCGAATGGGGGCTTAGGAATCCTTCATATAACGGATGGGACTCTTATTCTCAACGGTGATCGAACAACCCAAATTCAAGACTATGTCGCCGATGGAAAAATCACCACCACGGAACCCAACACCGTTCAGGTTGATTTTAATACATCCAATCAAGGTAAGACAACAATCACTGCTGGAATTTTCGACAATAGCTACAAGGGGTTTGCAGATCAACCGTATCCTCCAAATGGACTAGAATCTTGTGATCCTATCACCGCTATTTCCTGGAAATCCGCAGAGGGAGCAGAAGCGCAGCAAATCTATTTTGGCACTAGTTCTAATCCACCACTTTTGGCAACGGTCAGTGGAAATAAAACTGAATACGAGCTGCCAGCACTGAATCCTGAAACGACTTATTATTGGAGGGTCGATACCACTCAGGGAGAATTTACAAATCCCAGTCCAATTTGGTCATTTTTTCAAAAGCCCATAAACGCATGCTCAGATATTGCCCCGCCATGGAATGACTATTGCGTTTTTCTACAGCAAGAAATCCAAGGAAAAAAGCATGGCTTCCTTGCCGGGAACAAAACTAATTATATTGGTGGGTTTATGCCGTCTTGGCGACAGCAAGAAGATGAAACGATAGGATTTACACACCCTTTTTACAACGACCTGAGAAGCCGTGGCTTCGGTATGGTTAATGATGAGAAGACTGGCTATGGACACGACTTAACGGGTTGGGAATTCTACAAATCCACCAAGGTTGCATACGGAACTGTTATTATCAATGGGCAACGCTACGAGAGTCCCGTTCCCATAGCGATGTATTGGAGGCCAGATCGTATGATCTGTGAATACCTCGTTGGCGGAGTCACTATACGTGAAGAAAAATTTATCGCACTCAATGACACAGCCTGTTCCATTATAACATCGGAGTTGCCTATCACTCTTGAGTTTGCTGGTCAGAGTTTTTATGACCGTAGAGCAACAGTGAGCACTACGGCTACTTGCACCTTCGATAGCACAAACAATGTTGTTCACCTCGTCGAGGGCGGTGTAAATCTCGTGAAGCCATACCAACAAGAAGTCAAGCAAGGCGTCATGATGTATGATGGTATGAGCACGATCTTATCAGCGTCGAAACCTCTGGAAAACTACACGAATACTACCGAAGCTACAGGTCAGCAAAAATACAGCTTTACGTTACCTTGCGACTCCAACGGGCTATCGCTCGTATGGGCAATGAACGACGATGGAGCTACCGCTATTAAGCAGGCGCAGAGCGTGCTGGCCGACTCTAACGTAGCACTAAAGGAAAAGACGGATCACATGAATGATCTGCTCAATAATCAGATTCCCTACTTTCGTTGCTCAGACGACGAGATCGTTCAAATCTATTACTTTCTTTGGGCAATCTACCTAATGTATTACATCGATGTCGATGAAGGCTTCGAGCAATATCCGCACACCCAAACTGCCGTAAACAACTTTCTCGGGATGCATCGTTACGATGCAAACATCCAAATTCCAGTAAGCTCGTGGATCGCAGATAAGGAATCCTACGCTAATGGTAATGTTTTACTTTGGAAAGAGATGCTCCCGTTTGCCGATTTAACAAATGGCCGGATCCCCGCCGATAATATTGGAAAAACGTGGTATTCAGGTTTGTCAGGTGGCGTCACTGGTCACGTAATTGGCGCTTGGAAGATTTACGAGCACTCGCGCGATAAAGCGTTTCTCGGGAGCGCCTACGATTTCTATAGAGCACTCATGTGGAATAGCATCCCTGGTTTTTGGGGACATCAATATGAAGCAGCAGATATCCTCAGTAAAATGGCGCTAGAACTCGGATATCACCAACAAGAAGCCGATCATTGGCAAACTATTGTCGACGTCACTAATTATCAAAATTGGTTCGACTCCTTGTGGGAAAAGAACGGCGTCAAAGACTACTTCGGAGCAGGTGATCCTAACAAACTTAGCTGGACTACTTTTGCCTACTTGAACCTCAAAGATTTTCCTCAAGATCTTGCCCGAGACATGGTGGAAACATGGGCCTTGAATGATGTGACCGGATTTAATCGCCAAGGACAAATAGGCACCAATGATTTGGTTTCGTGGCAAGATCTTATTGATAATGGGGGCAACACGAACTTTATGATCACACCTGACACCAATTTTTTCGCTCTTAAAGGGATCTATCGTTCTGGGGTCTATGACCACGCGAATAAGCTCACTCTGGCACACCTCAAAAACTACCATATGAAATGGGGAGTTCCTTGCGCGCCGGAGGCGGTCAGGGCTGATTACGAATTTCATGGCGATCAATATTCCAATTTTAACGCCGGGAAGATCCTTCTCATTCTCGAAGATATTTGTGGGCTCTCATACTCATTAGTGGAGAACTCTTTCACATTAGCTGATCATATGCCTCAAGAATGGACCTTCATGGAAACATACGTTCCAATTAGAGAAGGAGGTCAAGATTATTGGACACGTTTCAAAATCAAACGAACCAAACTAGGCGGGATTATTCGCAAAGAGCTTGAAGTGGAAAATAATCGGCTGCTCAATTTAAATATTAAACCTTGGCTTGAGGATATTTCGGTCCTTGAAGCTCCTCCAAATTACAACCCTACGACTAGCTCTAGTCAAATTACCTACCAATTTCAAAACCAAGTTGACCTCTCTTTGAGCCTTAAATTAGCCGACCCCGATCAGGTCGATATCTTGAATCGTAGCTTTACCGTCTATCCACTTCTGGACGACAATCAAGATAAGGTATGCATTCAATTTGGAATTGGTAATCTCTCCACGTCTTTTTCAACAGTTCTCCTTGAACGATCAAGTAGCTTGCAAGCAAATGATTTTAATGAGGTTTATCGATATGAAATCGACAGTAAGACTGAAATTCTAGGGGCAAACATTCAATCGAACATATTGCTTAATTACTTTACGGTGTTTGATAAAAAGGCCCCCGAAGAAAGAGCTTTTTATCGAGTTCGCATACTTGAGTGAGATCGCACAATAATCTTGGTTTATTTCTACAAAAACTGGCTCAAAATCTTGGGGGCTAGGGCTTGCCTACAAGTGACTTAATGTTTCAATCGGGGCCGGGAGATGATTAGTGATTTGGACCAGTTTTGCGCCCAGTATGGCTGCACTCCGAGTTTGAGAATTGAAGCGCCTGGGCGTGTCAATTTGATTGGAGAACACATTGACTATCTTGGCGGTTGCGTCATGCCAGTTGCCATCGAACCTAAAATTACGCTCTTGGTCGCGCCAGAGTCTAATGGGGGTAAGATTGAGCTTTGGTCCGCAGAGCAAGATAATACCAAATACAAAATTTCGCCGAAAGATTTTACTCCTCGGACTATTCCTAGGGAGCATTGGTTAAATTATCCAATCGGTGTCATGGGTGCATATGCCGAGCAAGGGATTATGACTCCGGGATGTCGTGTTGGCATTTTTTCTACCCTGCCGGCTGGCGCCGGATTAAGTAGTAGTGCAGCTTTAGAAACAGCATTCGCATTACTGATTGAAGAACTTAGCGGTCAATCCTGTTCTATCTTAGAACGAGCGTTACGTTGTCAGAGAGCCGAACATGAATGGGTTGGGGTTCCTTGTGGAATTATGGATCAACTTTCAGTTGGCGCTGGGCTTAAAAATCACGCCTTGCGGATTGATTGCCAAGAGCAAAGCATCAAGCCGGTTCGACTCCCAAAAGGGCTCAACCTTGTGGTGGCAGATAGCGGTGTAAAGCATGCCTTGGCCGATGGAGAGTATCGCGAAAGGCGTCAAGATTGCGAAGCAGCTTTGGAAATATTGCATGAAAATTCTTGGCGAAACATTTCAATTGAATCTGTCCTTACAAATCAAGAAGTGCTAGGTGATCGGCTTTTTAAAAGAGCCCGACATGCAGTGACTGAAATGCAACGGGTAAATGAGTTCTCAGATGCCTTAATAAATAATCAAATTCCAAAAATGGCTCAATTGATGCGGGTTAGCCATAATTCACTTCGTGATGATTTCGAAGTTTCCTGTCCAGAGCTTGATGTCCTTGTGGATGCCGGATTCGCCTTTGGGGTGGAAAAGGGACATGCTGGTTCTCGTATGACCGGGGCTGGTTTTGGTGGTTCTACAATTCACCTTGTTCACGAGTCTATTGCTTCCAGTTTTATTGAACATCTGCGCTCACGATACCAAAAAACGTTTGGACGTGAATTAAACTGTTTCATTACTCAAGCTTCAGATGGTGCTCGCCTTCAACCCTTAGGCACCTTGAAGCCTGCTCTATAAATTTATACAGGTCTGTTTTGTCTTTCTCAGGCCTACTGATGAGCTTTTATTCTGAAACTGTTAAAGAGCTTCTGATGCTAGAAAGCTCTGCTTACGATATGATGCCAGAGAAGCAGGAGTAAAATAACAACATCGTCCCGCACTTTGCCTTGAAAGAGAAAATCGGCCATCTGCCCTTAACAATCCAGCTGCCCCAAGTGCACTCCTTCGTCCGGGAGAAACATATCGGCACATAATGATCCATCATTTCTCTGCGAAGTAGCTTTTCACGAGTGGGCAGAAGGAGCTGCCTGCATCCGAAGCTGTCTCGGTGTGATACCCCGTGCTTTTTTTAGAATATAACCAAGGTATTCATGATGTCTAAATCCGCAGCGTTCAGCAATGTCAGCGAATGTTAGATTTGTGGACTGAATCAGCCTCTCCGCTCTCCGCAATCGCATCTCGGCAAGAAAAGCGTGGAGACTCACACCAACTTCGTCTCGAAAGCGTACCTGTAACCGAGTTCTGGATAATCCAACCGCCTTTGCAACATCCTCGTTAGTGATAGGCTCAGAAAGATGCTCCCGAATAAACTGAATCGCATTTCTTACCTCGGGATCTGATATGCTACGACTGTCAGAAGATTCCCGCACAACAATTTGATTGGGCGGTATCAGAATTCTTTCCGATGGTGTTGATTCACCATTAATGATTTTGTTAAGCAGGTTGGCAGCTTCGAATCCCACGCGCCGGTGCCCTCCTCGAACACTCGAAAGATTCGGGGTCGAAATTTCACAAAGCGCAAGATCATTGTCGACTCCCACCACCGCTAGCTGTTCGGGGACTATGATTTCTGCAGCTCGACAAGCTTCAAGAAGAGTCAGGCCACATTGGTCACTACATACCATGACCGCGCAAGGTTTTGGGAGCCCAAGAAGCCATTGTTTGAGTTTGGAAAAGTGGGCGGCATTTCCCTCCGAGATCCCACGAAGTGAATTAATCCAGGCAAAAGATTCTCCGCTTTCACTAACTTTGCGAAATGCCTCGCCCCTCCGCTGTGACCAGCTTTCTCCCTCGATACCATAGAAGGCAAAATGGCGAAAATCTCGATCAATAAAGTGTTGCCCAATTTGCTGGGAAATTTGCTCATCGTCCACCCGGATCAAAGGTAAATTATGGGGCGGAACCCCCAAAACATCAACGACTGGAATGTTCAAATCTTTAAGAGATTGCAACATATTCTCACTCTGTATTCGAGCAATCACGCCATCCCCCTCCCATGTTTCAAGCCAATCAGGGACTTGATCGACAAGGCCTCGAGCAGCGTGGAAAATCTCCCAGTTATCGTGATTGCGAGCAAATTCAGCGATTCCTCGAAGGATTTCCCTTCCTGATCCAAGAGAAGTTTCCACAAGGAGTGCGATGCGCTTTCTTTTCAATTTCACTGGTTGTAATCCCCGGTTTTATGGAGAACGGAAGGTGAGCTTTGTATTAACTAGAATCTTTCCGTGGGAAAATTTGCGATCTTTTAGGAAAGGAGGAAAATCTCCTTGCTAGGTTCAACAAGACAAAGATTCACTAAATTTTTTCATTAGGGAAGTTGGACTTTAAGAGCCTGGGTCAATTCTTTGCTCTCAGCAGCCCGCTCACCATCGACCCAAACAATAAGCTTACTCTGATTTCCAGGCTTAAGTTTGTCCCAGTCTTTCTTCCAAATGATTTCAATATTATGATCGTGGTAGCGCAAGTCTCCAAGATAGAAGTAATCCCAAGCCTTTTCTGGAAGAAGTGGATGAATTGTAAATTGCCTTTCATGATCCGATTGAAACCCGAGAAGGTCTTCAATAAGCATGTCAGGAAAGGTAGAATGAAAATAATCCTGTACATCGCCGAAACCTTTTCCCATTGCGGGAAGACTTTGGACGACGTCGCCACCACCAGGCATGCGGTATCCCCCGGTTCTAGGGAGATACCATTCGCCGATCGTTCGCCTACGCCCATGAAGTTCCACATATTGACCCATGTGATAGTAGAGTAATTCTCGATCAGCTTTAGTAATTTTGCCACGGCGCCCTTTGTAATTTCGCAGATAGTTGGCGTAAGCTTTATAGACAACCGAGTTTTGGAAGGGCCAGCCACGACCATTCCAGCCGTAAGACATCTCGTTGAAAAAGTCGTGACGATATTCAGCCGTCGACATCCCAAAAGGTTGCTTGAAACCCATCTCGTCATCTAACTGTTTCCAAGCAATATCAAATTTAGATTCTTCCTCGGGGAGCATATTGAAATACCAGGGAGTATAACCCACCGTTTCTCTTATAAGTCCCAATGGATCCCCTACATCTCCTGTGTAAAGATTGTCGCCAGAAAGCCTCGAGTAGAAAAAGGGATCACTGATACTGCCTCGTTTTTCGTAATAGGAATGATCTTCCTTTTTCGCAGGCTTGTGCCAGAGAGCCGTAATAACCTGCTTTTGTATTTTCTCTGCTCTCTGGGTGTATTCTCTAGCTTTAGAATCGTTGCCTTGGAGTGAATATAGATTTCCAAGCGACTGATAGTTTCCAAACATATAACAATTAAGGGATGGTCGAACGGTGAAACAGTTGGGGTAACTATTGGGAGTTTTTTTCTTACGCTCTCCGTCCTTGTCGATATACCAGTCGTGATTTCCGCCGAAGGGCTGAGGAACGGTATCGTAGTTTTTAAGGCTAAACGGCTGGGGGTAGACTAAGGGTTCGCTTCTCATCCCCTCGGCAAAGGCTAGTTGCCATCCTTTTCCATCAGTAAAATAGCGGCGCCAACGTTCTTGATTTTTGTATGGATCTTCCTGATTGATCTCGGCGGTGTAAGCTGAGAACGCACCCTCAGAAGCAATCAGACCTAAGGTAGTAGAAATCGTGAACTCGTTGGCATCATACATATCGAGGCACTTGTAGAGTCCATCCGTGATTTTTCCTGGAGCCTTTACCTTAAAAATTGTGTCCCACACCTGTTGGTGTTTTTCCATGGCTGGTAGGAGTCGGTCTCGCCATTGGGCATCTGGGTGAACCTTCAGCATGGCTTCCGAGGCATCCACCATCCAGCTTGTGTAGTGATGGCTTTGAGGTCTCGGCAGAGTGCCTAACCAGCAATTGTTCTGGTGTTGCATTTTGTGGGAGGGTGGCCCTGCAAGCCAGTATTCAGCGTAGGATTTTAGATACTTCGGATCACGCATCCACCGGAGATCATAGAACTGATGGCCTGCTGGAGCCGGAATTGCACCACTATTGGCTGCCCAGCCTGGAAAGCCGGGAAACTCAGTAAAGACGTAGAAATTTTTTCCATCTTCTTCCCACTCTTTGAGATGTTTGGAGATCATCCACCAACGGTAATTAAAGACCTCAGTGAAGTCCTCGTTAGGACAAAGAAATTTTGGGATATTTTTCTCCAGAAATGCTCCATTGTTCTCTTTATTGAGCCAGCCATCAAATTCAGGCCGATTTCCATTTAGATGGGAGTATCCATTAAATTCATCAACATCGAGAGCAAGAGTCTTGCTGGCCTTCACCCGAATTCGTTTTAGTTCTTGGTCAGGGTCAGTGAATATTTCCTCTGATTGGGATGGAGAGGACTGATTGATACGGCAGCCAAGTATTCCAGCTGAGAGTCCATCGCGGAGTTGAACCTCAATTTTGAATTTTGTCGTCGTTACCGCCTTGGTAAGCTTCGCGAAGTTGTATTGATCTCGTTCAATCCCTAAATCTGTTTGCTTGATTTCAGCTGCCTGCCAATGGCCACCTTGCCAAAGAAAGATTTTCCAAGCGCGAGGAAGAATCTCTTTGATTTCATTTCGGAAGGAAGCAGCCGCTTGAGCTTCGTCGAACCAGAAGATCGAGATATTTTCAATTCGTGTTGTTTTGGGAAATTCGTATTGAACCCATTCAAGACTCCCCTTTTTAGGGTGAAAACTGAGTCTAGAAATACGATAATCTGAAGAGGAGGATGGTTCATCCGAGTCGAGAAGCGATTCAACCGTCGCTTCATTGACGGAAGAAGTAATTTTTACTTCTTTGTGCCTATCTGTTGCAAAAACATTACAGGACAGGCTACATGAGAGAACGATAGACAGAAAGTAAGAGAGTCTTTTTAGAGTGGATTCAAGCATGATTTCATAATGAGGGGCTGCGATTTGGCTACATATCAAGTTACTGGAACTGCAATTACCTAAACATACTTGAAATGGATCTTCTTTCTAATCTGTAGGATTTAGGCATTCTAGGATTCTAGATTTGAAGGGATATTTTAAACACAATTTTGAGCAATTTTGCCTTTTCTATGCGTATTTAGACAGCCCAGAGAAACAACTAATCAATCGGCGTGCGAGCACGACCGCTTGAGATTACGGGCCAAGTTTTGTAGAAATCAAACCAGATTTAATTACTGTTTCTTGGGCTACAATTATCAGAAATATGAAGTTAGAGCCGTAGCTGTTGCCACCCCTAAGCCAAAGACCTCAAGAAGCCTAAACCGTTCAGTCTTGATTTTTTAATTTCCGTATCCACGGTCACGGCATGTCCTACGATCTTGTCGTTATCGGTGGTGGCCCAGGCGGATATGTCGCAGCTATCCGGGCCGGTCAGCTTGGAAAAAAGGTGGCCTGTGTCGAAATGGAGCGCGCTGGCGGAACTTGCCTTAATTGGGGGTGCATTCCGACGAAGGCTCTTCTCAAAAATGCGCACCTTTACCATCAATTAAAGCATGATGCCGAGACATTCGGCCTAAGTTTCGATAACCTCAGCTACGACTGGTCCAAGGTGGTCGGCCGTTCGCGTCAGGTTTCCGGAAAACTAGCCGGCGGAATTGAATATCTCTTCAAGAAGAACAATGTCGACTACGTCAATGGCTTTGGCTCTGTCCAAGAGCAAGGAAAAGTAGAAGTCAAAAAAGAAAATGGCACGACCGAGATTCTCGACGCCCAAAATGTCATCATTGCGACTGGTGCGAAGTCGCGCCCGATGCCTGGCTTTCCCTTCAGTGGGAACACGGTGATTTCCTCCAAGGAAGCGATGACTCTTGAAAAGCAACCCAAGTCGATGGTCATCATCGGGGCCGGTGCAATCGGAGTAGAATTTGGTTATATTTACAATGCTTTCGGCACTGAGGTCACCATCATTGAAATGATGGCCAACCTCCTTCCAGTCGAAGATGATGATGTCAGCGATGCCATCACAAAGAGCTACCGCAAAGCGGGTATCAATTGCCTCACCGACACCAAGGTCACCGGGACCCGTGACAACGGAAGCTCGGTCACCATCACCGTCGAGAACAGCAGCGGTAGCAAAGAAATCACCGCTGATTGCTGCTTGGTCGCCATCGGGGTAGCACCCGTTCTTCCGGGAGGCCAACAACCAAAACTCACTGACCGGGGTTGGGTTGAAATTAGTGATCGTTATGAAACTTCCCTTCCCAATGTTTACGCAATTGGTGACATCGCAGGACCTCCTTGGCTCGCCCACACCGCCAGCTTCGAAGCGATGCAGTGTGTCGAAGGAATCTTTGTGGAAGGCACCGCAGTCAAGCGCGTTGGAGACTTCCCCGGCTGCACTTACTGTTATCCCGAAGTTGCTTCCGTTGGGAAAACCGAGCGTGCTCTCAAGGAAGAAGGCATTGAATATAAAGTCGGTAAATTCCCTTATCAGGCTCTTGGAAAAGCCCAAGCAAGCGGTGAAACAGAAGGCTTTGTGAAGATCCTTTTCGGTAAAAAATATGGGGAAGTTCTTGGCGCCCATATTATTGGTGAAAATGCCACTGACCTGATCTCAGAGATGGGACTCGCCCTGTCACTTGAAGCTACGATTGATGATATCCACGCCACTATTCACGCTCACCCAACACTTGCCGAAGCTATCCACGAGGCCACTCTCGACGCTGACGGCCACGCAATACACTTCTAGGTTCCTACAGCTCCGTGGCAAAACTCCCTCCTCGTCCCAATTCACCCCCATCTCGGAGGGCTGAAAGTTCGGCGGGATGGTTTTATGAAATAGAGAGTGAGTCGTTTGGTCCGGTAGACTTTCGCGAATTGCGAAGCCTTGCCATCGACCGCCAACTTCTCGGCCATCACCTTGTATGGAAAAGTGGGACCGACGAAAAACAAGAAGCGGGTAGTATCCTAGGATTAATCCCAACCCAAAAAAAAGCGCCGGAGCCCATTCCCCCTTCCGAAATTAGCGACAAGAACCCTTATGCTGTGCCAAAGACTAGGACGATTTGGGAGGGACCTCCTGGAGGCATGTATCTCCCCCATCTTCACCCTGCAAATCTCCTCCTTTTTTTCTTAACTCTGGTAGTTCCCATCGGCTTAATTTTTCTCTGCCAAAAAATTGTCAGCGCTAACACGAGAGATTTCTTAATATCTCTGGCTGGTATTGGCCTAGCGGCCTGGGTCATCTTAGCGATTATCTACCTGCACCGTGCTTGGGAAATGATGCAGATGTTTGGCGCCCACCTGACTGGAAGCAAGGCAATCCGCTTTCTCTTTTTACCCATCTTCAATTCCCTCTGGTGCTTCGTTGTCGTCTTCGGCTGGGCTAAATTATGGAATCAGAATGTCCGCAATCACCCAGGCCTTCAACCCGCTAACGCGGTTTGGAGCCCATTGTTCTTCTTATTTCCCATCATGCTTTTAATCAGCCAAGGATTCTTGTTGATGCACTTTTTAACACAGGAATGGCCAGTTGATCTTCGAAATCAAAAAGATCTACTTTCACTCACCGTATGGGGAGCAACACTAGGTCTAACCTTGATTTGTTGGTGCCAGATCGGGCTTTCGATTAACTTTCTGGCAAGGAAGAAGATGTAGAAGAATCCATTTTCTTCATCGCTCTCTTTTTCTTCCACGCTTTGAGCCTCCGTTTACGTAATTGCCCTTGCTCGTTGGCCTGCCAATAACGGCCCGTTTTAGGGTTAAAACAAGTGAGCCAACCCCCTCGACAAGCCGCTGTATCAATACACACCGTGTGTCCTTTATCATTAGGCTTACCCTTGCGCTGAATGGTATGTCCACACACCACAAGCTTGCCTGAGGAATGCTCCTTAGCGTCAGAGAAACGACGCCACGCCAAGTTCACAGGATCTTGTTTCACCAAAGGTTTTTTGGGAGCAGCTCCTCCATGGACGTAAATCACCTTTCCTGTCTCATAAAAAGGCAGGGTATTTCGAATAAACTCCCAGTGACTCTCTGGGATGTTTGCAAAACGCGCGTCGTACGACGCAAGTGTATCTAATCCACCCACCTGACACCAATATTTCAAATGATCACCCGAAAAACCGGACTCATCCATGATGATTTCATGATTTCCCTTCAGGAGAATCAACTTTGCATCCCAAGGCCAATCTATCAAATAGTCGATCACCCCCTTGCTGTCTGGGCCCCGGTCAACATAGTCACCCAGCATAATGACCTTATCCGATGCTACTGGTTGGACAAATTCCAGCAGTGCCTTCAAGGAATTGAGACATCCATGAATGTCCCCTATGGCTAGCTTACGACCCAAAACGACTTGGCGTCTAAATTAATGCTTTCGATGAATCAAACTCTAAAACGGCTCGATCTCTTCCCACTCCTTCTGGTTTCCCCACAATCTTTTCCAGAGAGCGCGCATAGAATCGCCCATCTTTGCATGACGCGGAGCTCGGCTTACGAGGAACTTGCCCTGGTCGTTATACGATAAATTCCAGCGAAACATTGCTAGAAGCTTCCCAGCCTCGTGATCGCGAACCTCACCAAATCGTATGTCTATGAATTCTACCTCATGATCCAAAGTTTCGCGTGCCACCCAATGTCCTCGCGAAAACCACTTCAAACCCTTAAACATTTCTTCTTCTTTAAAAGATTCACAGAGTTCGTGCTGCTTCGCAAAAAAGTGATGCCCTGAGATTTCTTTGTCAAAGGGCGACCAGTAAGTCACAAAATACCCATCATCGGTTTCAATCAATCCACGCCAAAGTATTGTATTAAAAGGAGTTGGGCTTACTAAAACTAACTCACCATTTGGAATAGCTTCCACCATCCGACTTTTAATCTGATCCATCGCCCAAATCTTCATGATCAGACTAAAAACGACGTAGAGAAAACTTAAAGAAATCGCCACCGTCGCTCCTCTTCTCGAAATACCCTCAAATTCTAGTTGCTCACCTTGAGCAGTTTTCTTGCTGTGTCTAATCACGGCTTTCCCAAATCGTTGAGCTGATTTACCGCACCGATAAATTACCCAAAACAAAAGCGGCAACGTAAAAAATAAATCAATGATGAAGAGATTACTCCAAGCAACCCGCTGATCCGAAAAAGGCTCAAAGACCTGTGTCCCATAACTTGTAAAGACATCGATCAAAACGTGTGTGCTCCAGGCCAAAAAAACAAACCAACCCGCTCGTGAAGCACTCAATTCCTTCTTACGGTGCAGCCATGCCAATGGCTTCGCAAAAACAAAAGCCGCTGCAACCATGACAAGAATGGAATGCGAAATTCCCCGATGCCATCGCAATTCCTCAACTTGGTCTAACCAAGGATAAAACAAGATATCAAGGTCTGGGAGAGTTCCAAAAACGAGACCCCAAATCATTCCCTTCCCTCCGATCTTACGACCGAGCACCAACTCCCCAACCACTCCTCCAAGCACTGCCTGTGTCACTGAATCCACGGCAGAAAACTACGCTTAATTATCCTTTCATCAAGAGCATCCTCACTCCTACCACTATCAGTAAAATAGCGAACCCCTTCTGCAATTGCAGGTTCGATAGGCTCCGCATCAAATCAGCTCCATACCACGAAGCTACTGCCGCACCCACTGCCGCGACCGCAACAACCTTCCACTGGATCAAATCCGAATTCACCGCATTATTGACGGTTCCAGAAAACCCCGAAACGACCACGACAGCCAGCGAAGTTGCGACCGCCGTTTTCTGCCCCATGCCTAGCGCCATCACAAAGGCTGGGACCATAATGATTCCTCCACCCACGCCACAAAGCGCTCCAACCAATCCAGCAACGATTCCGACTAACAGCCCCGTAATTAGTAACTTAACCATACCTTTGATAGAACGCCTCAGAGCCTCATCGTGAAAGCCAAAAACGTGAGATTATCGATTCAACGAAATCTGCTAAGGCGACGAATTTTCAGCCTTAGCCGAGAAGCTCAGTGCGCGTGAAGATGCTTACCACTGGGACGCCCTCAGACTCAATAGCGGCTCGGCCTCCCTCTTCTCGGTCTACTAGAACAAGACAAAAAACGACCTCGCCACCCGCTGCGCGAATCGCCTCGATGGCCTTTAGAGTCGACCCCCCAGTCGTAATAACATCATCGACCACCACAACTTTGTCACCTCCATTGAAATTTCCCTCAATCTGCTTACCGCGACCATGACCTTTAGGCTCTTTGCGAATATTGAAAATCTGTAAGGCTTTTTCATCTCCCGCACTTGCTATACCTACCACCAGCGAGATCGGATCTGCTCCCATCGTCATTCCCCCGATCGCATTCACAACAAGGCTTTCACCTTCAATTCTTTCCTTCACCAAACCCCAACCAACCTCACCAATCCAGCTTGCGCCCCGATTGTCTAAAGCTGTCAGTCGACAATCTACGTAAAGATCACTTTTCTTACCGGATGCCAACGTAAAGTCTCCCGTTCGTACTGACTTCTCCAAAAGCATCTCCTTTAAATTATTCTTCGCACTCATCTCGGGCAGACCTTGGAGGACGAAGCCGAAAAACTCAATTCCTACCCATAAAAAACTGCTCAACTAGAATCCCAACGAGAATATCATTTCGAGATAGGTCTAATCGGCCTCAAGCAGGACCAAAATGAATCCCTAGAGCATGACTAAATTGCTTCAGCTTCTTTTTCTCCCGAGGATCTATGAGCACCAAAGAAATTCCTTTTTTTCCAGCCCGAGCAGTCCTTCCGCTGCGGTGAGTGTAATAGTCAATCTGTTCAGGAAGCTGGTGATGGACAACAAAAGCGAGGTCTTCAACATCGATACCTCGAGCAGCAACATCCGTCGCGACTAGAAATTGGCTACGTTCTTTTTTGAAAGCGCGCATGACTTTATCACGCTCGAGCTGGGTCAGATCACCTTGTAAAACACCGACAGAGTGACCACGGTTAGAGAGTTTTTTGCCAAGAATATCAGCTCCATCCCTTGTGCGCGTAAAGATCAGGCCGCGTTGAGAACCTTGCCGGTGAAGGAATTCATCGATAAAGTCAGTCTTATCCTCCTTCACACAAACAGCGTAACGATGCTCGATGTTTCGGTTAACGACATTCTTAGTATCAACCTTAACCGTCTTAGGGTCTGGTGACATACAGAACTTGATGAGATCATCTAGAACTCGAGGGAAAGTGGCAGAGAAAAGCCAGGTCGCTTTACGATTCACGCTGATCTCGATCGCAGAACGAATTTGGTCTTTGAAGCCCATGGAAAGCATTTCATCAGCTTCATCGAGGATGAGGTATTGCACATCATCAAGGGCAACTGCTTTACGCTTGAGAAGATCATAAAGTCGACCGGGAGTTGCAACAAGGATGTGGGTGGGCCGTTGGAGCCGAGCAACCTGAATGTCAATTTTATCTCCGCCTGCTACAACTTCTAAAAAAATTCGCTGGTCGGCATATTTAGTGAACTTGAAGAGAGCCTTATGGATTTGTTTTGCGAGCTCCCGGGTAGGGGCAAGAATAAGGCTCTGGATTTTTTTATTTTCAGGAATAATTTTAGTGAGCAAGGGCAGACCAAAAGCAGCAGTTTTACCAGTTCCAGTTTGAGCCTGCGCAACAAAATCATGCCCACGCTCGAGAAGGTAAGGGATAGATTGCGACTGTACTGGAGTAGGTTTTTGAATACCTAGTTCATCGAGACCTTTTACGAGGTCAGAAGGTATCCCAAGAGATTTGAAGTCGCTCACAACTCAATGATGTAGACGCTAGCGGGAGTAAAGCCAAGCATGAGCCAACAAGAACTTGAAAAAGAAGGAGGAGGGCTGGGACTATTTTACACTGCTACCAATAATTGGGTATCCTGTGAGATTTTGTTTTCACTCACTCACCGTTAAGTCCAAGCAAATCGCTTCGCCTTTGTTAGTTCGAGCGAGAAGTTTCCCCTCGCCGATCGCGAGTGGAGCCCAACAGAGCTTTTTCAGCATCTGGTGCCGCCCAATCTCTGTAAATCCATCAATCCCAGATTTTCCAAAGACCACTAAGCCTGTCTCTGTCAGAACTACCGTAGTTTCACCAATTTTGGCTGTCGAACCTCGAGTTCCGGGAAGGGCATGTTTCCAGAGAATTTTGCCACTTTTAAAATCCATGCGGTATAACTCGGTATTATAACGTTTGTCCCCAAAACAACCAATAAGGTCATCACCCTCAAGAAAGCAGTTTTGAAAAATCATTGGTAAGTCTCGATCACGATGAACAATCTCAGGTTTCGACTTAGAGATATCAATGACCGCGTAGCCCATATTGTATCCAGAAGAAATATGAACGAGGTCGCCTAGAACTTGAGGATTCGAGGCATTCACATCATAGGGAGTCCGCCAACCATACTGAAAGAGGACTTCACCCTGACTTGAAAGATCGTAGCCCACGACAGAGCGACCATGAAAAACGACTGCTGCATCTTGGCCTTTATGTTTGTAGAGAACAGGTGCGGCGTAGCCGGGTCGAGCAACATTTGACGAACTCCAGACAAGTTTACCTGTTTTTTTATTCAAGGCCACTAGAGCGCCCTTTTTCGAACAAGGAAGACAAAGAAGAACATCTCCATAAACCACCGGAGACGAAGAAAACCCCCACGTTGGCATATTACCCGAAAGATCATCTTTGAATTCCGTGACCCATTTTTCATCCCCACTTTGCGCATCATAACATGATAGCCGCCCCGATTTAGAGAGATTATAAACGAGGCCTTCCTCAACAATTGGAGTCGCTCCAGGGCCACCATCATAAAATTTAGGTGCAAGCTTCTCGGAATAGGTCTTTTTCCAGAGAATTTCTCCAGTCTTAGCGTCTAAACACCATAGGGTGTCAGTCTCGTCGCGATTCCCAACCGTATAGGCTCGTCCAGCAGCAATTGTGAAACTGGAACAGCCTTTGCCCACGTTTGCTTTCCAGAGAATCTTTGGACCTTCTTTCTGGATGCTCAATGGGATTTTACCAGTTGCTGTTCCATTGCCATTTGGGCCTAAATACGACGACCAGGTAGACCCCCAAGCCATGACCGTCAGACTAAAAAATAAGCTGATAAATTTCATTGAGGAATTATAGTGGTTTCCCAGTGATTTGCCAAACCAAGGTGTTGAATATTCCGGTGTTTTTCACAACTCTCAGGGAAGTGAATAAACAATTTTTAATATCGTCTTCTTCTTCTTAATGGGAATAACCCGTGTAAATCGCTGTTCCACCCCTATACTATAAATGTTCCACGATTGGAATAACTCGTGAAAACAAGTGTCACTAAGCCATGGTGACTCGAAGAACTTTGGGAATTTCTGATCTTAATCTCAGCTGCCCAGATTTTGTTCACAAGCTTGTTGGGCCTATTTTGTAAAACCTGATAATGAAGATTTCTGAAGATGAAAAGTGGATCCAGGTCGCCTTAGGGGAAGGCCGGAGAGGAATTGGTCTCACCTCGCCTAATCCTCCCGTAGGAGCAGTTGTCATCAAGGATGGAGTCGAAATTGCTCGAGGTTGGCATCACAAGGTTGGATCTCCGCATGCCGAGAAAGATGCCCTATCTAGGCTTAAAGACGACGAAGCTAGAGGCGCGACAGTCTATGTTACTCTAGAGCCGTGTAGTACTCATGGGCGTACGGGGGCTTGTACTGAAGCTTTGATCTCTGCGGGTGTATCCAAAGTGGTTTATGGAGCCTGTGATCCCAATCCTTCGCATAGTAGGAAAGCTGGAAAAATTCTAGAGGCAGCAGGAATTAGGGTTGTCACTGGGATACTAGAAGAAAAATGCCAAGAGCTGATTCGAGGTTTCTCGACAGTTCAAACGTTGGGACGCCCGTGGTTGATTGCTAAAACTGCGATGTCTTTGGATGGACGGATTACGCGCCCGAAGGGAGAGGGGCAATGGCTCAGTGGAGCGGGAGCTCGGGAAGAAGTTCAGCTACTGCGAACCGAAGCTGATGCTATTCTAACTTCGGGAGAAACAGTCAGGCGTGATAATCCTGCTTTGACTTTGCGAGGAGCGGGAATTTCATCTGAAAAAACACAGCCCTGGCGAGTGGTCATGACCCAGCAAGGGTTTGATCAAAAGGATTTCAAAATCTTTAAGGATGAATGGAAAGAGCGCACTTTAATTTTTCAAAATCAACCTAAGTACGAAGTTCTTCGTAATTTAGCTGAACAGCATGGTGTGAACACAGTTCTCCTAGAAACAGGAGGTTCATTATTGGGTTCATTTCTAGACGAGGGCCTAGTTGATGAATGGGTCATCTATCTTACGCCATTGGTAACAGGTGGTCCCTCGGTGGCGGTGGGTGGGGAGGGGAGAGAGACTTTGGAAGAGCGATTACACCTCAAGAATGTTAGGATCCACCGCGTGGGTAGAGATATCTGCGCAAGGGGAATTGTCGATCGAGAATCTCTAAAACCCCTTGAACGATAGTGGTTTAACTAAACATTTGAGTCCAATGTCTTCCGAATCGGCCAAGCCCAATTTGTTTGTGCGATCCCTTGAACATATTCTTATGGTGGCCTGGTGAATAGAACCAACCTTTGTTGGCAGCAGTGGGTGCAGTGGACCCCATGTAGATATTTTCGCCACTCGCTTTGGTACCCTCATTGGCAGCCCGATCCCAAGGGGTTTTTTTCCCAGGGAGGGGGGATTCATGGGCAAAGAATTTGTGCTTATCCATATCCTCAGAATGACCTCGACTCGCATCGCAGAGTTTTGAATCAATCAAGAGAGCATTGAGGCCGAGGAGAAGCCTCCATTCATTGACTTCCCTGATCCCTTTTCTTTCGTCATCTGGAACATTTTCTTTGGCAGCAATTTTGTCATTTTCCTCCATGATGCGAAGGCCGTCGCGGGGTAGTCCAGCAACAGATGAGATTGCTTCTTTTTCTTTGGAAATGATTTTTTCCTCCGCCTTTTCTTGATCGGGGAGAACTGCAGTTTCGACAATCGCGTCTCTGAATTTTGCGAGAATTAATACGATTTTTCGTTGTTGGTCTAGAGCCAATGGGGCAGTCGCGAAGATCTCCTTGGCATCTGGCATGATGAGCTTTTTTAAGCCTTTAATGGCAGGCATGCTTTTAGTTTTGAGGAGAGGTTTCATGGCAGCTTCATTGAGTTGGTAGACCATCATGAAGTCTTTGCGGAACTGGCGAATTCGGCGGTTTACTTCAGTTTTTGCTTCACCCGAGTATTGAGTCTGCACAAAATCACCGTGATCCTTGAGATAGCGGTCCCGTAATTGTGGCCAAGTCTGATCAAATTCCTTTAGAAGGGGAACAAGCTCCTTATTTTCGAGATTCTCAAGGTCCGTGATGAGGTCTTCAAGTCCTTCGTTATTTTCGATGACAACTTGAAGGCGAACGAATATCTCATTTGTGGTTAAAGTTGCTGCTTTGAATGGGATTAGAGTAAGCAGCAAAAAAAGGAGGAAAATGGCTTTCATTGCAATTTCGAGGCGGCGGAAGGCTACTCGTAGGAGGCCCATTTGTCGTTTAAAAAAGTAAGCGAATCAGAGGACGTAGATTTAAAAGAGTCTTTAAGTTTACCTAAGGATCGCCGTAGAATTTGGGGTGTTATTAAGAGGTCTTAAAGTGACTGCAGACTGAGTAGAGAATCTCACAAATATTCTTTTTTCGTAAATTTTAGACAGAACCACCCTCTAACAGCGGTTATGTTGGTGTAACAATGGTTGTTGTTGCGTGTGTGCTCAGCAGCGGTTCTCCTTCTAAGGTGAGCCGCTGTTGTTATTTAAGGTTGTTTTAAACCGCTGAAAAACAATAAGTTAAGTAGATTTAGAAAATTAAAATCTACTTTCTTGTTGGAATATTTTCCCTCAAACAGGTGGTCGCCTTGCTTGTGTTTATGAGGAATGTTGTTAGCATCCGGCCTTGTCTATGTATTGCTATCCCAAAGAATACGACGTTCTCGTGATCGGGGCAGGTCATGCCGGAGTTGAAGCTGCGCTTGCCGCGGCCCGGCTTGGTGTTTCGGTGGCAATGCTGACTCAGAATCTTGATACAATTGGTCAGATGAGTTGCAATCCGGCGATTGGAGGCTTGGCGAAAGGGCACATAGTCCGAGAGATTGACGCACTTGGTGGGATCATGGGAAAAAACACTGATGCGACTGCCATTCAGTGGCGCATGCTGAATGCGGGCAAAGGTCCATCCGTTCGAGCTCCGCGTGCCCAGTGCGACAAGAAAGCGTATCAATTTAGGATTAAGCGGATGATTGAGGGGGCAGAAGGGTTAGATCTTCACCAAGGGAATGTCGCAACCATCTTGGTTGAGGGGGATGAGGTGAAGGGCGTCCAAACTTCGCTTCAAATGGAGATCCGCGCCAAGACTGTGATCCTTTCTGCGGGGACTTTTATGCGGGGCCTCATGCATGTTGGTTTAAAGAATGAAAAAGGAGGGCGGATGGGGGATGCGACATCAACTGTTTCTGAATCATTGAAGGATCTTGGTTTTGAGATCGATCGTTTTAAAACGGGCACACCCTGTCGTTTAAATGGTCGCAGCCTCGATCTTTCTAAGTGTGAAAGGCAAGAAGGAGATAGTCCTCCTTCTTTGTTTACTTACCACCCTGATCTTATCAAAAAGGAAAAGAACGATATCTTTACCCTGAATGATTGGTCAGATCCGAAGTTCCACGTGGAACAAATTCCTTGCTGGATCACTTGGACAACCCCAAAAACTCACGACATTATTCGTGATAATCTAGACCAATCGCCGATGTATTCGGGTAAAATTGAAGGTGTGGGTCCGCGCTATTGTCCTTCAATTGAAGATAAGGTTGTTCGTTTTGCGGAGAAAGAGCGCCATCAAGTGTTTCTTGAACCAGAAGGCCGCCACACCCTAGAGTATTATGTAAACGGGGTTTCAACCTCCCTTCCTTATGAGGTTCAGCTTGATTTTCTTCGTGCCATTCCTGGACTAGAGAAGTGTGAGATCATTCGCCCTGGCTATGCCGTAGAGTACGACTATTGCCCTCCAACTCAGTTGAAGCCAACTTTGGAGACTAAGAGGATCGGTGGCTTATTCTTCGCCGGTCAAATAAATGGAACATCCGGATATGAGGAAGCAGCTGGTCAAGGGCTCCTCGCTGGCGCAAATGCAGCGCTCAAGGTCAAGGGGGAAGGGGATTTGGTGTTGGGGCGCGATGAAGCTTATCTTGGGGTGATGATCGATGACTTGGTCACGAAAGGGTGCACCGAACCTTACCGGATGTTTACCAGTCGGGCAGAATATCGTCTTTTGCTTCGCCAAGATAATGCTGATGAGCGTCTGAGTCCCGTAGCTTTGGAGCTTGGTCTTTTAGAGGATGAAAACGCTGAGCTTTTTTCGAGAAAACAGGCTTCGCTTTTGGAAGCCCGTAATTTTATCCGGAAAACGTCACACGAACGGATCAAGCTGGATCATTGGTTTCGTCAGGGGGGTCATGGGTGGCAAGATTTACCATCTGAGATTCGCGAAAAGTTCCACGTGGAACTTTGGCCCATCCTTGAGGCCGATTTTAAATATGAAGGACACATCAGGCGACAACAACAAGAGGTCGATCGCTTTCAAAAGCAGGAAACTGCGCTAATTCCAGATGATATGGATTATCAGGAGCTTACTGGTCTGAAAGCCGAAGCTCGTCAAAGATTTAGTGATATTCGGCCTCGCACCTTAGGTCAGGCGGCTAGGATCTCAGGAATTACTGCAGCGGATATGACTCTCTTGATGATTGCTCTAGAGAAGCGAAAAAAGGCTTTAGAGATAAAAGCTTAAGATTAGAAATTTACCGAGAAGGAGATTTTTAGTTCAGAAAGTTGATTCTCGTTTTCTCAAACCCACCTTGCTTTGCTTAAAGAAGCTTGAAACACTCCTTCGCATAAATTTGTTCTAAGAGGTGGGTGACTTTTGATTGTTTGCTTGGTTTGGTCGTCCTTTATCTGTCACAGTTTTGTCCATGAACTTGCGGAGTCTCTCTATCGCTTTCTTCTCTATCCTTCTTTTTCCGGCCTTAGCGAAGCGGCCCAATATTCTCGTCATTTTAACTGATGATCACCGCTATGATGCCTTGGGTTTTCTAGGACATCCTTTTCTCAAAACTCCCCATATGGACCGGCTTGCAGCTGAAGGGGTTCATTTTCAAAATGCTTACGTCACAACCTCGTTGTGTTCTCCCAGCAGAGCTTCTATTCTCACAGGACTCTATGCTCATAATCATCGGGTGGTGGACAACTACAATCCCGTGGGAAAATCACTCACTTTCTTTCCTGAACTTCTTCAGAGTGCTGGTTACCAAACAGCTTTCATTGGAAAGTGGCATATGGGTGATAGTGAGGAGAAACAGCGTGGCTTCGACTACTGGCTCAGTTTCAAAGGCCAAGGAGTTTACGTTCCGGATCCTGCCATGTTGAAAGCGAAAGGCCGTTTTGTGCCCCAGGCTACGAATTCTGGTTTTAATATTAATGGGAAGAGGGTCGCGCAGAAAGGTTACATCACTGATGAACTCACTGATTACGCCGTGGAGTGGCTTGGTGCAAAAGATGATACCAAGCCTTTCCTTCTCTACCTTTCCCACAAGGGTGTTCATGCTGATTTTCTGCCGCCTGACCGTCATGCATTTAAGTACGATGAAGTACTTATTCCAACTCCTCCGACCCCCTTATCTCAGCCTGCTCTTTTTACGGACCCCCCAATGTGGGTTCGAAATCAAAGCAATAGCCGGCATGGAGTCGAGTTCGCTTACTACACTGGAGTTGATATGAAGAAGTATTACCGCCGATATTGTGAAGCACTCTTAGCGGTTGATGACAGCGTGGGTCGCCTCTTGGGCAATCTCGAAAAGAGCGGTGAACTTGAAGATACGGTTATTCTTTATCTTGGTGATAATGGTTTCATTTTTGGCGAGCACGGGCTGATTGATAAGCGTTGTGCCTATGATGAATCGATCCGAATTCCCATGCTCATGCGTTATCCTAAATCATTAAAGCCAGGAACAAAGGTAGAGAAGATTGTCGCCAATATCGATGTTGCACCCACTCTCCTTGAGGTCGCTGGTTTGAAGTCTAAAGAGCGAATGGATGGGGAAAGCTTCTGGCAGCTTGCAAAAGGAAAAGGGAGCTCTGATTGGCGTAAATACCTGCTCTATGAATATTATTGGGAACGAAATTATCCACAAACCCCAACTAATCATGCTGTCATCGGGGAGGACTATAAATACATCCGCTATCATGGTGTTTGGGACCAGGATGAGCTTTATCACACTAAGTCTGACCCCAAGGAGCGTAAGAATCTCTTTAATGATTCCTCCCAGAAATTTCGTATTACTGAGATGAACAAGGCACTCTTTGATCTTCTTGCTGATTCAAGTGGGGAGAATATGCCACTTCTCCGAGACCGCGGGACAAAGTATTTGCACCGTAAATCAGGCGGGTCTAGCGGAGCAGAATTTCCGCCTGGCTTTCGTCGTGATGCGGGAACGAGTGGCCAATGAACGACTAGGGTTGGTAGAGTGGAACCTTAACGATAGAGGTGAGCTTCTGAAATTCCTGATCAATCGTAAGAATTTCCATCTCTCGGTCGATTGCAATCGCTCCAATCAGACAAGTGGTGTTTCCGATGACGATCCCAGAATCGAGACACTTGTTACAGATGCGGGCTGCTTCGACAAAATCATTTGATTTTGCCGGCTCGTCAGGGAAAGCGCTGAGCGCGCTCTTCAAACGATCAAACTGTACCGTATAACGAACACCAGATAAAATTTCCTGTCGCACTGGCCCAATCATGATTGCAGTCCCTTTCTCGATCAACTCGATCAGGGCTTCAGTTTCGGGATTGTCCACGGGATTCCTACGCTGGAGAGCCAAGGACCAGACGGACGTATCGACAATCACTCCCATGATGACCTCCTTCCTGCGCTGTGATCGTAGCTTTCATCGATATCAATCTTCCCGAAGAGTTTCGTAACCTCCTGCTGTTTCCGCCGACTGATGTATTCCTTTAGGGAAGCTTCCACTGCTGCTCTCTTACTCCGGTGATTTCCAATTTTTACAGCTTCTTCAAGTAATTCTTGTGCGATATCAAGATTAGTTGCCATGTGTGTAATTATCGCACAATAAACTACACAAGAAAACCTTAATGTTTGAGGGAGGATGGCTATTAAGTTTAAGGGCCTCCTAGCCTCTTTTAAAATAAGAGGGAGTGCACAAGAATCCTATCTCTAGTTGTTAGGATGTCTGTGTAAGTTGCTATGCTAAGTCTCCAATTTGGCGCTCTGCCTCATAAAGGATGATCGCAACAGCTGTCGCAAGATTGAGCGAGCGGGTGGAGTCTCCTTTCATCGGGATGCGAATCGCGCGATCATCGAGCCAAGCTTCGGGTAGGCCTCTGGTTTCGGGACCAAAGACAAGAAAGTCATTTGGTTGAAATTCGACGCTCCAGGCGGATTTTTTCCCCTTAGTGCTGAGGAACCAGAGGCGAGCATTGGGTTGAGCGGCCAAAAGTTCTTCAAAGCTTTCCCAGACTTTCAGATCTACATCCTTCCAGTAATCGAGGCCAGCTCGGCGGACTGACTTCTCATCGAGGGAAAACCCGAGTGGCTTAACGAGGTGCAAGGTTGAGCCGGTGGCGAGGGCGAGCCGGCCAATGGCACCTGTATTATGAGGGATCTCAGGTTCGACTAGAACGAGTTGCATTTAAAAAAGCGAAATCTGATGTTAGAATTTCTCAAAACAAAAAAGGCGAACCAAACGGTCCGCCTTTTCTTCGAAAAATAAAATACTACGAAGAAGACCCGCCTTTAGTCAGCGAGTGCGACATTGATACGGCGTCCTTTCTTATCGAAGTAAACGTTACCGTCAGTGAGGGCGAATAGAGTGTGGTCTTTTCCCATACCGACATTAGAGCCGGGATGCCACTTGGTGCCACGCTGGCGGATGAGAATGTTTCCGGCGATGACTTCTTCGCCGCCAAACTTCTTCACGCCAAGGCGCTTGCTGTTTGAGTCGCGTCCGTTTTTAACGGAACCCTGTCCTTTTTTATGGGCCATGTTTAAAAAGTAGTAGGTGGTTTAATAAAATTTAGCCTTCGATCCCTGTGATCTGAAGCTTGGTGAGATGATGACGGAAACCAATGGTTTTGTGGAAACCTTTGCGACGCTTGAATTTGAAGGCAACGCCCTTCTTTCCGCGATGCTGCTCGATAACCTTAGCGGTGACGCCGGCTCCATCAATGGTGGGAGCTCCAACCTTGGTGTTTTCACCATCATTCACGAGAAGAACTTCGGGGAATTTAATCTCGTCGTCAGCACTTACAGGAAGCTTGTCGACACTGATCGTATCACCTTCTTGAACGCGGTATTGTTTACCGCCGGTTTTGAAAATTGCGTAGGCCATGGTTGTGGTTTGGCTAAAAATTGAGAAAATAACCGGGAAACCACATCAATCGTGGCCTTCGCGGGGCGGGAATTCACCACAGACCCACCATACGGGCAAGGTTTTTTTGAAAATAATCCGATTTATTAGTCATTCGCTCGAACAATTCCAAAACTTGCCTTTTTGGGTTCTTCTTTCTACCAAATCACTGTGTCTCTGTCTTTTCCAGTTAAATTGCCCGATGCTGCTGCTACGATCTCCCTAGGGCGCGAAATCGGCCTCATTGCGAAGGCTGGTGAGGTGATTGCTCTTGTGGGAGACCTCGGAGCAGGAAAAACGACTCTTACACAAGGGATTGTGGAGGGTTTGGGTTATGAGCAAGAAGTTACGAGTCCGACATTTTCTCTGGTTCAGGAATATTTAGGGGGGCGATTAGAGGTGTTTCATTTCGATTTTTATCGCGTAGAGGAAGAGCACGAACTTTTAGATCTTGGATGGGATGATTATCTAGACCGGCAGGGCCTTGTGATCGTGGAGTGGCCGACCCTTCATTCTGATTTGCTACCCAAACACACTCGTTGGCTTAAATTAAGCCATATTGAAGGCGGGCGCTTGGTCGAAAGCAGGTAGATCTTCTATTCCGCTTGCTTTGGATTGGCCTCAGTTCCCGAGATCGAAAATTCCACCAACCCGCTGGGCAAGATCCTGATCGTGGGTGACCACAACTAGGGTTACGCCACTTTCTTTTTGGATTTCTAGGAGGAGATCGGCAATCTTGTTGCCGATTGCGCTGTCAAGTGCTCCGGTCGGCTCGTCGGCAAGGACGACGCTAGGTCGATTGATCAAAGCTCGCGCGACAGCGGTTCGTTGTTTTTCTCCGCCGGAGAGTTTACCTGGGCGATGATTGACTCGATGGCTTAAGCCGACGCGTTCTAGGAGTTCAGTTGCGCGTTTTCGGGTCTCTTCTTCGCTTTCCTCCCATCCACCGGCAAGGCGGGGAGTAAGGACGTTTTCCATCACCGTGAGTTGTGGAAGAAGGTGGTGTTGTTGAAAGACGAACCCGAGTTCCTGATTTCGGAAGCGGTCGGCTTCTTTTTCTTTCAATCTGGCAATGTCCTGGCCGCCGATTTCGACTGAACCGCTAGTAGGCGGGAGCAAGGCTCCAAGAACGTTGAGCAAAGTGGTTTTGCCACTTCCAGAAGGACCGACCACCGCAGCCGCCGCTCCTTCTTCGACTGAAAAATCCAGTCCTTTGAGAACTTCCACGGTTTCGCTTGGAGTCTCAAAATTGACATCGAGATTGCTGACCTTGATCACGGTGTTAGACTAACGCGAATTCGGAGCTCTCAAAGCTCTCATTTTTCCAATCTTAAAATATGAAAATTTCATCTTGCCCCGATTGCCATCGCCGCGAATTTCTCCGCCGTGCGGCTCTTGGCTCAGCTGCTTTGTTTACCGTTCCTGGCGCCTTCGCTGAAGCTCTTACAATCACGCCTCCAATGACCGAGGGTCCATTTTATCCAGACAAACTTCCTTTGGATACCGATAACGATCTCGTTCGTATCAATGACACGATTACACCGGGAATTGGCGCCATCACTCATCTCTATGGAAAGGTTACGGACGTGAAGGGGAACCCCATTCCAAATGCTCGGGTTGAAATTTGGCAGGTCGATAATAAGGGGGTTTACATTCACTCACGTGATGGCGGTCTAACGGGCCCCAAGCGCGATGATAATTTTCAAGGATTTGGTCGTTTTTTGACCTCGCGCGATGGCCGGTATTATTTTCGGACAATCAAGCCTGTCCCTTATGGCCCGCGGACCCCGCACATTCATGTGGCTATCTATCGTCAGAATAAGCGTGCGCTTACGACTCAGTGTTTCATCGATGGTGATAAAGGGAACGCGAAAGACTTTCTGATCAAACGAATGGGCGAGCCTGCCAAGCATTTGATGGTGAAGTTTAAGCCTGTCCCGAATTCTAAAGCAGGTGAGTTAAGCGCTGAGTTCAATATTGTCCTAGGAGTGACTCCTGATGATGGTCATGAGTAGGAACTTGAAAGCGTTGGTAATTTTTGCCTTTGGTGTGTGGCTTTCCTCTTGTGGGGAGGAACCGCCAGGTGTCGAGTCCCAAGGCGAGATCGAAAGGATTAAGGAAGTCAAAATCATGCCTCTTGGCTTGGAGGATAAAATTGATTGGAATCGTGAATTGGAACTGATTTCAGGAAAGAGTTTTGTCAAGCGAGCCGCTGCGGAACTAGATATTGATCTCGTTGCCTTAGATGAGGCTACGCGGTTAGAACTCGATCCTGAACTAAAAGTGATTCGGGTTATTGCGAGGCATCAAGATGGAGAAATAGCGGAACGATATGCTGCCTCTCTTGCGATGGCTCTTGAGCTTGATCGGTCGGAGTCCGAGATCAACTTGGTGATCTCGAAGCATATGGAAGATGGCTCATCGGAAAGCGATCGTATGACTTACGAAAAGGCGAAGGAAGCCCTTGAGCAAGAAGCAGGCAAGGATGGTGTTCTTTATCGCAAAGGCGAATGACTCTTAAGCAAGCCCGACCGCTTTCCGCACCCGATCGATAACTTTGGTCGCTTCCTTGCGGGCTTTTTCAGCTCCAGCTTTGAGGACAGCATCCACCTCATCTGGGTTGGCGACAAGCTCTTCGCGGCGGGTGCGCATTGGGGCGAAGTAGTCCCAATAAGCCTCGGCTAGACGCTTCTTAAAGTCGCCATATCCGCAGCCTCCGTTTTCGTAATCCGAGATCATTTGGCCGTATTCGGCCTGATCAGCGAAGAGTTGGTAGAGCGCGAGAATGATCGAGTTCTCAGTCGGCTTCGGGTCTTCTACGGCTGCTGAATCTGTTTTGATCCGCATGATCAGTTTTTTGGTTGGTTTTTCATCGCCGAAGATGGGAAGGGTGTTGTTGTAGCTCTTACTCATTTTCTCTCCATCGAGGCCGGGAACCTTAGCAACGTCATCGCGAATGCGTGCTTTTGGCATCACGAGGGTTCCTTCACCATATTGATCGTTGATTTTTCCTACTAAATCGCGGGTCACTTCTAGGTGTTGTTTTTGGTCTTCGCCCACTGGGACGATATTGGAATCGTAAAGGAGAATATCTGCTGCCATGAGCGCTGGATAAGCAAAAAGAGCGTGGTTCGCCGAGATTCCCTTAGAAATCTTGTCTTTGTATGAGTGGCAACGTTCAAGGAGACCCATGGGGCAGACTGTCGAGAGGATCCAAGCCAGCTCGTTGACTTCTGGAACCGAGCTTTGTTTAAAAAAGACCCCACGAGAGGGATCAAATCCGCATGCTAGGAAGTCGATTGCAACGTTGCGGACATTTTCTCGAAGCTCCTTAGCATCGTGAGTCGTGGTCATCGCGTGGTAATCAGCGATGAAATAATACCCGTCGCCCTCGCCTTGAGCGTCGATCGCTGGCTTGATAGCACCGAAGTAGTTCCCGACGTGAAGTTTCCCGCTTGGTTGAAGGCCCGTCAAAATTCTCATCCGCGGGAGTTACGGTTTTTCGGACCAAAGCGAAAGGCCAAATCCTACTTGCGGCTTTCCAGCTTGAAAGATCATGGTGCCGTGACCACCCTGCGCGCGTGTTTAAGCCACGTTGGAAAAAAGAGGCGCTTCTTCTCCTGAAGGGGGCCCAAAAGTTTCTGCATTACAAACGGGATCTCCTAGCTCCGGACCGTATTGATGAAATTGAATCGCGCCGTGTCGATCTCAAGTCCGCGATTAAGGCAAAGGATCTTGATGCGGTTAAGGAAACCTCAAAGCAGCTTCGCAACACCTGCGAAAAATCTCTGGCCCACTACCGGCAGCAAAATTGGCTTTCAGAGAACATCGAGGTCTTTTGGGTCGCAATCGTAGTGGCTCTTGGAATTCGCGCTTATTTTCTTCAACCTTTTCGCATTCCTACTGGTTCGATGCAGCCTTCGCTAAATGGAATCGTAGCGACGACCAAGCATGACGAAGATGGCTGGGATACTCCTTGGTTAGGCGAGCAGGTTTTTGATTTTGCGATGTCGGGACGCTCCTACGAAAATATCATCGCTAAAAAAGATCTCAATATCGTATCGATCAAAGATGCGAGCTTCTTCCTTTTCTCGAGAACTAAGATTACTTTTGATGATAATAGCAGCGAAGTGATTGGATGTCCGGTCAATGAGGCTTATGGGATTAGTACAATAAAAAATGCTCTAATACGCAAACAGAGTGGAAGAGCACCACACTTTGAAAAAGGCGACCCTATTTTTCAGGGCTACCTGACTTCAGGAGATCTCGTTCTCGTGGATAAGGTTTCCTACCACTTTCGCCAGCCGAAGCGTGGAGAGTCCTTCGTCTTCGATACACGAGATATTGATACGGATGGCCCAGATCGTATGTCGAGCCAGGCCAAGGGAGATCATTATATCAAACGTCTTTCAGGCGTCCCTGGTGATACCATCCAGATTGATGAGCCAAATCTCTACATTAATGGAGATAAAGCGTCCGAGGAAACTCTCCTCAGGGTCATGAGCAAGGAACCTGATTCCAAGGGTTATCCTTATACCGGATACACCAATCCAAGGAGAACTGGTGGCCAGAAGACCCTATTTTCTGATTCAAGTCATTCTGTCACTCTCAATGCTAATCCTGATAAAGGGAATAATTACCGCGAGTTCTTCGCCTTGGGTGACAATTCAACAGACAGTCTCGATTCCCGATACTGGGGGAGTGTGAAACAATACAACCTTGTTGGACCTGCTTTCATTTCGCTTTGGCCCTTCAATAGTGGGCACTGGGGATTCATTAAGTAGTCCGCATGTCGTCTGATCACACTGCCGCAGAAATCACTCGTAAAGCGAAGTCGAATCTTGCTTTCGCGCTGCGTTGTGTTCCCGCGGATCGCAGGCGGCATCTCGTTAGCTTTTACGCTTTCTGTCGGGTGATTGATGATCTTGCTGATGATCTCGAGCTCCCCCTCGAAGAGAAAAAGAAAGGTCTCGCGGGGTGGAAGGAAATTTTTTCTAACAATACCACAAATGTAGATCTTGGATTGGTTGATCTACAAAGTGATATTCTTAAAGTACGAGATCTTTACGAGATTCCTTCCGATTATTTAACCAACGTCATTGAGGGTTGCCAGATGGACTTGCAGCCGCAGCGATTTGAAACTTGGCAAGATCTACAGGAATACACTTACCGCGTCGCCTCTTCGGTGGGATTGGTTTGCCTTCCGCTTTTTGCGGCTGATGCGAGCCGCTCTCACGAATATGCTGTTGCTCTTGGTCATGCCCTTCAGCTCACTAATATTCTCCGTGATATTGGCGAGGATTTATCAAATGGCGATCGTATCTACGTTCCGCTCCATGATTTGAGGCGCTTTGAATACACCGAGAATGATCTTATTGAGCGGGTCCATGACGAACGCTTTATTGCATTTATGAACGACCAGGCGGATCGTTGTGAGGAACTTTATGCCAAGGCCACGAAGCTTCTTCCCGCCGAAGACCATAAGGCTCTCTTGGCTCCGCGAGTGATGCACCGGATTTATCACACTCTCCTCCAACAAATGCGTGCCGACAACTTCCGCGTCTTCGACCGGCGTTACCGCTTGAGCAAGCTCCAGAAGATATCCCTTCTTATGAAAGAACGGTTCTTCGGTTAATATGACTCATTCAGGCATCGTAATTTTGGGCGTATCGGAAGATTATTACAGGGTTGCACCTTTAGACTAAAATGAAGAGGGGCGGCACTTCGACCCGCTAAATTTACTCTCTTCCTCGCTTCTAATCGGTAGGCTGAAATAGAGTTGGTATGCGCTCTGCTCATAGTTCCTAGAAATGATGGAGCTTCCAGATCTAAGACAAGTGCGGTCACTGGTGACAGTCGCTGAGACTGAGAGTTTTACCAAAGCTGCTGAAAAGCTGGGGGTGACTCAATCAGCGGTCAGTCACTCTATTCGGGCGCTTGAGACTCAGCTCGATTCCAAATTGGTCGAGCGCGCGGGTAAAAGAGTCGCGCTTTCACAAAATGGGACCATTTTATTGCGTCGGTTTAAGGCTGCGATTTTCGAATTAGAGAGGGCTCACGAAGAGCTAGGTCTTCTCAAACGCTGGGGTCAAGGGCGGTTGCGGGTCGGAGCCACTCATACGCTCTGCACGTATCTACTCCCCACGGTAATGCAAAAATTCCGTGAGCTTTATCCTCGGGCAGAGATTCATATCGAGTCTGGCGATACTTCTGAGCTCATTGAAAGCTTGGATCGCAGTAAGATCGATCTTGTTCTTGGAATGAGCGGGCGCGAACCCACTTGGGCGCGATTTGACCCCGTTTTTGAAGACGAATTAGTCTTTGTTGTCGCTCCCGACCACCCGTGGGCCAAGGCTGGATCAGTGGCTGCCGAGGAAGTCGGTAAAGAGTCCTTTCTCGTCTATGCTCGCTCCAGCGAGACCTACCGCTTTCTCAAGTCATCTTTCGAGGAAGCTGGAGTCCGTCTCCGACCTGGTTTGAGTCTGGGCGATATGGGCGCGATTAAGGAAATGGCCAAAGTCGGTGTTGGTGTTGGTATTGTGGCCCCGTGGATCGCACAGGCTGAGATTGATAATGGTGAGCTCGTGGCCCTCCCATTAGGAATAGCGACTCGCCGTCGCTCTTGGGGCTTGGTGTGTCATGAAGGCCGGCAACTTAACATGGTTGAGGAAGATTTCCTTCGTATCTGTCGGACCGTTACGAAAACCCTTACAGGAGTCCAGAACGAGGGTTGATGTTCAAGGGCGGGTTGGCCAACCTATTTCCCGTCCATGAAAGTTTCTCGCATCTCGCTCTCCTTTGTCCCGGTCGTGACCCGGGTCCCACTCAAGTTTGGTGATCAAACCCTGACTGAGGTGAGCTGCGCGCGGGTTGCAATCGAAGTTGAGGAAAATGGCCGTAATGCGACCGGGTGGGCCGAGACTCCGCTCAGCGTTGCTTGGGTCTGGCCATCTAACCTTGGCTATCGTGAACGCGAGGACCGCCTCCAGGAGTTCTGCGAAAAATTACGCGGTGATCTCGAATCACATCTTGGCGAAGGACATCCTTTCATCATCGGGCACCGCTATATCGAGGACCGCCTTCACGACTGCCTTGATGAGGAAAATTCTGGCCGCGAACCGGATGCCTACATGCCACATCTTGCCGGCCTTGTTTGCCTCTCCGCCTTTGATCTCGCTCTCTATGATGCCTTCGGCAAACTTCATAATGTTGGGGCCTTCGAGTGTCTCGACCAGCAATGGCTCGGTGATCGCGACCTGAGCCATTTCCTCGAACCAGCTGAAAAATTTATTGGTAAATACCCCGCCGACTACCTTGTCGAACCTTCCATGACCCAGCCTGTTTGGCACCTTGTTGGTGGTCTCGATCCAATCAAGGAATCCGAGCTTATTGGTGACGAACCGGACGATGGCTACCCCGTCCTTTTGCGCGACTGGATCCAGCGCGATGGTCTGAAGTGCCTCAAAATTAAACTTCGTGGGAATGACCTCGAGTGGGATTTTCAGCGGCTTGTTGAAATTGGTGACATCAGCCTCGAAGAAAATGTCACCCACCTCACTACCGACTTTAATTGCATGGTGACCGACCCCAGCTACGTGAACGAAATCCTTGACCGGATCGCGGCTGGTCATCGTGAAATCTACGATCGCATCGTCTACGTCGAACAGCCTTTTCCTTACGATCTGGAGGCGAACCAAATCGATGTCCATTCTGTCAGTGAACGCAAGCCCCTCTTCATGGATGAAAGTGCGCATGACTGGCGCTTCGTTAAATTAGGCCGCGAACTCGGTTGGACGAGCGTCGCCTTGAAAACCTGCAAGACTCTCACCGGAGCAATTCTCAGCTTGTGCTGGGCCAAGGAGCACGACATGACCCTCATGGTCCAGGACCTCACCAATCCCAGACTTGCGCAAGTGCCGCACGTCCTTCTCGCTGCCTATGCTGGCACCATCTGCGGAGTTGAAAGTAATGCGATGCAATTCTATCCCGAAGCGTCATCAGAGTTCCTCAAAGTTCACCCCGGGCTCTATCAACGCCGAAATGGTGTCCTCGATCTTAGCACACTCTCCGGCCCCGGATTCGGCTACGCCGGCGTTGAGTCTCTCGCCTAATCCAACCCCCCCAAACAATTCGGGGTTTGAAGCTGATGCCCTTCGCTCTAGGAGTTTGTTTTTGAATTCACGGTTTTGTGTTCGCCCAGTCGCGTCTCAGCTTCTACGTTAGCCAGGAAAATGAAGGGCATGCGTTTTGTTATTATAACACTCCTAATGATCATACCGATTCAGGGAATCGAATTACTAACGCTTAGTCACAAAGTTGTTTATGATGAACGGATATATTCCCGAGATATCGCGGACAAGCGATATAGCGTTTGGGCGGTTGGAGAAACCAAGGCGAAAAAGCTGCTGAAGGATTTTGGCTTCGTTGTTGAAGATTTTCAACTTGAGAAAGGACAGGTACTAGCAGTTTTTCTGAATGACGAGATTACACAGGATCTTACTCAGGTGGTCCACAACAAGACGGCGAATCAAACTTTTGCAGATTACGCAGCATCAGGTATTCAGTTTAAGTTAAAAGCTCCCGACGAGGGAAAGAAGTATAGTCACGTAACTGCAATTGTTTTCACTCCACTTGGCGCTCCAAGCCATCTCGGTGTGCGTGGTATGCTTCGTGGTGGACTCTCGGAAAAAAAATAATCGAGAGGGCTAACAAGTCGTGGGATACGACGTTTCTCGCTCAGGGAGTTTGTTTTTGAATTCGGATTTTTAATCTTCGCTCAGTCGTGCATCCACTCTAACGTTATGACGCTAAACACTAACATTTCGAAGCTGCTTCTACTCGTAGTGTGCTTTGCAGCTTTTGGTTGCAATGTGGGGCATCCAGTAAAAACAAATAAAAATGTATCGGAATCGGACATGCTTGGAACATGGACTTACCGAACAGAGATCCCCATCACCTTGAATAGAAACAAAAATGGGACACAATTATTTGAATCAAAAATCTACCCGATAACGTGGGAACTAACTGAAGACAATCACATCAAACTAAACTCCATACATCATAGATTTGGCCCTGAAGTGAAAATAGAAAATTTCAAATTCATCATATCCGATGACTATAGAAATCACTTTTATATGTTTGGCGGCCCTGTCGATTTCGACAACTATGAGATCTGGGAAAAACAATCATAACAAGGCAGTGGTAGACAACTCCGGTCGTCCCCCACTCCGTGCCAGACTTTGGCGTTCGATACAGAAGTAATCCAATGAAATCCATTAGCGCGTCTATTATCTTTTTCTCAGCAGTCTTCTTGTTTCACTCAATCGTGATTGTGCCTGAAATTTACCAAGGGTTTATTTGTGTTACGGCCAGCGTTATCGGTCTCATTTCATTGAGGGCTTGGTTACGTACGCTAAAGGATCCGGGATCATGATTTTTTCTTTTTACAGAAGTTGCTGGTTTCGAGTTAGGCAACCAATCCTATGAACGTATGCTGGCGAAGGATGTCCTCCCCAAGAATAAAATCGAACAAGTCGAAGCCGGGCGACCACTCACCATACGCTGAGTTTGTCGTGGAATTCTTCGGTCAGTCTAGATAGGTTTTAGCAATTGGAGCTGAGAGACGCCTCGCGGTGAAGGTCGCCAGTTCTCAGACGTTCGCTCAAGAAATGCCAATTACATCCGACCTCGAAAAACTCGTCTCCCTGAGAGATTGCGGCGACCTATCTCAAGCCGAATTTGAGAAGGCAAAAGAACGGCTGCTATCCGGGGAAGTCCCTTGGGTGTCACCGTCTACTGAAAGAAATCAGCCCCCACTCCCTCAGGGAGGCAAACGCAAGTGTATTCTCCTGGTCGCTATTTTCTCGACAATTGCGGCGGCACTATCCGGAGGAGTAGTAGCCATAGGCTCATCACCAATCCGCTTGGCAGCGTTCGCTCTTTTCACCGTCGCCGCGACGCTGAACTGGGTTGAGTTCTCAAAACGAATGAGAAAAGGGTGAGAGCGATCGATTACGCATCACCACGTGATTACCGGACCACTGCTTTACAACAACAGCGAACAAGGCGTGGCTTCCAACAGGCTGCCCGTCGCGAGTTCAATTCGTCATGACGATTCCGACCCTCAATCCACAGTCGAAGCTGCGCCCTCGGGTAGGTGTGAGAGGACGTTGACGTTAGCAGAAAATTCACACGGTCTTCATAGCTAGTTCATATTCGAGGTGCAGATTCGTCATACGCCATACAAACTTCCAAGGCTAAGCAGATGAATATGAATACAACCGTAAATCCGAGTCCTCAGCTCCAATTTAGGCAATGCCATTGGATTCTTCGTGCTTATGTCGTATTTGTGCTGCTTGCTTCAGTTTTATCTTTGAGCGGCTTTTTTGCCCGCGAACTGCACGAGATAATTGTGCCGTTCACGGGTTGGTCAGGGCTTTCCTATTACATGTACACGCTCTACTTTGCGGTGGTTGCCATGTTCACTCCAAGAAGGAAGCTGATTTATGCTGTTGCAGCACTTCTTGGCTTGGCAATAGCCTTTGGCGGCCTGGATGCGTATCAGCATCTCTGGGGATCCAAAGCGGGCCGAATTGATTCTGGTAATCCATACTTGATTTATCATCCTGCACGGCCTGCTATTACTGTTGCGCTACCTACTTTCTGGCTCGCATTATTGATTTCTCCCTCCATGAAAAGATGGATTAAAAACTGCTGTCAAGACGCTGCACAGAACCCCTGACCCGGTCCGAGTCGAATTTTTCATGCCCATTCAACCCTCAACCCTGAATTCAACGCTCGCTCCCGGTCAGGGATTCTGTGAGCTTTGACGTTCGCCTGAAAAATGAAACGTGCTCTCAAGTGGATCGGCGGAATTCTAGGAGCCTTAATACTCGTGGCTGTCTTGGGATTTGCGTGGATGATTTACAGCTTCAACAAGGAGCTGGAGCCGATTGAATCGGTAAGCAAGTACGAAGAAGTGTTGGCGGATTGGAAGGCAAGTGGACTGATCGATCATTTTCCTAGTTCGGTGCCTGCGAATGCTCGCAACGTAAAGTTTTCTTCGTCTCCAGGTTTTCTCCAGGGAGGTGGACACACCCAGCTCAGAATGGAGCTTCCCGCAGCGGAGGTCAAGGTGCTCTACGATCACGCCACGAAGTCCGCCAAACAGCATCAGGACGGAGGGAATTCTGTAACTCTCGTCAATGAGCGAGATGATGGATTATGGAGCACGCACCCGCACACTCTGGCGAAGGGCACATACGAGTTCCCAAGCGACTACCGGATTTTCATCCTTGATGCTGCGGGGTCAGGCGACTGGAACCACGGCAAGAGCATGGGGATGGTCGTCAGCCTGCAAAGGAATGAGGTTCTCTATTACGCCGAGGACTGGTAGAAATGAAATCGGCGAACAAGGCGTCGCTCACTAACACCTGCCCCGCCGCGAGTTCAATTTTCCATGACCATTCACCCCTTAACCCGCAGTCAAAGCCTCGCCCTCGGGCAGGTGTACTTGGACGTTAGACGAAAATAACACCATGAATAGCTCACCGCCGATTTTCTTACTGACTATATTGTTCACTGGAGCTTTCGGAGCGGCCGCGATCTTCTATGGAAGACACAGGGGCGCAACATTGCTTTCCCGCCCCATTATGATGCTTGCTCTGTTGCCAAGCCTTGCGGCACTGGGACTATTCTACACCCTGGCAGTTCACATGCATTCCAGTCTCGGCGGATGGCCGGAATCGATCGGAAGGGAAGGCTTCCCAGTGGGGCTATCTGCCCACGCAGATATTGCGTCATGGCTTTTCGGAAGCCTGTTTATCGCATGCATATTTCTGTGGCCAGTCGCTGCCATTGTCACCCTATTGATAAAACGTTGCAGGCCAGCAACCCCCTACTTAGGGATCTTCGCCGTATCCTGTTCAATCTGCTTCGCAGCAATGATGCTCGCCCCTTCCGAGTTCTACTACTGGTGGTGGGATTAACTGAAGAAGCGTCTAACAAGGCGGTGGTGGACAACCGGCTACCCGCCGCGAGTTCAATTTTCCATGACCATTAACTCCTTAACTCCCAGTCGAAGCCTCGCCCTCGGGCAGGTGTAGGAGGACTTTGACGTTGGCTTGGAAAATGATATGAAAAGAAAAATGAAACTTTGGCTCGGTCTCGCAACGCTTGTTGCTTCGCTTTCAATCCTACTCCTCGGCTCCTTGAGTGCTATTGGCTTTGGGCCGAACCTAGGCCTCCCGTTCGGGTATTACGGAAAGTTCAACCAAGTCCTCGGACAGATCGAGGGTAATCCGGAGCTTGAAGTCATTCGGACTACCCTGCATCGAGATATGGAGCTCGAAGATTTCTACATCACGGTTCGCACCCTGGATGAACGCGAGGTGCGCTTGCGATTTGAGGGGGCGGACACGCGGCCGATAAGTAGTCTTTTTCAAGAGCTAAAGAACATGGGTATGTGAAAGGGGGCCTAACAAGCGGTTGCATGACCACTCTTGACCCGCCGCGAAGTTGAAAGTGCTGCAACAGTTCAACGTCATCCCCAAATCCATGCTCGCTCTCAGGTCAGGGGTGAGTGAGTCTAAAGGTTCGGCAAGGAGACAAGATGAGAGAAAGAATACCTAGGAACAACCCGGCAATGATTGTCGTTGTATGGATGGTCATCGCGGCCAGCTTGCTCGGCTGCAGTGCCTTTGCAGAGGAGACAGAGACCTTGAAGGTAGTGAATTGGAATGTGTTATATGGGTTCAATCATCAGAAATCCGTTAAGCAAGGTGCCAACTGGATCAAGAAGCAAGCAGCAGATGTCGTTGCATTGCAGGAACTGAATGGGCACAACCAGGCGAGGCTTGAGGAAGTGGCGGCAGAATGGGGACACGATCATGCCGCGATTCTGAAGAAAGAGGGCTTTCCTGTTGGATTGACATCCAGTCAGCCAGTTGAAGTTATTGAGCGCAGAGTCAAAGGCTTCCACCATGGTTACCTTCACTGCAAGACACATGGAATTCATTTCTTTGTCGTCCATTTCTGGCCTGGAAAATACCAGGAAGCAGATTGGATTCTCGACAAGGCAGTGCCACTGATTGAGAGAGGTGAGAAAGTGATTATTCTTGGCGACTTCAATGGCAATTCCCGCAAGGACGAGGACTTTCTGATTGCTAACGCGACGTTGAGAAAGAGAGACTATACGTTTGTTGATAAAGTCGAAGCCAAAGGGTTTGTCGATATCGTGCATAAGCACGATCCGAAAGCCAAGATATCCCAGCCCTCACCCATCACCATCCCAAGATGGACTAAAGATCTGGAAGAATTGAAGTTGAAGCGCTATCGAATCGACTTCGTATTCGCAAATAGGATATTTGCAGAACAATCTCATTCCGGGACAATCTCACTAGCGAAGGAAATTGAGACAATCTCGGATCACTATCCTGTCATTGTGGAGTTTATTGGAGCGAAGCATAAGAAGCCGGATACAGGCGATGGTAAATAGTCGCGCCTAATCCGGAGCTTGAAGTATCCTAGCAATGATGAAAACATATTTGGTAGCTTTCGTTTCCTTTTTCACCCTAGTGAGTGGGCTCTTTACTGCTCCTGCCGCCGTAACAGGGACCCAATTACGTGAAGTTATTGTTAGCCATTCTGACGAGAAGGGCATCCTCCAGCTTTACCGTATGAATGAAGACGGCACAGACCGCCAGCAGCTTACTCATTCCAATCGCAGTTGCCGTATGCCCGCATGTTCCCCAGACGGGAAAAAATTAATATATACGCAACAGGTCGACCATAGCTTAGCTCTCTGGATTTCCGATATTGATGGTGGGAACGCCCGCGCCCTTATCGATGAGGGAATGAACTTGTTACCGTCTTGGTTGCCTGACTCCCGGCATATCGTCTGGATGAAAACTCAGCCTGGGAAAGATCCTTCGCGGAAGAGCCAGATCCATCTCATGAACACGGATACTGGTGAATCGAGAAGACTGTTTTCTTCTCCTGAGCAGCTAGACTTCAGTAATTCTATGCCGGTTGTTTCACCCAGAGGAGATCTGATCGCCTTCGTCTCAAACCGAAGCGGCGAGATGCGTATCTGGGTCAGCGCTCTGGATGGAAGCAACGCCAAGCTGGTTTCCGTTCCAGAGATGGATTTCCACGAAGCGATCGAGGCGCCCATTGAGCAAAAAGTCCCCGCTTGGTCTCCGGATGGTAAGTGGATTGCGCATTGGGAGGGAGTTGAGATGGTTTACATGAGCAAGTTCACGGGCGTCCCAAACCCGCAACGAGATCGGTTGATCTCAGAGACTTTTCATGTCTGGGTGGTAGGCAGCAATGGGAAGAACCGAAAAAGAATCGGACCTGGTGATGATCCCTCTTGGTCTCCCGATGGATTCGTGACACGGGCCTTCCCAGATCCTAAAAGGGGAGGCCCAAAGATCGTGATCGAAACCAAATCGGGGGAAAAAGAATTACCAATTGTACCAAGCCGGAGGAATTGGGGTCGATTCACTTGGTTGCCCGACCAGGCCGGAAAGTCCGAAAGTGAACAAGCCGGAGATAACCAATCCGCTACCGCGCCAAAGTCGAAGAATCATGAGAAACTTAAACCTAAAAAGAAGGCACGGTCTCAGTAGCAGGATAGCCTGGCTCAGACGTTTCGCAGAAAATTCTAACGACTCTCAAACTGAAGTGTCCTAGCAATGATGAAAACATATTTGATAGCTCTCGTTTCGTTTTACGCCCTGGGGGGTGGGCTTTTTGCAGCTCCTGCCAATCATGACCCAATTACGGAGCTGAAGGATCTAAGTGCTAAGGAAGCTTTGTTTAAGGGTGCGTCCAGGACAAAACCAGTCGTGCTGAAGTCCCTAAAGAATGGGGCCAAGTATTTTGGTAAAGAAGCACTTGCCAAGATTTTCAGAGCTGTTGATTTCGAGAAACAGAGTGTTCTTCTTTTCGCGTGGAAAGGTTCTGGGCAGGATCGCCTTCAATATGTAGTGAAAGAATCTTTCCCTGAGCAGATTGTGTTCTCTCACAAGCGTGGCCGGACGAAAGATTTTAGATCGCACCTTAAAGTTTATGTTTTGCGATCGGACGTAAAGTGGGCTGTTGAGTAGGAGCGGGCTCAGATCATTCAGTGGCCACCGCTAGAATTGCGATTTGCAGAACAAGACGTCAATCCTAGCGCTTAACCTGCCGCGAGTCTAACTCACTTTATCTGTTCAACCATCAATCCAAAAGTCAGAACGCGCTCTTGGTCGCGCGTGACTTGACCTAGACGTGGAATGGCGGGGTTGAGAAAAATAATTCATCGAAATTTCACCCGTCCTCCATATAACTCTCATAGCCTTTTATAACTTTATCATCATGAGCAAAACGAACTCACAACCAAGAACAGGCACGATTGCCTTGGTGATCCTTCTTCTCATCGTTGTTGCTGTGACCTGGCTTGTTCGAGGATTCTATGACAGATTATTCTTTCTGGAGGGCCAAGTGGTTGTCGTGAACGCGACAGCCGTAGATCATACGATAAGATTCGCATTTCCGGCAGGTGAAGTGATGGAAGTTGATCTGGAGGCAGGAAATTCTTTTCGATTTGGGGTTGACGAGACAGGCGAAGGATCGATTGGAGTTACGATCGACGGAACTCGCAGAGAAGATGTGGGTTACGTAACGTCAATGAATGGAATGGTGGTTCTCACCATTGACGAAGATCGAGTAATTTTTTCCCAGGTCTCTTTATAGGAACGGCACCGAACAAGTGTATGCATACCGACGCTTCACTCGCATTTTGTGTAGAAAGTTAGAATATGAAAAGAGAGTTGACTGCTTCAACATATCCTCAAAATTTAAAGAAGAAGATCATGATCAATAAAATATTTGTAGCGTGCGCAATCACACTATCGTCCTTCGCTTGGTTAGCACCCGCCGAAGAAGCCGTCTGTGCAGAACGAACCAACCCAAAAGAACGAACTGTTTACCTAAGTGTGGACGGTATGGGATGAGTGGGTGGCCGATTTGAAGCGGTGCGGTCTGCACTCGCGAATACTCCTGGAGTTTCTAACCTCAAAGTTCCTGGACAAAAATTCCAGAATCCAGATGTGAAGGCAAAAGGGCAGATCATTCAATACACTGGCTATGCCAAACCCAAGGATGTGATTGTCACTCTGCAGAAAAATATATTCTTCAAGGTCAAGGTAGCTGAGCTTTCCAATCCCAAGACAAAATGAGGCAAATGCCAACCCGCTAGCGCTCCGCGATGCTGAAGGTGCCGCTAGGGACCGATGCTTCTGCAATTGCAGGCATCGTGAGCAAGCAGTATAAGAACAGCTCCTATTCGATGCCTAATATTTTGGAAGACCTTACCGGGGGGCTTTGATCGAGTTCATTTTTCGCTTCGGCCTCAAAGGGAAAAAAGTTGTACCTCTGTCGATTCTTCTAATCGAGAACGGGTGGGTTTCAGTGGGTATTTTCTCGCCGGACTGATATCCGAAGATGCTAATAAGTTCATGTCGCCGATACCTTACCTACGTCTTGATATCGAAAGTGGAAGCTAGTTTACCTTGACGGGTTCCTTCTTTCGTGTGGGCCCGATAAGGTTGTCTTGGACCCAGTGCATGGAAGGGATCCAAAAGCTCCGTTTAAACCGATGAAGTAAGTTTCTGCCTGTGCAGTCTTCAATTAAAAAGGCAAAAGTCTGGAAAGTGTATCTTTCAAACTACCTACTCTGAACTATCAAACGAATCAGCAAAAGAAGTTGGTGGTCTAAGCGGAAGGCTCGTTTCGCTCTTGGGGTCCGGCAGAGATTCATCCTTTTTCAAACCGACTTTACCCATCATTAATGCAATGAAGATTTTCCGTAGTGTTGTGATATCTTTCTCTTTTCCACTTCAATAAATTTGAACATGATACAGCGTGGCTGGAGAGAAAAAGAAACGTGGCAAACGTAAGCACCAACCGATGGGGCTCGATATTATTCATGAGGATCGTGACATAATCGTGGTGAATAAAACTGCCGGGCTTCTCACGATTGGAACTGGGCGTGATGGCGGGCGTACTGCGCACGCGGCGCTGGATGAATACGTTAAGAAGGGAAACTATAAGTCGCGTGAGCGAATCTTTGTCGTGCATCGTCTCGATCGTGATACTTCGGGTGTCTTGGTTTTTGCGCGGACCGAAAAAGCCAAGTTGACGCTTCAGAAAAATTGGCAGGAGGCTGCCAAAACATACCTCGCATTTGTTGAGGGCCACCCAGATCCCGATGAGGGAATGATCGAAAGTTATTTGGTCGAGAATGACGCGCGCCGCGTTTTTTCATCGACCGATAAGCGAAAGGGGAAGCTTTCGAAAACCAAGTATAAAGTGATCAAAATAGTAGGGGAACGAGCTTTGCTTGAGATTCATTTACTGACTGGCCGCAAGAATCAGATCCGGGTGCACCTTGCCGATGAAGGGTGGCCTATCGTGGGTGATGGAAAATATGGTCGTAAGATTCGTGATAACAAGCGCCTCGCCTTGCATGCGCAGGAGCTGAGCTTTGATCATCCTTATTCGGGGAAACGGATGACCTTCTGCGCTCCTGTGCCGGCGACCTTTCATAAGATGGCTGCGGCACCTGCGCCGGAGCCTCCCAAAAAGAAAGACTCTAGGTAACTGATTCGCGGTAAAGGTTTTCCACCTTGTTACGCGCCCAAGGTGTTTTGCGAAGAAACTTAAGGCATGACTTGAGTGAAGGGTCATTGGCAAAGCACCGGATACGGATGCGGTCCGCAAGCTCATTCCATCCATATTGGTCTTCTAGATGAATGAGCATCTGCTCGAGTTTCACTCCGTGGAGAGGATCGTTGGATTGGTGTGCCATGTGGCTTGAAGAGTGAGGTAAAATGGAGGCGAAGGACATGAGATAATACGAAAGCGATCTTTGCTTTTCGGGCCGAAATTTCCACCTAGGATGCCGCGCATGACGGCCAAAGAAATGGATAAGACTTTATGGTCGGATCGTATTCTTGCGCCTTTTCAACGTCGCACTTCCTCTGGTCGTTACCTCCCTGAGATTGATGGCCTCCGTTGCTTAGCGGTCGTTTTGGTAGTTCTTTTTCATTCGCACGGATTTTTCACTTCCGGCTCTGAACCGTCCACGGTGCCCGAACTTCTTGCCACAGAGCCAGGCACTGCACTTCTTCATATGCCGCACGCCTTAATGGGACGAGGTTGGTTTGGAGTTCAGATCTTCTTTCTCATCTCGGGGCTTGTTTTATCGCTTCCTTATGCAGCCCATTATCTAAAGGGAGAAGAAAAGCCACTGGTTAAGAACTACTTCAAGCGGCGTCTCATTAGGATTGAGATTCCCTATGTTCTTGCCCTCACCTTTTTTCTTTTTCTTTCAATCATCATAGAACAGAGCGGCTGGGATCGACTGCCAAATTACTTCGCAGGTCTTATCTATGCCCATGGCTTCATTTACGATGGCCAACATAACCCTCTTTTGTTCGTAGCATGGACCTTAGAGATTGAGGTTCAGTTTTATCTCATCGTGCCGCTGCTATGCCGGGTTTTCGCTTTGCCTAAACTTCTGCGTCGCTTTCTTCTAGTTTTGACAATCTTTGCTGTCGATCAACTCTGCGGAGGGTCATGGATGGCTTTTACGGATAGTATTTGGCATCATGCGGTGATTCGTCAGTTGAATTGGTTCCTACCCGGCCTACTTCTCGCGGACCTCTACTTGTCTCCAAACTTAAAAGGATTCCGTGAAAAGGGTGGGACTTTGTGGGCTGACTTTGTTGGAGGATTAGCGTGGATTATGGTTTTCGTCCTGATTGATTATCATTTCACGATCAGTCCGAGGCCGTTTGTTTTACTCCTCGCTTTTTGGTGCGTCCTCGCCAGCCGATACCTTGGGGTGGTCTTCCGTAATCGCTGGATTACGGCGGTGGGAATGATGTGCTACACGATTTACCTCTTCCACAATTTCTTCATTCATACGATCTTTGGACCGCATATTTTGGGGCCAGTGGTGCCGTATGAAAAAGGAAACTGGCCCAATAACGCGCTCATCATGGTGGTGATGGTCTCCGTGATCATCATAGCTTGTGGCTTTCTTTATCTCGTGGTCGAGAAGCCTTTTGCACGCGGCCGGTTACCTTGGAAAAAGAAGAAAGGGTGATCTGCAGTCTGTGGAATTCTAGCCGGTCTTTTTCTAGTTGTGAGAGAATGTGATTGGCTAGCTGGTCAAATTGGGTTTCGTCAGTTAGGGTTAGCCCTCGATAAGCCATGAGTGATTCCAAAGATATTGATTTTGACCGTATCGAAAATGCCGTGCGTGAGCTTCTAGGAGCAATTGGGGAAGATCCCAAGAGGGATGGATTGCTCGATACACCGGCAAGAGTCGCGCGAATGTATGGCGAAATCTGTAGTGGTTTGCGCGAGGAGCCGGCGGATCATCTCGAAAAGACCTTTCAAGTGGAGCACGACGAAATCATCGTGGTGCGCGACATTTCGTTTTATTCGATTTGTGAGCACCACCTCATTCCTTTCTTTGGCAAGGCCCACGTCGCGTACCTTCCCGAAAAAGATGGGCGGATTACCGGGCTTTCGAAGTTGGCAAGATTGGTCGATGGCTTTGCGCGTCGTCCGCAAGTTCAGGAACGTCTCACTGGTGAGATTGCTGATGCGATTGATGAAAAGCTCTCTCCACGTGGGGCAGCTGTCGTGTTGGAAGCAGAACATCTTTGCATGTCGATGCGGGGGATCCGCAAGCCAGGGGCACGGACCGTAACATCTTCGATGCGCGGCATTTTTCGTTCTAATTCAGCCTCGCGCGAAGAGGTTTTAAATCTCATTCAACGCTCTTAAGAACGACCGGGGCCTGATCAAATCTGGCTTTTCAGCTTACTCGATTTGATCCAAATCTGAGCAAAGCCCCTCTGCGGAACTCTCGATCAGAATTGCTTTATACGATCTTCAGCTAGGCGACCTCATTATGAAAACTCATTTATTTTTGACAGATTCAAGGAAGTTCTAAGCACTTTAGATGTGTCTAGGCTCTTATGTGTCAAAATTGTCACCTAGCATATTTACAATCATTAAATCTATCTCATAGATTTAGAAGCAGAAGCCATGGAGAAAGATCATCAAATATCTCAATTGCCTAAAGACGGACTTGCTGGGTTGACGCAGAATTTTGGGAAGGATGCCACATCTGGATTTGTGGTCTTCCTCCTCGCCCTCCCTCTCAGTCTTGGGATTGCCGCGGCCTCTGGCTTTCCTCCCATTATGGGGGTTTTGACGGCGATCATTGGTGGTCTAGTTGCCACTTTTTTCACGGGTTCCCAACTTTCCATTAAAGGCCCGGCAGCGGGTTTAATTGTTATTGTAGCTGATTGTGTGGGCGCCTTTGGTGGTGGAATCGAAGGTTGGCGCCTCGCCCTCGGAGTGATGGTGGTGGCAGGAATTATTCAGATTCTCATGGGAGTTTTCAAATGGGGAAAGTTTGTCGATATCTTTCCTTTGTCAGCGGTTCATGGAATGTTGGCAGCGATCGGTTTCATCATTATCGCAAAGCAAGTTCCCGTTCTTTTGAACGTCGACCCATCTCTCGCAGCGGGGAAAGGTCCGCTTGCTTTGTTCGCCGCTATCCCTTCGTTCTTTGCCAATTTAGACTCACAAGTCAGTATTATTGGTGGTGTGAGTCTTGCCATCATGCTGGGCTGGGGATTCGTAAAACATCCGCTTTTGAAGCAAATCCCAGCACCGTTGCTGGTTTTAGTTTTTGCGGTTCCTGCAAGTTTGATGATGAATTTGGGTGCTGAAGCTCCCGATTACACGCTGGTAAAAGTGGGTAAGATCATCGATCAAGTTGGTATTAATGCGAGCGCTGAAGGCTATTCTCATACCGGGATTTTCATCAAGTTCGTCATTATGGTTTCGCTTGTGGGAACTCTGGAAAGTCTCCTTACCGTGAAAGCGATTGATATGCTTGATCCGTGGAAGCGGAAAGCTGATCCGAATAAGGATATCATCGCAATAGGTGTATCAAACTCATTGGCTGGCCTCCTCGGCGGACTACCCATGATCTCGGAAGTGGCGCGAAGTTCGGCTAATGTTGCGCAGGGTGCTCGAACCCGCTGGGCAAATTTTTTCCATGGTCTCTTTCTCCTCTTATCGGTCCTCCTTGCTTATCAAGTTCTTGAACTCATTCCGAATGCAGCGCTTGCAGCCATGTTAATCGCAGTAGGAATCAAGTTAGCTCATCCCAAGGAATTTATCCACATGCTTAAGGTGGGGCCGGAGCAGCTTGCGATTTTCATCACCACAATTTTCTTCACGCTTGCTAAGGATCTGCTGGTCGGTATCGCGGCGGGAATGGTCTTGAAGGCGATAATCCATTTCAGTCGCGGGGTGTCTCCGAGGTCTCTTTTCCAAGCAAGAGCGGCCGTTGATCATGAATCTGATCGCTACGTTCTTCGATTGGGGAATGCCGCCATTTTCACAAACTACCTCGGCATTAAGAAGCATCTTGATAAAATCCCCGAAGGTAAGGCGATCGTTTTGGATCTCACAAAAACAGTCGTGATTGATCACTCCGTTATGGAGAATCTGCATCATTTTGATGATGATTACACTCGCGCTGGCGGAACCGTCGAATTCCTAGGCCTTGACCAGCTTAAGCCAGTTTCGGCTCATCCGCTTGCGGCCCGAAAGCGTAGTAAAGCGTTCTAAACTTCGAACGCGATCGTTCCTTACTACTAACGGGGAATAAAGCGATTTGCGAGGGTGCTCAAAAGCATTCCGGTGATAAAGCCGCCGATATGAGCGCCATGGCCGACGTTGCTGGCCGGGCCCATTAAGCCAAGGAAATCCAAGCCAACCCCGACAACTCCAGCAGCAGCGAGTTGAGTCGAATTGACGGGCCGGGCAAGTGGCCAAACATATGAACTAGGACGGGGATGTAAGAAGGCTAGACCAAAGTAAAACCCCTCTAAGCCCATTACTCCACCGCTGGCTCCCAGCCCCGGAATTGGGCTCTCCGGATCCAATAAGAGCTGGCCGATTGATCCACCAATTATGGGAAGAAGGAAGGCAGCTAACATCCAGCGCCAGCCACAAAGCTCGCAAACCACGACTCCAAAGAGCCAGAGGAAGAGCATGTTACCTCCCAAGTGGCTTCCATCGGCGTGAAGAAATCCTGCTGTCAGGGTCGTGGCGAGGGTTGCTAAAACGTCACTCGATAGATTGCCACCCAAGGCAACTTCCCATCCATTAACGACTTTGACTGGAATTATCATCCATGCTCCATAATCGTGTATCCAATCTAGAATAGAGACGACGCAAATTACCCCGATAAGAATGAGAACGGGGGCTCGATGTTTCATCAGTGAGTTATGCATGGTCACAGGGCGCTTCTGGTTGGTTACGCATGAAGTCGGCAACTTGGGCGAAGAATTCCATCACTGACTTACGAATCGCGGAATCGACGATCACTTCATCAGCGGCTTCCCCCATAAGTTTCATCCATCGATCGCGTTCTGCGATGCCGATTTTAAAAGGCATGTGGCGACCCCGAAGGCGCGGATGTCCTCGCTTAGTGAGGTAGCGCTGATCTGCTCCAAATCGGAAAAGAAGAAAGTCGCGAAGGCGCTCCTCGGAGCCTTCCCAGTCATCGTCCGGATACATCAGGCCGACCAGCTTATCTTCCTTCATTTTTTCATAAAATTTGGAAGTCAATTGGGTGAAGCCTTCTTCTCCCAATGTCGCGTAAATCAATTCTTCGTTCATCGATGTTTTGTTTTTGAAGATTGGCGTGCGATCTTTGAAAATCAAGGATTGCCGCTTTTCCTTTGAGCCGTCAGTGTTCTGGCTACCGCCTACGGTTTTAACACCTCTTGATATTTTATCTGACCCCATGAGCGAACCAATCCAATTTGATCCACCGGATCTTTCCGAATTGAGCAAACTTCTTGCTGGTTACGAAGTAACCTCACTGATTGCGACCGGTGGTATGGGAGCGGTTTACAAGGCGACCCAGGTCTCTCTCGATCGGGATGTGGCAATCAAGCTGCTGCCGGTAGAATTTGGAGAAGACCCGTCATTTCGGGATCAATTTGAGGCTGAGGCTCGCTCCATGGCTAAACTCAATCACGCCAATCTGATCGGGATCTATGATTTTGGTGAGGCCGATGGGATGCCTTTTATCGTTATGGAATTAGTGGCGGGGAAGTCACTTTATCATTCTAGTTACGGAAAGGCGATCGATGAGGCGACTGCTGTCCAATTGATCATCGGAATCTGCCGTGGCCTTGCACACGCGCACGATGCAAATATCATCCACCGCGATATTAAGCCGGCAAATATTCTGCTCGACCCTAACGCTAAGCCTAAGATCGGTGACTTTGGTTTGGCGGCCGCCAGCGATTCGGAGCATTCAGAGGACGGCCCTATCTTTGGAACTCCGGGCTATGTCGCTCCTGAAATTTTTTCCAACCCCAAGGCGATTGGAGTCCAGTCTGATATTTATGCGGTTGGTGTGATTCTTTACGAACTCCTCACGGGGAAGATGCCTGAGGAGCCTGCGAGCCCTCCTTCTTCCATCGCTAAGTGTGATCGGAGACTGGATCCGATTTTTAAAAAAGCAACGCGTCGGAACCCAGCCTTGCGTTTTAAGTCGGCCGATGAGATGGCGGATGATCTTGAGAAGATCCTCCCCAATATTGGAGCGAGTGGGCAGAAAGCGGTGCGCACCGCAGCTGATAGAAAGGCACCCGCAACGATGCTGAAGCGCCGGATGACTCACGATACGAATTCTGGCGGGAAGGAATCGGGAAAGCCCCAACTCGTCCCTCTTGCCAAAGGGGGGGGAGCTTCCGGGTCACGGCTCAAACCATTGCCAAAATCATCTCCTGAGATTGAAAACGACAGACGTCCAGCGCCGGTGGAATCTGTGGCTCCTGCCGCTGTCTCGATTCAGGCCGGAAGTAACTGGCCGATCATTCGTAATCTTATTATCATTGCGGTTCTGATCCCGGTCATTATCTTTACATGGGGTCTTTATCAAACGAAGCAGGATAGAATCAAAAAGGAGCTCGATGCGAAAGAGCTGAAACAAAAGAACGATGAAATAGAGCGTAAAGCACAGGTCGAGCAAGCGAAGCGCGACGAAGAAAAAAAGGCCCTTTTGGCAGAGGAAAAAAAAGCGCTTGAGGCCCAGCTTGAAAAAGAACGTCTACGCTTGCTCGCGATCGAAAATGCTAGGACTCCAATGGATCGCCTTGCCGAATATCGGACCGCTCTTTTCAATGGGCGTCGTGATCGTTTCCCGGATAACACGATCGACCGGAGCAGTCATTTTCTTTTTTTCGTGAATACTCCAATGACGTGGACCAAAGCTTCGGAATTTGCCGAAATGCATGGCGCTCATCTCGCCACTCCATCGGCCCAAGCCGAGATTGATCTTCTCTCCAAAGATATTAGCGATCTCGAATTGCGCCGTGTCTGGATTGGTGGGGGTGCTCAGGGGAAGGGGGGGTGGACTTGGGTTTCTGGAGAAGATTGGAAGTTTGATAACCCCGGAACTGCTTTGGGTTCGTATGCATCTCTGAGTAGTAGCGGAGTGATTCGCGCTCGGCCTAATAGTGAGAAAAATCCCTTCGTCATTCAGTGGTCTAAGGATGGTCAGAATTCCGGAGCTCTTGCTGCCCAACTTGAGCGTCTTGTTCCTACCCTAGATTCACCTAGCCCAGATTGGCCTCCTGGCACGGTGGCTCATGAGAATCGTCATTTTTTGCTCGTGCAAAAGCCAGTGTCTTGGAATGAAGCAGACTTGATTGCGGGTTCGGCCGATGGCCACCTCGCGGTCATTTCGAAGCCACTAGAAGGAATTTTTCTACGTAATTTTTTCGACTCGGCCCTACTTCTTGAGCAGTCCGTTTGGTTGGGTGGCCGCAAAAAAGACGACACATGGTATTGGCCAAATGGGGAACCTTGGACAAAAGCCTCATGGGCGCCGAATTCGCCTGACGGGGGCCCATCTGCTCGCGCACTCCGCTATCTCAAGAGCTCTGCTGGAGTTGGCTGGGATGACGCCAGTCCCAAAGCTGGGGAGGCCGACGGATTCATTATTGAGTGGAGTTCCGATGGCAATGGCGCTTCGGCCGTGACCAAGGATAATCCAAGTGCTGCAACGGGCCAAATGGCCAAGCTCCGGGGAATAGGCCGCCGCCTAGTCACTCGGGAAGTCGCTGATTATAACAAGTATCTCGTTGGGAATCGTGATTTCTTTGTCTCAGACGTGGGCACTTGGTTTAAGACGCTTTCTATTAATAGCCGTATAGAGTTTGAGATCCCCTATCAGTCCTTGGAAGATAGGCTTCCTGAGAATGGCGATCTTTCTGGGGAAATTAATCTCAGCGGATTTCCTGCTGAGGTGTTTCAGGATCTTGAGAGGGCGAGGGGCCGCCAAGCACGGAAGAAAAAGACCTTCGATACCAAGTTGGAATCACTACGACAAAGCTACCTTATGAAATTGCTGAAGCTCCGCCAAACTTTTGAAGACGGCGGATTGAAGACTCAGGTGGAGTCAGTCGATAGAGAGATCAATGGAGTGGGGCAGGATGTCGCCGCTTTCCGTTCCCATTTTGGTGTCTAGAGGGAGCTTGAAAACCACGGGTCTATTAACCTTCTCTCTTGGCGTGCGCGTGTTTATCACTCATAACTTCAAAACCTTATGAGATTGGCCCTTTTGATTCTCGCACTAATTGGCTCGCTAGTTGGCCATGAGCAGGTCCCACCCAACATTATTTTCCTGATGGCGGATGATCAGAATACCTTGTCGATGGGGTGTTATGGGAATCCTGAGGTCGAAACGCCGAATATGGATCGGCTCGCAAATGATGGGATGATCTTTGATCGTCACTATGATACTACCGCGATTTGCATGGGGAGCCGGGCCAATGTCTTCACGGGAATGTATGAGTATAAAACGGGATGCAATTTCGTCCACGGAGACATGTCTAACCAAATCTGGAGTAAGTCGTACCCGGCGCGTTTGCGAGAAGCAGGGTATTTGACCGCATTCGCAGGAAAGTTCGGAATCGTGGTTGATGGGAAAGGGATTTGTGAAGATGAATTTGACTTCTATGGCGGGGCGAAGGGCCAGACAAATTACGCAACGTCAAAAAACTTCTCCATGAAACGCTTTGCCAAAAAGTATCCTCACTCGACTCTGTCATACGGTGCGTTTGGGAAAGAGGTGATCAGAAAGTCGCTTGAGAAGAAGAAACCATTTTGCCTTTCCATTAGTTTTAAAGCACCTCATCGGCCGACCACTCCCGACCCTCGTTTTGATCACGTTTATCAAGGAAAGAAATTTACTAAACCGGCAAATTATGGCCGGCGTTATGGTGAGCATCTTTCGCCGCAGAGTAAGCAGGGCAGACAATTTGAACGCTTTGAATCGTGGGGTTACGATAAGAATTACGACGAGGTTATGGCGACCTACTACCAGCAAATTTATGCGATTGATTTTGCTCTTGGTATGATTCGCGATGAGCTGAAATCGCAGAAGATCGTTGAGAATACCGTTATCATTTACACGAGCGACAACGGCTTTATCTGTGGATCCCATGGTTATGGATCTAAAGTCTTGCCCATGGAGGAATCCTCTCGCGTCCCCTTGATTATTTTTGATCCTCGCGTCGAGAGTTCGGGAAAGAAGGTTCGGTGTGATCGATTGACTGGAAACATTGATTTTGCTCCGACTATTCTGGAGCTCGCGGGCTTGGAAGCTACGGAGAATATGGATGGCAGAAGCCTTCTACCATTGCTCGAAAATCCAAGAGAAGGGGGGCACGGAAGCTTGGCCTTGATAAATACTTTTCCGCCTGCGCCCACGACTTGTATGAGCATTGTCTCGGGGCCTTTTAAATACACTTATTGGTGGTTTGAAAATAATGAGATGAAACCAACCGAAGAGCTTTTTAATCTCAAGAACGACCCCCTTGAGCTAACTAATCTTGTCCAAGTGCCTGAGCATAAGAAGAAGCTTGGAATGATGCGTAAAAATTATGATGTCCAGCTCAAGCATTGGAAGAAGGAGGCCGTAAAAGGCAATGGATATCAGAAATATATTACCCTTTTTGATCGGCACTTAGAGGTGGCGGAGAAAGCAAAAATATTACCATCGAAAAAGGGGGAAATAAATTAGGTTCCTAGCGGTCTGGGAGAGCCAAGGATTTCAGTTCCTTGTTCTTGGCTCATGCCTTGGATTTTTCGGCAGGGGCATTTTTTACACCTAAAAAGATTTGAGAAATCAGGATGCGTTGAAGAAATAAATTCTATTTTTTTTCGGGGCCGGTGAGTTGTTTCCAATGGAATTGTTGTTGACCGGAGTGGATCTCGGTGGTGACCGAGTAAACGCGCTTGCAGTAGTAACAACTGAGTTTGTGTGCGGTGGAGGAATCGTCCTTACCTTCGGGTTTTTCCTTTTTCATCTTCTTCTTTTCGAGAAGAAGCTTGGGGGAGAAAAACGAGTGATTTGCATAGGTTTGGCATGGACATTTCTTATCGTGCAGATCTCCAATGAGCTCTATGGCAAGACCGAGAGTTTGTTTGTCATCAGGAGTTCCCGATGGAGATTTACGAATCTTGGGGAGATGGGGAGCAAGGGAGGCGACAAGGAAGAGGTCGTCGTGATAAAGAACTTTGTCTGCGGCTTTTCGAACGAAGGCTGGATTCGCAGAAAGGAGACCAGCGAGGATCCGTCCGGTGGAGGAAAGTTGCCAGACCCCGCGAACCCACGAATGCCAGTGGCCGTTGTCGACTTCATCACGCGAAAGAATTCCGAGATGATTACGGTTGATGAAGAACTGATCGGCATTGGTGATTTTACCCTCTTTTAAAAGGTGAGTTAGCGCGGCCTTGGCATCTGCTCCAGCAGGCAGATTCCAGTCACTCTTGGCGGTGCGCAGGATTTTGAGGACATCCTGTTCGGGGACTTCTAGGGCGATTTCGGCTAGCGGACGATATTGGTTAATACGAAGAGAGGTCCCGTCGTTAAGGTCGATGCGCGTCCTTTCTTCGGCATAGGAAAACTCGAATGGGCCATCGTAAAGAACAGTTGATTTGACGGTAATTTTTTGGAGTGAGTTGTTGAGAGTTGGCCCCCGGGGAAGTTGGACGGTGCGTCCGCGCCAGGTTGAGCGGAGGTCGTTTTTACTACGATTCATCCAGATGAGAACTAGGCCAAGAATACCAAGCGTAGTCGCGAGAATATACCCGACTTCATAGCTTGTCTCTTTTGTTTGGGCCTTGAGCCGGACGGAGGGTGGATCTCCAGGGAGGACGAGGAGGGGGATTTGAGAGCCGATTTCGAGCTCGGCGGAGAAATTTGGAGGGATATTGACTTCCACGATACTAATGAGTGCGTCTTCCTCCGAGGTTGCGAGATTGGCCTGAATCTGAGCGGTGTGCCGGACTTTGGTATCGGGCGCGGTGCTGGATTCGTGGACGCTGATAATGCGTCCTTGACGGCTTAATCCTTTTTCAAGGAATTCGTTGTTACGCTTCGTAAAATTGAAGGTAAATCCGGCAACTACTCCCCCTGCAACGATGACCAAAAGGCCAACGGTGGTGAGATTTAGAAGTCGCTTCGTCATTACATTGCTAGCTTATTCCGAATTGATGAGACAGTCACGAAAGGAGCTTTAGATTTTGAAAAAATTCTGGAAGGGCTGAATTTAGGGCTGGTGGGTGCTAAAATTTAATCGTTATGGTCACAAATCAGGCGAGGGTAATACCTCGCTGAGTTTTTCCAATCACTATTCAGCACCGTGAACGAAGCAGCAGAAGCTCCGCGACCATCCGCGCGATCAATCGTGAAACGCCAGCAGCGAACTGCGACTTTGGTGAGTTTGATCACCGCGCTCCTGCTGATGGTTCTCATCGGCCTCATACTTGCAGTAATATTGATGACGGTCAATCCGGTCGAAAAACCTTCATTGGTCTCTTATTCGGGAGTCTCCAAGCCAGAGCAAAAGATTAAGCAGCCAAAGATTCAAATTAATGTGCAGCGCAAGCCGGCTGCGCCGAGTATGGCGGCTGCTAAGATGTTGGTGGCAAATACTGAGTCGCCAACCACAATTCCTGTCCCAGAGATCGTGGTGGAAGATGTGTCGATAGATATTGGGGTAGGCGATGATTTTGGGGCTGGCTGGGGTGATGGCGAAGGATTTGGGAATGGCGGCGGGTCAACTTTTTTTGGTCAAACTTCGACCTCTGAGCGCTTGGCTTACGTCATCGATTACTCGGCCTCGATGAGGTCGCAAGGTCGTGATCAAATTATGAGGAAGGAGCTTTCTAGCTCGTTACAGAAAATGCAAAACGGATTGCAGATCGGGATGATCTTCTTCGCTGGGCCGGCTTGGGTGGCTGGAGATAAGGTGAAAATGATCAAGCAAAAGGAGGCCGTGATTGATCCGCCGAAGGGGAAAAATTATAAATGGAAAACGACAGGTGGAGCTAATGGATGGCATCCAGATGGACCCAAGCAAAAAGCTCCTTGGTGGGAAATTGGAGATCGTGAAGTCAAAAGGCTCCAGAAGATTGTGAATGAGACGAAGTTGGTTTGGGGAACGATTTGGCACCACCCGATTCATATGGCCCTTGATATGGAGCCGCCGCCCCAAACCATTTATTTCATGACTGATGGGAGTGCGAGTGGTTCGGCAAAGTGGGCCCAGGAAGTTGGGAAGCGCGCAAAGGAAATGGGCGTGGTCATCAACTGTGTGGCTTTGATGCATCCCAAGGCGAAGGCCGATCTTAAGACGATAGCGGAGATGACCGGTGGGATGCTCACTATGGTGAATGCCAACGGAAAGCGCGAAGAGATCAAATAAGAGGTTTCGATAAAGGTTCAGCCTATTGTTTTTCGTAAAACCACGAGTTTTTGCTAAGAACATTCATACAAGAACGTTTCAGTTTTAATGAGTGAACGATTGCCAACCCCTGTTCCCGTCGCTGCGCCGAATCTTCGGACGGTTTTGAGGCAGCAGCAGCGGACCGCGACTTTGGTCAGCTTGATTACAGCTCTTCTTTTAATGGTGCTGATTGGCTTGATCCTCGCCGTCATTCTTATGGCGGTGGCTCCGACCGAGCAGCCCAGCCTTGTCGCTTACTCAGGGGTTTCGGAAAAGCCCAAGAAAATCACGAAGCCCAAGGTGCAGACTAATGTGAAGCGGAAGCCTGCTGCGCCAAGCATGGCCGCGGCCAAGATGATCGTGGCGAATGCCCAGGCCCCGACATCGATTCCTGTCCCAGAGATCGTGGTGGAGGACATTTCTTTGGATATTGGGGTGGGTGATGATTTTGGAGCTGGTTGGGGGAATGGCGACGGCTTTGGGGGTGGCGGGGGCTCGACTTTTTTTGGCCAAAGTTCCAATGCTGAGCGGGTCGTCTACGTGATCGATTTCTCCTCTTCGATGAAAAGGGATAATCGCCATAAGTTGATGCGGGCCGAGCTCACCGAGTCACTTAGCAAGATGCAGAATGGTTTGCAGTTGGGCATGATCTTTTTCGCGGGTCCGGCTTGGGTGGCGGGCGACAAAGTCAAAGGAGGAGTTATCACGACGCCCAAGGGTAAGACATATAAATATAAAACCACTGGTGGTCACGCCAAGTGGATCCACGATGGCCCCAAGCGACAAATTCCGTGGTGGACTATCAATGACAAGGAAGTCGGGCGAATCACAAAAATTGTGAAGACCGCTCCCTTAAATTCTGGAACAGTCTGGCATCTTCCGTTGAATCTGGCCCTCGATATGAACCCGGCTCCACAGATGATCTACTTTATGACGGATGGTCTGGCGAGCGGATCGGCGAAGTGGGCCGAGGAAATTGGAAAGCGTGCCAAAAAAATGGGAGTGACCATCAACTGCGTGGCCCTCATGCAGCCCAAAGCGGAAAAAGACCTCAAAACCATGGCGGGTATGACTGGTGGCCAAGTGACAATGGTTGACGCCAATGGCAAACGAAAGCACCTCAAATAATTAGGGTTCACCTTCACCCATGAGCTGGAAGGGGTCCTGCCTTTTCTAGTAAGTCTGACATTACTTGGATTGGCCAACACTCTGCCAGTAAACAGCGCTCTTTCCGCGAAGTCGCTCCACCATCTCCGGATGCTCTTTCACAAGGTTGTGCGATTCGCCCAGATCATTAGGAAGGTCAAAGAGCTCCGCTTTTTTTCCACTCATCACTAGCTTCCATTTGCCTTCGCGAACTGCCACGGAGTTTCCTGATTTCCAGTGAAAAATTTTGTGAGCTGAACGAGCGCTTTTTGAATTGATCACTGGGAGCAGGCTTTTGCCATCGATCTTATGTTCAGCAGCCGGAATTTTACAGAGCTCCATGATGGTTGGGAACCAATCGCAACCTGTGGCGATTTGCTTCCGTACTTCGTTTTGCGGTAGGTTACCTGGCCAAGAAATGATTGCGGGAACTCGGATACCACCTTCGTAGAGGCTAAATTTTGCGCCTCGGTGTGGTCCTGCACTCCCGCCTCCTTTATGAGCTCGAACTTCTTCTGATGCACCGTGATCAGACTGGAAAATAATGATGGTGTCATTCGTGAGTCCAGCATTCTCGATTTCACTTAAAAGTGCTCCGATTCGGTCGTCGGTAGTGGAAAGAAATGCTGCGTAAAGATTTCTGGGGTAAGGGAGGTCCCTATAATGTTCCAGCCATTTTGGTGAACCTTGATATGGATAATGTGGCGTGTTGAGAGCAAAATAGATGAAGAAGGGTTGGTCCTTGTTTTTATCAATAAACTCGCCTGCTTCTTTCACCATGAGATCTGGGAAAAATTCACCATTATGAAAAACCTCTTTACCATTACGCCAAAGATCATGCTTGTTAGGTCCGCTCCAGTAGAAGAAGTGCGAATAGTTGTCGATACAGCCGACGAGGTGACCAAAGGAGTGATCGAAACCTTGGCCATTCGGGATGGTTTCCTTGTGGTGTCCGAGGTGCCACTTGCCAATGTGTGCGGTGGCATAGCCTGCCTTTTTCATCTTTTCGGCGATCGTAATTTGTTGCGAAGGCATTCCGACTGAATCGAGCGGGACATTACCATTGAGACCTCCATGCTGCGGAGTGCGACCGGTCATTAAGCCGACCCGCGAGGGCGAACAAACAGGAGCGGCCGAATAGAATTGGGTGAAACGCACCCCGCGTCTTGCGAGCCCGTCCATATTCGGTGTAACTAGATCTTTGGCTCCGTAGCAATTCATATCAACGGTGCCCTGGTCATCGGTGAAAATTATTATGACATTGGGCTTACGTGCGGAGACTTGTAAGACACAGGCCAAAAGCGAAAGGATGACTATATGGCCGGCTAATTTCGAAAATTCTATCACTATAAAACTCTATCGAAATTCGAGGTCTCCAACCATGAAAAATATCGGGACTCTACGATATCTTCTTCTTTCTTCGCTTTAACTCGCGAACCAATGGCTTGTCCTTCTGCAGTAACTCACAAGCATGAGCATCAGCGGAACTTCGATTAAAACTCCGACCACGGTGGCGAGGGCTGCGCCTGAGCCAAGGCCGAAAAGCATCACAGCTGTGGCGATAGCGACCTCAAAGTGATTAGATGCCCCAATCATGGCCGATGGCGCGGCATTTTCGTATCGAAATCCCAAGATTTTCGCCGCAAAGTAGGTGATAAAAAAAATCAGGAGAGTCTGAAGAGCTAGGGGAATCGCAATCCAGAGGATTGTGAGTGGATACATGAGAATAGTTTCACTTTTTAAACTGAACAGAATGACTAAGGTCGCTAGGAGCGCTAGAATTGATACCGGATTGAGATAAAGAAGAAATTTTTCATCAAACCAACTCTGCCCCTTGGTTTTCAGAATCCACTTCCGTGAAAAATATCCTGCAACTAGAGGTAGCGCGACATAGATGGAAATGGATAGCAAAAGCGCTTTCCAGGGGACCGGCATTTGATTCACGCCAAGAAGCCATTTGCCCAGTAATCCATAGAAACCCAACATTAATAATGAATTTAGCGCCACCATGATAAGGGTCAGCCCTTGGTTTCCCTTGGCCAAAAATCCCCAGACTAAAACCATCGCTGTGCAGGGCGCGATACCAAGAAGGATCGCTCCGGAAATGTAAGAGCGATAAAGTTCCACCTCGGTCCCATCTTTCAAAATCTCGGTCCCAGGCAAAAAGCCTTTGAATAATACGCCAAGAAAAAATGCTGCAATTCCAAACATCGTGAAGGGCTTGACAGCCCAATTTATGATCAAGGTAAGTAAAACTGGTTTGAGAGTTCCCCGTGCTACTAGGGCATTCCCAAAGTCAATCTTCACCATGATAGGATACATCATGAAGAAGAGACAAATCGCGATGGGAAGTGAAACCACCGGCGCGCCATTTACCATAATGGCCATCCCGTCGAGCGATTTCGAGAATCCCGAAAATACTTTTCCAAGAATAAGTCCAGCCGCGATACAAAGGGCTACCCAAAGTGTAAGCTTTCTCTCAAAGAGGTTCATGGAATTGGTATCAAGTTTCATTTTAGGAGGCCGTCACTAGTCGCGCTAGTAAACTACTGATTGCGATGATGCGATTGAAGAGAAATCTGGAACCGAATCACCGACCCTACGTTGACCGATAAAATGTGAAGCCCCTTAAGATTTTTTGATTTGCTTAAAAAGGGCTTGTTTCAACCTTGGTAATCAGAGGAAATTCACGTCGTGAGTTTGATCAAAATTCGTCCGGCGGAAGAGGCCGATTTACCATACCTCGTTAGTTTTAATATGGAGATGGCCTTGGAGACTGAGGGGAGGAAACTAAATGCGGAGATTTTGCAAGCTGGAGTTAGGGGGGTCTTTGAGGATGCTGCTAGGGGATTTTATTTGGTAGCGGAGATAGAGGGCCAAGTTACTGGGTCATTGATGATAACCAAGGAGTGGAGCGATTGGCGGAATGGTGATTTCTGGTGGATCCAGAGTGTCTATGTTCTGCCGGAATATCGACGTCAGGGAGTGTTCAAAGAACTATACGAAGAGGCACGCCGAAGGGCCAAAGAGGATGAAAGCGTTTGTGGGTGCCGGCTCTATGTTGAGACTGAAAATCAGTCCGCTCAGCAGGTTTATTTAAAGCATGGCTTTGTTGAGACTGGCTACCTTCTTTTTGAAGACGTTTTTTAGAAACCATTTTTGAATGGTCGCTTGTGTGTTGATCCCTCCCTCCGGGTAAGTGGGTCCATCAGATCGCAATAATAGGTTTCTTCGATGGGGTGGTGGTATGTCTAAATCAGGAGCATCGCTAGAGCCATTACGGACATGCTGAGATTTTCGGTAAGAGTCACCGTTGATACGGGGACCTCGAGAATTTTTCCCATACAGGCGCAATTGATTTGTTTGCCTTGTCGCATGGTGTTTAAGACTCCGAGCGCGCCGAAAGAGAGGATCACGATGGTAGCAAAGTAGGTGGCTTGAGTTTGCCATCGTGATAGGTAGGCGAGACTGAGGCCGAGTTCTAAAAAGGGATAGATGAGTGCATAGGTGCGAGACCGTGCAGCGAGAAGGTCGTACTTCGCAAAACCGGTGGCAAAGGACGAAAGGTCAAAAAGTTTTACCATCGCGAAGACGAGGAGAAATAAGCCCATGAAGTCATGCATCCAGATATGCCAAGACCAGTTGATCTCCGTATGATGTCGTGCGGCGGCTCCTAAAGCTACGGCAAAAAGAATGACAAACAGGGGGCCATAGGCCGATAGGCCAAGGTCCCGGTTCTCGGTTTCGGGAGGCTGACTGCTACAACACGATTTGGGTTTGGGGGTGGATGTCATGGTTTTGGCGAAATGATGAAGAGAAAAGTGGGAAGTTGCAAATCCGAGATTTGACCACTACCCGTAGCGCGTGTCTTCCTTACTTCGTGCCACGGGCCCATTCACTCAACCTAATGTTCGCTGGTATGCGTGGTTTACCACCCTCTTTAACGCTCGGTTTTACTATCCGATTCTTGCAATTTTATTTCTCGATCTTGGGCTCACGCTGTCCCAGTTCGTGACCTTAAATGCAATTTGGGCCGCAACAATTTTTCTGGCCGAAGTGCCATCCGGAGCCTTGGCGGATTTGATCGGGCGACGCAAGCTCTTGATCACGGCAGCAGGTTTGATGGTCCTCGAGATGTTGGTGCTGCTGGTGGCACCTAAAGACGCGGGGCTTTGGCTATTTGGATTTTGTGTCGTGAATCGTGTTTTGAGCGGATTAGCGGAGGCTGCCGCGAGTGGGGCGGATGAGGCCCTGGCATTTGATAGTTTAGAAAAGGAGGAAGATTGGGATGAAGTTCTAGAGACCACCTTCAAGCTTAGGTCGAGCGCAATGGTGGTGGCGATGGTTGTGGGTGCCTTGGTTTATGATGCAGGAGCAATTGGGCTCAATGTGGAGTTTGCTCATCGTCTGCCGATCGTCTTTTGTTTTTTTCAGGCGATCGCGGCTTTTTTGATTTCGCTGAGGTTCCAGGAATTTAACGGGGGAGACAAAGCTGCCGGCTTTATGGCAATTTTCAAGCAGACTTGGAGGGCTGCGAAGTGGGTCATTACGACCAAGGTGGCAATTTTAATGGTGGTGGGCGGACTTTTAATTGATGGGGTCGTTCGAAATTTTGCCACCATCAATAGTGAATATTATCGAGTGATTGAGATTCCAACCTACACCTTTGGATTTATTGCAGCTGGATCGGCGATACTTGGGGTTTATTTGCCGCGCCTTTCGCGTTATTTGGTGGGCGCTTACACTCCGCTTACTAATTTTGTGTTGATCGCAGGATGGTCCTTTCTCTGTCTTTACGCACTCGGCCAAACTTGGGCTTACTGGGGAGTGTTGCCGGGAATTGGAGTGATGGCAGGAATGTCGCATCTGGGATTTTTAATGAGCCGATACTTGAATGGTCTCGCCGATTCGCATCAACGTGCGACAGTGCTAAGCGTGAAGGGACTACTTTTTAATATTGGTTATGGCACTGCGAGTTTGGTTTTTGCTGGAACAGTTTCCTTACAGAAAAAAGATTTTGAGAAGACGGATGACGAGGCTCTGAAGTGGACCCTCGAATTGCAACCGTGGGTATTTCTAGCAGCTTTTTTGATTTTCCTCGTAGTGGCGAAAATTCTTCGCTTCCCCAGAGAGATCCGGAAGGAATAGCGACAAAGAAAAGCAGCTAAAACAGATCGTTCCAGCTGCTGAGGTAATCAAAAATTATTGTTTTAACGTCTGCGTCCTGCGCGATGATCAATCTTTCCGTCGCCATCACGGTCTTCCCCGAACTCCATGGGCATGGTCCACTTGATCCCTTTACGGCGCCCCTCCTGAACATGGTTCTGGTAGTTCTTTTTCTCAGTGGTTTTTACGAAAGTCTCATTTGCTTTGAGCAGCGCCGTTTTGAGTTTCTCGGCCTTCGTTTCAAGGGGCAGAGACTTTACGATCTTACCCTTTTGGCCATAAGTGTCAGGGACAATGATTTTGATTCCTGATTTGGATTTGCTTCCGGTAAGAATTCCGGTCCAAGTCTTCGGGTCAGTTTCAAAGTCGTAGTGGAATCTCCCGATAATTTCGGGGTCGTTACTGACTGCAGAAATGGATTTTCGGGCTTCTTTAATTTCTTTCTCGGTCCCGCTGATGAGAATGATGACGCGTTGGTCGGCGGAGGCGACATTGAGCCCGAGGCGGAAGTTTGGGAAATCGGGAACTGCTGCGGCTTCGCTTTTTCCTTTGGCTCTGTAGTTATCCGCGATTTCTCCAAAGGCTGACACTAGATCGCCTCCGAGGACTTGATTGGGGCCACGGCTGCTTCTCGAAAGCCTTTTTTTACCATCGGGCGAGAGGAGGCAAAAGGCGGTGTTTTCGAAACGACCATTGAGGTAGCCGCGAACGATCTTCTGAGCTTCTTCGCTTTCATAGGAGTCGATGCGGATGCATACGAAATCTCGGGTTGCTTCGATGACTTTTGGATTGCTGAACTCACGGTTCTGCGTGTTGGTGTAACCAGGTCAGAAGACACCTGAAATACCGCCGCATTGTGAAGCTACGGCCATAAAAAGAATCGGCTTATTGGTGCGTTTCGCTTCGGCCAATCCGTCTTTGAGAATGGGATACCACGCGATGCCGGCTGAACCTAGTTCGGCCTCTGATTCAGCAAGGTTTTCGGGCCGCGGGCCGCCGCCTCGTTGCCCGCCGGGCCGTTGACCTCGTCCCGGGGGACGATTGCCCCGTGGAGGTTTGCCACCTCTAGGTGGGCGTTCACCGCGGGGTGTGTCCACGCCGCCGCCTCGCTGCCCCGGGGGTTGTGAGCGTTGTCCGTAAAGGGAATTGCTTACGACTATGAGCGACGAAAGAAAGAGGATGAGGAATTTCTTCATAACGTGGGTTAACCTATGGATTTAAGATGAATTTAAGATGAAATGGGAGAGTCTTTTAAAAAATGTGTTTTCAAGACAGTGGACAATTGATCGGACTCAACTGTTTCGCGGTTTGATTGGTCTCGTTAAATAAGTTGACGGAGCGCTAAAAAAGGATTTCTGCGAGAGCCGTTTGTTTGATTTTCAAAGTATGGTATTTTCGCTAAACCCCGTTCCCTTCCGTGAATTACAGCTATTTAATTTTTATATTCTCAATCCTCTTGTCATTTCATGCGAATGCTGGAGATGGCCCTTCTCGGGCCGAAAATTTTGCACTCATTGATCATGAGGGGAAGTCCCACGAATTGGACTACTATCTTAAGATGAAGGGCGTGAAGGGATTGGTAGTTTTTGTGCAGGGTAATGGATGCCCCTTAGTTCAAAAGCGTATTCCAGAATTGAATCGCATGAGTGCGACCTACCAAGATAAAGGCATCCTCTTTTGTATGCTTAATGCAAATCTTCAGGATAGTCGGGCTGATATTTCGAAGGAAGTTGAGGAGTTTAAAATTAGGATGCCAGTGCTTAAGGATGAGGCACAGATTGTCGCTCGCTCGCTTGGCGTGAAGCGAACCGCAGAGGTGTATTTGATCAGCCCGACAGGTCGAAAAATTGTCTATCGGGGAGCATTCGATGATCGCTTAAGTTATCAAGCTGCAAAGCCGATAGCGACAAAGCACTACCTTCGCGATGCTCTTGATAATCTTCTTGGCGGACATGAAGTTAAACCGGCGGAGACTGAGGCTCCCGGTTGTAAGATTACTTTCCCCAAGTATCCGAAAGGGCTGACCTACACGAGGGATATCGCTCCAATTCTCGCCCAAAAGTGTACTTCGTGTCACACCAAAGGGGGCCTTGGTCCTTTTGCCATGAGTAGCTACCGAAAGGTGGCGGGTTGGTCTGACATGATCTCGGAAGTCATCATGACCCGGCAAATGCCCCCATGGCAGGCAGATCCTGAGGTTGGGGAATTTGCAAATGATTGCAGCCTTACCGCCGAAGAAGCGAACAAGGTTGTTAGCTGGGTGGCTGATGGGAGTCCGAAAGGTGATGGCCCGGACCCTTTGGAGGGTTTGGAAAAACAGGTGCCTGAATGGTTCCTTGGAAAGCCTGATAAGATCATCACATTACCGGCGCAGAAGGTGATGGCCGAGGGCGTTTTTGACTATCGCTATGTTACGATGGACAATCCTTTCGATCGGGATGTTTGGCTAAAGGCGACCGAAATCCGTCCCGGGAATACGAGAGTTCTGCATCATGTCATCGTCACTTCCCATCCAGCTGGAACACGGAGGAGCTCACAGTGGGTGACCGGCTATGCGCCGGGGACCCAGGGGCAACGTTATCCAGAGGGCAGTTCGGTTTTCTTGAAGAAGGGCCATCAATTACGGTTCCAGCTTCACTATACGGCTTCTGGAAAGTCTGAAGTAGATGAGACAGAGCTTGGTCTTCATATTTCTCATGAACCAACTACTAAGATTTTTAGAACCGCGGTGATTGCTCAAAGGCGCTTCCAAATTCCGTCTGGCGATCAAGAATATAAGCAGCAGAAAACCTTACCCATCCGCAGAAATGTCACGCTCTATGCAATCAACCCTCACATGCATTTCCGGGGCAAGTTCATGGAATTCGAAGCGGAATTCCCGGATGGAAGGCGTGAGATGTTGCTTTCGGTTCCAAACTATAACTTCAACTGGCAGCGGACCTACGTTTTAAAAGAGCCGCGCAAACTGCCTGCGGGGACTCAAGTACATGTCCGGAATGCTTGGGATAATTCTCCCTATAATCCTCACAACCCGGATCCAACCAAATCGATAGGGTGGGGTGAGCAAAGCTTTGAAGAGATGTTTTTTGCAACCCTCGGTTACATCATCGATTAACGAGGTTTTCTTCTTGGCGGTTTGATTTGGTGGGGTAAACCGGAAGGTTCTTTGCTAGAAGCTTGTGAAGTATTGCGCTGTGCTTGTAGTTGTCGGCTGAGCGGCTAATGTCTCGCTCGCTGACAAGGAGTCGGACATAATTTTTCAAGCGAATGTTAGGAATTCAGGAAATCCAGGAATTGGTTGCTGAGCATGGATCAGCGGTGAATGACGGGCGGTCAATTCAGCAGTTGATTGACGATGGTGAGATCTCTCGACTTAAGGGGTGCACCGTTTTGAATGGGAAGGTTTCTGATTCCGTTTTTGGAGGACCTCTGATTCATCGTGATGGCAGGCCCATCCGTTTGATGTTTCGAAACAATCGAATTTCTACTCATGATGTAAACCGCGGAGCTATTCCGTTTAAAGATCAGGTGCTCGCAGTGAATCACGACCACATGCTACGGTTGGTGAAGGATGTCATGGGAAGTTCGCAGTTTGAAGTGCGAGACCTAGCACCTAGTTCGACCGTTATTCCGGCTGAAAATTTGACTCTTGTGATGTTGGAAAACGTGGTTCGCTTTTACATGGCGGAAAGTTCGACATCGACTTCACTTTATCAACACTGGCTTATCGCGAAAGAGGCTGAAACTAAGATCATGCAGTACGCGGGGCATGATTTAGAAGTTGGAAGACTTGAGCCAAATGGTCGACTTCCGTATTTGATGGATACACCAAGTACGAAGGATAAAATAGATCGGACCGTGGATGCGGAGTATCTCGTTAATGAAGGTGTTTGCACGGCACCACAGTATGCTGCGATTCGTAATTCCTCGTTAATGGCCTTTGGGATTGTTTCGCAATATTTGGCTGAGCGGGGAATGGTTTTAGTGGATACAAAAACCGAGCATGGAATCAATTCGGAAGGAGCAATCGTGGCGGCCGATGAGCTTTACACCATGGATTCGTCCCGCTTTTGGAGATTAGATGATCAGGGTGAGGTGGTGGTCCGAGATGGTAAACCGGTATCGTTTTCCAAGGAGTTTGCCCGAGGAATGGTTAAGGATCAGAACGATCAACAGTTTTCCGAAGAACAGGCAAATGAGATTGCGGTTCGTTATATTGAAGGTCTCCAGCATATTACGGGGGAGTCTTTTGCCCCGGATTTACGTCTGCGTGATCAGCGCATTATTGAGTCGGTGAATTTAATTCTAGATTCGTTGATCTGACTGGGCTGAAGGTCCGCAAGTTAGAGTGATTGGTTAGCTTTACTTCGTCGCTCTGGGATCCGAGCGGATCCCAAACTTCTGGGGAGTGAGAGTATCTTTGACTGCTTTGAGTTGGTTCTTGGGCAGGCGGTCTTTGGTTCTGGCGATCTCTTGCCATTGGGCCACCATTTCTTCAACCCGCTTCGGGTGCTTTGCGGAGAGGTCGTCGAGTTCTGTTCGATCTTCGTTAAGATTGTAAAGCTCCCAACGGCCCATTTTTGCAGAGGCTATTTTCCAGTCACCAGAGCGGAGCGCACGGTCTTTGGAGAAGTGGAAGTAGAGAGGATCGTGAGCCTTGCGTTCTTGTCCGGCAAAGATGGGGAGGAGAGATTTTCCCTGAAGAGGGTCAATCGTGCGACCGCCAATTGTTTTCGGATAAGAAACTTCACTGATCTCTATGCAGGTTGCCATGAAGTCAATGAGGTGAGAGGGTTGACGGGTAAAAGAATTAGGTCTCGTCTTCAGGAGAGATTTGGGACCGCGCACAATCATGGGCGACGAAATCCCGCCTTCGTGTTGGTTCTGCTTGTAAAGACGAAAGGGAGTATTGCCGAGTGAGGCCCAGCCGACATCATAGCACCAGTAGGATTTTGGGTCCCAAGGTTTGAGTTCTTTACCACGGGTGCGATCGAAGGGGCAGGCTCCGTTATCGGAGCAGAACATGATGAGAGTGTTGTCATAGAGGCCTTTCTTTTTAAGATGTGTGACGAGGCGGCCGATGTTTTGGTCGAGGACGTCAACCATTGCCGCATAAACTTCCATGCGTTCTTCTTCCCATTGTTTGGCTTCGGGCGATAGACTGTTCCATGCTGGAATATGGGCGGCTCGCGGCGAAAGTGCCCATTTGGCAGGAAGTAGGCCGGACTCAATTTGTTTTTCGTGGCGTCGTTGGCGAAGGATGTCCCATCCTTTAGTATACTTGCCCTTATATTTTTTGACTTCAGTTTTCGGAGCCTGTAGTGGGTAGTGCGGAGCGTTGTAAGCGCAGTAGAGGAAGAAGGGGTCTGGGTTTTCCTCTTCTTTGACGCTCCAATGCTGGTCAATAAAATCGAGAGCGTAGTCGGTGATAACATTGGTGGTGTAAAATGGTTTTCCTTTGTGAGTAGCGGGGACTTTCCATGGCTTGCCGTCGAGCCGAAAGGTGTCGTCGCCGGTGAAGAAGTTGGTTGCTCCGGAGAGGTGGCCCCAGTAGCGGTCGAAACCAAAGTCCGTGGGTTGTTTTGAAAGATGCCATTTTCCGACCATCATCGTATGGTATTTGGCGGGTTTGAGGACCTCGGCGATGCTTGCGCCGCGTGAGAGTGATGCCCCGCCAGCTTGGTCACAGTAGAGGCCGGTGAGGAGCGAGACACGGGAGGAATGGCATTTTGCGGTGTTGTAAAATTGGGTAAAGCGGAGCCCTTCTTTTGCTAGAGCATCTAGATTGGGGGTGTTGATTTCCGAGCCATAGCAGCCGAGGTCAGAAAAGCCGAGGTCATCAGCCATGATGATGACGATATTCGGCTTCTTTTGAGCCGCAGCCCAGAGGGTGAGAAGAAGAGATATGATAATGAGGCGCATGATGAGATCCTAGATCCCAGAATAATGAGTGGGCATAAAAAAATTGATTGAGCGTTAGTCTGTTTTGAGTCGCAAAGGAAATAGAGATATTATGAAGTAAGATATTCTTGTCTCCAGCGAGGGAGATTCTTTGGCTTGCCCGAATCGGGGCAGCAAGGGTGAGGGCGGGTTCTTGCATCATGCAATTGAATACTATAGTGGCCATGAATGATTCGAATGCTTGCCGCTTCTCTTCTTCTAATTCAGATGGTTGCTGCGGCTCCAAAGAAAGGGCCTTTTAAACAGATCGAAGATGTTAAAGGGCTGCCAAGAGTTCTCTTGATTGGTGATTCGATCTCAATCGGATACACTCTTCCAGTCCGGAGTTTGTTACATGGGAAAGCGAATGTTCACCGCCCGCCTGTGAATTGTGCTGCAACAATTCATGGCCTTAAGAACTTGGAGACGTGGTTGGCAATTGGAGGAGAAAATAAGAAGTGGGAGATCATTCATTTTAATTGGGGTCTTCATGATCTTAAATATATGGGGCCTAACGGTGAAAATCTTGCGGACCCTAAGGCCGAGACTAGCAAGCAGCAGGTGGCTCCAAGGGCTTACGAAAAAAATTTACGCGAGTTAGTGAAGCGTCTGAAAAAAACTGGAGCGCGCTTGATTTGGCGAAATACAACCCCAGTGCCAACGGGCGTGCGAGGACGGGTGCCAGGGCATTCAGCCGAGTATAATAAAATCGCGGCGAGAGTAATGAATGAGATGGAAGTTGAGATTCACGATCTTTATTCGTTTGCTAAAACTAATGCGGCCAAAATCCAAAAGAAGGCGGACGTCCATTACACTCGCGCAGGCTCTATACAGCTTGCCGAAGAAGTGGTTAAAACCCTTAAAATTCAATAACGAGAATTCTCAAAATACCTATCAATATGTCTTTGGCACAATCAATCGGCGCGCTTACTCCTGAATTTCTTTCTAGCCTACAGGAAGGATATGAAATGAAGAGTGAGGATTTGCTTCGTCATAATGCTGTGACTAACAATGAGATTAACAAACTCGCCTTAAATCGTCAGATCATCTCCGGCGAGGACGGGAATTTCAGTCATAAGATCAAGACGAAGGGGATCACCAATCAAAGATCATCTGGGCGTTGCTGGATGTTCGCAGGTCTCAATATGATGCGGCCCAAGGTGATCCATGAGCAAGGGCTCGATAGCTTCGAGTTTTCAACGGCTTACCTTCAGTTTTGGGATAAAATGGAGAAGTCGAATCTTTACCTTGAAGACGTTATCGAGCTTCGTGAGGTTGATCGGCTTGACCGCGAGTGGTTGCTTATTAATGAGTGGATGGTGGGCGACGGTGGATGGTGGAATTATGTCGTTGGCTTAATTGGCAAGTATGGGGTCGTGCCTTCCTCGATCATGCCGGAAACTCACAGTAGCGAGAATACGCGCACCATGAATCTTGTTTTGGACCGTCTTCTGCGGGTGAAAGCCAATGAGATTTTGGAAGCTGCCAAAGGGGGGGCTCCAGTTGAAGACCTTCGTAAGCTCAAAGAGAAAGGCCTCTCTGATGTTTACCGATTTCTTGTGATTAATCTAGGTGAGCCGCCCAAAGAATTTGAATGGCGCTGTAAGGTCAAGGCCGACAAGGCTGAAACAGAAGAGGAAGAAGAAAAGGGTTCTTGGCCTCCGGTTGCTGAAAAGTTGACGGAGTGGAAATCCTTCTCACCGCAGTCATTTTACCGCGAATTTGTAGGGTTGGATCTCGATGATTTTGTTTGTCTCTACAATGATCCTAGTCAAGAAACTGAAGCCCATTTTCGTTTCCACCGTGCTCGAAATATTGCCGGAGCCGAGGAGATGAATTTTGCCAATATTGGAATCGATGAGATAAAGGCGGTTGCCATCAAATCGGTTCTGGATAACGAACCATTGTGGTTTGCAGTGAATATGGGCATCGACCAATCGGCCGAACACGGAGTGATGGAGGTGGACCTCTATGATTATAAGAAACTCTTCGATCTCAAGCTTGATCTTACTAAGGCTGAGCGCTCCCTTTTTGGAGCGGGGGCATCGAGCCATGCCATGGTCTTAACGGGTGTTGACCTGAAGGATGACAAGCCGCGCAAGTGGCTGGTTGAAAATAGCTGGGGTGATTCTAAAGGAAAGAAGGGAAAGTGGACTCTTTATGATGCTTGGTTCACGGAACATGTTTATACCGTCATCGTGAACAGGAAGCACGTGCCCCCCAAGATTCTCGGGATCTTTGATCAGGAAGCCGCGGTTCTCCCAGCCTGGTATCCTGGTGCGCAAGGGATTGAAAAAAGCGGCTGATTGGATCTGGCTTAGACCCCATTGAAAGGCCCGCGGGCTGTGATCCGTGGAGACTTTCCGGGGAGTGATCCAATTGTCAGGAGAAGAAGTTATTTTTTAGATGCCTCGAGTTCGGTGATAAAGATATTGCGGAATAAGTGTTGGCCGCCACCAGGAACCTCCGCTTGCACAGCGATAAATCCTGCCTCTAGATCCTCAAGGCCCTCTCCTTTCCATGCTTCCTTCTCGTTGATCGTGAGAGAGATCTTCGTGCCCTTTACGATGAGCTTGAATTTGTTCCACTCGCGATCCTTGAGGAGTCCTTTGCTGGACGCTCCTTTGATACCGCCAACATCGCCCTCTTTGCCTTTTAAGAGATTCGCCTGATAGCGTTTAGGCCAGGGGCGGCCTTTTGGGACCTCGTTGTAGCGAAAGTAAACGCCGCTGTCCCACTTGTCTTCGCCAAGAGCTTTCCATTCGTATTCGAGTACGAAGTTTTGGTATTTCTTTTCAGACTGCACTAACCCGTTTCCGCTTTTAATAAACATATTGCCGTCCTTCACTTCAGCTTCGCATTTAAGCACGGTCCAGCCGTCCAAGTTCTTCCCGTTGAAGAGGGAGACGCGCTTCCCTTGAGCAGAGCAGGAAGTCAGAAGAGTGAAGGACAAGAGGAGTCGGATGATGAAATCTTTGGTAATCATGGCAAAGATTACGGGGATCTCGCGCCGATTATGACAAGAATTTTAGGAAAGATTCCGGTGGATGGGACCGGCGCCTTACGGAGGTGGTTTTAATGGAGACCCTGTAGCCTTAGGGTGGTTCTAAGAAGAATAGGAACGTGTTCTCTTTCGGGTAGGACGATCTGAGATTAGTTCTTTCAATCCTTCCGAGTCGGTGGAGAGTTCTTTCAATTCGGCTATGAAAGTAAATCTCTTCCTCAAAACCTCCCTGCTTCTTTTTGCGGCAGTTACCTCCGCCCATGCTACAAAAAATCCCGTCAAAGTATTTATCCTTTCCGGTCAATCTAACATGGTGGGTGCCGGGAAAGTGGATGGAGGTGGAACCCGGTGGGGTGCCGAGATGATTGACCCGGTGGTGTCAGTTTATGAAGGGAGCTACGATGCGAAGGCGGATTACGACTCCTTGAAGCCGATCAAGATGCTCAAGCTGGAGAAGTTTGGAGGAACGGAGCCGACTCCTTATCCTGGTGGGGGAGTTCAGGTGACACGGGGATTTTTTCAGCCCAAGGAATCTGGAATCTTCGAATTCCGGCCGGGCTACGGGGGATCTTCAAACTGCCTCATGGAAGTAGGCGGTAAGGAAGTGCATCGCCAAGAAGCGGGCGGAGAGGCTGTTCAAGCTGAGATCAAACTGGAAGGAGGGCAGAAGGTCCCGTTTAAGATCACCTACTTCACTCGCGATGCTAATGGCTTGGGCTGGACGGCCCGGCTGGATGTCCCTGGTTCTTTGAAGACGCTGGTGAAGTTCGGAGGAAAGTATCCCTACTTGATGAATGACAAGGGTCAGTGGACGGCTCGTGACGATGTTTACTATCGAGGCGTCGTGACCGCGACGGGGAGCCGATGGATGGGAGTCCAAGGAGGAAGAATCGGGCCCGAATTAGGATTCGGGCATGCCGTTGGGGAAGCGGTTGAGGAGCCGGTCCTTGTTTTGAAAACCTCGCAGGGGAATCGTTCGCTGGGTTGGGACTTTCTTCCGCCGGGAGGCAAGCAGTATGAATTTGAAGGAAAGATATACGCTGGTTACAAGGAGTCACCTTTGAGCTGGGATAAGGGCACGGAGCCCAAGCCGATCGGGTGGTATGCCGGGAAGCAGTACGATGATTGCTTTACGGCTGCTCACGAGGTTCTTGACAACTTCGATGCCCAATTTCCACACTGGAAGGGGAGAGGATATGAGATCGTTGGCTTCGCCTGGTGGCAGGGTGATAAGGATCGCTATAATCTGGCGCACGCCAAAAAGTATGAGGAGAACCTTGTGCATCTCATCAAAACCCTGCGCGCTGAATTCAAAGCGCCCAAAGCCAAGTTCGTTGTCGCCACTCTCGGGCAAACCGCGAAGGATAGCACTGACGTAAATGAGAAACTCATTCTCGATGCTCAACTCGCGGTGGATGGAACCGCTAAAAAATATCCTGACTTTAAAGGAAACGTTTCTACCGTCTATACTCATCCTCTTAGTCAAGGCGGAGCGTCGAATAGCCATTACAATGGCAACGCTCAAACCTACATGGATGTTGGATTGGCGATGGGTGAAGCGATGATGAAGCTGCTGGAGACCAAGTAGGAGGCCGATCTATGTCCCAAGGATTAAGAGAAGAGCTTATTTCTTTCGAACACGAGCTCTCTCGGACTTGGCCTTGAACTCGGGGGCCGCTTTCTTTGGCAACCATTTGGAGAGATCCTCAAGAGTGTCTTTGTGGCCTGGTTCATTTGCGAGATTGTGGAACTCATCCGAATCAGTTCGATGGTCATAGAGTTCCTTCGCGCCATCTTCATAGGAAATCAAACGCCAGTCCCGGGAACGGATTGAATGATTCCCAAAGTAGGAAGAAGTGATCGCCGGCTCCTTCCTCGGTGTCGCCGCGTCACGGAGTTGAGGTAAGAGTGAAACTCCCTCGAGATGGGAACTCGCAGGCAAGTCGCAAAGTTTGACTAAAGTGGGATAGATATCGAGTAAGCTGGCGGGCTCCCGGCAAGCCTCCCCCGGCTTAATCCCCGGCCCCACGAAAAGCAACGGAACCTTTGTTGATTCCTCCCATAGCGTGCGCTTTGCCCAATGCTGTTTTTCACCCAAGTGGAATCCATGATCACTCCACAAAACAATTAGAGTATTCTCGGCATGAGGACTGGATTTTAAAGCTTCCAAAACGGTGCCCACACAATGGTCGACAAAACTAACGGAAGCTAAGTAAGCGTGGGTCAAGCTTCGCTGCTTTCCATGCTCAATCACTTCGGCATGAGTCGGAGCTAGTGCATAGTCATTGATTCCAAGAAAGTTCTTCGGTAAGTCATCGAGATCCGACTTCGGAGTTTGCGGAAGCCTCAGGGTTTTTGCATCGTAAAGCTCAAACCACTTGGGAGGAACGAAGAGTGGAACGTGAGGTCGAAAAAATCCGACCGACATAAAGAAGGGTTTCTCAAAATCTTCCTGGAGCGCTTTAGCCGCGTTCTCTGCCAGTTGGACATCGGCCATCTCGGCATCCTTCTCCGGATAGGCGCCCCAATCCCAAGCCGCACTCCAATCAGCGGGGCGACTCATTGGTTTCTTGGTTCTGGGACTCCTTTTCCGCCCAAGGGATCGATCAATCGCACCAGCCAATCGCCCATTGAAGTCCTGATGCAAAACCTTTCCACCAGCCAAAGTGAGATACCCGTGATCCTTAAAATATTGCTGGATCGTAGGGATCTCTTTTAAAGCAGGTAATTGTTGGTAAGAGGGTCCGATCTCGTAACTCCCATGCCTTGTCGCCGCCACTCCCGACATCACGCTAACCCGCGAACAGGAACAAACCGGAACAGCACAATGGGCATTGGCAAAATTTCGACCTCGTTTCGCAAGCGCATCCATGTGGGGAGTGAGCGCTCCGGGATGACCTCCAAGGAATCCGGTCCAGTCATTGAGATCATCGATACAAATCATCAGGACATTGGGAGGAGCTGTATTCTCCTCTTCATCTTGCGGTGATTCTGCCGCGAGAGCCTTGCGCACGGATGTAGCGACAGCCTCACCCAGTAGCTTCTGCTCTTCCTCTTTGTAGAAATGGACATCATTCCCCTTACGCCATGAATCAAAGAGAGAAGAGTCCTTAATGACTCCATGCAGATCATTAATGATGATTTCAGGATACTTCTTCATGACTTCCAGAGCCGCGTCATTAAACTCCTTCGCTGCTCCCTTGCGACGAGCATACTTACCCTTATTGCTCTGTGGAATCGGTGTGGTCGAACACCAGATTAACTTCGCGCCAGTTTTCTTGAGGATCGCGATCTCCTTCACAAGATTCTCTTTGTAGGTCTCCAGCGACACTGCAAAATTACCAAAGGTTTCAGTCGTCTGGTCATAGCTTTGTTTCAGATCATGCAAGCCATGATTAAATTGGATGACATCCCAGCCCAATCGCTCTTCTTGGTAATTCCCTAGCCAAAGGTCCATATTCCGGATTCCTTGCACCGTCGAAAAACTATTCCCCTCGTTGCGATGATAATTGGCGACCCCCTTCAAGGCCGCCCTCGCGGATTCATGGTAATTCATGCTGATCGAATCACCCACCACCAAGACACGAGGAAGATTGGGATCATCTGTCTTGCGAGGATCTTCAAGCGCTCTTACCTCCATCTCATGAACCACAAAATGCCCATCCACTTGCTCACCCTGGATCGTTACTTTCCAAAACCCCTTTTCTAGATCGGCCGGCGTTAGAGGTTCATGCACATAAATTCTGGCATGCCGCTGCCGAAGGGTCACTCTTACCGGCTGTCCGTTAAGGTCGACCAAACCGCTCTTGGGAGTCTCCCCGAGATCCGGAGTCAAATGGCTGACAATCTTGCGATGCCCTTGTTCCGGACCAGTTGCCTTGCCTCCCCCAAGATGCACTACCGCCACCCGTGCTACAAATGGCTGTCCCTCGGACATCGCCTTAGCATTGGCATCATCAATCCCTTGAAAGTGGGTCAGAACGGGACCCTTGATTCCAGAAAAACTCTTCCGTTCCTCAACCTTTATAATCTTAACATCTTGAGCCCAACGCACCCTAAAGCGCGACTGTCCCAAATTCGTTTGAGGAGCATACTCCGTTTCCTTCAGCAACTCAAAGGTCTGTGTCGTCGGATCTACTCCATAGATGTTGCCAGTGACCCCATTGAGCTCAACTTGGGACCAAGCCGCAAGAGTAAGGACGGCATGAACTGGCAGAAAACAAGCGAGGTACTTCATGAGCAAGTTTCTACGAAGTGATCGCCCCGACTCTCTCCGTAAAGTAGGAGAAATCGGCCACTAAGATTGCTGAACCAATTGTCTGCCAAGGAACTACCAGCGTGGTGATCAAGCAGGCGATAGACGAGATCAGGCAAAACGGGCGTAATGGAATCATCTGTAAGGTGGTGTGAGTGAAAGTAGGACAAGTTGGCAACTTGTCGGCAGGCACATTCACTGCTGCGGAACCGGCGAAGGCACTGGTTAATCCTATCCCAGATAAAGATCGCGTCCTTTGGCGAGGTTGGCAATTTTGCGGTCGGCGATGGAGCGCTTGAGCATCCAGAATCCGCAGTCGGGGTGGATGAACTTGACGCGGCCTTCGCCGAGGGCGGCTTCGGCTTCCTCGATCGATTTGGCGATCTGATCGGGTGTCTCGACATGGTTGACCTTGATGTCGACCACACCCAAACCGATGCCGATCTCCGGGCGGATCTCCTTGAGGGCTTCAAGGTCGTCCTTCGGACGATGGGCGAGTTCGAGCACGAGGTGATCGGCGTGCAGCGCATTGAGAAACTCAAGTAGTGGCTTCCACTTACCGGCCTGAATGGTTTGGCCACCGTAGTTGCCGAAACAGAAGTGGACGGCGGTCGGGCCATCGAAGGCATCAAGCACCCGATTCATGGCTTCAGCAGCGAGCGGGCCGTGTTCCGGATTACCCGGGATGTTCGCCTCGTCAACCTGCAGGCAGGAGCAGGGAAGATCCTTCACTTGTTCGGCGAGGACGTCGGCAATCGCGAGGGTGAGGGCGTCGAAATCACCGTAGTGATTGTCGAGAAGAGTGCGCGCCAGCATGTAGGGGCTGGTCACGGTGAACTTAAAGGCGCCACCGGCCACGCTTCCAGCGCGCCGACAGTCTTCGATGAGGTTGAGGCCCCCGCCGGATAGAGCTTCGCGGACCACCGCGGCGGGCTTGGACCGGAAGCCCATCTCCTGCTTGGCGCGGAAGGCTTCGGTGTCAGCGCGACCAATGATTGAGTCACAGCCGCCCATCGGTCCGACGAAATATTCGATCATCCCGTTGGTGTCCGGATGATTGACGTCGAAGCGATAAAGTTCTCCATCGGTAGGGAGATCGATGCCGGACTGACGCTGGGTGTCGAAGATCACGCGGGTGGCATCGATGACAGCCTGCTCGGAAGGCAGGGCGCTGAGCCAATCAGGGACCGGATAGGAGCCGACGGTGGTGGTCAGGATACGAGGGGAGCTGGGAATGGATGGAGTGTTCATGATTTGGAAATTGGTAGGTCTGCGTTCTGTTGTGGTTGGCTTTTCAAGTCTTGGGCAAAGGCCTCGCGATGCGCGGTATCCGGTGGCGTCGTGAAGCGGCTGACGACGACGAAAACGATCGTATTAACGACCATGCCGCAGAAGCCGACGTCGAGGAGGGCCTTGAGCTTGCCGGTGCCGGAGACCAGCGCGCTGCCTTCGCCGAAGAGGAGGGCTCCAAGAGGCGGAAAGAGGAAGACGACAATCATACCGGCGACCAGTCCCGCTACCGCACCCGCCTTGGAGCCCCGACGGAGGAAGATGAGGTCGATGGTGATGGGGAGGAGTTGCGCCGAGAAGGCCATCGCGAGGAAGAAGAAGGCCGCGATGGTATCGAGGAGGTTTGTCCCGGATCCCGCGTAGGTGATTCCCGCTGCCGCCAGAGTGGCGATCACGATAACAGCCCTTCCAAACCAGGTGCGTTCCTTCTCCCCGGCTTTGGGGCGGAGTTGATGATAAACATCGCGGGTAGCCACGGCGGAGAGGGCGTGGAGGTTCGAGTCGGCGGTGGACATTGAGGCTGCCATGACTGCCACGAGGATCAGGGAGACAAGGATGACGCCCACCGTTCCGAGGAGTTCGGGGAAGAGATCCTGAATGACTCTCACCACGATCTGATCCGGATTGGTGAGGCCTACGGGCAGAGAGCCGTCGGCGAGCATCGGGTAGAGGGTCCGCCCACCAAGGCCGACCAGGAAGACGCCGAATATGAAGCAGATCGGGAGGATGGTAGAGAAGGCAATGGCGGTGCGCCGCAGAGTGGCGGAGTCGCGGGCCGCGTAGAATCGCATCCACTGTGCTGGCTGCACGATGCTGGCCAGCGATGCGAAAGCGCAGAAGGTGACGGCATGCCAGGCGTTGAATTTGGCCGGGGCATCCGGCATGGTAAGGAGCTGGCCGTCGAGTTGACTCACTTCCTTGAAGTAGCCACTCGGGCCGCCAAGGGCGTGCATGAGGACGACCCCGGAAAGGAGCATTGCTGAGAGGAGGAGCAATCCCTGCAAGACGTCGGTCCAGGCCACCGAGCGCATCCCGCCCACGATCACGTAGGTCATCGTTATCAGCGAAAGGGCGCCGACCCCGGCATTCTCCATGGTCAACTCCTGACCTAAAAGCGTCACACTGGCGATATCCGGGAAAAGACCTTGGGCGAGGATGCCTCCGGCCTTTACCTGCATCACAACGTAAGGGACGACGTAGAGGGCTCCGAGAAAGGCCACCATGCCGCGGATGAATTGTGAGTCGCCGTAGTAGTCCGCGATCATGTCAGCCGGGGTGATGTATCCGCGTTTGCGACCGATGCGGCGGATGGGATTGCCGAGGATGTAGATCGCAGCGGCGGCCACCGGGAGATTGAGGGCATAGAACATCGGCGGGACTCCGTTGCCGTAGACCCATCCGGGAAAGGTGAGGATGGCGAAGCCCGAAAAATAGGTCGCCATGATGGTGAGCGAGGTGGTGAGCACTCCCTGCCCACGGCTTGCGAGGTAGTAGTCCGCTTCGGCGTGCTTGGCCCGGCGGCCCTTCAGAAGGCCAAGGATCCCGAGGGCAAGGAGCCCGACGAGATAGAGGATCAGGGTAATGTGTGGAATGTAGTCCATCAGTCTTCGTCTCTCCAGAGGGTGCGGGCGGCGATGAGAATACAACTCGTCATGACGAGGCAGGTGAAGACGAGCCAGAGGTAAAGAGCAGGCACACCGAAGATGAAGCGGACGTTTTCGGGGTCGCCGCCGGCGAGGTGGGAGCCGAGGCCGGGACCGATCAGGAGGGCGGCGAGGAACACCACCGTCAAGCGGATGCGGAGCGGTCGAAGCTTGTCGGTAGGCGGATCAGTCATGAGGTGATGGGGTGGTGGTCGGCGGAATTGCCGCTGGCGAGAAATTCTCCGGGAGTCATTCCGCTCTGGCGTTTGAAGACCCGATAGAAGTAGGCCACATCGCGGAAGCCCGACTCGTAGCAGGAGTAAAGGATGTGTTGGGTCTCACGAAGACGCTCCATGGCATACTTGATACGGCGTTCGTTCACGTAGTTGGTCAGAGTGCGCCCGGTGCGCAATTTGAAGAGGTCGGTGAAGCGGCGGGAAGACAAGTTGCACCGCGCGGCAAGTTCGGGGAGAGGGATCTGCTTGTAGAAGTTGGCATCGAGATGCTCGATGATCGCGTCGATGGCATGATTGTTGTTTCGTCCGGAGTGGTCCGCAGGAATACAGGACCTGATGGTGTGCACGAGCAGGTCTCCTGCCGCCGAAATGCTGGCGAGTTCCCAGCCTGGTTGCGAGAGGGTCTGCTCACGGAGCATGAGCTTGAGTAGGTCGATCATCTCGCTGTGCTGGAACGCTCCCCGAGCGTAACAAGGTCTGCCGGGGGAAAGGCTGCCGCAGGCTTCCTTCCAAACTGCTTCTCGTCGGCCTCCGGGAATCAGAAAGCGCTCATTCATACAGGCGATGACAAGAGTGAGGGGTTCGTTTTGGTGGTCGACAAAGCGGTGCTCGAGGCTTGCAGGAAGCACGAGGAATTGGTCTCGCTGAATGGAGATTATTCCCTGCTCGAGTTCAAGTTGACCTCGCCCCATTGCGACCCAACAAAACTTGTGAAAGGGCCATTGTTGCCGCTCCATGTGGAAGGTTTCGGCGTGGTGACTTTCGATCACGGTTAGTCCGTGTTCCGGAAAGTGGACATCGGCGGGACGACTCCGACGGAGGAGTTGATCCTGCGGCTGAATGTCGTGTTTGCTCATTTGGTCAATAGGTATAGCGAGAGGCGGAAAGGAGCTTATATACCACTAAATCAATAGTATCTGGCCCGTATTATAAAGGAAAAACACCATCGTTTCCTAATAATACAATCAATTTTGGCCGAATTATCCAAGAAATTCCGTGGGAGGTGGCCTAACCCCTCACCGGAAACATCACAGTCACCGCCTACTCTAGTGCTGTCCGCAGGCCTGTCCGTCCCTTTCGCTACGGGATCTTGCAGGCCCACGCAAAAAATGAGAAGCTGACCTACCAGTCGGCCATGAATTTTCCAAAAACACCATCTCTTCTTCGCCTGGCCGCCATTCTCGTAGTGGTCCTTCCGGTTCGTGCTGAGGTTGATTTTGGTCGCGATGTTTTGCCAATTTTCAGTGCTAAGTGTGCCAGCTGTCATGGCGGAGTGAAGAAGACGAGCGGATTCACTTTCACCAATTATCGGACCTTGTTCGCACCCGCCAAGTCCGGTGCGATTCCCATCGTTCCGGGTAAGCCGGAGAACAGCGAAGTAATCGCACGCATTGGACATGCCGATCCTGACGAGCGGATGCCGCCCGAGGGCGCCGCCTTGAAACCAGAAGAAATCGAGACCTTGAAGGAGTGGATCGCATCTGGTGCGGAATGGCAGGAGCACTGGGCATTCTTGCCACGCAATCCTGGGATACGGCCGCGTAATAAAAATACTATCTGGCCGGTGAACGGGATCGACCATTACGTTCTTGCGAATCTCGAGACCGCGAGGATTGAGCCTTCGCCGGAGGCCGATCGTTACACTCTGATCCGGCGCGTTGCGCTCGATCTCACTGGGCTGCCGCCGGGCCTCATCGAGGTCGATGCCTTCGTTGCTGACAAATCACCAAATGCCTATGAGAAGATCGTAGACCACTACTTGGCATCGCCCCATTTCGGTGAGCGCTGGGCACGCCACTGGTTGGATCAGGCTCGTTACGCCGACTCTGATGGTTATGAAAAAGACAATGCTCGTGGCGACGCCTGGGTGTGGCGCCAGTGGGTGATCGATTCCCTCAATCACGACCAGCCCTTCGATCAATTTACGATCGAGCAGATCGCCGGCGATCTGATCCCGGACGCGACGCCCGGACAGCACCTTGCCACTGCTTTTCATCGCCAGACTCTCTTCAACCGTGAGGGTGGCGTTGATCCGGAAGAGGATCGAACCAAGCGCGTGATCGATCGTGCCACGACGACTGCCACAACCTGGCTCGGATTGACGATGCAATGCGCGCAGTGTCACGACCATCCTTACGACCCGATCACGCAAAAGGAATTCTATCAATTCTACTCCTTCTTCAACAACGCCGACGAATCGACGGTCGGCGTGCCGAAATTTCGCGTCTCTGATCTCGCTCCAAAAGAGGACACCCTAGAAAAAGCGAAGGTTGTGGCACGAGCCGAAGCAGAGTTATGGGTGAAGAACATAAGCGCCTCTCTCGCATACAATGCCGCGCATCCTTCCATGACTGAAGTCCCGAAAGTTCTCAAAGCCGAATCTGCCTCTGGTGCGAAATTGGAATTGCAAAAAGATGGCTCGTTGCTGGTGACTGGAGCGATCCCGGACAAGGACGTATACACCCTGCGCCTGAGTGTTTCCCAAGCAGATGTCAGTGCTATCAAACTCGAAGTGTTGCCAGACAAGGGTCTTCCCAAAAACGGTCCCGGCCGTGCCAAGAATGGCAACTTTGTCCTCGAGCAGATTCTTATCGAGGGGAGCCAGCTGAACTCGGCGACTGCGGATTTTCACCAACAGAAACTAGATCCAGGTGGTGCCCTCAAAGAATCGGAGAAAACGGGTTGGGCGATCAGCCCGGAGATGGGCAAGGCACATCAGGCGACCTTTGGGCTCGAAACTCCCATCGCCAAGCCTGGCGAAATCACGGTGAAATTGGTGCAAAATTACGGCGGCGATCATGTCATCGGACGGTTTCGATTAAGCGTGATCAGCGGGGAGCAACGTCCGGTGCCAAGTGAGCTGCACAAATTGAGACCGGATCAATTTGATGAGCTGGAGCAACACTACTTCGCCCGGATTAATCAAACGACCGCCGCACTTGTCAACGAGCTGGCCGAAGCAAAAAAGCGCAATCGGGTTAATGCTCGCGTGATCCGGCAACGCGACAAATCCCCACGCCCAACCTATATCTTCCACCGTGGCGATTTTCTCCAACCACAGAAAGATCTAGGGGTAGTGCAGAGTGCGCCGCCCGTGCTGGCTCATCGATTCGAAAAAGAGAATGCCACGCGTCTCGATCTTGCCAGATGGCTGGTTGCCGAAGAGAACCCGCTCACCGCTCGCGTCGTTAGTAATGTCATCTGGTCGCACCTCTTTGGAGAAGGTCTTGCTCCCACACTCGACGACTTCGGTAGCCGCGCACCAAGGCCAATTCATTCGCGATTGCTCGATTGGCTTGCGAACGAATTCATCCGGCTCGGTTGGAGCCGCAAGCAGCTTATCAAAACGATCATCATGTCCCGGAGCTATCGCCAAGCGAGCGCCCACCGCCCGGATCTGATCAGCTTCGATGCCAACAATCGGCTGTTGCACCGCCAGAACCGACCCCGCGTCGAAGCGGAGATCGTGCGTGATCTGCATCTGTCGGTGAGCGGGCTCTTGTCGAAGAAAGTTGGCGGTGAGAGCGTATTCCCACCAATACCCGCGGACGTCGCCGCGCAGAGCTATGCCTCAAGCTTCAAGTGGAAAACCAGCAGCGGGAGTGATCGCTACCGCAGGGGGATGTACACCTTTTTCAAACGCACCGCGCCTGATCCCAACCTGCTCACCTTCGACTGCCCGGATTCCAATCTGACGGTCATTTCCCGTTCGAGTTCCAACACGCCGCTGATGGCTCTCGCGACGCTGCAAAACGAAGTCTTCCATGAAGCTGCGCAAACTTTCACTAAAAACCTGCTGGAAAATCCTGCACTGCAAACTGACATGGAGCGGCTGACCCAGGCGTTCCGCGCCTGTCTTGCCAGATTCCCGGAAGAGGACGAGCTCGTCACTTTGATCGGTCTACTCAAAGATAACCGCGAATATTATCGGGACGACAAGGAATCAGCTCTCAAACTGGCTCCCTCCAAATATTCCGATCCGGTCGAGGCCGCCGCATGGGTCGCCACCGTCCGGATTATCACCAACCTCGACGAGTTTATCGTCCGCAATTAGGCATGCATCCAATCGAAGAATATCAGCAACTGACCCGCCGACATTTTCTCACTTCAGCTGCTGGGGGCATCGGAGGAACTGCCCTTGCTTCCATGCTTGGTTCGGATTTGACCAGCCCGATGGCACCGAAGCTCTCGCAGTTTGCGCCTAAGGCAAAGAACTGCATTTTCTTTTTCATGGCTGGGGCGCCTTCGCAGCTCGATCTTTTTGATCCAAAACCAAAACTCAACGAGCTGGATGGTAAGAAGATGGACGGCTCACTCTTGGAAGGAAAACGATTTGCCTTCATCAAAAAAGAGTCAGCAGTTTTGATGGGATCAAATCGAAAATTTGCGCAGCACGGACAAAGTGGAATGTGGTTCTCCGATCTGGTGCCGAACCTCGCCACTTGTGCGGATGACTTGTGCATGGTGCGCAGCTTACACACAGATCAATTCAATCATCATCCAGGACAACTTCTGATGCAAACTGGCGAGGCTAACTTTGGTCGCCCGGCGATTGGTTCTTGGCTCACCTATGGTCTGGGCAGCGAAACCCAAAACCTGCCTGGCTACGTGGTTCTCACTGCTGGTCGAGGTTCGAGTGGAGGAGCAACGCTGTGGCAGAGCGGGTTTCTTCCTTCGGTTTACGAAGGAGTGCGCTTCCGAAACTCTGGTGATCCGGTCTTGAATCTCACCAATCCGGCAGGCCTCCCGGACAAACTGCAGCGACGGGGACTCGATGCCTTGAATGAGCTTAACGCAATGCGTCACGCGAAGATGCATGATCCTGAGATTGCTAGTCGCATTGCAAGTTACGAACTCGCCTTCCGGATGCAATCAGCAGCACCGGAACTCGCCGATCTCAGCGGCGAGAGTGAGGCCACCAAGGAAGCATATGGCCTCAACCGTAAGGACCCGAAAGGTGGTGGGCGTGGGAGCGGTGGCGGCGAAACCTATGAGACCTTCGGGCGTAATTGCCTTCTCGCGCGTCGTATGGTCGAGCGCGGAGTTCGCTTCGTTAATATCGTGCATGCCTCGTGGGACCACCATTCAAATCTCGATCATGAACTCGAGTTCAATGCTGGCATGAGCGATCAGCCCGTTGCGGCGCTTATCAAGGATCTCAAGCAACGCGGCCTACTTGATGAAACTCTCGTTGTCTGGGGATCCGAATTTGGCCGCACGCCACTGGGTGAAAACCGCCCTGGTAGAAAAGCCAACACTGGACGTGATCACCATCCGAATGCCTTCACAATGTTCATGGCGGGAGGAGGCGTCAAAGGAGGGCTTACTTATGGCGAGACTGATGAGATTGGTTGGGATCCCATTGTTGATCCGGTCCATGCCAACGATTTCCACGCAACCTTGTTGGCAATGTTTGGCCTCGATCATGAGCGCCTCACTCACCGCCACGGCGGACTGGAACATCGATTGACCAGCGTGACCCGTAAGTCCAAAATCATCGACGACTGGATGGCTTAGCAGGCTCCTTACTTTTTTCGTTAGCTTGATCTGGCGCTTCGCGATGTTGTTCGCATTCGGCTCCTCATTGCGCGCGCCCTTCGCAGGAAGATCTCCTGTCATACTACGCGATCACCCAGTCGTAGGTGGGAGTGTTGATAAACTCCCAGCCCTCTTCGGTGATGACCACGGTGTCTTCAATCCGGCAACCTCCGTGCTCGGGAAGGTAGAGCCCCGGCTCAATCGTGATGACATGGCCGGGTTCCATCAGTCGGTCGTGGTCGCGGAGTGAAGGTGGCTCGTGAACGTCGAGGCCCACGCCGTGTCCGATGCCACAGTAGCAGCCCTCCCACTTTCCGTCTTCGCGCTGGCGGGTGGGATAACCAGCGTCATCGAGAACCTTCCGCGAGGCTTTATCGACGGCTCCTAACTTTTTACCCGGACCAAGCTCTGCCAAAGCAGCGAGATGGGAGGCATAAACGGTATCGTAAATGTGCTGTTGTTTCTTGCTTGGCTGACCTTTGATGAAGGTCCGTGAAAGATCGCCAAAGTAGAAGCTGTCATCGTCGCGTGGGAAGATGTCCACCACGATCATTTCGTGTGCCTTTACTGGTCCGAAGCCGATACAGTGGCAGTCCGCCGCCTGCAGACCCGAAGCTGCGATAGGGCTGTTGGTGCCACCTCCGACGGCTGAAGTGGCCACGCGGATTTCCCGGCGCAGGGTTTCGCAGGTCAAGACTTCTCCCTTGTAGGAAAGTGTGTTGTCCGATCCGATTTCGCTGGCCGATAAAATTTCCCGAACTCTCGCGAATCCTGCTTCTGAGATTCGAGCGCCCTCGCGGCAGCCTTCGATTTCCTTCGCCGATTTGAGCCACCTTTCGGGAAAGAGATCGCCATGTTCAATCTCTACTTTCACCCCGAATTTGGTCAATTCTTCGTAGTAAGCCACCGGATAGTGATGGGGCAGAGTCAGGGTGGGATAAGCTAACTCCTCGATCAGGACAGCCATTGCGGCGGGTTTGCTCCTACTGCCAAATCTCTGTTCAGCCTTGTCTTGGTATTCGACGAGCTCGTAGACCTCTTTAAATCGGCCCTCGTTTCGGGCCCGTTCCAACTCCATACGATGAATGAGGCAGATTGGATCATCTAGGGTGCCCATCAAAGTAATGGGATCCATTGATTTGAACTGGCCAAAGTAATAACCGTCAGCTTCTGTTTCGGTGATCGATTCAAGCAGGACGTGTTTCATAATGGTTTGATGACTTTAGGGTGGGGCAGAGTGAACCCATCAGTTTGAGTGAAGGAACATACAGGCTGGAGATGAATGTTCCATGAATCGCTTAGGAGTCTTTTGTGAATTGGGTTAAACCTCAAGCAGTTAGAAATTCTTGTCGGCAATGATTGGGAGAGTCGTGTTCTTTTTTGGCAGGAACAGCGGGGAAGAGCCGTAAAAATACCCCGATGAAACTTCTCCTTTGTTTGCTCATGATGGTTGTGCCGGCGCTCTCAGCGATTCCCCGACCTTTGGCAGGGCCAGTAAGAGACTTACGAAAAGAGATCGACTTTGAGCGGATCGGGGAATTTCACTTGGGACCAACCGGAGCAATGGGCTGGATGCACGTGAGCCGGAATTCCATGACGAGAGAGGCCCGGCAGATCTTGATTACCAAGGTGGAGGCTGGATGTCCGGCGGAAGGAGTGTTGCAAGAAGGTGATCTCATTCTTGGGGTGAATGGTAAGCTATTTTCCGAAGATCCCCGCAGATCTTTAGGGCGCGCCATCATTGGAGCAGAATCTGAAGAGGGTGGGGGTTTGCTCGATTTAATTCGCTGGCGTCAAGTAGAAGGCGAGACCCCAAGGCGGGGCAAAGAAGAAAAAGTTGTAGTTAAGCTGCCGGTGCTTGGAACTTTTTCCGAGACCACTCCTTACGAGTGCCAAAAATCTGTTCGAATCTTAGATCAAGCTGTAGCTCGTTTATTGGACCAAAAAGATTGGGGAAGATTTGGAGATAAGGCTCTGGCACTTTTGGCAACGGGAGAGAAAAAATATCATCCTCTCGTTCGCGATTACCTTCACGAGGCAAAATTCGCAAAGCCCGATCTCAAGATTAGTTTAGACGACGGCGGGTTGGTGTGTTGGGGGTACGGTTATCACAACTTGCTTCTGACCGAGTACTTCTTAGCTACGGGTGATGAGTATGTTCTTCCGGCGATTCGCGAGTATGCCGTTAAGATTTCCATGGGGCAAAGCAGTGCAGGGACATGGGGACATGGCTTCGCCTGGAAGGTCACAAACGGGGGCGAGATTCATGGACGATTGCGTGGCTATGGTGCTCTTAATCAGGCCGGGTTGCCGTGTTTCCTTTCTCTCATTCTTTCCAAAAAGTGTGGCATTGAACATCCTGAGGTCGATGCGGCTATTGCTCGGGCTTCCGAATTTTTTGAATGTTTCGTGGGGCATGGCTCGATCGGTTATGGGTTCCACCGGCCGAGCCTTGAGATCCATGCGAATGGCAGTAATGGAATGTCAGGAAATGGTAAAAATGGAATTGCGGCGGTGGCTTTTCGTCTCCTCGGTAATGAAAAAGCGACGCACTTCTTTTCGCGTCTCACTGCTTCGCTCTCCAATACGATGGAGTACGGCCACAGTGGAAATTCCTACAGTTACTTTTGGGATGTTCTTGGGGCAAATTGCGGAGGACCAAAACTTGCCACAGCTTTCCTTAAGGAGATCGATTGGTACCATGCTCTGACGCGAAAGCCGGATGGTCGTTTTGTGTATCAAGCGCTTGGAGGAATCTATGGGAAGGGGCTTCTTGATCCTACGGCGGCGCAGGTCCTCATCGCGAGCATGCCACGCCGGACGCTCTTTCTCACCGGAAAAGAGATGGGTGAAAAACCATTACTCAACAAACAGGAGATATCAGAAACCATCGCGGCCGGGAAATGGCGTCTCGCCGATCCGGTTTCAATGAATACCGAAGAACTTTTTTCTCACTTGGATTGTTGGTCTCCAATGGGACGTGAATGGATTGCCAAGCATCTCGGAACTAAGGAGGGGAATCATACTCCTCGTTTGATCAAACTACTGAAGAGTGAGAAAGCCGAAGCACGGGCTGGAGCTTGTTCAGCGTTGGGATACCAGGGCGAAAAGGCGAGTGCCGCGGTTGAACTTCTCGCAAAAGCGCTCACCGACGAGCCGATCGTGGCCATTCCAGCAAGTTATGCCTTAGCCCGGATCAGCAAGCCGGCGGCTAAAGTGATGCCTCAGATTTTACGAGCGGTCTTGGATCGTAAAGAAGGTGGTGAGATGCGGCCCATTCATCAGGCGATGGCTTTTGGATTTGGATACAATCCCGGCCGTGTTGCTCCGCTCTATTTTGACGGACTCTTGCCTGGTTTAGCTGAGGAAGGGAATCCTTTGGAGGGTGTTGATCGTAAGCTCTTGCATCCGGCTCTCGCAAAACTTCTTAAAGATCCAAGTGGCCGAACCCGAGGAGGAGCTGCGTATGCTTTTACTCATTTTACGCGGGAGGATCTCGCCGCGATGGCGCAGGAGGTTTACGATGCAATCACAAAGCCTGCGCCGCACTATCGCATGTTTAGTGACGATGCTCGCCAGCATGCGCTTAGCCTCTTATCAAGATACCGAATTGAAGAGGGGATTTCTCTGACCATCAATTCTTTCGATCTTAAGGATTGGGGTTCAGGAATGCGTCTCCCTCATCGTTGGGAAACTCTGAAATCTTATGGTGGAAGCGCAAAACCTTATCTTTCGCAATTGAGAGCTTTGCGTGAAAATTTCAAGGAGGGCAGTGAAAATCGCAAGTCACTTGAGGAGGTGATTGGAACCATCGGAAATGATCAGAATGCTCCAGTTTTAGAGAGCTTGCATACTCTTGTGGATGAACAATTGGCGCGTGACCTTGCTTTGTTTGGAAGTAAAACTTTAGAAGCGACAGCCTGCAGATCGTTGCTTAGAGAGAACACAGGCCAATCGTTTTATCAGGCTGCTTGCTTGCGGCGTTTGGTCTTTCTGGAAGAGAAAGGTGCCCGGAAGGATGTTGAGCAAGCACGGAAGTCAAAGGACGAGATTTTCCGGGCAGCGGCAGAAAGCTTGCGAGTAAAAAAAGGGTGGTAGGTTACCCTTCGTTTTAAGACGAAGTTAGGATTTCTTTGATCACCGCGCCATGAACGTCCGTGAGGCGGCGTTCGATTCCGTTGTGATAAAAGCTCAGTCGTTCGTGATCGAGACCGAGGATGTGGAGGATCGTGGCGTAAAAATCATAAACTGTGGTGACTCCTTCCACGGCCTTGTGGCTGAATTCATCAGTCGCACCATAGCTAAAAGGAGCTTTTACTCCGGCTCCGGCCAGCCAGGCGGTGAAGCCATCGGGATTATGATCACGACCACTCGCGCCCTTTTGAAAAGTAGGCATACGGCCGAACTCAGAACAGAAAACGACGAGAGTGTCGTCGAGTAAACCTCGGACCTTAAGGTCTTTTAGAAGGGCCGCGGTGGGTTGATCGAGAACGGGCCCGTGGATGTCGTATTGCTCTTTGATTTTCTTGTGGCCGTCCCAGTTGCTCACACCCTCTCCGCCGGTTTGATAGGCCCCATTGAAAAGTTGGACAAATCTTACTCCCTTTTCGATGAGGCGGCGCGCAAGAATACAGTTGCGTCCGTAGGCGGCGCGGAGGTCCAATATTTTGTTTCCTGATTCGTCTGCGCCATACTCTTTCAGAATGTAATCCGGCTCGCTGCTTAACTCTGTCACTTCGGGAATACTCAGTTGCATCCGGGCTGCTAATTCGTAACTCGCGATGCGGGCTTCGAGCTGTGAGTCGCCGACATGGTTCTGAAGGTGGCGATGGTTTTGGCGTTGAAGAAAGGCTCGGGTGGCTGCGTCAGTGGTGCCTGTGAGCCCATTGGGAGTGGCGAGATTTCGCACGGCTTTCGCGGCATTAAAGCTGGTTCCCTGAAAGGCTGCGGGGAGGAAACCGGGGCCCCAGCAATTTACGCTCGACTGGGGAGTGCCACGGACATCGGGAATCGCGACGTAAGCGGGAAGGTCCTCAGCTTCACTGCCGAGGGCATAAGTTGTCCAAGCTCCGGCACTGGGGAAACCATCCAGAGTGAAGCCGGTGCACATGAAGTTTTCGCCAGGTCCGTGGGTATTGGTTTTCCCAGTCATACCGTGGAGAAAACACATCTCATCAGCGAGATCACCGAGCCTCGGAAGAAGATCCGTGACCATCTTACCGCTCTGCCCCCGCGGCTTAAATTCCCACGGACTTTTCATCAAGTTCCCTTGTTCTCCCTGAAAGGTGATGAGTTTGTCGCCACCTGGCATGGGTTGGCCGTGGCGTTTGATAAGCTCAGGTTTGTAATCCCAGGTGTCGACCTGGCTGATCGCTCCGGAACAAAAAATCATCAGCACTTGCTTGGCCCGCGGCACAGTATGAGGAAGCCGGGGGGCGTGTGGATTGGTCGTATCGATCGAAGGTCGAATGGGCATTTTACCGGCGGCGCTCTCTCGTAGCTTTTCAGCTCCAAGAAGCCCTTCCTGATTCAGGATTGATGCCAAAGCAACTCCGCCCAATCCATTCACGGAGTGGGAAAGGAAATTACGACGGTTGAGAAGATGACGAGTGTCGATCATTTAGAAAATGAAGAGAAATTCGCTGGTGTTTAACATGGCACGACAAAACGCCAAAAAATTGTGATCTTCGATGAACTTCTCTGCGTCCCTTATTTCATCCGAAGTGGCAGGGCGGTTGTAAAGGAGCTCGTAGGTCTGTGGCACGCGGTCTGCACGAGCTCCGAGTCGCTCGGCAAGTTTTTGGGCCTGCTGCATCGTAAAGCGGCTGTTGAAAAGGTTGAGAGCTTGCAGCGGAGTGGTTGAGCGGCTGCGGGTCGGAATCACTTGGTTGCCATCGGGACAGTCGAAGGAACCGAAGACCGCATCTTGTTCTTGCCTGATTTTGAAGAGATAGATCATGCGGCGCCACTCGGCCGGGCCGGTTTCATCTTTTGCGTGATAGTGAACGACGTTCTCGCGGTCGACATCGAAGAGGTGGAATCCTTGGCCTCCCATTTTTCGATCTAGAGTTCCAGCCACTGAGAGCATCCCATCGCGGATCGCTTCGGCTTCAAGCCGCCGCGGTGGAAACCGCCAAAAAAACCGGCTGCTGGCATCGATACGGGCTGCTGCTGAATTGGGCTGACTGGATCGTTGGAAAGCATTCGAGTTGAGCAGAAGGCGTAAGGTGTGCTTCATCGACCAGCCGTGTTTCACGAAGTCATCAGCCAGCCAGTCCAAAAGTTCTGGATGGGTTGGTAGGGTGCCATTCGTTCCAAGGTCACTGGGTGTGTCGACAATCCCGGTTCCAAAGACAAACTGCCAAAGACGATTGACAGCTACCCTCGCGGTCAGGGGATTTTTTTCGCTGACGATCCATTCTGCTAAAGCTAGCCGGCGGGTTTGCTCGGGCGCGTCCATGGCTAGGTCGAGAGAGCCAATCACCTCTAGGGCATCTGGCGGGACTTCTTCCCTTTTTGCCATCGGTTCACCTCTATGAAGGCGATGGGTTGCGCCGGGTTTGGAAAAATTTGCGACCCACGCTTTTACGCCGTTTTGCATCGCGGCGATCCGCGACCGATTAAGATTAATCTCGGCGATTAGTTCGCTGGCTCGCTTCGCTTCAGGTGCGGGAAGTTTCGCCAGAAAAGCATTCGGGTCGGCGTTGCCTCCAAATGGTTCGCGGTCATTCGAACTGGCTGCGAGAGACCAACTTTTCCCATCGACCGATAACTCGATCTTGTAGTCGATAGCGAGCCGGTCACTGAAGCGGTCGGCTCGATCCCGCGACCATTCAATACGTTCGACCGAAGACGCTTTTGCAAACTCGATTTGCACCCAACCTTTGCCAACTTGATTGGAAATCCAGCTCCACTGATTACCGGTTTTCCCATCATTGAGATGAGCCAGTTGGTGAATGGGATAGCCCGGGAGGTTGCCCGATGAAGTTGCGATCGCCCCGGCTTTTGCGAGCGCAATATTCTTGCCGCTTTTGTCAAAGACCGCGAGTTCGTCGAGACAAGGTTCGGAGCTATTGGTTCGCTGAATGGTGAAGCGAACAAACTTTGCGAGCGTTGCCTCAAAAGCCTCTGTATTCAGTCGAGCGTTTACGGCTGGGCGGAGCACGGAAAGCCCCTTTTTGGTTGTTGCCGCGATTCCCCGTAGTTTTTCAAGTTCGCGTTCTGCGGCAGTTAACGATTCACGCAACACGGCCACTTTTTTAGTGTCGTTAGGCGTGACCTCTCTCTTCACCGCTTTCTCTCCAAATTTTACGCCCGCAAAGATCGCCTGCATCGAATAATAGTCCCGCTGGGTGATGGGATCGAATTTGTGATCGTGGCATCGGGCGCAGCCAATCGTCATACCCAGAAAGGCTGTTCCGGTGGTGTTGATCATATCGGCCAACTCATCCTGCCGTTGCATCAAGGTCAGATTAGGATCCGGACTTTTGACAATATCGTAGGGTCCTGCCACCAGAAACCCGGTTCCGATGTCAGCCCCCATGGCATCTCCCGCAAGATGTTCTTTGACGAACTGGTCGTAGGGTTTGTCATTGTTAAAGGACTTGATCACGTAGTCTCGAAAATGCCACGCGCTTGGACGCTCCCGATTGGTTTCAAAGCCATTGCTTTCGGCAAAGCGGGTGAGATCAAGCCAGTGCCGCGCCATTCGCTCGCCGTAGTGCGGACTGGCCAAGATACGGTCGACAAGTCTGTCCCATGCTTGAGGGGAATCGTCATTGAGAAATTGCGCCACTTCCTCCGGTGATGGTGGAAGTCCCAGCATCACGAGATAGACCCGGCGAATGAGCGTCCTTCGCTCAGCTCGACCGAGTGGTCTTAATTTCTTGTTCGCCATGGCTTCATTCAGAAAGGCGTCCACTCCGGCATATCGATGTTCAGCGGCCACTGGCTGGAACGACCAATGATTGGAGGTCGCCACAGTTTTTTTCTTTTTAGCAAAAGCGTTTCCGCTGAGAGCCAGCATTACGCAAAAGAAGATTTGGAGTAGCGGTTTCACGAATGGATGGAGATGCTTAAAAAATGGCCCAGCAGAATATATAGCCCAGAACTATAATAAAACTTTTAAGTTCATCCAAATTATGGCGGCTAGGAATTTGCTTTTGGCGGAAAGATCGCGGAAACTAGGGATGGGCGGAATACATGGGGGAGAAAGGGGGTTGCTACTCCGTAAACGAGAAAATAAACTAGAATAAGACTGCCGAGGTGACATCGTCGATCCGCATGAACTTTAGCCAGATCCTCGCACTTCCAGTCATTCTCTGTTTTCTCTCGTCAGCTCAGCAAGTCACCGCTCAGGATGGCGAAATCATCCCACTCTGGCCGGATGGCGCGCCCGGGTTTGAAGACCGCAAGAACGATGCGGAAGTCGTTGAGAAAGGTAGTGTGACCAATGTGCACTACCCCACACTGACGGCGTTTCGACCGCCGGAGGACCAGGTTAATGGGGTTGCCATCGTCATTGCACCGGGTGGTGGGTTACGCAAGTTGGGCATGAAAGGCGGCGGTTTTGATCCGGCGAAGTTTCTAGCGTCTCACGGCTATACGACTTTTGTTTTGAAATACCGACTCTCGCGTCAACCAGGGGTTGCCTACAAATTCGAGGAACATGTCCTGCAAGATGGACAGCGGGCAATCCGGATGGTCCGTCACCGGGCAAAAGAATTTGGTATCGACCCAGACAAGGTGGGGATGCTGGGCTTTTCCGCCGGAGGCGAGGTAGTCTCGATCACCTGTTACAAGCCCGGCGCCGGCGATCCTGATGCGGCGGATCCTGTTGATCGGCTCGGCGCAAAGCCGAATTTCCAAATGCTGGTTTATCCCGGGCCGGTGGGGATTCCGTCGAAGTTGCCGGCCGACACACCGCCGGCCTTTATGTTGATCGCAGCGGATGACAATCATACCAGCGTGTTGCTGAACCTGGCGCAACGCTTTCGCGAGATCAATGTCGATTATGAGGCACACATCTATGCGCGTGGCGGTCATGGTTTTGGGATGGGAACGCGCTCAAAGCGGCTCAGTATCCAGAAGTGGCCGCAACGGATGGTCGACTGGCTCCACGATGAGGTGCTCAATGAAATTCCGAAATAGACTGACTGCTAGGAATTTGCTTCTGGCGGAAAGGTCGCGGAAACTCGGGTTGGGCGAAATACATGGGGGAGAAAGGGGGTTAGTATTTATCGATCGAGTCGCCTGGCAGGCTGAACTGGAGAATCGAATCGCCGCTTCCGGGTGACTCATGGTTGAAGATCGCGAGGTAGAGTTTCTTCTCTTTTATCGTGAGATAGTAGGGCGTCATGCCCTTGGGGACAAGATGACTGAGGTCAGTCCAATCCCCGGAAACAAGGTCTTCCAGCTTTTTGAAGCGAATGAACTTATGCTCATCCGGATCGGTTCCTCGGGCATAGGATTTCGTAAAATAACTCGTCGCGTAAAAGTAGCCGTCGAAGAAATCGAGATCGTTGAGTACCAGCCCTGTCCTCTTCCACGAGCCTGCGGGCCCGGTGCGCTTCGTGGGATCAAAACTGTCGTAGATCTTGAACTCTTTTTTCTCCCAATCCACGACTTCCACAACACGCCCCTTTGCCGAATTAATGACATAGAGCTTTCCATTCACAAAGGTCAGGGCTCGGGAATATCCCTGAACGGGAACCTTGAGCACGGACTCATTTTTCCCGATCGCTTTGAAGCGAAAGACATGCCCTGAATTGGGATTGATGGTATAAATCCAACCCGTCTCAGGATCGAGGACGACATCGTGGGGGCGATCCAAGGCAAGGCCGGCAATCTTTTTAGTCTGGGCGCTGATCTTATTACTGGCGGGATTCTTGAAGGCGATGATGCGATGGTGATCGGTATCGTTCAGGTAATAGAGCTGATCTGCCGGATGATAGACAAGCGAGTGATGTTTTTTAAGCGCGAGCGGCGAAACCTTGAAGGGCTCCTTGGAACTTTCACGATACATCAACTGACTGCCGAAGCAGTCGCTCACGATCTCCAGATCTTTTGCCCCGAAGGCGAGATGAGTGGCCCCTTGAAATTTTGTCGCCGGACTACTTGAAACATAGACCGCGACTTTCAACCCAAAAGTTTTCTGATCGTTCGACTTCTCATCGCTGAAAACTGAAGGTGACGACAGGGACAATACCGTGCCGATTAGGAATAGGATCTTTCTGAGTTTCATATTGTTTCCGGGATAAAATTTTCGGTGGGCAGAAACTGGTTCAGGGACCCTCCGACAAAAGCAAATTCCTGGCCGCCAGCAAGATCAAAAGCCAGAGGCAATCCTTTGGCACCCCGGCCACTTGCCCGGACTTGATCGACTCCCAAGCCGCAGCACCCAGGTTGGTCCCATCCGGCACGACGTTGATCCTTGTTTGGGTGAGACCCGGCGGGGGCGGCGTTACAAAAACTGTAGTTCAATCCCAGGTTCGTGCGCTCTTATTCACCGACTACCCGGTAGAACTTGTGCGGATGATTCCTGGTATTTAAAACCACCTGGCTAGTGGTGAGGCTGCCCTGCGAGGCGATGCCTTCCCTGCCCGGCACCGTCGTCCATGGACTCTGCATGTCCGGGGATGATTCGAGCCGGTAGGTGCGATCAGCGATCGACGTCCAGGCAATCTGGAACCGAGTGCTGTCCCCGTCCTTGCTGAGTTGTTGCCACTCGATGATCTCCGGTTGGTTGGGATCGTCCGTCCCCAGCTCAAAACGCACCGCTGGATCGGAACTGCTGATGGTGTAAACGATCGCTTCCGGCGTCGAAGCCGACCATCCTTCGGAGACCCCTGGCGCGTATTCCTCAGAGGAGAGCGTCGTAGCGCTGGTTGCGTCCAGATGAACCTCTTCGCCGGGCAAGAGATCGACGGTCACTTCAAACTGCGCCGTAATCCGAAAACCATCGCCCTCGGGAACAGCAGTCGCCAGTCCATCGAAATCGCCGCTGAACACCGGCACGCCGTCGGTATCCCGGTCGAATACCACCAACCCCTCGAATTCCGTGGGGAAGAATCCGGGAGCCTCGAGATCGATCTCCGCACGAGAGGAGCTGATGCCCCTGGTGCCGACACCCGGAAGGTCGTCCTCGAGCAGGACGGTGAAATCCAAGCTCAAAGTCACCGGCACCGCGACGCCCGGGGTGCCTCCCGCCTTTTGGGGCGTGAACACCACCCGGCTCTGACAATCGAGGTAGGCGGTCTGATAATAGATGTCCCTGGGCGCGAGCGACACTTCGCCACTGTGGGAGATATCGATCCGGGTAATGCCGCCGCCATCTTGGGTGGAGGTCACATTCGTGGCCGAGGAAAAGGGTGCAAGCACACTGGCGGGACGGGGATCCGCAGCAGTGAACATGTCGAGTCCATTGGCAGTGGCTGCAAACAATCCCCCGCGCGTCTCGAACAGTTCGGTCTCCATCAAAAAAAGGAAGTCTGCCGAAAAATAACTACACCCGGCACACTGCATCGTAAGGCCGGCGGGCAGTCCGTTAATGAGATCAAAACAATCCTCGGCTTGTGCAGAAATCGTCCCGAAAAGAGCAGCGACAGTCAGGAGATTGGTACGGCGTTTCAAACTGCTAGGAATTTGCTTTTGAACTAAATGGTGCAGGGCGTCATTGAGGGGTTTTTATCAATTTATCGCTTGGGAGAAAGAGAAACGTTACACAAAATTGCACGAGCTCCGATTTACTCTGGAATGATGGCGTTTTTGATGACGCGATAATATTTGGATGCTTGGATGTCATCCTCACCAATGGCGGCATTTTCACCGTTTCCGACGAAAGGAGCTCCGAGAGGGAAGAATTCCTCCAGGGTTTCGGATTCCTCGACACGGTAATTCACTCCGGCCTCGGTCGGGAATTGAACACCGATGCCCGGGGCCTGGGTGGTGGCGAGGAAGGTGTCGGGAGTGGCTGATGCCGGAGCGAGTGTGAGTTCATCGATCAAGACTTCGCCTTTGGCTTCTTCTCCGGCGACAGCGCCGGTCGCTCCGAAAATCTGAATCAAGGCAGTTTCAGCGGTTGGCGGGGCAACGAGATTAAGCTGGGTAATCTCGTCCCAAGTGCCATCTCCACCAGAGAAGGGGACAAAGGGAGCGGCGCCGGGGACTTCTGCTCCTCCAGCAGCCAACCACTGGACACGGAAGTTTTGCACGTAGCTGACTCCGCTGGAAATCTGCTTTGCTCTGAAGGAGAAGTTGTAGGTTTCTCCTGGAGTGATGAATCCTCCGACATCGGTGATGTTTTGTTGAATCTCAGAAGTTTGAGGAGC
>ENA-ORDA01000051-ORDA01000051.1-marine-metagenome-genome-assembly--contig:-NODE-51-length-111440-cov-5.275801_pt1 | contig 111440 bp, 101 predicted proteins | sample MGYA00237778_ERZ508506 | MGnify/ENA primary metagenome ERZ508506 (study PRJEB26177, sample SAMN06267891) | marine metagenome | isolation source: Monterey Bay, California, USA | place: Pacific...
TCCATTTAACAAATCCTTCAGCAATTTTTCTGATGAGTAAAGCAGTGTTAAAATCTGAAGAACGATTAACAGCTTCATCCATCATCTTCATGATGTGTGGGAAATACTCCCTTGCTATTTGTTCATTTTCCAATGCCCATTGCAACCATGTATCGAAATCTTTGAAAGCGGTTTCCTTTTGATAGTCTTGGAAGATTTCCTCTCGGAACTTAGGATTCTCCTCATAATCCTTCTTAGTTTCATGGAATTTATTCAACCATTTTGCAAAGTCCTCAGTCATATCGAATCCTTTTTTATACCCAAATTAATTCTATCGGCTGCCTCTCGTTTTTTGCGATCTGCATTTTTAGCATAAATCTGAGTAGTCTTTACACTTTTATGCCCCATTAATTTCGATAGGGTGAAGACATCCGTACCCTCATCAATTTGCAGCATGGCATAAGTGTGCCTAAAACAGTGGAAGGTGATCTTCTTTTCGATACCAGCTAAACCAATCCATTGATATAAGTCTTTATTGTGGTAAGCAGAATATTTTAAGCCTTCAAACACGATGGTTTTGGAGTCTTTCCGATCACCCATTAATACGACCGCATCTTCGTTAATAGGATGCATTTCAATCCCTTTGGTTTTCTGTTGTCTAAACCTTAAAAAAGTCTTTCCTTCTTTACTCTGATTCACTTCACTCCAGGTTAGCTTTTGAATGTCTGAAAATCGCAGACCAGTGAGGGAAGAGAATAATGCTGCTTTTTTATACAAATTATTATTAAAAGATATTTATTTTTAATAAAAGATGTTTTATTAAAAAAAAAATATTTATCCACACATTTAAATAATTGTAATTATGCATATTAATAGTGAAAATTACTTTTATTTTGAATTTAAAAACCTACATAAATATACTATTCTTACTCCTTCTTTTTACAAGTTGTTCGAATAATAAGTTGCTTTTTAAAAACATTCCTGAAAGTTTAACTACAGGAATGCCAGAAGCCATAATAACTTATGGTGATATTTTAGATGTTAATATTTCATCTTTAAATAGCGAAAGCACTTTAATTTTTTCACCATCTACATCTAATAAATATGGATATAATAATATAAGCTCAAGAGTATTAGACGGTTATTTAGTGGATAGTGAAGGATTTATAGACATGCCTATTATTGGTAGCATTAAAGCTTCAGGTTTAACTTGCACTAAATTTGGGGAACTTTTAAAAATTAATTTAAAGGAATATGTTTTAAATCCAACTGTTGGAGTAAAAATTTTAAATTTTAGGGTTTCAATACTTGGCGAAGTAAAACAACCAGGAACATTTAACGTAATAAATCAAAACATGTCACTTACTGAATTAATTAGTAGCGCGGGAGGCTTTACAAATAGTGCAGACCCAAGTAAAGTTTTAATTATAAGAGATGCTAACAATGAAATTGAAACTCGTTATGTAGACTTAACATCCTATGAGTTTATAAATTCAGAATATTATTATCTTAAACAAAACGATGAAGTTTATGTAAGACCTGATAAAACCTCTTTAGCATTTGATTTTGGGATTTTAAGAAATATTGGCTCCATAGCTTTATTAACAACGACACTCATTTTAATTTTTAGGTAATGGAACTATCTAATCAACAAACTAGTGAAGAACAGACAGATGTTCTTGGAATACTATTAAGTATTGTATCACACAGATTATTAATTATAGTTTCTCTACTGATATCTATTTTAATTGGAATCATATATATTAATTATAAACCTGATGTATTTAAAACAGCTGCAACATTATTAATTACAAAAGATCAAGCAGATCCTTCCTCTTTTTTGCTCAATAATGAAAATGAATTTCTGTATAATAAATACATTGAACGTGAAGATCACGCTTCCGTTTTTAAATCAACATTGATATTAAATAAAGTAATAGATAAATTAGGCCTTAATTACAGGTGTTTTAAAAATAATAAATGGAAAGCTAATGAGCTTTTAACAAAAGAATCATTACCCTTTGAGTTTTATTTTAAGAATGACAAAACTGTAAATAAATGTATTGTTAGTTATAAAAAAGAGCGAGTTTACATAGAAATAAATGATAAAATATTTTCATTTTCAAGCAATGAAAGTGAATTTGAAAATTCATTGTTTAGCTATAAAACAAAATCTTTAAATGACATGGATCAAAACAGCTATGTCATTAATCAATTTAACAAGAAGCAAACAATTAATGCGATAAAAAAAAATTATATTGTTTCTGCACCTAAAAACTCAAATACATATGGAATTTCTTATGCTGGGCCTAACAAAGTTTTAAACTCAGCAATTTTGGAAGGTATTGCCGGTGAAATCATAGAAAATGATATTAGTGAAAAGAAAAATGTGTATCAAGTATCCATAAATTTTATTGATTCTAGAATTTATACATTAAAAGGAAGAATTGATTCACTGAATGCTGTAATTTCTAATTATAAAATCTTAAATGGTTTATACATACCTGAAACTCAAACAAATTCAGAATTGATTAATTTAAATGAAATTGATCAAAAAATATTTAACAATTCATTGCAGAGTGAATTGTCTTTTAAATTAATAAATGATTTAGAAAAACAAAATTCTTTCAAATTTTTACCAACTGACATTGGTATTGAAAATGAAAATATAAATGAAATGATTTTTCAGTTTAACAAGATTATTTTAGAAAAAAACACCTTACTGGTTGAGGCCACAGAAAAAAACCCACTAGTTATTCAATTACAAAACCAACTCATTGATCTAAGAGCTAACATTCTTAATAGTTTAAATATCTATATTGATAAATTAAAAATGAAATTAAATAGGTACAAGGGCTACAAACAAAAAAGCAACGCATTGGTGGGTTTAATTCCACTCAGAGAATCCGAATTAAGCAATCTAGAGAAAGAACTCTTATTGGTAAGTAATTTACATTCATACTTATCTCAAAAAAAAGAAGAGGCATTGATTAATTTATCTTCTTTAGAATCAAACATTAAATTAATTAATGAAGTTGATTATATTTTAGAATCAAAAACCAATAAATCGTTAACATTAACATATTTTTTACTTGCCGGTTTTATATTCCCAGTCGGATTTAGTCTCCTTATCTATTTTTATAGAATGATTTATGTTGATATAGAATATTTAAAACAAAAGCTTAGTGGTATTAATTTTTTAGGTATTATAAAATTTTCGAAAGAAAATATACCGATGAAAAAGAGATCAATACAATATGAACTTTTGAAAAGAATTTATCATAATATAAATATGCTAATTCCAAAATCAGAAAAAGGAGCTTCTATTATGATTACATCCTGTATTAAAAATGAGGGAAAAACCTTTACTGCCTTTAATCTATCTACATTTTTAGCCAGTAAAGGTAAAAAAGTTGTTTTGATAGGGTCTGATTTAGGGAATCCTGATTTATCAAAATTATTTGATCAAAAAAACAAAAAGTCTAAAGGACTGACAAATATTATAAATGATACTAAAAATGACTTCCAAGAACTTTTTGAAGACTATAAAATAACTAACAATCAATTCGATACTCTTTTTGTTGGAACACAAACAAATACTAAAATTAGTGTTTTTGATACTAAAAAATTTGATGATTTAATTTCATACCTAAAGGAAAAATATGATTATATTATTTTTGATAGTGCGCCAATCCTTTTTATGGTTGATTCATTAGAATTATTAGAAAAATCTGATTATGTTGTTCATGTTTTTAGAAAAAACTTTTCCTCAAAAAAGTTAGTAAATTACGTATTGGACTATAAAGAAAAATACAATAAAAAAAACATAGGGTATGTGATTACTGATGACACTAAACCTGATAAGTTTATAGACAAATACGGATACGGATACGGATACGGATACGGATATGGATACGGATATGGATATAATGGAGGTAGCTAAAATCAATGCGCTGGCTTAAAATTACTCAAAGCTAATAGCGTTAATACAATTTTTGAAAATCTATTTGTTGAACTCATTTTCTTTATTACTAATATTAGGTGTATTATAATACACCTAATATTAGTAGTAAAATACAAATTTATTACTTATATTACTGTAAATTAAATAGTTACTTATTTTTATAACCATAAAATCGTTAAATAAATGGGAAAATATAGACATGAACTAATTACTTGGGGATGTATTTTATTATTTGGAATTTTATCTATGATTTTCTATAATGTTATGATTTAATTTAAAATCAAACATTTATTAGCAACTAAATAGGTCTATTTTAAAATTAAAACATAATGAGAAAATTTGTTATGATTTTAGTGAATAGAATTTTCAAAAAAGAAAAATCAGCTAAAATTAATGATGATACAATATATAAAGCTGTAAAGGAGTGGTCTAAAAACCCTGATAAAGCTGAAATTAAATACGGGCATATATCTAAGTGGGACACCTCTCAAGTAACTTCGATGAGGAAACTATTTTATAAAAATACTTATTTTAATGCACCCATTAATGGGTGGGATGTTAGTAAAGTACAAAACATGGAAGAAATGTTTGCTAAAGCTTCTAGCTTTAATCAAGACATAAGTAATTGGGATGTAAGTAGTGTAACGAATATGAAGGCCATGTTTCTTGAGGCTTTTAAATTTAACCAAGCCATTGGAAAATGGAATGTGACTAATGTGAATGATATGATGTTCATGTTTTACAAAGCCCACGATTTTCAACAAAAATTGAGTAATTGGGATGTTAATAATGTTGTGTTTTATTCACATTTCAGTAAAAAAAATATCAATTGAATTTTCTTCATCCTAATTTCTCTAATCCTAATCTCTAATTAAAATTTTAATAAGATTTTTTTTACAAGCCAAATGCATCTTTAACTCTAGAGACAAAATCTAGTTTTTCCCAGGTAAAGGTTTCCACTTCTTTAGTAAGTGTTTTACCATCTACTGCGTGGAATGTTAAGTTTTTAATTTCAGGAGTTCTTCCCATATGTCCATAAGAAGCAGTCTCTAAATAAATGGGATTTCTAAGTTTTAAACGATTTTCAATAGCAGCTGGCCGCATGTCAAAGAGATCTTCTACTATTTTTGAAATATCACTATCAGACATCTCAATTTTTGCAGTATTGTAAGTTACTACATTTATAGAAGTTGGTTTAGCCACTCCAATTGCATAACTCACCTGTACTAATATTTCATCACAAACTCCAGCTGCAACTAGATTTTTTGCAATATGTCTAGATGCATATGCTGCACTGCGGTCTACTTTACTCGGGTCTTTTCCACTAAAAGCGCCACCACCGTGTGCCCCTTTACCTCCATAAGTATCTACGATTATTTTTCTGCCGGTTAATCCTGTATCTCCGTGAGGACCTCCAATCACAAATTTTCCGGTAGGGTTGATGTGGTAGGTGATATCCTCACTAAATAAAGCTTGTATTTCTGGAGATAATTTGGAAACCACTCTAGGTATTAATAGGGAAACTAAATCTGATTTTATGGTAGACAACATTTTTTTATCTTCATCAAAGTTATCATGTTGTGTAGAAATAACAATGGTGTCAATACGTTGTGGCTTGTTGTCGTCACTATATTCTATAGTAACTTGACTTTTTGCATCTGGTCTTAGATAAGAGATTTCTTTGTTTTCTCTTCTTATTTCGGCTAATTCAATTAAAATGCGATGACTCAAATCTAAAGCCAATGGCATGTAGTTTTCAGTTTCGTTAGTAGCATACCCAAACATCATGCCTTGATCTCCCGCACCTTGTTCCTCCCCATCTTTGCGATCTACTCCTTGATTAATATCTGAAGATTGTTCGTGAATGGATGAAAAAACACCACAAGAATTCCCATCAAACATGTATTCACTTTTGGTATAACCTATTTTATTGATCACATCTCTAGCTATTTTCTGAACATCTAAATAGGTATTGCTTTTTACTTCACCTGCCAAAACTACTTGACCAGTGGTAACTAGCGTTTCACAGGCAACTTTTGATTGTGGATCAAATGCTAAAAAATGATCAACTAATGCATCACTAATTTGATCTGCTACTTTGTCTGGATGCCCTTCAGAAACACTTTCTGATGTAAATAAATAAGCCATGAATGGAATTTTAATTTAATATTTATAGTTGACGGATGGAGCTCGGAGAAAGTACACCATATTAAATGAATCTATGCACTACCTTTTAGCATTTATGTTACTATTATTATAAAAAGTAACAGAGGTTGCAATCAGTCAAATTTTTCCTCTTTTGAATGACAAATATACGCCTTTTAATAAAACTAAAGAATACTTATTGTTTTATTAAAAGGGCTCTTTGGTTTCTCAACAGTAATAAATTTCAACACACAAAACCTTAGTTATAAATGAATTTAAATTATTCTATTTTTTTAGGATTAACCTATATTTGGGGATTGGAAAAGAAATGAATAAATATTTAATTTACATGCTATTTTTTATGATAGCTGTTAAAGGCTTATCTCAAGATGAAAAAAAGAATACATTTTCATTTGGAGCAGGTTACTTTTATGGTAATATTTATGAGCACAATCCAGATATTTCACACCTAATTAAAGGGCATCCTACCGGTTTGTTTTTAATGTTTAATAAAAAAACATTTGGACTAAAAGAGTGGGAAAAAAAATACAACTATCCTGATTGGGGTTTGTCGTTAAGTTATCAGAATTTAAAAAACAAGGTACTTGGTGATAATTATAGTATGTATGGCCATTATAGTTTTTACTTTTTAAAAAGAAACCTTCAGTTATCTTTAGGAACGGGTCTTGCTTACAACACGAACCCTTATAATGAGGATTTTAATTTTTCAAATAATGCTTATGGATCAAAAATTTTGAGTTCCTCATTTATAAAAATAAATTACATCAAAGAAAATAGTTGGAATGGTCTTGGTTTTCAAGTCGGTATTTTGTTTCTTCACTACTCAAATGGAAATGTAAAAGCACCCAATACAAGTACCAATTCACTATTGCTTAATGCGGGACTTAATTACCAATTAGATTATAAAAGTACTCCAACCTATCATACAGAAAAAGATAGTGTTAATTATTCTGAAAAAGTTAAATTCAATTTTGTTTATCGGTTTGGTTGGAATCAGAGCGATTTAATTGGATCAGATACCTATCCTTTGTATGTGTTTTCTGCTTTCGCAGACAAACGCTTAAATTATTATAGTACCCTTCAATTTGGTGCTGATGTGTTTATCTCAAAATATTTAGAAGAATTTATTAAATACAGAGCAATTGCTTATCCAGAATTTGAATTATCTGGAGATGAGGATTATAAGAGAGTAGGAGTTTTTATTGGACATGAATTACGGATTAATAGAAATGCGATTAGTTCTCAAATAGGTTATTATGCCTACTATCCATACAAGTTTTCAGAACGAATTTATTTGCGTTTTGGATTAAAAAGATATCTTTATAAAGATAAGTTATTTGCTGTAATCTCTTTAAAATCTCATTTTGCACAGGCAGAAGCAATAGAATTTGGATTTGGACTAAGGCTATAAATTAGTAATACAATGAAAAAATATTTTTACTTAATTATTATTTGTTTTTGTTCCTGTAATACCGATAATGCTCCGGATTGTTTTAAAGCGGCGGGTACTATTGTAGAATCTGAAATAAACGTTGGTCCATTTTCTAAAATTTCAGTAAATAAAAAAATTCAATTATTTATAAAAGAAGGTGCTGATTATAAAGTTGTTATAGAAACTGGAGAAAATATTATAAACGAAATAGACGTTTTAACCACCGATGGTGTTCTTTATTTAACCAATAATATAGGATGTAATTTTGTTCGTGATTATGGAATCACAAAGGCCTATGTAACAGCTCCTAATATTGAAGAAATAAGAAATAATTCATCCCTTACAGTTTCCAGTATTGGTGTTTTAAAGTACGCTAACTTAACACTGCTATCTGAAGATTATGAAACAGAAGAATTTTATACCAACGGAGATTTTATACTAGATTTAGAAGTTGAAAACTTGAATATTACGGCAAATGGTTTTTCTAATTTTTTCTTAACCGGTTCCGCTATAAAAGCTAATATAGCTTTGTATTCTGGTAACTCTAGAGTAGAAGCAGCAGATTTTTTAATTCAAGATTTAATAGTTTTTCATAGAAGTACCAACAAAATAATTGTAAATCCTCAAATGTCAATTATTGGAGAAATAAGAAGTTTAGGAGATGTTATTTCTAAAAATGAACCCCCATTGATTGATGTCACAGAATATTATACAGGTAGGCTTATTTTTAACTAGTCAATTTCGTAAATAAATTTTCTAAGCTAGTTTCTTTTAGGGTCTCTTTTATAGATTTATCATGTATTAAATTTCCTTTATTCAATATCATAACACGATCGCAAATAGCTTCAACTTCTTGCATGATATGTGTCGATAGCAATACGGTTTTACCACTTTCCTTAGCGACTTTTTTTATAAGGTCTCTAATTTCAATTAATTGATTAGGGTCTAAGCCTGTTGTAGGTTCGTCTAAAATTAAAACTTCAGGATTATGAAGTAATGCATTGGCAAGTCCTACACGCTGTCTATAACCTTTTGATAGTTGTTCGATTTTTTTATGAGCTTCCGATAATAATCCTGTCTCCTCAATAACAATTTCAACTTGCGCTTTGTCAATATTATAAACTTCTGCATTAAAATTTAAATATTCTCGAACATACATATCTAGGTATAGAGGATTATGCTCTGGAAGGTAACCGATACATTTTTGAACTTTAATTTTCTCATTTAAAACAGAATAGCTGTTGACCCATGCATTTCCTTCAAATGTTGAAATATAAGTGGTTAAAATTTTCATCATTGTAGATTTTCCTGCCCCATTTGGGCCTAAAAATCCGACGATTTCACCTTTTTGTATTGAAAATGAAACTTGATTCAAGGCAATTTGATCGCCATATTTTTTAGTGATATTTTCTACTTTTATCGCCATATTAAAATTAAAACAAAACTACATAAATAAAAAGTAAAAAATTAGAGCTTGTTTTCAAGAATTAATTACTTTAGCAATTATTAAACATACAATGAATAATTTTATTACATACAATGATTTTTCGTTTTTCTTTTTTAAAGAAAGAAACGAGACACTGATGTAATTAAATTCAACATATAATTATATAATGGTCTCGGAAATAATCCGAGACTTTTTTTTTACAAAAATTTAAAATTATGAATCTAAAAATTGCAATCCAGGGAATCGAAAGTTCATTCCATGACATGGCTGTAAAAAAAATGTTTCCTAAGAAAGAAATTGAATTAATCAAGTGTACTAGTTTTGAAAAGGTCACCGAATCTATTAATAATTTGAGTGCAGATTTTGGTGTTCTTGCAATAGAAAACACAATTGCGGGATCTATTTTGCCAAATTATAACTTAATAGATGAGAGTGGTTTGGTCATTATGGACGAAGTTTTTTTAAATATACAAATGTATATGATGGCGCTAGAATCCGAAACGATTCATGATGTTTTAGAAATTCATTCCCATCCAGTAGCGTTACTTCAATGTAAAAATTATTTACGGAAAATCCCACCTCATATAAAAATAATTGAAGGAGCCGATACGGCTTCAGAAGCAAAAAAAATAAAAGAACAAAACTTAAAAGGAATAGCCGCTATAGCTGGGAAACAAGTTGCTGAAAAGTTTGGATTAAAAATTTTAGATAGCAAGATTCAAAATAATAGCGAAAATCAAACTCGTTTTGTTTTAATAGGAAAAGAAATAAAAACGACTACAAGAGAAGCTAATAAAGCAACATTAAAATTTAAATTAGATCATAGGGTAGGTAGTCTTTCTAATGTTTTACAATTGTTTAGTACTTTTGAAATTAGTTTAACAAAAATACAATCCTTGCCTATTATTGGCGAACCTTGGCAATATTCTTTTTTTGTAGATGTTGTTTTTAAAGATTATAAACTATTTAAAGATGTGATTAAAGTATTGGAAAAAGCAGTAAAAGAATTAAAAGTAGTAGGGGCTTATAATCAGAATTTTGAAAATAAACCAAGTCAATTATTAAATAAAACAATTAATGAAAAATAACAAGAATCTAGGAACTTGGTTAAATGAGATGTCATTAACCCATCCTCTGGTAATTGCAGGTCCTTGTAGCGCCGAATCTGAAGAACAGGTTTTAAAAGTTGCACATCAATTAAAAAATACCGATGCCACTGTATTGCGTGCAGGAATATGGAAACCAAGAACTAGACCAGGAAATTTTGAGGGTGTTGGTGAAATTGGTTTAAAATGGTTAAAAAGGGCAAAAGATGAAACAGGATTATTAACTGCTACTGAAGTTGCAAATCCTAGACATGTTGAACTAGCCTTAAAAAACGATATTGATTTATTATGGATAGGAGCTCGTTCAACCGTATCTCCTTTCATCGTTCAAGAAATTGCTGAAGCATTAAAAGGAACCGATAAAATAGTATTAGTAAAAAATCCTGTCAATCCAGATCTAGCCTTATGGTTAGGAGCTGTAGAACGCTTACATACCTCTAATATTGATAAATTAGGGGTAATACATAGGGGTTTTTCTACCTATGAGAAAACCGGTTATAGAAATAATCCAGAATGGCAAATACCAATCGATTTGCAAAATCAGTTCCCAGATTTACCATTAATATTAGATCCATCTCATATTGCTGGACGTAGAGCTATTATTTTTGATTTATGTCAAACAGCATTAGACTTAAATTTTGATGGATTAATGATAGAAACACATCACGATCCAGATAACGCTTGGAGTGATGCGAAACAACAGATTACTCCTGAAACACTAGATCAATTAACCACCGATTTAACAATTAGAAAAGAAGAAGGAGATGCCCTTGAGTACCTTAATAAATTAGCAAATCTTAGGACACAAATAGATATAATTGATCATAAGTTAACCGAAATATTAGGAAAACGGATGAAAATTGCTGATGGAATAGGAGCTTTAAAAAAGAAGAACAATGTTGCTATTTTGCAAAATAAAAGATGGAATGGAATTCTAAGTAAAATGATATTAGAAGGAAAAGAATTCGATTTAAGTGAAGAGTTTATTTTAAAAATATATAAAGCAATACATCAAGAATCAATCAATCATCAAAAGCGACTTTACGATGAATAATAAAGTGCTATTCAAGAATAATATTTAAAACAAATAACAATGCTAATAACTTTAATTTTAAGACTTTTGCATAGATGAAAGGAATTGTCTATAAATCTACGGGAAGTTGGTATACTGTAAAAACAGAACAAGGAGTGTTTTATGAGTGTAGGTTAAAAGGAAAATTTCGCACAAGAGGGATTAAAACTACAAACCCAATTTCGGTAGGTGATAAGGTGTTTTTTGAAATTGATAATTTAGGCGATCATGAGTTTGGAGTAATTTACGAAATTGAAAATCGTGATAATTACATCATTCGAAAATCAGTAAATCTTTCGAAGCAAACTCAGATTATTGCTGCCAATATAGACCTTGCTTTTTTAATAGTTACCCTTAACAACCCACCTACCTCTACAGCTTTCATAGATCGATTTTTAGTAACTTCTGAAGCCTATGGTATCAAAACTATCTTATTGTTTAATAAAATAGATTCGTATAACCAAGAAGAATTAGTGACTGTTAAATATTTAGCTCATCTATATAGATCTATCGGTTATGAATGTATAGGCATATCTGCCAAGACAGGAAAAAATTTAGATAAAGTAAAAGTACTTATGGAAAATAAAGTAAGTGTCTTTTCTGGACATAGTGGTGTTGGTAAATCAACTTTAGTAAATGCAATTGAACCTTCATTAAACCTCAAGACTAATGAGATTTCAGATCAACATTTACAAGGTCAACATACCACTACTTTTGCAGAAATGTATGATTTGTCTTTTGATGCTCAAATTATAGATACTCCTGGAATCAAAGGTTTTGGGATGGTATCAATTGACAAAGAAGAACTATCTGGTTTTTATCCCGAATTTTTTAAATTAAAAGAACACTGTAAGTTTCATAATTGCTTGCATGTAGAAGAACCAAAATGTGCTGTTAAAGATGCTTTAGAACATGAAGAAATTGCATGGTCTCGCTATAAAAGTTACCTTCAAATATTAGAAGGCGAAGAAGAACACTATCGCAAAGATGTTTATGATAAAGAATAAATATTAATTATGAGAGTAGTCATTCAACTGGTAAAACAAGCTTCTGTAACTGTAAAAGGAAAGCTAATCTCAGAGATTAAAAAAGGATATTTAATACTCCTGGGTATTGTAGAGGAAGATACTCAAGAAGACATCAATTGGTTAGCAGGTAAAATTGCTCGACTCCGAATTTTTAGCGATGATAGTGGTGCTATGAATCATTCGATTATCGAAGCTAATGGAGATGTAATTGTAGTGAGTCAATTCACACTACAAGCAAAAACTAAAAAAGGAAATAGACCCTCTTTTATCAAAGCGGCTCAATCAGAAACAGCAATTCCATTGTATGAAAAATTCATCATCCAACTAGAAAATGAATTGGGTAAAAAAGTACAAACAGGAGAATTTGGTGCCATGATGGATGTAGCATTAATAAATGATGGTCCTGTAACTATTTTGATTGATTCAAAACAAAAGGAATAATAATTTAATTTATTGAATGATGGATATAAAGAACGCTCAACTAGCAGTAGATAAATGGATCAATGAACATGGGGTCCGCTATTTTAACGAACTTACAAATATGGCTCAGCTTACAGAGGAAGTAGGTGAAGTTGCTAGAATTATAGCGCGTCGTTATGGGGAGCAAAGTGAAAAAGAAAGTGATAAAAATAAAGATCTTGGAGAAGAATTATCCGACGTTGTATTTGTAATTTTGTGTTTGGCCAATCAAACAGGAATTGATTTGCAAGAAGCTTTTGATAAAAAAATGAATCATAAAGCGATTCGCGACCATGATAGACACCATACTAATAAAAAATTAAAATAATATGTTTCAAAAAGTAATTTCAACACCTGGATTTTGGAGATCAGCTTTTTCATTAGGAATTGCATTTGCATCTATGTTTGTTATTATAAAATGGGCAGTTGAAGGCTTTAATATGGACTATTTTAATTCGATTGTAAATCCATTGTCATTTATTGTTGGATTATTAGTTGGAGGTTTTATTTATGGGTTTCTGGTAACTTTCGGAAAGTTTAGAGCCAAAATCAAGAAAGAAGAACAAAAGTATTGAAAACTTCTCTTACTTATAAAGCTGTAAGTGATCATCCTATCATCACTATCCCTGGATCTAAAAGCGAATCAAACAGGCTTTTAATACTAAAGGGATGCTACCCTAACATATCAATTACTAACCTTTCTAATAGTGACGATACCATTAGTTTACTAAAAGGAATAGAACAAGTTGACGGGATCGTAGATATTCATCATGCGGGAACTGCTATGCGTTTTTTAACGGCATATTTTGCTTCAAAAAAAGGAGTAGATATTATTATTATGGGTAGTAAAAGAATGCATGAACGCCCAATTAGAATTTTAGTTGATGCATTAAATGATTTAGGTGCGGATATTCACTATTTAAAAAATAAAGGATTTCCTCCACTAAAAATAATTGGTACAGATTTAAATGTTAGTTCAGTTAACTTAAATGCTGCCGTTAGTAGTCAATATATTTCTGCATTAATGTTAATTGCACCTTCATTAAAAAATGGATTAACAATTAATCTGGAAGGGAAAATCACTTCGATTCCCTATATTGATATGACTTTAGATTTGTTAAAAAAAGTGGGTGTCTCAGGAACCTTCAGTAATAATAAAATTGAAATTAAGCATACAAAAACAGTAAATAGTATTACTGTAAATGTAGAATCAGATTGGAGTTCTGCTTCTTATTATTTCAGCATAATTGCGCTTTCAAGTAATCTTGAACTTACTTTAAATAACTTTTCTAAAAATAGTATGCAAGGAGATTCAAAAATAATCTCCATTTTTCAAAAATTGGGAGTAGAAACTATTTTTAATAAAAATGATAATTCCATTCTTTTAAGACACCTAAAAACTAAAATCATTGATTGTTTATCCTTGAATTTAAACGATACCCCAGATATTGCTCAAACTATAGCAGTAACTTGTTTCGGTTTAGGCATACCTTGTAAGTTAGAAGGTCTAAAGACCCTTAAAATAAAAGAAACAGATCGGCTATTGGCTTTAAAAACAGAACTTGAAAAGCTTGGAGCTAATGTAACTATCACAGAAGAATCAATAACCGTGTTTCGTTCTAGGAAAATAATTGAAAATATTACTATTGAAACTTATCAAGACCATCGAATGGCTATGGCTTTTGCTCCATTAGTTTTAAAGGTACCAATTAATATCCTTGAGCCAAATGTGGTTACGAAATCGTACGCTACTTTTTGGAAAGACCTACTAAAAATAGGTGTTAAAGCACAATTAAAATAATAAATTGCTATTTACTTGACAACCCCTATTTTGAGATTGTATATTTGCAAACTTAATTATAAAACCATCGCTAACTATGGGAATGAAACTCTCGAAATTTAATTTTGAATTACCAGAAGATTTATTAGCCGAATATCCTGCGGCAAACAGGGATGAATCCCGTTTAATGGTATTGAATAGAAAAGAGCAAACCATTGAACATAAAATGTTTAAAGACCTTAAAGACTATTTTACAGAAGACGATGTGCTTGTACTAAATAATACAAAGGTATTTCCTGCAAGATTATATGGAAATAAAGAAAAAACGGGTGCACGTATAGAAGTTTTCCTTTTAAGAGAACTAAATAAAGATACCCGCCTTTGGGATGTATTAGTAGATCCTGCTAGAAAAATTAGAATTGGAAATAAATTATACTTTGGAGAAGATGATTCATTAGTTGCTGAGGTTATAGACAATACTACATCTAGAGGAAGAACATTGCGTTTTTTATTCGATGGTCCTTATGAAGATTTTAGAAAAAAATTAACTGAATTAGGAGAAACACCACTTCCTAAATATATCAAAAGAGACGTTGAACCAGAAGACAAGGAAAGATATCAAACCATTTTTGCAAAAAATGAAGGCGCTGTAGCTGCACCAACTGCTGGATTGCATTTTTCTAGACATTTACTAAAACGTCTTGAAATAAAAGGAGTAAAATTTGCTGAGGTGACATTACATGTTGGATTGGGAACTTTTAGTTCTGTTGAAGTAGAAGATTTATCCAAGCATAAAATGGATTCAGAAGAAATTCATATTGATAAATTAGCGGAAACGATAATTAATAAAGGAATTACAGATAAAAGAAGAATTTGTGCTGTTGGAACTACGGCAATGAGAGCGATAGAAAGTTCGGTTTCTTCTAATGGTACTTTAAATGCTTATGATGGTTGGACCAATAAATTTATTTTTCCTCCTTTCGATTTCAGCATTGCAAATATGATGGTAACAAACTTTCATACCCCAAAATCTACCCTAATGATGATGGTTTCTGCATTTGCAGGACATGATTTTGTTAGAGAAGCTTATGAGGTAGCGATTAAAGAAAAATATAAATTTTACTCCTATGGAGATGCGATGTTAATCATCTAAATTTTATTTATAGACCTCGATGTATCATCGGGGTTTTTTATTATAACGATTTGGTTTTTAAATATCAAAATAAAAAAGTACTTTAGTAAACTAATACTTTTCTAAATAGTATTGATGGTAAGAATTGTACTTTTTATTGTGTTAATTTCAATTTCATATGTGTCCTATTCTCAGGATAAATATGAACGCATGCCTTTGAGTTGGGAATTAAATTTAAGAACTTCAGTCGATCCTATAGAATTACCTCGTTTGGATTTAGATAACATTATTGCCGAGGATAGTATTAATGACAAGGATAAAAGTCTGCCATGGCGTTATGGAATTTCTAGACCTTTAGTTTTGGATTTTGAAAATGATGGAGTATGGACTCAATTACCAAATAATAGAGGTAGAATTTGGCAAGTTGCCATTTGGTCACCAGATGCTATTAATTTGAGTGTAAATTTTAATGAATTTAAATTACCAGAGGGATCAATGATGCATCTTTACAATGATGCTCAAACCGATGTTTCAAAAACATATACAAAAGATCAAAATAGAGAAAATAAAAAATTAGGGTCTTGGTTTGTTTCTGGCCAAATTATTTGGGTAGAATATTATGAGCCAGAAAACACAGTTGAAATTGCTCATCTCGAAATAGGAAGTGTTATTCATGGCTACAGAATGGGTCGAGTTCATCAAATAATAGAAGAGAATAATCGGGGTCTTAATGATTCTGGAGATTGTAACTATGACGTGAACTGTTCCATAGGTAATGATTTCGAAAATAAAAAAGACCTAGTTAAAAAAACGGTAGCTCTATTGAATTTAGGTAATGGTCAATTATGTTCATCCTCTTTAATAAACACTACTATTAGTAATAAAACCCCCTATTTATTAACTGCGAATCATTGTTTAGAAAATAGCGACCCATCGTTTTGGTCTGTAAGGTTTAATTGGATGAGTCCAAGTCCAATTTGTGCTAGTGAAGAAGAAAGTTTAGACATACAAACCAATTTTACTATGAGTGGAGCTGAGGTAAAAGCTAATAATGCCTTAAGTGATTTTGCATTGGTTGAATTATACAATGAGGTTCCAGAATCTTGGGATGTTGCTTTTGCAGGTTGGGATAGTACGGATGAATTACCCGTTATGGAAGTTGGAATTCATCATCCCAATGGAGATGTTATGAAGGTATGTAGAGATGATTCAGGTGCAGTTAAAGAAAATGCTAATGGTACTGAAGTTTGGTTAATTGGGGGAGTGTCTGCTGGTATTGGCAATGGATGGGAAATTGGAACGACAGAAAGCGGATCTTCAGGTTCACCACTCTTTAATGAGGATGCAAGAATAATAGGACAGTTATACGCTGGTCAAGCTTTTTGTAATGGTACTGATAATAATAATGATTACGATATCTATGGAAGATTTGGAATTTCATGGGATTCGGGGGATACACCAGAAACTAGATTAAAAGATTGGCTAGACCCAAATAATTCTGGTCAAGCTACAACTGAAACCATTCAAAATATATTAAGCACTCAAGATTTCGATGGCACAGGAACTTTAGATATTTTTCCTAATCCAGCGAACACAAAAATTTCAATTAACAATAATAGATATCCTAATTTAGAGTATTATTTTTATAACTTAATGGGACAAAAAATTTATTCAGGAAACATATCTAATACGATTAATGAAATTAATGTAGAACACTTAAATGAAGGATTTTATATTTTATATCTAGTAGATGGAAATACCAATGTCAGTTCTGCAAAAAAGATTATAATAAAAAGATAATTATAAATTTTGGGAACAATAAAAAGCCTCTTTTTTTAAAAGAGGCTTTTTATTGTTATATCTTTTTTAATATTGATATTTTTGCAAACTAATGAAAGCAAAAAAGAAGGACATACGGGCTTTGTCAAGAGAAGAAATTAGAGAGTTTTTTCAAAACATTGGAGACAAAGCTTTTAGAGGTAATCAAGTGTATGAGTGGCTTTGGAGTAAGGGAGCACACCATTTTGATGATATGACTAATATATCGAAGGAAACTCGCGAACTTTTAAGCGAGCATTTTGTAATTAACCATATTGAAGTCGATAGCATACAAAAGAGTAAGGACGGTACTATTAAAAATGCTGTAAAACTATTTGATGGATTAATTGTAGAATCAGTTTTAATACCTACGCCGTCAAGAACAACAGCCTGTGTTTCAACCCAAGTAGGTTGTAGTTTAGATTGTAAATTTTGTGCTACTGCTCGATTAAAAAAAATGAGGAACTTGAATCCTGACGAAATTTACGATCAAGTAAAAGCAATTGATCAAGAAAGTAAATTGTACCATTCAAGACCACTGTCAAATATTGTATTTATGGGAATGGGAGAACCCTTGATGAATTATAATAACGTTCTTAAATCCATTGATAAAATAACTTCAGAAGAAGGCTTAGGGATGTCGCCAAAAAGAATAACGGTCTCCACTTCTGGTATCCCTAAAATGATTAAAAAGTTAGCAGATGATGAGGTTAAGTTTAATTTAGCGGTTTCATTACATTCTGCGATTCAAGAAAAAAGAGAGCAAATCATGCCTTTTGCCAATAAATTCACCTTAGTAGATTTAAAAGAAGCACTAGAATATTGGTATAAAAAAACTACTAGAAGGATTACCTATGAATATGTTATTTGGGATGGGATTAATGACTCAAGAGAAGATATTAATGCGCTAGTAGCTTATTGCAAATACGTGCCTTGTAAGGTAAATTTAATTGAATACAATTCCATAGATGATGATTCATTTAAACAAGCATCACCTCATGTAACAAATGAGTATATAAATGCCTTAGAAAAAAACAGAATTCCAGTAACCGTAAGAAGAAGCAGGGGAAAAGATATTGATGCTGCTTGTGGGCAGTTAGCAAACAAGCAATAAAAAAGAGCAACTAATTTAGCTGCTCTTATTAATAATAATTAAAATAGTAGACTAGTTTTTAACTATTTTGAATGATTTTGACTTTCCTTGAATACTAACTTTAGCAATATAAATACCTGTATCTAAAGATGCAATATTTATAGTTTCATTCGTATTTGAAAGTTTTTTAGAGATAACTTGTTGTCCTGGTAAGTTATATAACTGTATGTTTTCTAAAGAAGTACTAGCATTTAAAACTAGCTGGCTATTTGAATCTATATAATAATTGAAATCATTAAAATATTCATCTTGTAAAGATAAAACTCCTTCATCTCCTGCTTCAATAACTGTATCAGGAGTTAAATTAAAAGCATAACCTTTAACAACCATTAAGTTTGTTCCATTAACATCTGTATCCATGCGAATCCATCCATAGTGGTCAGTTCCACCTAACAAATTATTAAATTTAACACCAAGATAGCCATCCACAACAGTGTCACACCATTGACTATTTGAATAAGCACAACCATAGTAATTTAGATCACCACGCACTCCAACTTCAGTATAGCCAGATGTATCATCGATTATATCGCCTTCGTTAAGTAGTGCAGGATACTGATATCCTCCAGCAGTCAATCCAACAAAAGCTCCCCCGGAACTTGGGAATACAATAGCTGCAAATCCATTTGTAAGATCAGCAGGGTTTGCTACACTTACATCTTCAAATCCATCTTCTTCAAAATCTGTAGAAAATGTTTCTCCAACAGCAATAATTGCATCAGGCTCAACATCAACATAAACAATCTGTCCAGCTGCATCTGAAACTCCTAAAACAGCACTAGTTAATGCTCCATATTGTAAGAGTCTTTTTGATAAGTTTTTTTTTGTAATTTTACTCATATAAAGTTTTATTTGTGATAAAACTTATGCAGTTTTACCTGATTATATATAGTAAATATATAAAATATTTTTAATATTGTATCATAAAACACTAACAATGAGTAAAATAAAATTCGAAAAAAATATTTTTGATCCAAAAAAAGTTCCTCTCCTGGGATCCTTAGGTTTACTAGCATTAGGAGACGTTGGATTTATAGCTTGGAGAAGGGTTAAAAGTGATCACAAACAAAAGTATTTGAATGAAAAAAAATAAGTTATTGTTAATAGGTTGGGATGCTGCAGATTGGAATATAATTTGGCCCTTGATTGCACAAGGCAAAATGCCAGCTTTAAAAAAAATAATTGAAAATGGTGTTTACGGTAACATGAGTACGATGAGTCCACCTTACTCGCCTATGCTTTGGACTACAGTTGCCACCGGAAAAACACCTGATAAACATGGTGTTTTAGGTTTTATTGAAGTAACACCAGATGCAAAGTCGGTAAGACCTGTTACCACAACTTCGAGAAATACCAGAGCATTATGGAATATATTTCATAATAAAGGAATGAGAAGTAATCTTGTAGGTTGGTGGCCTAGTTTTCCAGCGGAACCTATCAATGGAACTATAGTTTCAGACCGATTTCAAAAAACAAATAGAGACCCTACTAAACAAACTCCAATGAGCGAGTTTGCAATTCATCCTTGGGAACAAAAAGATGAATTTAAAGATTTAAGAATGTTTGCTTTTGAAATTACTAAAGCTCATTTATATCCATTTGTTCCCAGAGCACATGATGTAGACCAGGATAAGCATAAAGGACTTTCTGCAATAGCAAAAATAATTTCTGAAAACGCATCTGTTCATAATGCAGCCACTAAACTTTTAAGAACCAGTGATTGGGATTTTATGGCGGTTTATTATGATATGATAGATCATTTTTGTCACTCATTCATGAAGTATCATCCACCTAAGTTAGGTGGTGTAGATCAAAACAATTACGATATTTTCAAGGAAGCTGTCACAGGATCTTATATTTACCAGGATATGATGTTGGAAAGGAAAATGAAATTAATTGATGAGGATACTACCGTTATAATTATGTCGGACCATGGTTTTGAATCTGGTAATAAAAGAATACTTAACATGCCTAAAGTACAGGCAGCTCCTTCTTTAGAACATAGACAGTTTGGTATTTTCGTAGCTTCAGGCCCAAATATTAAAAAAAATGAAAAAATTTTTGGTATGGGACTTATGGATGTCGCTCCTACTATTTTGCATCATTTTGGGTTACCAATCGGAAATGATATGGATGGTAAAGTCATACTAGATATATTTCAAGTTGCTAATTCTCCAAAATATATAGAAAGTTGGGATAAAGAAAATGGTGATTTTGCAGACTTAAAACATATAAAAGAAGAAGATGTGTTATCTGATGAAGATACTATGCAACAACTCATAGAGCTCGGTTATGTTGAAAAATTAGATGAAAAATTTGAAGTAGCGATCAAGAAAACGCGGATAGATTTAAAACATAATTTAGCTAGAGTATTTTTGGGTAAAAAAGATTTTTCTTCTGCTAGAATTCATTTGTTGGAACTGGTAAAGGAGAGGGATCCAGTGGATCGCGCACCTTTTTATATGGATTTAATAAGTATTGCCCTAAATGATAAAGAATATGAATTAGCAAATAAATACCTTGAAAAAATAAAAAATTCAGGTACCGAAATAAATTATGATTTATTGTTTGTCGAGTCACAAATTTTAACCGAGATGGGGAAAACACAAGAGGCATTAAATATTTTAGAGACTGCAAGAACAAACAATGAAAGTGATCAAATACTTTATCGCATTGGTAAACTAAAGTATCAATTAGGAAATTTTAAGGAGTCAAAATTAATTTTAGAGAAAGCAATAGAAATGAACTCTCAGAAAGCTATCTATCATGCGACAATGGCTGAAGTTCTCTTGCAACTAAATAGTTATGAAGAAGCTGCTGAATATGCAATGACAAGCATTGAGTTAATTAAGTATTTTCCTAAGGCACATTTTATATTAGGACAAGCATTGGAAAAACTTGGTGATCTAGCGAATGCAAAATTAGCATATGAAATGGCAAGTAGCTTAAAGCCTAAAGTATTTCACAAAGCTGAAAAATCTCTTGAAAATGTGATTGAAAAACTTGAAATGGATTTAAAATATGAAAATAAATCTTTTTATAAATATAGAAATAATCAAATTACAATTGTTTCAGGATTACCAAGATCAGGAACGTCTTTGATGATGCAAATGCTAGACCATGGGGGTATGGATTGTCTTGTGGATGGCAAGCGTGAGGCAGATCATTCAAATCCTAAAGGATATTATGAATATGAGCCCGTTATGTCTATCCATAAAGATAATTCATGGATGGACAAAGCCCAAAACAAAACAGTAAAAATAGTAGCTCCATTACTAAACAAAATTGACGAACAATATCGATATAAAATTATTTTTATGACTAGAGATCTCAATGAGATTTTGAAATCACAACAAAAAATGATAGGAAAAACTGAAGATGTTTTCCCTGTCAAATTATATAATAAATTTCAAAAATTATTGTCTAATATCGAAGTTTGGAAAAAGAAAGAACCTGGAGTAGAATTAATTTATTTAGATTATAAGGATGTTTTGGATAATCCAGAATCTACAGTAACATCAATTGAACGATTTCTTGGAGTTTCTCTAAACCGTTCGGAAATGATCAATTGTATAGATAAAAAACTATACAGAACAAAAGTATAAGTTTTGTGAATTAATAATTATATTTTTAAAAAAAACAACTAGAAGAATTACCCGTGAATATTTTATTTGGGATGGGATTAATGACTTAAGAGAAGTCATTAATTCGCTAAGAGCTTATTGCAAAAGCTTAGCTTGTAAGTTGAATTTAATACAATTTCAGTAAGCGTTTGAAGAAGTTGGGGAAAAGATATTGATACTGCTTGTGGGCAGTTGGCAAATAAGCAATAAAAAAAGAGCAACTAATTTAGTTGCTCTTTTTAATAATAATTAAAACAGTAAACTAGTTTTTAACTATTTTGAATGATTTTGATTTTCCTTGAATACTAACTTTAGCAATATAAATACCTGTATCTAAAGATGAAATATTTATAGTTTCATTCGTATTTGAAAGACTTTTGGAAAAAACTTCTTGTCCTAATAAGTTATATAACTCTATGTTTTCTAGAGATGAACTAGCGCTCATAACCAAATTATTATTTGTTATATAATGGTTAAAGTTATTAAATAAGTTATCTTCAATACCAAGAATATTACCCTGAACTAAGAAATCATCCATTTGAAACACAAAGGAATCTTGTGCAACATAATGAATTGCTAAATAAACCATTTGTCCTTCATAATCAGATAAATCATATGAATATTCAGTATATTCTAATGGAGCCTGAAGTTCTCCATCACTTAATTCAACCGTAAAATCAAAATAATTACTAGATGTTGTAGAAAGCAAAACATGAAATCGTTCTAATCCATAATCTTCAGTTAGGGATTTTGCCCAAAAGCTAAATTGTGCAGCATTTACAGACGTTAAATCAATTCGGGGTGTGATAATATAGTCGTCATTTAATAAACTCGTTGCCGCAATCATATACAACCCTTTTTCTCCAGTTCTAGCGTTCCATATTGTTCTATCTTGTGGATCACTTGGATCAGCGTCTGTCATGGCTGATGAATTGAATACAATAGCTGTGCCAACGTATTCTTCATTTTCAAAATCAAAGTTTAAAGCACCGTAGGTAAGCGATTCATCAAGATCCCATTGATACGCTCCTAGAATTTCAATATCGAAATCTTCATAATCTTCAAAGCTCTCTTCCCAAATAGTAACTTGGGAATTCATGGTAAAAGCAACAAAAACTGCTGCTAAAAGTGTAATTTTTTTCATATTGTATAGTTTTAGCTTCAAATATACAATTAATTTCATTTTAAAACTAATAATTATGGATTAGAGAGGTTAAACTAACATTGAAGAAGATAGATAATTAGGATTATGTGGTTGGTAAATTTACGAAATATCCTTTCGCCTAAGAATTATATTGCTTTTATTAACTTATTTTTGAGCAGGCTATGAAAACAGTTGCGCAAATAAAACTACCTATTGAATATGAAATGGAACTTTTCGAAAAAAAGTTCTTGCTTTCTATGTATTCAAAAGTTTCCTTGTTAAACCGCATCACTCATTATGTGGTAAATAGGAAAGGTAAACAAATGAGACCGATGTTTGTTTTTTTAATAGCAAAGATGAGTAACAAGGGAGCGATTAACGATAGAACTTATCGGGGTGCTTCTGTTTTAGAATTGATTCATACAGCAACACTTGTTCACGATGATGTGGTAGACGGAAGTAATAGAAGAAGAGGTTTTTTCTCGATTAATGCATTATGGAAAAATAAAATTGCAGTGTTAGTTGGAGATTTTTTATTATCCAAAGGCTTATTATTATCTATAGATAATAACGATTTTGATTTACTAAAAATTATCTCGGTAGCAGTAAGAGAAATGAGTGAAGGAGAATTGCTTCAAATTGAAAAAGCTAGAAAATTAGATATTACCGAAGAAGTATATTATGAAATAATCCGAAAAAAAACAGCTACACTTATTGCTGCTTGTTGTGCGATGGGAGCTCAATCGGTTATGGCAGATAAAGAAGAAGTGGAATCGATGCGACAATTTGGTGAGTATATCGGAATGGCATTTCAAATTAAAGACGACCTTTTTGATTATGGAACCGAAAAAATTGGAAAACCAACAGGCATTGATATTAAGGAACAAAAAATGACGCTTCCTTTAATTCATACACTTAATAATTGTTCAGACAAAGAAAAGAGGTGGATCATCAATTCTATTAAAAACTACAATACCGATAAAGTTAGAGTGAAAGAATTAATTCATTTTGTTAAGGAAAAAGGTGGATTAGAATATGCTGTTTCTAAAATGAAAGAATACCAAAAAATGGCACTTGCTATTTTACAAAAATATCCAAGTTCAACTTACAAGGAATCATTAGAATTAATGGTTAATTACGTGATAGATAGGAAAAAATAATTTATTCAAGAATAAACGTTTTAGTTTATCTTTTAATAATTTTATAATAGGAGGCAACCTTTTTGTCTTTACTTACGTCTATAGAAATAGAAGCTCATTAAAAAGCAAGTATTGAAAGTTGTTTCCTTACATAAAAACTATAAATCTCTTATTTCAAGAGCCAGTAAAGGCAATCAAAAAGCGCAACATGAATTGTTTGAACTTTTTGCTTCAAAAATGTTAAGTGTTTGTAGACAGTATATTAAAAACAATGTGCTGGCTGAAGAAGTCATGCTTACTGGTTTTTTAAAAGTATTTACCAATTTAAATTCATTTAAAGCACAAGGGAGTTTTGAAGGTTGGATAAGAAGAATCATGGTTAATGAATCTATTTCTCAACTAAGAAAAGAAAAAAAAATACTTTTTAAGGAAGAAGAATACCTAGAGAATTCTTTAGATCTAGTAGCGTATATTGAAACTGAAATAGAAGTCAGTGAAATTCAAAAATTAATAGATCAGCTACCACACGGTTATAAAACAGTTTTTGTTTTATATGTGGTCGAAGGATATAAACATAGTGAGATTTCTGAAATGTTAGAAATAACGGAAAGCACATCAAAAACACAATTATTTAAAGCAAGAAAAACTCTTCAAGCTTTAATTAATAAAGAGAATAAAATTAGTTATGGCACCCATTAAATTAGAAAATCATATTAGAGAACAATTGCAGGAAAGAGAAATTAAAACTTCAAATAACTCCTGGGAAAAACTTCAACAACAACTTGATTCAACATCAAAAAAGAAAAATAATAAAGGTTGGTTTTATTTAGCTGCAAGTATCGTTGGTATTATCATTATTTCATCTTTATTATTAAATAAACAACAAGTAATAACGGAGCCTTCAAATAATATAGTAGAGGTTAATGATAAAGAGGATAAAATAGAATTTGATAGTAAAGTTCTAGTTTCAGGTGAAGAAACTAAAATTGATGATACCTCAGAACCTATTAATCAAAAAGAAATAAAAAACCCTCTAAGGAAAGAAATTGTCAAAGAGGAAAAGCTGATAAATAAAAAAGAAAAATTGGTAATGACAGATGTTACTATTCTAGAAACGAATTCCTCAAAAACAAATCTAAAAGAAAATACTCTTATTGTTAAAAATAACAAAGAACCGCATGAAGTTAATGAAGAAGAAAAATTCATTAATTCTAAAGTAGAAGAAGTAGTTGCACAAATAAAAAAATCATCAAAATCAATTACTGATGAAGAAATTAACGCTCTTTTAAATAAAGCTCAGAAAGATATTCATTCAAAAAAACTAATTTTTAGCAATAAAGTAGATGCAATTAAATTACTTAGTGTCGTTGAAGATGAATTAGAAACAAACTTTAGAGATCGTGTTTTTGAAGCTTTAGGAGATGGTTATGAAAAAGTTAGAACTGCAGTTGTAAATCGAGAATATTAAAAAAAATCATCAATCAAATCATTTAAAACGAAAATTATGAGAACTATTACCATTTGTATTATTTTGATATTTTACTTAGTGCCGTTTAACAATTTATTTTCACAAGAAGTAACGATTACTATCGAATCTTTAGAAACTTCAAAAGAAAATATTATTAAAGAAGAAAAAGACGCTTTAAAGATTGAAGTTGAGAAAATCAATAATAAATTGGACGAAGGAACAATTGATCAAGAAAAAGCAAACGAATTAAAAGCAGTAGCAGCAGAAAAACGAGCTCTAAACATTGAAAACAAAATTGCAATTATTGATAATAAAATTGCACTTCTAGAAAGAAATGATAATGAAGCGACTATTTATTTGAAAAAGAATAAAGTAAGAGTGGAAGTTTTTGATGACGGTGAGTTTGTATCGGTTTCCTTAAATAAAAAAAAGAAATTTGATAAAAGAACAACAAGTAGGTTATTAATTGCTTTCGGATTTAATAATTTGGTTACAGAGGGAGAATCTTTTAGTGAAACTGATATTAAAATTGGTAGGTCACGTTTTTTTGAAATGGGATGGTCTTGGAAAACTCGAGTTTTCGAAAACAGTAATTGGTTGCGATTTAAATATGGTTTTTCATTTTCATTTGATGGTTTAATACCAGATGATAATCAATATTATGTAACCGAAGATGACTTAACTTATCTGGAAGTTCATCCTAATAAATTATGCAAAGCGAAATTGAGAGTTGATAAATTAATTTTTCCAATATTTTTTGAATTTGGTCCTTCAAAAAAAATTGAAAGAAAAGATTACTTTAGGTATTCGACTTATAAAAAACTCAAAGTGGGTATTGGTGCATATGCAGGATTCAAATTAAGCTCCCGTCAAAAATTAAAGTATACAGATGTAAACGGTACAAGTGTAAAAGAAAAACTTAAAGCCAGTTATAATACCAATAGTAGTGTTTATGGACTAAGTGCCTATCTAGGTTGGGGTTGGACTGCTCTATATATGAAATATGAATTAAATTCCATATTTAAAAATAATCCAGTATCACAAAATAACGTTTCATTAGGTTTAAGATTCGATTTATAAATTGCCACCAATTTTGTTTCATCGTTAAAGGTTTTCTTCTTTGTTTAGGTTGAAAACCTTTTTTGTTGATAAATAAGTTCCTCAAAAAATTTACTTTTTAAAGCAGAAATTTACATCTTTGATATTTAAATATGATTTCACAAACAACCATAGATAATGTATTTGAAACTGCTCGCGTAGAGGAGGTAATTGGTGATTTTGTTGTTTTAAAAAAATCGGGTAGTAACTTTAAGGGATTAAGTCCATTTAGTGATGAACGCTCTCCTAGTTTTATGGTTTCTCCAGCTAAGCAGTTATGGAAAGATTTTTCAAGTGGAAAGGGAGGTAGTGTAATTTCTTTTTTAATGGAGCACGAGCATTTCAGTTATCCAGAAGCGATTAAATATTTAGCAAATAAATATGGAATTGAAGTTGAAGAAACCGAAAGGTCTGATGAAGAAAAAGAACAAGCAACACAAAAAGAAAACTTATTTATAGTAAGTGACTATGCTAAAGATTACTTTAATGATACGCTATTAAATATAGAAGAGGGTAAAGCAATTGGTCTTTCGTATTTTAAAGAGCGTGGTTTTACTTCAGAAACAATTCAGAAATTTTCACTGGGTTACTCTTTAGATAAATGGGGAGCTTTTACAGATACTGCGATAAAAAAAGGATATCAATTAGAATTTCTTGAAAAAACAGGACTAACCATTGTAAAAGGCGAAAAACAATTTGATCGCTTTAAAGGGCGAGTTATTTTTCCTATTCTAAGTATGAGTGGTCGAACTTTGGGTTTTGGAGGTAGAATTTTGACCAACGATAAAAAAGCTGCTAAGTATTTGAATTCTCCAGAAAGTGAGATATACCATAAGAGTGATGTTCTTTATGGGATCTATCAAGCAAAACAAGCCATTGCGAAAGAAGATAATTGCTATTTAGTTGAAGGCTATACAGATGTACTTCAATTTAATCAAACTGGTATTGCCAATGTAGTCTCTTCATCTGGTACTGCGTTAACTTCAAATCAAATAAGACTAATAAGTAGGCTTACAAATAACATTACCGTTCTTTACGATGGAGATGAAGCAGGACTTAGAGCATCTATTAGGGGAATAGATTTAATTCTTGAACAAGGGATGAATGTAAAGATCTGTACCTTCCCAGAAGGAGAAGATCCAGATAGTTTTGCTAAAAAAAATACCTTAGAGAGTCTTAAACTGTATCTAGATAATAACGCTACTGACTTTATAAATTTTAAGGCAGCTCTTTTAGTTTCTCAAACAAAAAACGATCCTATAAAAAGAGCAGAAACAGTTCGTGAAATCTTGGTAAGTATCTCTAAGATCCCAGATGACATTAAAAAGGAGGTGTATATTCAGGAATGTGCTAGGATTATGAATATTGATGAATCTATATTGTATAATACCTTAGCTCAAATTCTTAAAAAGGATAAAAATGACATACAAAAAAGGCAACAAAAAAAGAATACCCCTTTTGACGTTGTGTCTTCAGAAAAGCAACCCTTAAAACAGATAGATCCACAATTTGAATTAGAAAAAAAAATAATTGAATTATTATTGATATATGGAGTTTTAGAAGCAGAGTTTGAAGAAATGTCTATTGAAGTAAATGAAAAAGGGGAAATTACATATTCTTCCGAAATTGTGAAGTCAAAGGTTTTTGAAAAAATTTATTTAGACCTTCAAGAAGATGAAACAGAGTTTGCAAATGAAGATTTTAAGGATTTATATAATCATATAATTGATGATTTTAATAAAAATCAAGATTTTAAAATAGATAGATTGATTAGTAAATTGCCTCAGCAAAAAGCAGAATTGGTTACTCACATTTTATTTGATAGTGAAAGGCATGAATTACATGATTGGGAGGGAAGAAAAATATATGTAAAAGACAAAAATCAATCTATTTCGCAAATGGTAAGTGAAACAGTTTTTAATTTAAGAAGGCATTTGATTTCATTAAAAATTGATCGAATGGCTAAAAAAATTAAAAATCTTGATGATGAGGGTTTTAAATTAGAAACTTTGAAAGAAACTTTAGATTATACAATGCTTAAAAAATTACTTTCCGAAAAGTTAAATAGAGTTCTTTAATTAACTAAATTGAAACATTCTAGCTTGATGAATCAAATCTGCCAAATTATCTACTTTTAGTTTTTTGAGCAATCTGGTTTTATAAGTACTAACCGTTTTTTCATTAATAGATAATGCTGAAGCAATATCTTTGTTTCTCTTACCGCTAGATAAAAGGTTAAGTACTTCAATTTCTCTCGAGGATAATTTTTTGTAACGGCTTATGGCGCTTGTTTCTCCAACATTTCTGGTAGTAAACGTTGATGTTAATTCTTCATTCAAGAAAATACCACCTTTTCTTATTTGATTAATTGCTTTTAATAATATTTTTGATGAAGCAGATTTTGGAACATATCCTGCAGCACCAGATTTAATGGCACGCAATGCATAAATTTCTTCAGGATGTGTAGAGAAAATCAATACTCTTAACTCAGGAAATTTTTGTTTGATGCTTCTTAACGCATTAATGCCGTTTATTTGTGGCATGTCAATTTCCATTATTAAAATATCTGGTTCTTCTTCTTCTAAAGTTTTGTATAATTCAGTACCGTTATTTGCTTTTCCTACGATTTTAAAATTTTCATCTTTCTTCAACATACAAGTGATCCCTTTTCTTGTAACAGGATGGTGGTCTGCAATAACAATTTTTTTCATAATAAGTTGATTAACTTTTTTATTGAATTCTTATTTTTTACAATTTGGGATAGGCAATTTTTTCGTCGCAGCTCAAATTTACATAAATATTTTAGTTATGGATTAAAGATTAGTGGAAAATTCGCTCAAATTCATATATATTCGATGATTTACTAAATTTTTGTAAGGTATTTCGGTATTTTACAAACAGGTATAGAAATCATTTTATGTTTATTTATGGTGTTTAATTTTAAAAACAAATTAAATACTATTTGTTCTCTATTTTTAAAATCATCTGGAGTTTTACCTTGCTCTTTCATCTTCATTGCCCATTCTAGTTCGTCATAACTAGCACCAATTTGCTCTTCATCAGTTCTGTTATCTCCAAATAGTCCGTCTGTTGGAGCTGCAGATTGTATCGTCTTAGGTACTTTTAGTATAAATCCTAGCGCAAAAACCTCACTTTTCAAAAGATCAGCAATAGGGCTTAGATCTACTCCACCATCTCCATATTTTGTATAAAAACCAACTCCAAAATCTTCCACTTTATTACCAGTGCCAACAACAAGATATTTTTTTAATCCAGCATAATAATACAATACAGTCATTCTTAAGCGCGCTCTTGTATTTGCAAGAGATAAATCTAAAGTATTGACATTTTTTGAATCAACATCTTGATTTTTGAAATCTTCAAATACAGTCGTTAAATCAAATTTTGTTGCGCTAACATTAGGGAACCGTTTTTTAAGTTGTTTAATGTGTTCTTTCCCTCTAGAAACTTGATTTTTGGCTTGGTGAATTGGCATTTCTACGCAAAGGGTTGGTAATCCTGTTTTTGCGCACAAAGTAGAAGTAACAGCAGAGTCAATCCCACCACTGATTCCAATTACAAAACCATTCATTTTTGTGTTTTCAGCATAATCTTTGAGCCAATTAACAATGAAATCTACTACTTTTTCTGTTTGCATAATGTTGATTTTAAATAATATCTTTGCAATGCAAATTACGTAAAATGTAAATTAAAAAAATATATTTTAACCAAACAGTTTCAATTAATTATTTATGAGAATTTATCTTGCCTTACTAATCACTATTTTATTTTTTGGATGTGATAAGGATACTGGAATTGAAAAGGATATCAATGAAGTGCCAATCAATGTTGAAATCTTAAGATTTGATAAATTATTTGGAACTGCTCATTTAAATGATCTTCCTAATTTAAAAAGAAATTATCCTGTTTTTTTTCCTAAAAAATTTCACGATACTATTTGGGAAATGAAAATGAATGATTCTCTTACACAACAATTGTATGTTGAGGTAATGAAAAAGTATTGGTCTGAGCGTAAACTAAAGGTAGATTTAGAAGGTCTTTTTAAACACATCAAATATTATTTTTCAAACTTTAAAACACCAAATGTGGTGACTGCAAATTCGGATGTTGACTATAGAAATAAAATATTTATCACAGATAATATGTTAGTAATTTCTTTAGATAATTATTTAGGAAGTGATCATTTTTTCTATGAAGGCATTCCAAGTTACGTCGTTGAAAACATGAAGGAATCTCAAATAATTTCAGATGTAGCCTCTATATATTCAAAAATGTATGTTCCAAAAATACAAAGCCGAACATTTTTAGCACAAATGATCTATTACGGAAGAATTTTATATTTAAAAGATTTATGGCTGCCAAATACGTCTGATGAAATTAAAATCGGATATTCACAAGAGAAATTGAAATGGATTCAAGAAAATGAAACTGAAATATGGCGTAATTTTGTAGAAAATGAATACTTATATAGCACCAATCCAAAACTAATTAGTCGGTTTATTGATCCAGCACCTTTTTCAAAGTTTTATTTAGAAATTGATAATGACTCTCCAGGTATGGTGGGTCGATTTATTGGTTGGCAAATTGTAAAATCATACATGGATAAAAACGATGTAGGTCTCGATAAATTATTGACTATAAGTGAAGAAGAAATATTTAAAAAATCAAAATACAAACCTAAAAAATAATGACGAAAAAACACACATCAGATATCAATGTTAATGTAATCTTGGATGAGAATAAAATACCAGAAAAACTAGAATGGTCTGCCAAAGATGGAGGAATTGAAAACATGGAATCTAAAGCTATATTTATGTCTGTTTGGGATCATAAAGCTAAAGAAGCACTGCGAATAGATTTATGGACAAAAGACATGCCTTTAGATGAAATGAAAATATTTTTTCATCAAACATTAACTGCTATGTCCGATACCTTTGAGCGTGCAACTAATGATGAAAAAATGAGTGCAACAATGCGAGACTTTTGTGATTATTTCGCTGAAAAGCTAGAGATAAAAAAAGGAGAATAATTATTCTTGCTGAGTCATAAAAGTGTTAATCTCTGTTATAAATTTTAATACTTCATCTCTACCTGTTCCATTACTAGAGGATGTGACAAAGTAATTAGGCATTTCTTCCCAAGTTTCAAGCATTTTTTCTTTGTATGCTTCAATGTCTCTCAATAGCGCGTTAGGCTTTACTTTGTCTTGTTTTGTGAAAATAATAGAAAATGGCACTTGGTTTTTACCCATCCAATGCATAAATTCTAAATCCACTTTTTGTGGTTTATGTCTGCAATCAATCAATACAAATGCTAAAGCTAATTGTTCTCTCTTATAAAAATATTCTGTGATAAATTTTTGAAAAACCTTCTTACTGCTTTTAGAAACTTTAGCATAACCATATCCAGGTAAGTCTACTAAAAACCAACTCTTATTGATTAAAAAATGATTGATAAGTTGAGTTTTACCTGGTCTTCCAGAAGTTTTTGCTAAACTCTTTTTCTGCATTAACATGTTTATTAGAGAAGACTTACCTACATTAGATCTTCCGATAAATGCATATTCGTGGAGTCGCTCTTTTGGGCATTTAGCAACATCACTGTTGCTCATTACAAATTCAGCAGATTTAATTTTCATATTTATTGCTCCAAATTTTTGGAGTAAATTTTAAGGTAAGATTTATTTACTATTTTAATAACCTCGCTTTAAAAGCCAATTGTAAAGTAATTCATTAAATTTATCAGGATGCTCCATCATAGCTGCATGACCACATTTGTCTATCCAGAATAAATCTGAATCTGGTAATAATTGATCAAATTCTTCCGCAACCTTTGGAGGAGTTACAGAGTCGTTTTTCCCCCAAATAATACACGTTGGCGTATTCATTTTAGGTAGATCTTTAGCCATATTATGTCGTATAGCACTTTTTGCAATTGCCAAAGTTCTTATTAATTTATTTCGATTATTTATAGAATCAAAAACTTCATCAACTATTTCTTTAGTTGCAACCGCAGGGTCATAAAATACATCTTCAGCTTTTTTCTTAATGTATTCATAGTCCCCTCTTTTTGGGAAAGATCCTCCCATGGCACTTTCGTACAATCCTGAACTCCCAGTAATAACTAATGCCTCAATTTTTTCAGGAAACGATTTTGTGCAGTACAATCCAATGTGTCCACCAAGAGAGTTTCCTAACAAGATTACTTTTTCAAAGCCCAAATGATCAATAAAATCTGCTACGTATTTAGAGAAATTTTTAACATTAGTTTTTAGTAATGACATTTTATAGATTGGTAATTCCGGAATCAATACCCGATATTCTTTATCTGAAAAGAAATTAGTAACTCCATCAAAATTGCTTAAACCTCCCATAAGCCCGTGAAGAATAATTATGGGAGTACCCTTTCCTGTATCTGAAAAGATAAATTTTCCTTCTTTTTTTAATTGATGATTCATTTTAGGGCTTGAATTATGAATTACAAAAGTAAGCATTTTTATTTTCAACTTTCAATAAATCGCAAAGTCTTGAAACTCATAATCATATAAATTATTGATATTTAAGTGGTAAAACTTATTAACAATGTGGTAATTAGTGGTAAAATGTGGTAAAAGTTCTATATATTTGAATATATAATTATTAAAACAATTTCTTAATGTTCAATCTAATTGGGACATACGAGTGCAAAGCTGATGTTAAAGGTCGTGTGATGGTTCCTGCTGCATTAAAAAAGCAAATAGCTCCTGTTTCGACAGATGGCTTTGTTATAAAAAGAGCTGTATTTCAGCCTTGCCTAGAATTATATCCCCTAGAGGAATGGAGATTATTGATGGAAAAAATGGGGAAACTGAATCGTTTTAATAGAAAAAACAATGATTTCATCAGAAGGTTTACTGCTGGTGTTAAAACAGTAGAACTAGATGCTGCAGGAAGACTATTAATTCCTAAAGACCTGTCTTCTTTTGCGGGAATAGATAAAGAAATAGTGATTTCTTCAGCAATAAATATTATTGAAATTTGGGATAAAAACCAATATGAACAAGCTATTAACGAAGCTGCCATTGACTTTGCTGATTTGGCTGAAGAAGTAATGGGTGATGAAAACGACACAAATAATGGAGTATCATAGACCAGTATTGCTAGTCGAAACTGTTGATGGTCTCAATATCCATTCCAATGGTATATATGTAGATGTAACTTTTGGAGGAGGAGGTCATTCTCGAGAAATATTAGAAAGATTGGGAGAAAATGGAAGATTGATCGCTTTTGATCAAGATCGAGATGCATTGCGAAATACAATAGATGATCCTCGGTTTTTATTGATCAATGAAAATTTCAGGTATTTAAAACATTTTTTGCGATCTCATAGTATTAAAGAAGTGGATGGGATATTAGGTGATTTTGGAGTTTCATCTCATCAGTTTAATGAAGCTGAACGAGGTTTTTCAACTCGGTTTTCAGCAGATTTAGATATGAGGATGAATCGGAATGCTACTTTTTCTGCTTATGATGTAATTAATAAATATCCTGAAGAAAAAATAAAGAATGTTCTTTTTCAGTATGGTGAATTAAGGGCCGCTGCAGGAATGGCAAGACTGATCATTGAAGTACGTCAGCAATCACCAATTATTTCGAGTGAGGAACTAAAAAAAGCGTTGGGTAGGTTTTTGCCAACACATCGAGAAAACAAAATATTGGCTCAAATTTATCAAGCGATTCGAATTGAAGTAAACCAAGAGTTAGAGGCATTAAAAGAATTTTTAATACAAACGGAAGAAGTTTTAAAGGCAAAGGGAAGACTAAGTTTGTTGTCATATCATTCTTTAGAAGATAGATTGGTAAAACGCTTTATGCGAAATGGTCTTTTTGAAGGAGAACCCGAAAAAGATGTTTTTGGAAAAGTAGTGGTTCCATTTAAAAGAATAGGAAAATTTGAAATTCCAACAAAAGAGGAGATCAAACAAAATAATAGGGCTAGGAGTGCAAAACTCCGTGTTGCTGAAAAGTTATGAAAAAAGGCTTTTATAATTTATTGAAGGGTAAATTTTTGATTAGCGACGATGCTTTTAAAAATTGGCGTTTTATTTTTTTCCTTTCTACTTTATCTCTAATCGTGATAGCGAGTTCACATCGAGCAGATAAAAAGGTTTATAGAATTGCACAGTTAAATAATGAAGTAAAAGAGATAAAAAGTGAATTTGTAGATGTTAGAATGATTTTTATGCAAGCAAAAATGGAAACAAAAATAATTTCAGATATGGCGAAGAAAGGCTTAGTTCCTTCAGAAACTCCGCCTCAAAAAATAATAATAACTAAAAAGGATTAGCAGTTGCCAACAGCAGAGAAGAACATATTAAACCGCTTATATTTTATCGCTGGAGGTATGTTACTCTTTGCGATTCTAATTGCTGTTAAAATTATTAACATTCAATTCGTTGATGGTGAGAAATATCGAGACTTAGCAAAAAAGAATACTGTGAAGAATTGGTTAATTCCTTCAAGCAGAGGTGATATTTATTCAGATGACGGTAGTTTACTAGCTACATCTGTTCCAAAATACGAAATACGTTTTGATGCGGTAACAGTTTCTAAGGCAAGCTTTAAAGAATATCTTTCTCCTCTTGCAAATGAGTTGTCTGCGATGTTTGGCAAACCAAGTTCTTATTATATAAGCAAATTTAAAAAGGCAAGAACTAATAAAAATAGGTACATGTTAGTTGCTAAAAATTTGGGTTATTCAGATTATATAAAAACAAAGAATTTTCCATTATTAAAATTAGGGCCTTATAAAGGAGGCTTAATTGTAAAACAAACTAATGTTAGAGAACATCCTATCGGGAAAGTAGCGGAACGTTTGGTAGGTAATGAAAAAAAAGGAACAACAGGAGTCTATAATATTGGATTAGAAGGAGCCTATGATGAATATTTAAGAGGAAAAGACGGTAAACGCTTAAAACAAAAAATTGCAAAAGGTCAATGGAAGCCTGTCTTTGATGAAAATGAAGTAGAGCCAGTAGATGGATACGATGTCATTACTACTATCAATGTAAATATTCAAGATATAGCTCATCATTCGTTGTTAAAACAATTAGAGTATTATGAAGCGGAACATGGTTGTGTAATTGTTATGGAAGTTGCTACAGGAGAAATTAAGGCTGTTTCAAATTTAGGCAGAACTAATAAAGGTACTTATTACGAAAAAATAAATTATGCTGTTGGAGAATCTCATGAACCTGGATCTACATTTAAAGTTGCTGCCTTGATGGCTGCTTTAGAAGATGAAATAATTGATACTAGTAGCGTAGTAGACACTAAAAGAGGTGTTAAGACTTTTTATGGGAGAAGAATTTTTGATTCTCATACTGGAGGCTATGGTGAAATTTCTGCAGCCAAAGCTTTGGAAGTTTCTTCCAATATAGGATTAGCTACTATCATAGATGAGGGTTATAAAGACAATCCTAACAAGTTTATTGATCGAATTAAATCCTTTGGCTTAGCAGATACAATTGGTATTCCAATTAAAGGAGAAGGGAAGCCCATGATACCGGAGCCAGGCCATTCAAAATGGAGTAAAAATGCATTGCCGTCCATTGCCTATGGGTATAACTTAAGATTAACTCCATTACAAACACTTAATTTTTATAATGCGATTGCTAATAATGGTATTATGGTAAAACCAAGGTTTATAAGAAAAGTTCGTGCTTGGAATCAGACAATTGCAGCTTTTGAAAAGGAAGTTACCAATCCAAAATTAGCATCTGAAAAAACAATTTCTGAAATTCAAAATATATTAAAAAACATTGTCGAAAGAGGAACTGGAAAAAGATTGTACTCCCCTTATTTCTCAATGGCTGGAAAAACAGGTACCGCACAAACTGAATATTGGATGCCAGATTGGAAGGAGAATAAAAGATATATTTCTTCTTTTGCTGGTTACTTTCCAGCTGAAAATCCAAAGTATTCTTGCATTGTTATTATACATAAGCCAAGTACAAAAAAAGGATATTATGGTGCCGATGTTTCAGGACCAGTGTTTAAACGTATCGCCCAAAAAATATTTACAGTTTCTCCATTAATAACTGAAATATCTGATATAGAATCCAAAGATTTTTTGGTAGTTAATGACTATGAATCCTATTATTTAAAAGTTCAGAAAGAGATTTTTGAAATTCCAAATGTGATAGGTATGGCCGGTATGGATGCAGTTTCGTTATTAGAGAATATAGGATTAGAGGTTCGAATAGTTGGAAATGGTACAGTATTTAAACAATCGTTAAAAATTGGTGAAAAAATAAAAAAAGGTAAACAAATTACACTCAACTTATCGTGATACAACTTAAAGACATATTGTATAAAGTAGCTATCGATAAAGTGATAGGAAATACTTCGGTAGCTATTAGAAATATTGAATTCGATTCTAGAAAGATTCAACTCAATGATATTTTTGTAGCAATTAGAGGTGCATTATCTGACGGTCATGATTTTATAAAAATGGCAACAGATTTAGGTGCTTTAGTAATAATTTGTGAAGTAATTCCTAAAGAAATAATCAATGGAATAACCTATGTACAAGTAGCTAATTCCCATAAGGCATTATCTTTTTTAGCAGCCAATTATTATGAAAATCCTTCAGACGACTTAAAATTAATTGGGGTGACAGGAACCAATGGAAAAACAACCATCACTACTTTACTATTTCGATTGTTTAAAAAAGCGGGTTATAAAGTAGGTTTGCTTTCTACCGTGAAAATAATGGTAGATCATAAACAATACGAAACTACTCATACCACGCCAGACTCTTTGACGATTAATAGGTATTTAAAAGAAATGGTAGAAAAAGGTGTGGAGTTTTGTTTTATGGAGGTTAGTTCTCACGGTATACATCAAAAACGAACTGAAGGGTTAAAATTTGAAGGAGGAATATTCACCAATTTGTCTCATGACCATTTAGATTATCATAATGATTTTGCTGAATATAGAGATGTTAAGAAAATGTTTTTTGATCAGCTCCCTAAAACAGCTTTTGCTTTAACGAATATTGATGATAAGAACGGTAAAGTTATGCTTCAAAATACCAATGCTAAAACTCATACATATGCATTAAAATCGATAGCAGATTACAAGGCTCAGGTATTAGAGAACCAATTCAATGGATTGTTATTAAAAATAAACAATCAAGAATTATGGGTGAAGCTTATAGGGAGTTTTAATGCATATAATTTATTAGCAATTTATGGAGCTGCCGATTTATTAGGATTAGAAACCTTAAATACGTTACAATTAATGAGTGAACTTGAAAGTGTTGAGGGTAGGTTTCAGTATTTGATTTCTAAAAATAATATAACAGCAATTGTCGATTATGCTCATACCCCTGATGCTTTAAAAAATGTATTAGAAACTATTAATACAATCCGAACCCAAAATGAAGAATTAATTACAGTTGTTGGTTGTGGTGGAGATAGAGATATTTCTAAACGGCCAAAAATGGGAGCTATAGCTGCGGCACTTAGTACCAAAGTGATTTTTACAAGTGATAACCCAAGAAATGAAAATCCTGCAACTATAATTGAAGCTATAGAAAAAGGAGTTCCTGGAGAATATTTTAGTAAAACAATCTCTATTTCAGATAGGAAACAAGCGATTAAAGCTGCTTGTCAGTTGGCGAACGAAGGTGATATTATTCTAATTGCTGGTAAAGGTCATGAAACCTATCAAGAAATAAAAGGAGAACGGTTCGGTTTTGACGATTTTAAAATTATAAATGAATTATTAAAAGCTCTAAATAAATAATTTATGCTGTATTATCTATTTGACTATTTAGAAAAAACTTATCAATTTCCAGGTGCAGGGCTCTTTCAGTTTTTAACTTTTAGAGCGGCATTGGCGGTCCTATTTTCATTATTAATAGCAATCATTTATGGAAAAAAAATTATTAAATTTTTAAGAAAACAGCAAGTTGGTGAAACAATACGAGACCTTGGTCTAGAGGGACAAATTGAAAAAGCTGGAACACCATCTATGGGTGGAATTATTATCATTTTAGCGACCATTATTCCGGTCTTGCTTTTTGCAAAACTTGAAAATATCTATGTTGTATTATTATTGGTTACAACTGTTTGGATGGGAATTATTGGTTTTATAGATGATTATATAAAAATATTCAAAAAAAACAAAGAAGGTCTTTCAGGAAAGTTTAAAGTAATAGGACAAGTTGGTTTAGGGATTATAGTGGGAACTACCATGTATTTTCACAATGATATAACTGTAAAGAGGCAAAAAGTTACTGCTGCTAATTCTATTGAAAATGTTTCAGGAAATAGAATGCCTGAGTTTTACCCTGAAGAAAAAACTTTATTGACTACCATTCCTTTTGTAAAGGAAAACGAATTTAATTACGAAAGCTTAATTAATTGGTTAGGAGAAGAAGCTAAGGATTATGTGTGGTTGATTTTTATTCCTATTATAATATTTATCATAACTGCAGTTTCTAATGGTGCTAATCTTACTGATGGAATTGATGGTTTAGCTGCTGGTACCTCCGCAATAATTGGAGTTACATTGGCGCTATTTGCATGGGTCTCTGGCAATGTTATTTTTTCGGATTATCTCAATATCATGTATATCCCTAATACTGGAGAGCTTACTATTTTTATCATGTCTTTTGTAGGAGCTCTAATTGGATTTCTATGGTATAATGCATACCCAGCTCAAGTTTTTATGGGTGATACAGGTAGTCTAACCATCGGAGGAATTATAGCTGTAATAGCAATTGCAATTCGTAAAGAGTGGTTAATTCCAATATTATGTGGAGTTTTTCTAATTGAAAACCTATCGGTCGTGATGCAGGTGGGATGGTTTAAATACACCAAAAAAAAATTTGGTGAAGGAAGGCGGATATTTAAAATGTCACCACTGCATCATCATTATCAAAAATCAGGTTTTCACGAAAGTAAAATTGTTACCAGATTCTGGATTGTTGGAATATTTCTAGCAATTCTAACAATTGCTACTTTGAAAATTAGATAAGAATATATAAGATAGAAAGAATTAAAGTGAATAAAAATTTAAAATTAGTCATACTAGGAGCCGGGGAAAGTGGAGTTGGGACAGCTATTTTAGGAAAAAAAGAAGGGTTTGAAGTTTTTGTTTCGGACTATGGAAAAATTAAAAATTGCTACAAACAAGTTCTTTTACATCATGAGATTAATTGGGAAGAAGAAGTTCATTCAGAAACTTTAATTCTTTCGGCAGACCTGGTAATGAAAAGTCCTGGTATATCAGATAATACTCCAATTGTAATGAGGTTGAAAACAAAGGGAATTGCTGTTATTTCTGAAATTGAATTTGCTGCAAAATATACTAATGCAACTTTAATTGGAATTACAGGAAGTAATGGTAAAACTACCGTTGCAACTATGACATACCAAATTTTAAAAGATGCTGGAAAGAATGTTGCCTTAGCCGGCAATATTGGTAAAAGTTTTGCGGAGTTAGTTGCAACTGAACCTATTGATACATATGTGTTGGAATTAAGTAGTTTTCAGTTGGATGGAATTAAAGATTTTATCCCACACATAGCAGTTTTAACGAATCTTTCACCAGACCATTTAGATAGGTATGGAAGTGATTATGACTCATATGTAGATTCAAAATTTAGGATTGTAATGAATCAGACAAAAGATGATTATTTTATTTATGATGCAGATGATGATAAGATAAATGAATGGATTTCAAAAAAAACAATTAAATCTCAATTACTGCCTTTTTCGGTAAAAAAAGAATTAGAAAAAGGTGCATTTATAAAAAATAACGAATTAATAATAACTATAGATAACAACCCATTTATTATGCCAATACCAAAACTAGGTTTACAAGGCCAGCACAATACAAAAAATGCAATGGCTGCTTCAACCGTTTCAAAGTTACTAAATATTAGAAAAGAAACTATTAGAAGAAGTTTAGAGAATTTTCAAGGTGTAGAACACCGTTTAGAAAACGTATTAAAGATCAACAATGTTAAATACATTAATGACTCTAAGGGTACCAACGTAAATGCAACATTTTATGCTTTAGATAGCATGGAAGCTCCCACTGTTTGGATTGTAGGCGGTGTTGATAAAGGAAATGATTATAGTGAATTATTTCCGCTAGTAAATGAAAAAGTAAAAGCAATTATTTGCTTAGGTTTAGACAATGATAAAATTATAAGAGCCTTTGGAAATGTAGTTGATATTATGGTAGAAACTCATTCGATGGAAGATGCTGTGAAGGTTGCTTACCGCCTTTCTAAAAGAGGTGATGCAGTATTGTTATCACCTGCTTGTGCTAGTTTCGATTTGTTTGAAGACTATGAGGATAGAGGAAGGCAATTTAAAAGCGCAGTACGCAATCTATAATCATATTTTAATTAGTTAAGATTTTAAAATGAAAAATGTATTTCAACATATAAAAGGAGACAAGACTATTTGGGCTGTTGTTTCTTTGTTGGCATTATTTTCGTTTTTACCAGTGTACAGCTCTAGTAGTAGTTTGGCATATTTGTATGGAGATGGAAATACACTAAAATTTCTTTTAAAACATTTTGCTCATTTGGTTTTAGGTTTTGTGATTTTATTTGGAGTACATAAAGTTCCTTACCATTATTTTAAAGGCTTATCTGTTATAGCATTACCCATAGTACTGATTTTGTTGGTTGTAACAATGACTCAAGGAACTACTATTGAAGGTGCAAATGCTAGCCGTTGGATACGCATACCATTTGTTGGGTTTACTTTTCAAAGTTCAACACTTGCTTCGGTAGTGCTTTTTACTTATGTAGCGCGATATTTAGCAAGAATAAAAGATAAAACAGTTACATTTAAAGAAACATTATTGCCTCTTTGGCTTCCCATATTTATGGTATTGGCATTAATATTACCTGCTAATTTTTCTACGGCAGCAATAATTTTTTCGATGATTTCTATATTGGTTTTTATAGGAGGTTATCCTATAAAGTATTTATTAATAATTCTGTTTGCAGGCGTTCTGTTTCTATCATTATTTGTTGTTTCAGCTAAAGCATTTCCAAGTTTATTTCCCAATAGGGTTGATACTTGGATGAGCAGGATTGATAATTTTACGAATGGTGAAGAAACGGAAGCAGATTATCAAATTGATAAAGCAAAAGCTGCAATTGCTTCGGGAGGTATTACAGGATTAGGTCCAGGAAAAAGTATTCAAAAAAACTTTTTGCCGCAATCTTCTTCCGATTTTATTTACGCAATAATTGTGGAAGAATTTGGACTTGTTGGTTCCTTATTTTTAATGTCTTTGTATATGTTACTACTATTTAGATTTGTAATTGTAGCTCATAAAGCAAAAACAATATTTGGAAAATTGTTAGTTATTGGAGTAGGCCTTCCAATTGTATTTGTTGCTTTGGTAAATATGGCAGTTGCTGTAGAAATATTTCCTGTTACAGGACAAACTTTACCACTTATTAGCAGTGGCGGGTCATCTATTTGGATGACTTGCATGGCTATAGGAATGGTGTTAAGTGTTAGTGCAAAAAGAGAAGTTATAAAAACTGAAAATCAAGAAGAAAACCCTTTAGATATATTAAGTGAAGCCATATAAATTTATCATATCAGGTGGAGGAACTGGAGGTCATATTTATCCAGCAGTTGCTATTGCGAATGAGTTAAAATCGCGATATCCAGGTGCTGAATTTTTATTTGTTGGAGCTAATGATAGAATGGAAATGGATAAAGTTCCTCAATCGGGTTATGCTATAAAAGGACTTTGGATTTCTGGAATACAACGAAGTTTTTCTTTAAAAAATTTAATATTTCCTTTAAAACTTATTTTAAGTTTATGGGAATCTAGAAAAATAATAAGATCATTTCAACCCGATTTAGCAATCGGGACTGGAGGATATGCAAGTGGACCATTATTAAAAGTGGCCTCCAATAAAGGAATACCCTGTTTGATCCAAGAACAAAACTCTTATGCGGGAATTACTAATAAATGGTTAAGTGCTAAGGTGAAAAAAATATGTGTTGCTTACGATGGTATGGAACTCTATTTTCCTTCTGAAAAAATAAGGTTAACTGGTAATCCAGTAAGACAAGATTTGTTGGATGTTTCTAATAAACGGGAAGAATCTATTTCGTTTTTTAAGCTAGATTCTCAGAAGAAGACACTTCTAGTTTTAGGAGGAAGTCTGGGAGCAAGAAGAATTAATATTTTGATTAATTCTTCTTTAGATTTCTTCTCAAAATTAGGTTTACAAATCATTTGGCAATGCGGTAGTTATTATTTCGAATCTTATAAAGAAAAGGAATTTGGAAATGTTCATGTTCATGCCTTTTTAAATAGAATGGATTTGGCATATGCAGCTTCTGATTTTATAATTTCTAGAGCTGGTGCATTGTCAGTTTCAGAATTATGCTTGGTGGGAAAACCTATCATTTTTATTCCTTCACCAAATGTATCAGAAGATCATCAAACAAAAAATGCAAAATCCATTAGCGCTAAAGGAGCAGCAATTTTGATTGCAGAAAAAGATTTAGATACGCAATTTGAAGATGAATTTTATAGGTTATTTAATTCAGAAGATATTCAATTACAATTATCGAAAAATTGTAAATCACTAGGGAAACCAGATGCAACTCAAGAAATAGTAGCAGAAATTGAGAAATTATTAAAAGAAGAAAAAGATTAATTAATAATTAAATGAATAGCATTACAAACATAGATAATTTTTATTTCATAGGTATTGGAGGTATCGGTATGAGTGCGCTGGCTAGGTATTTTAATTTAGAAGGTAAAAAAGTTTTTGGTTATGATAAAACTCCTTCAGAGATTACAAGTACCTTGATTGAAGAAGGGATTGCTATTCAATTTAAAGATGAAGTTTCTTTGATACCAAAACTTATACAAAACAATAAAAAAACGCTTATCGTTTGTACACCAGCAATATCCAAAAACAATACTATTCTTTCTTGGTTAAACGCTAAAGAATATAGGGTTGTGAAACGTTCAGAATTACTTGGAGAAATATCTAAAAACAGTATTTGTTTAGCGGTTGCTGGAACCCACGGAAAAACTACCACTTCAGCTATTTTAGGTCATTTACTCGCGAGTTGCAATATGCAGGTAACTGCTTTTTTAGGTGGTGTAACTGAAAATTATAACTCAAATCTTATTTATAAAGGAAGTGAAATAATGGTTGTTGAAGCGGATGAATTTGATCGTTCTTTTCTTCATTTAAGACCTACTATAGCTTGTATTACCTCCATGGATGCTGATCATTTAGATATTTATGGTTCCATTTCAGAATTAGAAAGCACTTTTGTAGATTTTTCAAAATTAGTTCCAGATTCTAATAACTTATTATTTAAAACGGGACTTCCATTAGAAGGGAAAACTGTTTCTGCAACTGAAAACGCAGATTTTGAAGCTAGAAATGTTAGAATAGAAAATGGAAGCTATGTTTTTGATTTAAAAACACCTTCTGAAGAAATTAAAGATTTGCAATTTCATTTACCGGGTCGTCATAACATGTTTAATGCTGTTACCGCATTGGGTATGGCAATTTTAGTAGGAGCCCCAATCGATTGTCTGCCCAACGCTTTACAGAATTTTAAGGGAGTGAAAAGAAGATTTTCTTATAAAATAAAAACTGAAAATTTAGTATTAATTGATGATTATGCACACCATCCTACCGAAATTGACGCGATTCATCAAGCGGTTACCGAAATGTATCCTCAAAATAAAAAGTTAATTGTTTTTCAACCGCATTTATTTTCTCGCACCAAGGATTTTGGAACTGAATTTGCGAAAAGTCTATCTCGTTTTGATGAAGTGATATTATTAGAAATATATCCTGCAAGAGAAGAGTCAATTGAAGGAATTTCATCAAAATGGTTACTTGATAAAATAGCAAATGAGAATAAAAAAATAGTAGCTAAAGAAGATCTTTTTATAGAAGTTAAGAACTCTAATTGTAAAGTTAAATTAATGGTAGGTGCTGGAGATATTGGAGTTGAAGTAGAATCTATAACAAAATATTTGAAAGATGAAGATTAACTGGGGTGTCATAAAATTTTTAGTTATTTCGGGTTTTATCGTTTTTATGTTTGGATTCAGTAAACAAAGAAATGAAGTTAGAAAAATTACTAAAATTGACATAGAATTTAAAGAAGAAAACCGATTATTTATCACTGAAAATATGGTTAATAAAATGTTAATACAAAATAAGGACAGTGCTAAAAGTATCGGTAAAGAAACTTTAGATTTGAATAAGATGGAAAAAAGATTGTTAGAAAACCCAATGATTAAAAATGCAGATATTTTCGTTACAATTGATGGGGTTTTAGGAGTGAAAGTTATACAAAGAAGACCTTTAGCTAGAGTTGAAGGAAATCCAAATTTTTATTTGGATGAAGATGGGAAAAACATGCCATTGTCATCAGTATACTCAGCAAGAGTTCCAATTATTACTGGAATGTCAGAAAGTCAATACCCGGAGGTAACAGAATTAGTTAAAAAAATAATTAATGATGAGTTTATGAAGGAATATGTTGTTGGTTTAGATGTTACGAAAGAAGGAGATGTTTTCCTTAGGATTCGAAAGAATGAATTTAAAGTGTTTTTTGGAAAATCTGAAGGTATAGAAACTAAATTTCAAAAATTTAAAGCTTTTTACAAACTAACTAAGAAAGATAGTTTACTTGATAATTATAGTTTGATTAATTTAAATTTTAAAGATCAAGTTGTAGCTACAAAAAAGGAAACAAATGGAGGATAATAAAATAGCAGTTGGATTAGATATTGGTACTACCAAGATTGTTGCCATGATTGGTAAGTACAATGAATATGATAAACTTGAAATCTTAGGTCTTGGTAAGTCTAAAAGTTTAGGAGTTCATCGTGGAGTTGTAAATAACATAACACAAACCATTCAATCCATTCAACAAGCAGTCCAAGATGCAGAGACTTCATCAGGAATGAAAATTTCTGATGTAATTGTAGGAATCGCAGGACAACACATTAGAAGTTTACAACATAGCGATTACATCACTAGAAAAGATAGCGATATTGTAATTGATGAGCTTGATATTGAAAACTTGTGTAATCAAGTTCATAAATTAGTAATGTTACCTGGTGAAGAAATAATTCATGTACTGCCGCAAGATTTTAAAGTTGATGGGCAAAATGAAATAACTGAACCGATAGGAATGTATGGAGGCAGGTTAGAGGCCAATTTTCATGTTGTTGTAGGTCAAGTTACTTCTATTAGAAATATTGGGAGGTGTATAAAGAGCTCGGGTTTAACTCTTTCTGGTATCACATTAGAACCATTGGCTTCTGCAAATGCAGTATTGGGAATTGAAGAAAAAGAGGCAGGCGTTGCATTGATCGATATTGGTGGCGGAACAACCGATTTGGCAATATTTAAAGATGGAATTATCAGGCATACTGCAGTAATCCCTTTTGGAGGAAATGTTATAACTGAAGATATTAAAGAAGGTTGCTCCATCATTGAAAAACAAGCCGAATTGCTTAAAATTAAATTTGGATCAGCTTGGCCAGGAGAAAATAAAGATAACGAAATTGTATCTATCCCTGGATTAAGGGGAAGAGAGCCTAAAGAAATTACCCTTAAAAACCTTTCAAAAATAATTCACGCTCGAGTAATTGAGATAGTTGAACAAGTATATCTAGAAATTAAAAATTATGGTCATGAGGATCAAAAGAAAAAACTAATAGCGGGGATTGTGTTAACTGGAGGAGGAGCTCAATTAAAACATTTAAAACAATTGGTAGAGTATATAACAGGAATGGATACTCGTGTTGGTTTTCCTAATGAGCATATGGCAGGTGATAGTGATAGTGAAGTTACCAGTCCGATGTATGCAACTGCAGTTGGATTGGTTTTAAATGGATTGGAGAATACTAAAATAAATGAAGTTCAGGAAGAAGAAATTAATGAAGAATTAGAATCGTTAACCAACGAAGAAATACCGGCACCAAAACGAAAAGGATTTTTCGATAAATGGGTTGAAAACCTTAAAGATTTTTTAGATAACGCAGAATAATGAAGATATAAAATATCATAATAAAAGAAACTAACAACCTCACAAAAATGAAATTATGAGTAGCAACAATCAAATGGACAGTTTTCAGTTCGATATGCCAAAAAACCAATCCAATGTAATTAAAGTCATTGGAGTTGGAGGAGGAGGTAGCAACGCAATCAATCACATGTTTAGTCAAGGAATAAATGGTGTGGATTTTGTTATTTGCAATACAGACTCTCAAGCTTTAGATAGCAGCCCTGTACCTAATAAAATTCAATTAGGTGTAACACTAACAGAAGGTTTAGGAGCTGGAGCAAATCCTGAAATAGGAGAGCAGTCTGCTGTTGAAAGTATGGAAGATATTAAAGCGATGCTAACAACAAATACCAAAATGTTATTTATAACAGCTGGAATGGGTGGTGGAACTGGAACTGGTGCAGCACCTATTATCGCTAAAATGGCAAAGGATTTAAATATTCTTACTGTTGGGATCGTAACCATACCTTTTGAGTTTGAAGGTAAAATGAGAAATCAACAAGCAAATATTGGGGTAGAAAGATTAAGAGATAATGTTGATTCTCTAATAGTAATTAATAACAATAAACTACGCGATGTTTATGGTAATCTAGGTTTTAAAGCTGGCTTTTCTAAAGCAGACGAAGTATTAGCAACTGCAGCTAGGGGGATTGCAGAAGTAATTACTCATCATTATACACAAAACATTGATTTACGTGACGCGAAAACAGTACTTTCAAATAGTGGAACTGCGATTATGGGAAGTGCTAGTGCAAGTGGTACAAATAGAGCTTCCGAAGCAATTTCAAAAGCATTAGATTCTCCATTGTTAAATGATAACAAAATTAAAGGAGCTACAAATGTGTTGTTGTTAATTGTTTCTGGTATAGAAGAAATTACTATTGATGAGATTGGAGAGATTAGTGACTTTATCCAGAGTGAGGCTGGGCACGGTGCTAATATTATTATGGGTGTTGGTGATGACGAATCTTTAGAAGATGCTGTAGCTATTACAGTTATTGCTACAGGATTTAATGTAGAACAACAAAACGATATTGTAAATACAGAATCTAAAAAAGTAATTCATATTCTTGACGGTGAACAGCGAGTAGAACAAGTTTTAGTAGCTGATAAAACTTTATCTAATGTTGATTCCATTTCTAATAAAACTATTGATAAGCCAAGTGTAAATAATTTTGAAGAGCCAATAATTAGACATTCGCTTCTGGAAGAAGTTAAAGAGGTTGTTATTTCAAAAAAAACCATTCCATTTGAGGATTTCGTTGAGACCTCTGATTCATTGAAAAATTTAGAAGTTAATTTTGAAGAAATTGACATACATCATTTGGCTGAATTTCAAGAAGTAAATATTAACGAGATTAATGTTGAAGATTTTACTATAGTAGATTCAATAGTAGAAGAAAGTGTTGAAGATGAATTTACAGAAGTTAATAGAAATATCGAGACTCCTGAGGAACAAATATTAATGTTTGATTTAGAGGTAAATACTGCTTCTGAAAAGACTTTTGAAATAAATGAACCACATCGTAAAAATTCAAGAAAGTTAGAGACAATGATTTCTGGTATTGAAGAAATTGAAGTGAATGATCATGTAGAAGTAGCTCCTATTACTGAAGTAACTAAAGAGCAAACCATCACCTATAGTTTGGACAACTATCAAGAAGTGGAAGATCATTTAAATGATGCTAAACCGTTAGATTCTGAAGATGAGATTAGTGATGAAGAAATTGTTTTCGAAACTAGAACAATAGCTGTTCCAGAACGAAATAATAAAGAAGATAACGAGCCAGAAGATCCTTTAAATACGCCAATTTCTAAATTGTTAAGTGAACGTACAGAAATTAGAAAAAGACAAATGAAAGAGTTTAATTATAAGTTTAATAACAAACTTTCTCATATTGATGAAATTGAAAAGCAACCGGCTTACAAACGAATGGGTATAGAATTGGATGAAACATCAAATCAAGAATCTAACTTATCAAGAACTTCATTAAATACAGATGATGATAATGAATTAGATTTGCGTTCCAATAATTCCTTTTTGCATGACAATGTAGATTGATATTTTTTTTAACTTCAAAAAGGCAGTGCAAAAAAATATTAAATCATAATAATTGTAGGTTTTTAAAAGTATTATACTTTATAAGGCATAGTTTATAATTAAGAAATGTGCAAGGTAGATATTTATATAGGTCTTGCGCATTTTTTTGTAATATATATTGTCCTTATCATTTTATGAAATAAAACAAATAATAGAAATATAACTATCTTTGAAATGATAAAATATATAAAATAATGAGCTTAGAAAAAAAATTAATGGAAGCGATAAAAACCGCAATGAAAGAAAAAAATCAACAAGCATTAGCTGCATTACGTGCAGTTAAATCTGAATTGATTTTATTAAAAACTAGCGGATCAATATCTGAATTAAACGAAATAGATGAAAATAAGATATTGCAAAAATTAGTAAAACAGCGAAAGGATAGTGCTTCCATTTTTTCAGAACAGAATAGAGAAGATTTGGCAATACCAGAATTAGAACAAGCTGGTATCATTTCACAATTTTTACCCAAACAAATGAGTGAAAATGAGGTTGAAATAGTGGTGGCTGAAATAATTAGTAAAACTGGAGCAAACTCTATGAAAGATATGGGTAAAGTTATGGGATTGACCAATAGTCAGCTAGCGGGAAAAGCCGATGGTAAAACTATATCTGGAATTGTAAAAAAAATGCTCTCCAATTAATACAGAAAGTATCCCATAATATTGCAGGGTTCTTTAAATCTAAATAAATGAACAAATCGATAATAAAAAACATAAAGCCACTAGGTTTTACTTGGGAAACTCAAGATCCATTTTTATTTTGTGCTTATCATAGAGATCAATATCCAATGGGTAACTCTCAAATGGGGCTAAACCATGAAGCGTTAAAAGGAAGAAATATTGGTCAAGATTTCAATAAAAAAGACGGTTGGAGTATGTATCATGGTAGTAAAATTCCTGGCTTTCCGTATCATCCTCATAGGGGATTTGAAACCATTACCATCAATAAAGAAGGAGTTGTAGACCATTCAGACTCTCTTGGTGCTGCTGGTCGATTTATGGCAGGTGATGTACAATGGATGACTGCAGGTAAAGGCATTCAACATTCTGAAATGTTTCCTTTAATCAACAAAGATAAAGACAACACATTGGAAATTTTCCAACTATGGTTGAACTTGCCTAAAGTTTCCAAAATGGTAGAACCACATTTCAAAATGTTATGGAATGAGGATATCCCTCTAATTAATTATAAAGATGAATTAAACAGAACAACTTCAATTGAGGTTATTGCAGGTAAAATAAATACAATTAATGCTTTAGAACCTAATCCTGATTCTTGGGCAGCAAACCCAGACAATTCAGTAGGTGTATACACTGTAAAGATGGAAGCGTGTGCCAATTGGATTTTACCTAAAACAAATAGTGATGCAAATCGTTCTGTTTTCTTTTATAAAGGAGATACTATTAAATTAGAAGCTAAAACAATTTTAGCTAACCACGTTTTAGAACTTGAAGCAGGTGAGAACATAGAATTTCAAAATGGAAATGCGGAAAGCTACTTTTTAATTCTTGAAGGTAAACCAATTGGAGAGCCAGTAGCTCAACACGGTCCTTTTGTAATGAATACCCAGGAAGAAATTAGAGAAGCTATGAGCGATTATGGTAAAACTCAATTTGGTGGATGGCCTTGGACAGAAAAAGAAGTAGTTCATGCTAGAGATAAAGGTAGGTTTTCCTTACACAATAATGGAAAAGAAGAAATTAGATATAGATAAAGAGTTATAGCTAAACCTTAAATAGTCCTATTTTAAATACAACATAAAGCCGCGTCTTTTTTGAACGTGGCTTTTAATTGTTGTGCCCTAAAAAGGATAAACTTTGTCATTCCCAATCTAGCTAAGCTATGAAAATCAAAACATTCAATATTATTAAGGATTAGCTGCACTGATCCCACAAAGCTCCGCTTTGAAAATAGCACAAACAAAAAAACGCTCAAGCAAGCTTGGCGTTTTTTCTTAATTGCACTATTTATTCGTGACCTCGAGAGGATTCGAACCTCCAACCCTCAGAGCCGAAATCTGATATTCTATCCAGTTGAACTACGAAGCCATTTTTAAGATTATAAAAATACTACTATTATTAAAGATGTACTGTAAAAATCATCAAGTAATATAAGTGTTTTTATTCCACACTTAAAATCAAATCATCTTGCATGATCATTTCACCTTCTTTTAGCATTATTGATTTTACTTTACCATCGCGAATTGCAGTTACCGTTGTTTCCATTTTCATGGCTTCAATAATAAAAAGTGGATCATTTTCTTTTATTTCTTGCCCTTTTTTCACGAGAACTTTATAAAGTAATCCTTGAAGCGGAGAGCCAATTTCATCGATATTGTTTTCATCAGCTTTTAGATTTTCTACTTTGCTGATATTTAATTTTTTATCTGGTACTTCTATCATTTTGTTTTCCCCGTTTATTTTAAAAAATACGGTTCTAATTCCATCTTCATTTGGATTGCTCACCGATAATAATTTTACGATAATTACTTTTCCAGGTTCTAATTCAATAAGGGTTTCCTCTTGGATTTTCATTCCGTAAAAGAAATTGAGTGTAGGAAGAATTGCTAGATTACCATACTTTTTGTAATTTTCATGAGCTTGGTCAAATACTCTTGGGTATAATAGGTATGATAAAAAATCTTCAAACTCTATGGCCCTACTGAAACCTTTTTGATATTTCTTTTTGAAACCTTTAAGAGCAACATCAAAATCAATGGGTGCTAAATGTAAATTTGGTCTATTTTTAAAAGGTTTTTGATTTTTTAATATTATTTTTTGAAGCTTTTTTGGAAATCCACCTACGGGTTGTCCTAAGTCTCCTTTAAAAAAATCGATTACTGAATCTGGAAATGAAATTTCTTCGCCGTTTTCCATTACTCCCTCAGGAGTTAAATTATTTGTCACCATAAAAATAGCCATATCTCCTACTACTTTTGAGGATGGTGTTACTTTTACTATATTTCCAAACATCGCATTGACTTCGGTATACATTTTTTTAACCTCATCAAAACGTCCTCCTAATCCTAATGCATTTGCTTGCGGGCGTAGATTGGAATATTGTCCACCAGGTATTTCATGTTGATATACCTCGGCTGTTCCAGATTTTAAGCCAGATTCAAAAGGATAATAATACTCTCTAATATCTTCCCAGTAATTGGAGAATTGATTTAGTTTATTCATATCAAATTCATGAGCTCTATCGTGGTACTTCATCATTTCGACAATCGAATTAAAATTTGGTTGGGATGTAAGACCAGACAGGCCTCCAAGTGCTACATCTACAACATCAACATTTGCTTCAATGGCCTTTAAATAAGTCGCAGATTGAAGTGAAGAAGTATCATGAGTATGTAAATGAATAGGAAGCTTTACCACATTTCTTAGTGCTCCAATTAATTCAGTTGCAGCATAAGGTGTTAATAAACCTGCCATATCCTTTAAAGCTATAATATGAGCACCAGCATTCTCTAAATCTTTTGCTAATTGTGTGTAATAATTGAGTTTGTATTTGGTTTGAGTTGTATCTAGAATATTTCCGGTATAGCTTATGGCTGCTTCCGCTAAAGCTCCGTTGGTATTTCTTACATATTTGATACTAGGTTCCATTGCTTTTACCCAGTTTAAAGAATCAAAAATCCTAAAAATATCAATTCCATTTTCCCAGGATTTATCTACAAATCTTTCTATTAAATTGTCGGGATATGCCTTATAGCCTACTGCATTAGAGCCACGTAATAACATCTGAAATAAGATATTTGGCATTGCTTTTCTTAAATCTCGCAATCGCGACCAGGGACTTTCATAAAGAAAGCGTAAACAAACGTCAAAAGTCGCACCTCCCCACATTTCTACACTAAATGTGTTAGCATGATTTTTCGCAAAACTTTCGGCAACTTTTAGCATGTCATAGGTACGCATACGGGTCGCTAATAAAGATTGATGTGCATCTCTAAATGTGGTATCTGTATAATGAATTTTTTTTTCGTCCCGCAACCATTTACTAAACCTATCTGGACCTAATTCCGTAAGTAAATCTTTTGTGCCTTTTGGATATTTGGCAAATTGATTGAAATCAGGGGTTTGGGCATTTCTAAAAACCTTAGAATCATCTAAAACCTTAACATCAGGATTTCCATTTACAATTACTTCTCCTAAATAATTTAATATTTTAGAAGAACGATCTTTCGAAAGTTTAATTTTAAATAGCTCAGGAGTTTTTTGAATGAAATTAACGGTCGCTTTTCCTTCTTTAAAATCAGGATATTGAATAACATTTTGCAAAAAATAAATATTGGTTTTCACACCCCTAATTCTGAATTCTTTTAAAGCTCTTACCATTTTGCGGACAGCACCATCTAAGGTTCTACCATGAGCAGAAACTTTTACTAACATGGAATCGAAAAAAGGACTCACCTTATACGATTGATATATACTTCCAGCATCTAATCGTATGCCCATACCTGAAGCAGAACGATAGGTTGTAATGGTTCCGTAATCTGGTGTAAAATTGTTTTCAGGATCTTCGGTTGTTAATCTACATTGCAATGCAAAACCATAAGTTGCTATTGATTCCTGATCATTAATTTTAATTTGAGTATCGGATAATTTATAACCACCAGCCACGAATATTTGAGTTTTAACCAAATCAATTCCGGTTACCATTTCAGTAACGGTATGTTCTACTTGTATGCGTGGATTGACTTCAATAAAATAAACGTTATCAGCTTTATCCACTAAAAATTCTACGGTACCGATATTATTATAATTTACTTGTTTGGCGATTGCTAATGCATATTTATAGAGATTTTGCTTTACCTCTTCAGATATATTAAAAGAAGGAGCAATTTCTACTACTTTTTGGTGTCTCCGTTGTACTGAACAATCTCGTTCGTGTAAGTGTCGGATATTTCCATGGTTGTCTGCTACAATTTGAACTTCTATATGCTTAGGATCTTCAACATATTTTTCTAAAAACATTGTATCATCACCAAAAGCATTTAGTGACTCGTTTTTAGCAGAATCAAAATTTTGTTTTAAATCATTAACATTTCTTATAATACGCATTCCTCTTCCACCACCACCAGAAGCAGCTTTTAACATTAATGGATACCCAATTTCAGAAGCTTCAGAAAGAGCAATTTTTAATGAGGATAACTTTTTTTTATTACCTTCTATTATGGGAACATTGCATTTCTCAGCATTTTTTTTTGCAGTAATTTTATCACCTAAAGCATCCATTACCTCGGGATTAGGGCCAATAAAAATAATCCCGTTTTTGGCACATTCTCTTGCGAAATTTGAATTTTCTGAGAGAAATCCATATCCTGGATGAATGGCATCAACATTTTTAGATTTTGCTAAATTAATTATTTCATCAATATCTAAATATGGTTTTAAGGGTTGGTTGTTTTTTCCAATTTGATAAGATTCGTCAGCTTTATAACGGTGTTGAGAGTAGCGATCTTCATAAGTAAAAATTGCTACCGTCTTTATATTTATTTCAGTACAGGCTCGCAGTACTCTAATGGCAATTTCACTACGATTAGCAACTAATATTTTTTTTATTCTCATGGCTTTTTATTCTAAATAAAATCTGTTTTATTTAATGATATATGGATTTTCTGTTGTATAATTTCTGATAACAAAATCTAATGCACTTTTTAATACTTCTCCCATATTAGTAGCTTTTTTGAAATTTAAATCACCTGTAAGTTTCAATAAATCACCTTTTAATTGATTTGTTTTTTCTAAAGTAGAGACCTTATCTTTCTGCATACAATTTAGAAGATGTTTTAATCTATAATCACTACTAATAGCTCTTTTTGCTAATAAAGAACGCTCTTCTTTTTCGTATTGATCTATAGATCCTTTTCGAAGTAGTTCTAACGACATTTCTACGAAAGTGTTGTTTTCTTTTAAGTATTGAGGTTTATATACCTTAACATTTCCTTCAAAACTTTGTTGATCAAAATCTATTGCTCTTAGTCTATATTGAATTCTGTCAAAATCGTGGGTTAATACAACTACATAATTATACGCTCTCATATCACCTAATAATCTAACAAAACAACGTTCATTAAATTTTACAAATTCTTTTGACAAGGCTTTTTTATCTTGAAGTGAGCAGCGGTTTAAATGATCTTCTATAAAAATATCACAGGGTATTCCTGAAATATGATCTTCTATTATCGTATCTTTAAAAACTAAAAAATCTATATGATTGGGTGATAATAAATGCTCTAATTCCAATCCGTAAACTCTAGACGCATCGGCACGTTTTAAGTAGTAAAAAGTATAGTTGTCATTTAATATATTTCTAATTTTTATTCTAAACGGTTTTGTGTTACCGAAGGTACAATAATCTATACTGTCAACGCTAATAAATGGAAGTGTTGAATCGTTTCCATCGGCATGTAAAATAGTATATATTTTTTTAAGACCTAATTCAATTTCTTCTTGATCATTAACTGAAAAATAGGTAGACAGCCATAAGGTATCATCACCGTTTTTATCAAAAATTGAAACAGCGCCTTGATAGCGCAATAAATCATCATAACAAATAGGAATTTTTATATTTCTTCCGTTTTTTATTAAATAATCAGTTAACTCCTTAGATATTGGGTATACGGGTTTTTTTTTAGATATTAATTTTTTATTCATGATTAAAAAATGTTCACCATAAATGTAAAATAAATTATTTGTTAATTATAATAAAATAAATAATATTGATGCTTTGGGTTTAATTAATTCTATTAAGAAAAAAGATTCAATTTTGAATTTTAATGGTATGTGTATACTACTAATTTTTGTAATTCAACTTTTATGTATATGTAGTGTTCTTAATAGAGAGAGTTTATGGATTAATTAAAATGATACACCAAAGCACTGACACTAGTAGTTATCTTTTATGATATACCATTTTAGATATTAACCTATAATAGCTGCTATAAAATAGCGTGTTTATTTTAGAAGATTGTTTAATTCTACTATGGTTTCAGTTGGATTTTCTGAACGAAAAATATAGCTTCCAGCAACAAGTACATCTGCTCCTGCTTCCGCTAATTGTTTAGCGTTTTTATTGGTAACTCCTCCATCTATTTGAATAAGGGTAGTGGCGTTTTTTTTAGTAATCATTTCCTTGAGTTTTTCAACTTTAGAATAGGTGTTTTCAATAAAACTCTGACCGCCAAAACCCGGATTTACACTCATGATGCAGACTAGGTCAATATCATTGATTGTGTCTTCTAGTAAATTAATATTGCTGTGAGGATTTAATGCAACACCAGCTTTCATACCTTCCGCTTTTATTGCTTGTAAAGTTCTATGTAAATGTGTGCAAGCCTCATAATGTACTGTTAAGTAATTAACTCCTAAATCTGCAAATGTTTTTATATAACGATCTGGATCAATAATCATTAGATGCGCATCTAAGGTTTTTGATGCATGCTTTGCAATAGAATTAATGATTGGCATACCAAATGAGATATTCGGGACAAAAACACCGTCCATTACATCTAAATGAAACCAATGAGCATCACTTTGGTTTATCATTTCAACATCACGTTGTAAATTTCCGAAATCAGCAGCTAAAATAGATGGGGCAATTAGTGTTTTACTCATAATTCAGTTTAGAATATTAATTTTTTAAATGATTCAAATGTCACATAGCAAAAGTACTAATAAAAATAAGAGTTTTGAAAACTTATAACTTTAATGAGTCTTATTAATCAAATAATAAATAATAAAAAAAACCTCTAGTAACTAGCTAGAGGTAATTAAAAAACTAATAATAAGATATTCCTTTTTTATGAAATTTACTGTAACTGTAGTTTGAGATTTATCCTAAATATGTTTTCAATATTTTAGATCTTGTTGTGTGCTTTAATCTTCTAATTGCTTTTTCTTTAATTTGTCTTACACGTTCACGAGTAAGATCGAAAGTTTCACCAATTTCTTCAAGAGTCATAGGATGTTGGTCACCCAGGCCAAAATACAAGCGTACTACATCAGCCTCACGAGGAGTTAATGTTTCTAGTGCTCTTTCAATTTCTGTTCGTAAGGATTCGTGTAAAAGTGAGCGATCTGGATTTGGAGATTCTCCACTACGCAATACATCGTAGAGGTTCGAATCTTCTCCTTCAACTAAAGGTGCATCCATCGATACGTGGCGTCCAGAGTTTTTCATAGACTCTTTTACATCATTTATTGTCATGTCCAATTCTTTCGCGATTTCTTCTGCTGAAGGTGGACGTTCATGAGCTTGCTCTAAATAAGCAAACATCTTGTTAATTTTATTAATACTACCAATTTTATTTAAAGGCAAACGAACAATACGAGATTGTTCTGCCAATGCTTGTAATATGGATTGACGAATCCACCATACTGCATATGATATAAACTTAAATCCACGGGTTTCATCAAAACGTTGAGCAGCTTTTATAAGTCCTAAATTACCTTCGTTAATTAGATCGGGAAGTGTTAATCCTTGGTTTTGGTATTGCTTAGCTACCGATACAACAAAACGTAAATTAGCCTTTGTCAACTTCTCTAAAGCAATTTGGTCTCCTGCTTTAATACGTTGTGCTAATTCAACTTCTTCGTCTGCGGTAATTAAGTCAACTTTTCCAATTTCTTGTAGATATTTATCTAGGGAAGCGGTTTCACGATTGGTAACCTGCTTGGTAATTTTAAGTTGTCTCATCTAGTCTGTTTAAGTTAATTATTTTACTGCCTTAGTGTGTTATACGTAATTGAGATGCAAAAAGTTACAAAAGGTTGTGATTTTTATTGAATATTTTAAAATAAATAAAAAAACCTCCAAAGTGATTTCTCAAATTGGAGGCTTTAATTGGTCTTAAAAATAGATTGACTAATTTCTATTTCTATTGTCTCTTCCGCGATTATCTCTACCTCGGTCATTTCTGTCGTTACGCTCACGTGGTGGACGTTCCACAAAACCTTCCGGTTTAGGAAGAATTGCTTTACGAGAAACCTTTTCTTTGCGAGTACGTTTGTCAATACCGAAATATTTAACATCGAAAACATCTCCCATATTAACTACATCTGAAACATTTTCTGTACGTTCCCAAGCTAATTCAGAAACGTGTAATAATACTTCGTTTCCTGGAGCATCCATATATTCTACAACAGCACCAAAATCTAACATCTTGATTACTTTTACTTCATATACGCTATCAACTACGGGCTTGAATAATATAGAATCTATTTTTGCCATAACAGCATCAATACCTTCTCTACCAACTCCTAAAATTTCAACAATACCTTCCTCAGTAACTGGATCTTCGTTAATAACGATCGTAGTCTCAGTTTCCTTTTGCATTTCTTGAATCACTTTTCCACCTGGTCCAATTAAGGCTCCGATAAATTCGTTAGGAACACGTCTTGTAACCATAGTAGGTGCGTGATCTTTAACATCTGCGTTTGGTATAGCAATAGTTTCTGTTAATTTCTCTAAAATATGAAGACGGCCATCACGAGCTTGTTTTAACGCATTCACTAAAATCTCGTAAGACAATCCTTTTACTTTAATATCCATTTGACAAGCAGTAATACCGTCTGCAGTACCAGTTACTTTAAAATCCATATCTCCTAAATGATCTTCATCTCCTAAAATATCGGATAAAACTGCATAGTTTCCAGATTCTGCATCAGAAATTAATCCCATTGCAATACCAGAAACTGGTTTTTTCATTTGTACACCTGCATCCATTAATGCCATGGTACCAGAACATACTGTAGCCATTGAAGAAGAACCGTTAGATTCTAGTACTTCAGATACAACTCTTACTGTATAAGGACAGTCTGCAGGAATCATTCCTTTTAATGCACGTTGTGCTAAGTTACCATGTCCAACTTCTCTACGAGAAGTTCCACGAATTGGTCTAGCTTCTCCAGTACAAAAAGGAGGGAAGTTATAATGTAAATAGAAATTTTCTTCACCTTCATAAGATGGCATATCAATTTTGTTTGCATCTCTAGAAGTTCCTAGAGTTACCGTAGCTAAAGCTTGAGTTTCACCACGTGTAAAAATTGAAGAACCGTGAGTAGATGGTAAATAATCAACTTCACACCAAATTGGTCTAATTTCGTCAGTCTTACGACCGTCTAAACGTAAACCTTCATTTAAAGTTAAATCTCTAATCGCAGCTTTTTCCGCTTTGCGATAATAATCGGAAACTAAACCACCGTAATCTTCTAATTCTTCTTCAGAAAATGATGCTTTTATATCTTCTTTTATTTGTTTAAATGCAGTAGTTCTTTCATGTTTAGCAGATCCAGCATTTGCAATAGCATATACTTTATCATAAGCCATGTCATGAACTTTCTTCATTAAATCTTCTTCTACTCTTTCTCCTTCATATTCACGAACTTCTTTCTTTCCAAATGCTTCAGCTAATCTTAGTTGAGCAGCACATTGTACTTTAATGGCTTCGTGTGCAAATTTAATAGCATCCGCCATTTCGTCTTCAGAAATCTCATTCATTTCACCTTCTACCATCATTACTGAATCTGCAGAAGCACCAATCATCATATCTAAATCAGATTCTGCTAATTGAGCACGTGTTGGGTTGATGACAAATTCACCATTAACACGACCTACTCTTGCTTCAGAGATTGCGCATTCGAATGGAAAATCTGATAATTGAATAGCAGCAGAAGCAGCTAGTCCTGCCATTGCATCTGGCATAACGTCATCGTCATGAGACATTAATTGAATCATCACTTGTGTTTCTGCAGTATAATCTTTTGGGAATAATGGACGTAATACACGATCCACTAAACGCATCGTTAATACTTCACCGTCACTTGGTCTTGCTTCTCTTTTAAAGAAACCTCCAGGATAACGACCAGCAGCAGCGAATTTTTCTCTATAATCTACTGTTAATGGCAAAAAACCAAGGTCTTTTTGTTCGTAATTGGAAACTACTGTACATAACATCATACATTTTCCTGACTGCACTACAACGCTACCATGAGCTTGTTTTGCTAATTTTCCGGTTTCGATAGAAATTTCTCTACCATCACCAAGGTCAATGACCTCTCTAAATACTTTTGGAATCATAAATTTTTTAATTGTGCACTTTAAAATTAAGTGCAGTTAACAATGGTCAATATTCGCATTTACGAATACAGTTGTTGTGCTGTGTGTAGTTGACCAATGAAAAACCTACTGGTAGCTTTTCAGTTTTAATACTTGCTAATGCAAGTGCTCTATTAATATTGAGTGTAAAGTTTTATTTTCAAACTTTCTCCTTTTAATAAAGAATTGCCTGATGAATCAGAAATTAAAAAAGGGAGCACAAGGCTCCCAATGCTATTACTTACGTAAACTCAATTCTTTAACAATTGCACGATATCTCATAATGTCTTTTTTCATGAGATAATTTAAAAGCGATCGTCTTTTACCTACTAACATTACCAAAGAACGTTCTGTATTGTAATCCTTGTGGTTTTTTCTTAGGTGTTGAGTTAAATGCTCGATACGGTAGGTGAATAAAGCAATTTGCCCTTCAGCTGATCCAGAGTCTTTTTCAGACTTACCGTGTTTTTTGAAAATTTTTCCTTTTTCTTCTGGTGATAAATACATGCCAATATTAGTTTAATGATTTTTATGTACAGATTACCACTATGATAATCAGGGCGCAAAGATATTGCTTTTCTATAATAAACCTAATAGAATTATTGCTTTATTTTAATAGACAAAAAGTATTTCTATTTATTATTGAAAGTCATATGTTAATCTAGGGTAGTTTTTTATAATGATCAATAAATAAAGATTAATAAAACCTGTATTACAACTAACTACTTTATGCTATGTTTTCTCTAAGTGGACGGTTTAATATTAAATCGATATATAGATTTACTTTAGATTTTAAATCTTTTCTATGAGTAATGAAATCTAAAAAGCCGTGTTCTTGTAAAAACTCTGCTCTTTGAAAACCTTCAGGTAACTCTTTTCCAGTAGTATCTCTAACTACACGAGGTCCAGCAAAAGCGACTAATGCTCCTGGTTCGCTAATATTAATATCACCTAGCATAGCGAAAGATGCAGTTGTTCCACCTGTTGTAGGATCTGTACAAAGAGAGATGTAAGGTATTTTTGCTTCAGCAAGTTGTGCTAGCTTAACAGAGGTTTTTGCTAATTGCATTAAAGATAAAGCCGCTTCCATCATTCTAGCTCCACCACTTTTTGAAATGATCATAAACGGTAATTTCTGGTTGATTGCATAACCAGCAGCCCGGGCAATTTTTTCTCCGACAACACTACCCATCGATCCGCCAATAAAACTAAAGTCCATACAAGCTATAACTATGTCTTTTCCCATGGATTCTCCAACTGCAGTTCTAACAGCATCCTTTAGCTTTGTTTTTTCTTGGGCATCTTTTAAACGATCAGAATATTTTTTAGTATCCTTAAATTTTAAAGGATCTTTTGATGTTAACTTTGGATTTAATTCTTTGTAGTTTCCATCGAATAATATATCGAAATACTCATTACTACCTATTCTTACATGATAGCCGTCTTCAGGACTTACATAAAAATTTTTCCCTAATTGTTCTGTGTCTACTATTTTTCCGGTAGGTGACTTATACCATAGTCCTTTTGGGACATCTTTTTTTAACTCGGTAGGAGTTTGAATCCCTTTTTTTGTTCTTTTAAACCAACTCATAGTTTGTAAGGTTTTACATTTTAAATAGTTATTTGTTTATAAAATGTTGGGCAATGTATTTAAATAAAAATAAAAAGTCAACTAATAAAAGCCGAAAAATAAATTTATAAGGTATTTACGTTGTTGAGGTCTTTAAAAGCCTGTGTTAATCTTTTTTTGAATGTAAGTTCACCTTCACGGAGCCATTTTCTTGGATCATAGTATTTTTTGTTTGGTAAATCAGCTCCATCAGGGTTGCCAATTTGGGTTTTTAAGTATGCTACATTATTATTCATGTAGTCACGGATGCCTTCATTAAAGGCAAATTGTAAATCGGTATCAATATTCATTTTTATGACGCCATAACCAATAGCTTCACGAATTTCTTCCAAAGTTGAACCACTTCCCCCATGAAATACAAAATCGATTGGATTGTTTCTAGTGTTATATTTCTTCTGAACGAATTCTTGGGAATTTTTTAATATAATTGGAGTTAATTCAACATTTCCGGGTTTATAAACTCCATGAACATTACCGAAAGCTGCTGCGATTGTAAATTGATCACTCACTTTCATTAATTCTTCATAAGCGTAAGCTACTTCTTCTGGTTGAGTATAAAGTTTTGAAGAATCTACACCACTATTATCAACACCATCTTCTTCCCCTCCTGTGATACCTAATTCTATTTCAAGTGTCATGCCTATTTTAGACATTCTCTCTAGGTATTTTTTACAAATTTCAATATTTTCCTCAATAGGTTCTTCTGAAAGATCAATCATATGAGAACTATAAAGAGGCGACCCTGTAAGTTTGAAATGTTCTTCACCAGCATCTAATAATCCATCTATCCAAGGCAATAATTTTTTTGCACAATGATCGGTATGCATAATAACGGTTGCTCCGTAAACTTTAGCTAATTCATGTACGTGCTTTGCACCTGAAATACCTCCAGCGATAGCAGCTTTTTGGTTTTCATTATTAAGTCCTTTTCCAGCATTGAAATGAGCACCACCATTAGAAAATTGAATAATAACAGGTGAATTTAATTCAGCAGCAGTTTCTAAAACAGTATTTATAGTGTTTGATCCTGTTACGTTTATTGCAGGTAAGGCAAATCCTTTTTCCTTGGCAAATTGATGTATTTTTTGAACTTCTTTTCCGGTGGCGATACCTGGCTTGATAGTATGATTCATTGTTGCAAATTTATAAGGCTAAAATAATAAAATTTAATGATTTAAAATGGATAGTTGATTCCAATATTATAAACGGCATTTCCGAAATTATAATCAGTAAACCATCTATTTCCTTTTTGATAAAAGGGATTATATGTTTTAAAACCAATGTCAAATCTAAAAACAAAAAAACTAAAATCATAACGCAAACCAAAACCAGATGAAACAGCAATATTTTCAAGATCTTTTAGGCTAGTAAAAGTTCTTGCAGGATCAGTAATATTATCTAAAACATTCCAAATATTACCCGCATCAACAAATAAAGCTCCATAAAAATTTCCAATTAATTTAAAACGATATTCTCCATTTAAAGTTATTTTAAAATTAGCTTCATTAAAATCTAAAACACCTCCACTTCTTCCTGGACCAAGGCTATAGGCTTGCCAGCCTCTATTGTCATTTCCTCCACCAGCAAAATAACTTTTGGTGAAAGGAATACTAGTGCTATTACCATAAGGAAGAGCAATACCTATAAAACTTCTAAAAGCCAGTTTGTTTTCATAATTTAAATCCCAATGTTTTATATATTCTGCCTCTGCTTTTATATAATGAGAAAATGCTACATTACCAATAGAATAAGTATCTAATGTATCTTTTTTTACTCCTAATATTTTTGCCAATTCATTAGTTATAAACCCAGCAGATTCTATTTTCCATCGTATCCTGTGAAATGAATTATCTTTATTATTTTCTCTTGTATCTTTTGTCCATGTATAATTTAGAGCAATTATTAAATTATCTTCAGTAAGTCTTTGTTGCCTTTCTGCTATACTTAATACTTCATTTTGATCTTCGGCACTTAAATCTAGATCATTATTTTGGTCTAAGGCAAGTCTTATAAAAGAACTTGTTTCTTCTGGTATTAAAAGTTGTTGAGTTTCTGAGTTTTCAAATTCATATCCAGAATCTATTGCAATATCATTCAAGATATTATAAGAGCTGTTATAAATGTTAAAATAATTTTCTGGATTAAAATTCTTTACAAACTGTATATTTAATAAATCTAAATAATTACTTCTTTTAATTTTTGGATTCCATCGATAATTATAAATTAAGTTGATGTATTGACGGTCTAAACCAATATTATTTTGATTTGTAAAACCAACAGTAGCAGAGGTTGACGGAGACATGTATTTTGGAATAAATCGATCTGTTTTTATCGGGAAAATAATCCTTGGAAATATTAGAGTCATATCAGCACCAATGTCTGAATTGTTAAAAAACCTACTTTTATTATTTCCAGCATCTAAAGAAGATCCGACTCTGCCTTTAGCTGAAATTTCTAATATTTCTGCTCTTTTAAAAACATTTCTATTCAAGTAAGAAGCTTTAAAACCGATACCAAACTGCTGAATTGTTGAGGTAAAAGCATCAAGATCTAATCCTAATGAATATTTTTTACGAGATGTTAATAATATAGTAGCTATAAGATCTGTTCCTGTACTATCTTTAGGATCTTCAAGGTAGGATATCTTTGGGTATTTAAATATTTTTAAATCACTAATTTGTTTGTAAGTTAAGCTTCGCTCTGATTCTTTAAATATTTTTCCTGGTGAAATGGCAATTGCATCAGTAATTGCTTTAGGGAAAAATTTAAGTTCTTCGTAACTATAAAGATGATACCCATTAAAAAAAGTAGAATCTATTATGGTTTTATTTCTGTTTTTATAGTTATAATCAGTTACTATTTGAACCTCACTAATTTTATGTATTTTAAATGGTTCTGAACGAACAGTATCGTTTTTTCTTATTTTTCTATCTGAAATTTTGTAAATAATATCCACATTATGATCAGTGTTAACAGAATCTGCTTCAAATTCTATATAACTTTGATCAAAATAAAATAATCCAGCGTTTCTAAAGTTTCTAGAAATTCGTTCTCTTTCATTATTAAAATCATTTGCTGAATATTGCTTTTCTGGTATTATTAAAGATTTATTCTTAATGATTTGAAATAATGAATCAACTATTGGAGAACTTAATTCTTCTTCTATAGTTCCAATAAAATAAGGTTTGTTTTTTTTTATATAAAAAGTAATTGATGCTCTTTTGTTTTTAATAGTATCAATTTTGTAGCTAGACTCTGTATTGAACCATCCAAAGCTTGAATAATAGTTGTTTATAAATATAATATTTTTTTTTAATATTTTTTTATTTATTACAGTTGGTTCTTTTCCTATTTTTTGAATCCATTTATTTAAACTTATGTAGTTAGAAGCTATTTTATCTACTTGTTTTTTTGAGTAGATATTATTCATTCTTTTTATCCTATTTGGCTTCTTGTGTTCCCAATTTTGAAAAGTTGAATCGGGTTGTAAATTTGCGAGATTATAAATTTGAAGGCCTAAGGGAAATCCAATAATTTTTTTATTGGGTTGTTGGAATAATAAACTTTTAACTTTAAATTCTTTATTAACAGTGCTGTCAATAATAATTGTGTTCTTTGTAAGTAATAATTCATTCTTTGGAACATGCTTTACTGCATCACAAGAAATAATTAATATAATTAATCCTAAAAATAATGATATTTTTGTAAAAGCTTTGTTCAAGTTTCTAAATTTATTAATGTCAAAAATACATGATTTTGGTAAGCAAAACTCAAATAAAATTAATAACAAGTTTACAGCAAAAAAAATACCGAAATAAATTGGGATTATTTGTTGCAGAAGGACCAAAAGTTATTAACGAGTTAATAACTGCTAAACTGCAATTACATTCTTTATATTCTACTGTTGACGGATTGTTTGAAGGCGAAACTGTTCAGATTGTTTCAGAAAAAGAACTTTCAAAAATTACTGCCTTGAAAAATGCGAATAATTCTTTAGCAGTCTTTAAAATTCCTGACAAAAAACCCTATGTAGAAAACGGAATAACTGTTGTATTAGATGCCATACAGGATCCAGGTAATTTAGGTACCATCATTAGGTTGTGTGATTGGTTCGATGTTAAAAATTTAATATGTTCATTAAACACAGTTGATTGCTTTAATCCTAAAGTTATTCAAGCCACTATGGGTTCTATTGTTAGAGTTAATATTGTTTACACTGCAATCGAAGAATTTATTTTGGAAAGAAATTCACCAGTTTATATAGGAGCAATGAACGGAAAAAATATTTATAAAGAGAATTTACCGGATAAAGCTATAATTATAGTTGGAAATGAAGCAAATGGTGTTTCAACTAATATCATTAATCTTGTTGGTAATAAAGTAGCTATTCCACAATTTGGGGTTAATAAAAAAACTGAAAGCTTAAATGTAGCAACCGCTACTGCAATACTTTTAAGTGAATTTAAAAGAATTACTGTATCGTAAAGTTTATAAAAACTCCTCTTGAAGACATCTTTTCAACATTACTAGTCCAACCACTGTTTGGGTTGTTATCTCTTACTAATTCATCGTTCATCCCAAAAACACCACGAATGGATGGTGTAAATTTGAAATAATATAAATAAAAATCGATACCAAAGCCTAACTCATAATTATAGTTTGATGCTGTAGTTCTAAATCGACCAGTCTCATTGTCTTCAGGATTTTCTTCGTTACTTGCTAAATTAAATGATGTTGAAAACCCACCGATTATGAATGGTTTTATATTGTTGAGCCTTTTTGTAGAAACTTTTAATAATAATGGGATATGTATGTAGGTTGCTTTTACTTCTCTTAAATAATCATTTACTTCATCAAAACCCGGAAATAAAAAGTTTCGTGAAGTAAAACTAAGGCCTGGTTCTAATCTTAAATCAAGATAATTATTAATACGTAAATTACCTAAAAGACCAACGTTAAAGCCAGCTTCCCCAATAACTAAAATATCTGTATTATCACCTTGAGTTTGTTCTTTATAATCAAAATTATAAGAGTAATCGTTGAATCCTAAGAAATATCCCCAAGAAAGGGCTTTCATATCATTGTTTGCTCCATTTAATAATTTTTCATTACTAAATAATTGCGCATTCACATTTTGGTTAAAAAATGATAATATAAATACAAAAAACAGTTTTTTCATAATTATTTGGTAGCGGTATAAATTGTTGCAACGCCAAAAGTTTGAGGATTATTTATCACATTTATAAACCCAATTTTCCGTAAAATATTGTTTAGTTTTTCGCCATAAGGAAAAACAGACGCACTTTCGCTTAAATAATTATAGGCAGCTTTGTCTTTTGAGAATAATTTTCCGATTATAGGAAGTACTATTTTTGAATGAATTTTATATCCTTGTTTAAATATAAAGTTGGTGGGAATGGAAGTTTCTAAAATTATAAACAATCCATTGGGTTTTAAAACTCTTAGTATTTCTGATAAACCTTTTTCTAAGTTTTCAAAATTTCTAATGCCAAATGAAACCGTTATGGCATCAAACGTATTATCACTAAATGGCAATGCTTCTGAATCTCCTTTAATAAATTCAATCGTATTTTTTAATGTATTATCAGTAACTTTTTTTCTAGCTATTGACAACATTCCTTCAGATAAATCCAATCCAATTATTTTTGTTGCCGAAGTTTTTTCTGCAAATTTAACTGCCAAATCACCGGTTCCAGTAGCTATATCTAGGATACTTTCTGGTTGATGTTCGATAATGGTTGCTAAAACTTTTTTACGCCATTTAATATCCGTACCAAAAGAAATGACACGGTTAAGTCCGTCATAATTCTCCGAAATAGTATCGAACATTTTTTCTACTTGCTTTTTTTTATTAAGAGTAGAATCTTTATAAGGTGTTACTTTTTTATCTGTTTTCATAACGATTGCAAAATTACATATTTTTTACTATTTGATTAGTAGGATTGTGTGAAAATAGATTTGTGATTTTCGAACAGTTATTTTTATTTTATTTATATACATTTGTTCTACTTTTAGTTCATCAATTTATTATGAAAATTATAATTGCAGGTGCTGGTGAGGTTGGATTTCATTTAGCTAAACTTCTTTCTTTCGAGTCACAAGATATTATTTTAATAGATACTAACAGAGAGTCTTTAGCCAATGCTAGTTCTCATTTAGATATCAGGGTTGTGCATGGAAATGCCACCTCAATAGCTGTATTAAAAGAAGCGAATGTTCAAAATACAGATTTGTTAATTGGAGTAACTTCTAGTGAGACTACAAATATTACCACTTGTGCATTAGCCAAGCAATTAGGTGCCAAACATACGATTGCTAGAATTACCAATACAGAGTTTATTCATAATAAAGATGAAGTAGGTTTTAAAAAAATTGGAATTGATGAATTAATTTCTCCAGAGTCTCTTGCTGCAAAAGAAATCGAACTTTTATTAAATCAAAGTGCATTTAATGATACGTTTGAGTTTGAAGATGGAGCACTTTTAATGATTGGACTTATTCTTTCTCGGACCACAGCTTTTGTTGGAAAAACGGTTAAAGAAGTTGCCGAATTATATCCAAATTTAGAATACATGCCAATAGCAATTCAACGGTATGCAACTCAATATACATTAATACCTAGAGGTGATACAAAATTTAAAGAAGGTGATCAAGTTTATTTTACAACTACTCAATTAGGAGTAGATGAGATTTATAAATTAACTGGAAAAGTAAAAGTTGAAATAAAAAATGTAATGATTCTTGGTGGAAGTAAGATAGGGACTAAAACAGCAAGAGATTTATGCAAACATAGTTTTAATGTAAAACTAGTAGAAAAAGAAAAAGAAAAAGCTTTTGAAATAGCAGATGAATTGTCAAATTGTTTGGTTATAAGAGGTGATGGTAGGGATGTGGATTTGTTAGATGAAGAACAAATATGTGATATGGATGCATTTATTGCGGTAACAGGAAACAGTGAAACCAACATTATGTCTTGTTTGGTAGCAAAATCTAAAGGTGTTAAAAAAACAATAGCTTTAGTAGAAAATATGGATTATTTTCAGCTATCACATTCCATTGGAATAGATACGCTTATTAATAAAAAACTACTTGCTGCTAACAATATTTTTAGATATATCCGAAAAGGGGAAATTCTAGCCATGACAAAGCTTAATAATATGAATGCAGAAACATTAGAGTTTTTAGTTACTTCTACTTCTAGGGTTTGCAATCAATTAATTAAGAAAATAGACATTCCTCGTTCAGCAATAATAGGAGGGATTGTAAGAAATGGAAAAGGAATGATTGTTCTTGGAGATTTTACAATTATAGCTGGTGATAGGGTAGTAGTTTGTTGTCTACCTCAGTCTATAAAAAAAGTAGAAAAACTTTTTGTATAATGAGTTCATATGTAAAACTCAATTATAAAATTATTTTCCATTTAATGGGATTACTTATCGGTGTGAACGGTGGTTTTATGCTTTTAGCTACTTTTGTCAGTTATTATTACTCTGATGGAGTAGCTGCTGAAATGTTGGAAGCAAGTATTATAACTATTTTTATAGGAGCAGTTATAATGTTGCTTACAAAAAATAAGCGAAAAGAACTTCAAAAAAGAGATGGTTATGTAATTGTTACTTTTGGTTGGATTTTTATGTCATTGGCAGGAACCTTACCTTATATTATAACGGGAGCTATCCCTAGTTTTACAGATGCTTTTTTTGAAACAATGAGTGGATACACTACAACTGGTGCTTCTATTTTAAATGATATAGAAAGTATCCCTTATGGTGTATTATTTTGGAGAAGTATTACGCATTGGATAGGAGGGATGGGTATTATCGTGTTAGCGATTGCTATATTACCATTATTAGGAATTGGAGGAATGGAATTATTTACGGCTGAAGCTCCTGGTCCTAGTAATGATAAATTACATCCCAGAATTACAGATACTGCAAAAAGACTTTGGTTGATTTATGTAGGGTATACCATTGCAGAAACCATATTGCTAAAGTTAGCAGGAATGAGCATGTTTGATGCTGTTAACCATTCCTTAAGCACCCTTAGTACCGGTGGTTTTTCAACAAAAAATGCAAGCATAGCCTATTGGAATGATCAGCCTTTAATACAATACATCGTTATTGTTTTTATGTTTTTAGCGGGAACTAACTTCGTTCTAAGTTATTTTGCTTTTAAAACAAAGTTCAGTAAGATTTTGCAGAATGAGGAGTTTAAGTTTTACGTTATTTCTATTGTAATTTTCACATTAATGGCTTCTTTAATCATCTACTTTCAAACAGATATTACACAATCAACAGTAAATCATCCTATGGTTTGGGGAAGGTACGAGAGTAGTTTTCGCCATAGTGCTTTTCAAATAATAGCAATTATAACGACTACTGGTTTTGTAAGTGCAGATTATACCTTATGGACCCCTTTTTTAACAGTATTCTTTTTTGGACTTATGTTCTTAGGCGGATCTGCTGGGTCGACTGCTGGTGGTATAAAAATAGTCCGGCACATTATATTGATAAAAAATGGATTGATAGAGTTTAGACGCTCTTTACATCCCAGGGCTGTATTGCCAGTACGATATAATACTAAAGCAGTTCAGCAGCCCATTGTATTAAATATACTTGGTTTTTTTATACTCTACTTTTTGTCTTTTATAATAGGAGTATTAGTTTTTTCGCTTCTGGGATTAGATTTTCAAACTGCACTCGGCGGAGCGGCTTCTAGCCTAGGTAATATTGGTCCTGCCTTGGGCGATTTAGGTCCTGTTAATAATCACGCATCATTATCTAACCCAGCTAAGTGGTGGTCAGCTTTTTTAATGTTGATAGGGAGACTAGAGCTCTTTACTGTTTTAATATTATTAACTCCTTATTTCTGGAGAAATAGATAAATAATTTTGTGATTAATCTGTTATTTGAAAATTATTAAGTGCTTTTTTAATTCTTTTAAGCGCTTCAATAATATTTTCCTCAGAAGCAGCATACGAAATACGAATGCAATTAGGACTCCCAAATGCATCTCCAGTAACAGTAGCTACATTAGCTTTTTCTAATAAATACATCGACAAATCTGATGCATTGTTAATCTTAATTCCTTGAATTTCTTTTCCGAAGAAATGAGAAATATCAGGAAATACATAAAAAGCACCTTGTGGTTGATTGGTTTTAAATCCAGGAATTTCAGATAGTAAGTCAAGTATTAATTTTCTACGCTTTTTAAAAGCGTCAATCATGTATTGTATTTTACTGGGAGAGCTCTCAAGGGCAATAATAGTTGCTCGTTGCGCAATGCAATTAGCTCCACTAGTAATTTGTCCCTGCATTTTGTTACAAGCACGAGCAATCCATTCTGGACCTCCAATATATCCGATACGCCATCCAGTCATTGAATATGCCTTTGATACACCATTAACAACCACAGTTCTATCATACATGTCTTCAAAAACAGCCATGGATGCATGATTTTTAGTAAAGTTAATATGCTCATAAATTTCATCACTTATCACAATTATTTTTGGATAATGAATTAAAACATCAGCCAATGCACGTAATTCTTCTTTAGTGTAAACAGATCCGCTTGGGTTACAAGGAGAACTATAAATCATCATTTTTGTTTTTGGTGTAATAGCTGCTTTTAAACTTTCTGGAGTTATTTTAAAATCAGATTCAATGGATGTTGGAATTTCAACTGGAATCCCTCCTGCTAATTTACTGATATCGCTATAACTCACCCAATAAGGGGCAGGAAGTAGTACTTCATCTCCTTCGTTTAATAATACCATTGCTAGATTAGCAAGGGACTGCTTTGCACCTGTAGAAACAACAATTTGATTGGGTTTGTAATCTAAATCGTTATCACGTTTAAATTTTGTAATAATAGCTTTTTTTAAATCAGCATAGCCATCTACTGGTGTGTAAGAATGGTAGTTTTCATTTACAGCGTTAATGGCAGCGTCTTTAACAAAGTTTGGTATGTTAAAATCTGGTTCTCCAAGACTTAATCCTATTATATCTTTTCCTTCTTCTCTTAATTCTCTGGCTTTGGCAGCCATCGCTAAAGTGGCAGAGGTTGCCATTGCATTGATTCGTTTAGAAAGGTTCGGGTTCATGATAAAACTATACTGCTAATGGCTCATCGCCTAATGATTTTAATTGTCTGAAATGTTCTAAAATTGCTTCTCTTGTAGTTTTGTATTCGTTGTAAGGTAAATTAAACTCTAATGCAGTTTCTTTAACAATTTTAGCTATTTTACCATAATGAATGTGTGATATGTGAGGAAATACGTGATGCTCTACTTGATGGTTTAAGCCACCCGTATACCAAGAAATAAACTTATTAGTAGGAGCAAAATTAGCGGTAGTATAAAATTGATGCATTGCCCAAGAATGTTTCATGTTACCGTTTTCGTCTGGTAATGGCATTTCTGCTTTCGGAACCACATGAGCAAGCTGGAAAACAACACTTAATATGATTCCAGCAGTATAATGCATTACAAAGAAACCTATTAATACTTTCCACCAAGCAATGTCTAACACTAATATTGGTAAAACAATCCAAACCGCATAATAAATAACTTTAGAAATTATTAGTTTAGTCCATTCTGTAGCAGGGTTAGGGAACTTTCCGTAAGACAATTTACGTTTTAGATAACTGTTCATCTGTTTGAAATCGGTAGTGATTGCCCAATTGATAGTTAATAGTCCATAAAGGAAAAAAGAATAAAATTTTTGAAACTTATGAATGTTAATCCATTTTGAATGTTTTGAGAAGCGAATAACTCTACCGGCATCAATATCTTCGTCCTGACCTTGAATGTTTGTAAAAGTATGATGTAAAACATTGTGTTGTACTTTCCAGTTGTAAACATTACCTGCTAAAATATAGATACTGCTCCCCATTAGTTTATTTACCCATTTTTTGCTTGAAAATGCATCGTGATTACTATCATGCATCACATTCATTCCTACACCAGCCATTCCAATTCCTATAATAACTGTTAGTAGTAATAATGCCCATTGTGGCATCGATACCGTTAAAATTAATATCAAAGGAATAAAAAACAATGAAAACATTATAATGGCTTTGGTGTATAATTTCCAATTTCCAGTTTTAACGATGTTATTTTCTTTAAAATATTGATTTACCCTTTTATTTAAAGTTTTGAAAAACTTTGTCGAATTTGACCTAGAAAAAGTTACTTGTTTTTGATTCAAAATAATTATTTTTTAATTAAGTATAAACTTAGAAACAAAATTACGTTTCTTAAATGAATAACGTATGATTCTTAATGTTATTTTTTAATAAAGATAAGTTACTTTTACAGAATATTATTTATTATGAAATTAATATTAAAATATTTTCCAGATTTAACAGATCAACAAATAGGTCAATTTGAGCAACTAAAAGGTTTGTATAAAGATTGGAACTTAAAAATAAATGTAGTTTCTAGAAAAGATATCGATGAATTATATATACGTCATGTATTACATTCTTTAGGGATTGCAAAGGTAATGCAATTTCAATCTGGATCAAGAATATTAGATGTTGGAACTGGTGGAGGTTTTCCTGGGATTCCTCTGGCAATTCTTTTTCCGGAAGTACAATTTCATTTAGTTGATAGTATCGCAAAGAAAATTAAAGTAGTAAATGAAGTGGTAGAAGGATTAAATCTCCAGAACGTAAAATCTACAAATGGAAGAGTAGAAACCATTAATGACCAATACGACTTTATCATTAGTAGAGCTGTTGCTCAAATGGAAACTTTTGTGCGTTGGGTTAAATATTCCATTGCAAAAAAAAACAATCATAAATTGAAAAATGGTATTCTTTATTTAAAAGGAGGAGATCTTACTGAGGAATTATCCTTGTTTCCAAAAGCTAAAATTTACTCTTTAGCAGGTATTTTTGAAGAAGATTTTTTTGAAACTAAAACTGTTGTTTATTTGCCTTTGAAATTCAAAAAAGAAAAAAAATAAATTTTTAAATAAAAAAAAACTCCGAAGGATTTTTCAGAGTTTTTTTTTATTTAAAAATTTATTTTTACTTATTTATGATAAATTTGTCTATTTTATTTTGACCATTATTTGAAATTTTAATTAAATAAGTTCCATTAGATAAACTTGAAACGTTTAGCTGTTTATTACTAGATATAAAATCTTCAGTTAAGATTACTCTTCCTAATAAATCGAAGACTGTTATTGAAGAGTTTTCAGCATTTTTAATATTTAAAAATGAACTAGCAGGATTTGGATACATGATTACACCATTTAAAATGTTATCGTTGCTAGCAAGCACAACCTCATTTACAATAAATGATACTGCACCGCCAGCACCATAATTCCCTGGAGAATTATAGATAACTTCGTTATTACTGTCATAAACTACCACAGATCCACTACCGTTCTCACCAGTATCAATTAGCCTAAATTCATGACAACCTTCAGTTGGCACATTAATTTCTTCATTAACTGAAGTATTGTTTTCATATGGGCCACCACTCTCAATAATTTCTCCAGAAGGATCTTTAACAAACCAAGTTGTTTCACTTCCATTGTTATCTGTATTTAGGATTATGGTAAATTGACTAGTAGCAGTAGCTTCTGTTTCACCAAAAGTAGTTGAAACCTCATTATTTGTATTGTCATCATCATCTGAAATTGAGACGTTAACAGTATTTGTGCTTTCTATTGTGTATGGAATTCCTGGTAATTGAACAATTTCTTCTTCAAAAGCACCTAAACTTCCATTCCAAGTGTAAGCGCCTGGAGTACCACTATTAATTGAATATTCAAAATCTACTGATGTTAAAATGTTGTTTCCATTATTTTGGATTACAACTCTAGGTCCAAAATCAAGACCACATTGATTGTTTATTTCTTCTAATTCAACTACATTAGTGTCATTGTCTAATGGTAAATTAGTAAATGTTGGGTAAGTTCCATTTCCACTCACTATGTATTGTTCCGTTTCAGTTACAAAAACAACTATTTCTAAATCTTGTAGTACGACAGGAATATTGTTATAATTTTCTGGGATTGTATATGTGAAAGTTTCATCATACAATGATTCTTCCGTTGTATTAGCAATTGTTTCACCCCATTGACCAGTTACCATGTGCACAAGTCTATGCATGTGATTGTAGTTGTTTCCTTGACCTCCTCCTGTTTGAGGTCCAGCAGTATTGTTCTGTAGTAAAGCAATGTTGAGTAAATTAGTGCTCTCTGGGCTATCTCCAGTATAGTATGCTTGTACATGAACAATTAATTCACCAGAACTCATGTCAATAGTAGCTTCTACGCCTACATTTACATAAGATGGCTCATTTAAAGTGACGTTTGTAGCATTTCCCCAACTACCTCTGCTCATTGCAGTTGTTCCTGCAGCTCCTTGCTCCAAACCTGGGAAATTCTTGCGGTTTACAGTACCTGCAGGATATCCAACTAATCCAGATTGTGACGAAATAGCCGTGCCAAAGGGGGTCCTGAAATCTGGATCACTACCGTTAGGATTAGCATAGCCACCTTCATGAATATTGATTAAAAATACTTCTCCAGGATAATTGTCTTGAATACCCTGTGCAATGGCATGTCCATCTGGACAAAAAGTACAGTAAATACCCGTAAATTCTTCTAATATTATTTTTTTATTTTCTGGTGAAGTACTTGCTAATTGGCCATACATAGATAGCGCTAAAAAAATAAATAGTACACTTAGTGATAATTTTTTCATTTTCATTTTTTTTTATTAGTTATAGATAAAACGTACCTAAAAAGCAATACTTAGCTATTTTGGTGAGTGTTTTTTTGTTTTAATTAATCAATTTTCAAACATTAATTAATTTGTAATTGTTATAGTTTATTTGGATTTTATTTATTAACAATAAATTTATCAGTGATTATTTTATTGTTATTTGTGATTTTAATTAAATAGGTTCCTATAGGTAAATTTGAGACATTTAATTGATTGTTGGTAGCGATGTTATTTTCAAACAACACAACTCTTCCTAATAAATCATATATTTCAATTATTGAGTTTTCTGCGTTTTCAATATTTAAAATCGTATTGGTTGGGTTTGGGTAAATAATCACGTTTTGTAAATTGTTGTCATTTACACTTAATGATCCAATTGTTCTAAAAAAAACTTCTTCTCCTTCCCCATAATTTCCTGGTGTATTATAGATCACCTCATTTTCAGAATCATACAATACAATAGATCCACCTCCATTTTCCGCAGCATCAAAAATTCTAAATCTATAACAATTTTCAGCCAATTCAAAAGCTTCAATAACGCTTTCATTGTTTGCATATGGGCCACCGCTATATATTATTTCATCATTTGAATTCATTATGTCCCATGTACATTCACTTCCTGCATTATCAGTGTTCAATATCAAGTTAATAGTATTTGTGAACTGATTAGCAATATTGAATTCATAAGCAATTTCATTATCTGTATTGTCATCATCATCAGATATCGAAATATTAATGGTATTTACTTCTTGAGTTGAATAAGAAATAGAAGGAAGTTCAATGGATTCGTTTTGTAATGATAGTAATAACCCAGTCCAATTATAAACTTGTGGAGTTCCTCCATTAACGGAGTAAGTTATTTCAACTTCTGTAAGATCATTTTCTCCGAAATTTTGAATATTAACACTAGGCATAATATCAAATCCGCATTGAGGTAAAATATTCGCTACATACTTAATTCTAGCATTGTTTTCATTAGCAAAATTAGAATACGTTGGATAAACACCGCTTCCACTTGGAATGTCTTTTTGAGTTTCAGTTATAAAGGCAACTAGTTCCAAATCTTCAATTGCAACAGGAACACCGTTGTAGTCGCTTGGGATAGTATAAGTGTATGTTTCGTCTATAAATGTGCCCTCCGTTGTTGTCGATATAGTTTCACCCCATTGTCCAGTTATTAACCAAACCAATCGATGCATGTGATTGTATTCTAAAGTGTTTTCTACGGTTCCAGTATAATCTGTTTGTGGTCCAAAAGTGTTATTTTGTAAAAGAGCAATATTTAAAAGGTTGCTGCTTTCAGGGCTATTTGCAGTATAAAATGCTTCTAAATGGACAGTCATTTCATTAGTCTGCACATCAATGTCTGCTTCAATACCTAGATTTACGTTTGAATCTTGTCCTAGGACAGCATTAGAAGCTCCATTCCAGGAACCTCTTCCTAAAGCATTAGAGTTACGATTTATAGTTCCAGAGGGATAAAAATTTGCTCCAACTTGACCAGCTAAAGCATTCCCAAAAGGTGTTCTGAAATCCGGTTGTCCATTACCAGGATTTGAAAAGCCTCCTTGATGAATGTTTATTAAAAAAACATTGTCAGGATTGTTATTTTGAATATTTTGAGCGATTGTATGTCCGTCAGGACACCAACCACAACTTATTCCAGTAAATTCCTCTAGAACCACCTTTTTGTTTTCTGGTGAAGTGCTCACTATGGTTTGGCTATGAATCAATAAACTAGTTAAAAATAGTATTGTAAATGTGTAGAGTTTTTTCATTTTTTTAATTTTTTCTAAATATAGAGTAAAGTTTCTTAGTATCAACTAAAAATTTGCTTAACTATTGGTTTTATTGTGAAAGTAATTGTTTTGTAATATTATTTTTGTTTAAAAATTTGTAAAAAATTAACTACATTTGTAAAAAAAATAAATAAAATGAAAAAGATTTTAATAGTAATAACCTCAATAATTACAGCTTTTACAATGAATGCTCAGTATGAGGTTGAAGACCAATTTGGAAATGAAATTATTGATGGAATGGTTGTTGAATTTAGCGATTTTGGAGTGTCTAATGCTTCATTGAATTTCTTTATCACCAATACTGGACCTGATGAAATTTATACGAGAATTGAATTTGTTAGTGCAGTAAATGCTACTGGAGCTGGTTTTGAATTATGTTTTGGTCAATGTTATATTGATTTGGTAGTAGGACAAACAGTTCCTCCGGCACCACAATTTTTAGCAATAGCACCAGGGGGAATTACATCTGAAGGGAATCATTTTGCAAATACTCTTGAAGGAACTGAAGTAAAAGATTATGTTTTTAGATTTCATGAAACTGATTCTGATGGTAATGATATAGGTAGCGATTTAACCTTTACTTACCGGTATGATCCAACATTAGGTATAAATGATTTTAATGATTTGGATATAAGTGTTGCTTCCACGGTTATACTAAATGATATGCAAGTAAGTGCTGTTGAAGAATTAAATATGGAAATTTATAACCTTCAAGGAAAATTAGTTAGCAGTGAGAAAATTAACATTGGACAACAATTAATTAACATGTCTAATTTAAGTTCTCAAATGTATATAGTTAAGTTTAGTAATGATGAAGGAGCTTCAAAAACCATTAAAGTTGTTAAAAAATAATAATTTATCGAGTTTTGAACTAGTTTTTACTTAATAAATAAAAAACTCCGGGGAATTAATTTCTCGGAGTTTTTTTATTTTAATTATCTTTTGGAAATTGATAGGCTATTTGCTAAAGTTTTAATTTATGCTAGTTAAAAATATTTTGTTTTATGCTCATCACCAAAAGGTTTAGAAAGAAACTGTAAGGTTGGCAGTAACCCCTGTATTTTCCGGAACAAATCTACATACTCCTCCAATACAAATTAAGCCTCCTCTTTGTCTGCCGTAATTAACTCCAAGTCTAGTTCTGCCTTTAGAGTAGCTTCCTCCTAAACTGTAATAATGAATGTCCGTATCTCCATAATTCCAATTATCAGCAACATACAAGGCAAAACGGGAATTAAAATTATATTCTAGAACTGCAGCAGCCCAATTTTTTCTGTCTTTTTCCGCCCATAAATGTTGGAGTACAAATCGTACAGACTTACTACCTTCAAATTTATAAGTTCCTTCCAGAACAGCAATGGATGCTTCTATGTCTCCTTCCTCTTCAAGTGGTCCTCCATAAACAATTCCTTTATCAACAATAACATTTTGAAAAGTTGCTATAGCACTCCATTTTTTGCTTAGTTTCTTCTTTAACTCAAGGCTAAAGTCTCTAAATAATTTAGGGCCTTTACCGATAAATTTAGCTTCGTACCAACGGTTTTCAATATTATATTCAGCGTCTAATCCAGCCCAATAAGAAAAGTTTGCTGCTATTTTTGTTCCATATTTACCGCCTAAAGCAGTTCCTTTTTTTATCTTATAATATAAATCTATTTGAGCACCAACTTCACCAGCTCTTTGGTCATAACTTTCAATAATTAATCGTGGTTGAGCATTGTAAACATATATGTTGGTAAGCATATAATCTTGTTGTTTAGTTAATGCAGGGGTGTAGCTAATTAGTTCTTGGTTGTAAATATTTCCTTCAGCTAGACGATCCGCATAAAATGCAAAGTTTTCTAACCTTCTAAAAGTTGCATTAACACCCAATCCTTTTCTTGCATAACCTAAATCTACTTGCATAGCAGTACCATCATATAATTTGTTTGATGATATTTGTCCTTCATTTGCAATTACATCTGGATCTTTTATAATAGCTTCAATACCTCCATAAAAATCACCAGCTACAAAATTAAATCTACCGCCATAAGCATTTACAGTACTTGGTATGCTATCATTAGTTCCGCTGCTTTGGTATCTGCCAACATAACTAGCACCAATGCTCAGTTCAACTTTTTCCATTTTTAAAGCTTCACTAATGTATAAATTTGCATCAATACCTTGAGTAACTCCTTCAGAAACATTAAATCCATTTCGGGTTTTACCATAAACGCCAGTAAGATTCAAATAATCTAATGGTGAACAAATAACACGTATTCCTTTTATTGCATTGTTAATTCCAAGTTGGCGGTCTTCCCAACTTCGCAATATTAATCCGTTTCCAAATTGTTCGTAAAAATAACCAGCAGTAATATCTAATGCTTTGTGTTTAAAATTTAGATAGTATGTTCCTATTCCATTATTGTTGTCATAAATTGGAGCATAGCCTAATAAAGCGGCTGGAAGATAGGTTTCGTATTGAACACCTGCAGTGAACTCACCTAAATTATAGTCTAATCTGAAATAATTGTTTGCTCTAAATTGATCTTCAGGAGCTATAAAGTTTAGTCCTTCATCATTTAAAAGCCATTGAGAGTTTGATTCAAATCCTCCAAAAAAATAGCCTCCATCTTGTGAGAATGATAGTCCACTATATAAAATAGCAACACATAGTATTATTTTTTTCATTAAAAAAAAATTAATTGGTTATAGTATTTTTGTCTAGTTTAAAGAGAAAGCTCTTTAATTTTTTCGTAGAGTTCATCTTCTGATCCGGGGCTGTATCCAGAATGTCTTGATACAATTTTATTGTCTTTAATAACAATAGTAAGAGGTACCGTAGATGCTCCAAGAGCACGTTTTAAATCGTTATTTGTATCAAGTAAAACCTGATAGTCCCATCCTTTACCATTAATTAAAGCTTTTACTCTATTTACAGTACGGCTGTCATCTACAGATATTGCAATTAATTCTACACCTGTTTCTTCCTGCCATTCATCATATACGTCGCTAATTGCATCTAATTCTTTAATACATGGTACACACCAAGTTGCCCAAAGGGATACAATAACGACATTATCTTTATCGGTAACTGCCTGAATATTATAGGTTTTTCCATCCAATGTTTTTAAATCTATACTAGGGATATTGTCTTGAGCATTTGCATTGAATACCAAAAGTATGCTAAATAGTAATATTACTTTTTTCATTTTTTTTTATTAAGTTGCTAAAATAATTTAAAATTTTAATAAATACCTACTCCTTAAAGATTTGTTATTTTTTTAGCATTAAATTCTTTCTCTTTATAATTTCTATTACTTTTGTTTTATTATTTTTTTAAAAAAAATCCCATGAAAAATACTTATTATTTTATTTTAATTTTTGCTTTCGGAACCCTAGTATCTTGCAGTAGATCTGAAGAGAATGTTCCCCTATACCCACCAACAGCAGTAATTGTTGTTGACGAACTAGTAAGAGAAGCTTCACTTATAAATCAAGAGATACCTTTTAAAATAATTAACGAAGCAGGTGTTGATGTGTCTTTAGAAGCTACTTTTTATGTAGATGGTATAGCAATTAATGGAAATGTATTTTCTTCTGATACTGTTGGAGAATTTCAAGTTTATGGAGTCTACACTGAAAATGGGGTAATTATAACTACCAATACGGAAATATTTAAGGTAATTATACCAAAAAGAAAAGTTGTAATTGAAGATTATACAGGTACTTGGTGTGGTTTTTGTCCAATAATAACAGCTGCTATTGAGGAAGTTCATGCGGTAACCGAAGATATTGCTGTTATTGCTGTTCATAAAACTGGAAGTGGTGATCCAGATCTTTTAAATTTCCCTCAAGTTGATGAACTTAGAAATGTATTTGGAGTAACGGGTTATCCTACAGGGAAAATAAATAGAACAACTGACTGGCTTTCTCCTTACGATGCAGAAGATGTATTGGTAATGGCCGGTGCTGATACAAATTTAGCTATTGCTATAATCTCAGAGCTGTCTGAAGATAATGAACTGATTGTCGAAGTTGAGGTCGTTTACAAAGAAGGTTCTTTGTCTGGTGATAAATTGGTAGTTTACCTTTTAGAGAGTGGTGTAGTACAAGACCAAGTTAATTATTATAACAATGATCAAACGAGTATTTACTATCAGTTAGGAAATCCAATATTAGATTTTGTTCATAATGATGGATTAAGAAATTCTCTGACAAATTTAACAGGTGACGAGATTTCAAGTGTTGAAGCATTAAAAACTTTTACAAGAACCTTCAGTTTATCGGTTCCAGAAAATTATAATAATGATAACCTAAGTATTGTTGCTATGGTTGTAAGTGATGATAATTCTGCTCGCAACGCACAATTTGCTGAAGTTGGTGAAAATAAACCATTTGAATAATATGGTAGCAATATAAAAATTGATAAAAAAAACCTAAGCAATCTCCTTAGGTTTTTTTTATTTTAGAAATTTATGATTTATCCTAAAAATGGATATTTGTAGTCAGTTGCAGGTACAAATGTTTCTTTAATTGTTCTTGGAGAAACCCATCTTAACAAATTTAAGATTGAACCAGCCTTATCGTTTGTTCCAGAACCTCTAGCACCACCGAAGGGTTGTTGTCCAACAACAGCACCAGTTGGTTTGTCATTAATATAGAAGTTACCTGCTGCATTTTCTAAGGCTTTAGTAGCGTATTCTGCGGCATATCTATCTACTGATAAAATAGCCCCTGTAAGTGCATATTCTGAAGTACTATCTACCAGCTCTAGTGTTTCTTCCCACTTCTCAGAATCATAAACGAAAATAGTCATTACTGGACCAAATACTTCTTCCACCATAGTTTTAAACTTAGGATTTGTCGTTACAATAATAGTAGGTTCAATAAAATAGCCTATTGATTTATCATAATTTCCTCCTGCAATAATCTCAGCGTCATCCGCTTTTTTGGCATCATCAATATACATAGAGATTCTATCAAATGCCTTTTCAGATATTACAGCATTGATAAAATTTGAAGTGTCCTCAGGAGAACCCATTTTGAAATCTTTAGTATCCGCAACAATTTGTTTTTTTACAGTTGCCCATAAATTTAAAGGAACGTAAGCACGTGAGGCTGCTGAACATTTTTGTCCTTGGAATTCAAAGCCACCTCTCGTAATAGCTGTTGCTACTTCAGCAGCTACTGCTGATTTGTGAGCAATTATAAAATCTTTTCCTCCTGTTTCACCAACTATTCTTGGGTAGGACTTATACTTTTCAATATTATTTCCTATTTCTTTCCAAAGCTTTCGAAAGACATCAGTACTTCCTGTAAAATGTAATCCTGCAAAATTTTTATCTTGAAAAACAACTTTCGAAATCTCTCTACCACTTACTGTTACCATATTAATGACTCCATCAGGTAAGCCTGCTGCTTGAAATAATTCCATGATTACTTGTGCTGAATAGATTTGTGTTTCTGCGGGTTTCCAAACCACCACATTACCTAGCATAGCAGGAGCTGCGCAAAGGTTAGCACAGATGGAGGTGAAATTAAAAGGGGTAAGTGCAAATATAAAACCTTCCAGCGGTCTGTGTTCTAGACGATTCCACATCCCTGGTAATGATTCTGGTTGCTCCTTGTACAACTGACTCATGTACTTCACGTTGAATCTAAAAAAATCAATTAGCTCACAAGCAGCATCAATTTCAGCTTGCATTACATTTTTACTTTGTGCAATCATTGTAGCTGCATTCATTTTTGCTCGGAATGGCCCTGCCAATAAATCGGCAGCCTTTAAAAATATAGAAGCTCGATGTTCCCAGCTCATGTTTGCCCATTTCTTACGAGCTGCCATAGCCGCATCAATAGCGTCACGAACTTCTTGTTCTCCTCCATAATTTGAGTTTCCAATTACGTGTGAATGCTCATGCGGTGGTGACAGATTTCTTTTGTCATTAGTAAATACTTGTTGATCACCAATATACATAGGAATGTCAACAGTAGCATTGTACATTTTTTTGTATTCTGCTAATAGTTCAGTGCGCTCAGGACTTCCTGGTGCGTATGCTTTTACTGGTTCGTTTACCGCAATGGGTACTTCAAAAAATCCTTTTCCCATGATATGTTTTTTTATAAATTTAGTTTCACAAAGGTACTAATTTCAAAAATGAAACGGAATAGACCAAAAGGAATCTTTTTTCTATTTTCCACTTTAAATAATGATGTAAAATAGTAATGTGCAGAATTAATCATACATCTAAAAAAAAATAATTTTTTTTCCTAACTTAAAATGGTGATGAGTCCCCTAATTGAAATGCTGTTCTATCATTTTTTTAGGATATAAATAATACAAGCTTATTATTTTCGGAAGATTAAATAGCAGGAAGAAATTGATTTGGAGCAAGTGATAAAGACGATTGATTTACTTATCGAATATTGACTTTAAAGCTTGTATTCCAAAATAGGACTATCTTCAAAGTTGGAGTATAGAAACTTAATTATTGCTCTAATAAAGGTTGTTAACCCCATTTATTAATTATGCTATTTAGTGTTCTTATTAAAATTAATGGATTAAATCGTTTTGTTGAAAAGCAAAGATTTTCGTTTAAAATCGAGTTTTATTTTTGAAAAACCTCCATTTTTTATACGTTCAACTCCTTCTTCGGTAATATCAAAACTAATTTGAGTTACATACTTAAAAGAATTACCCGCTAAATCAGATTTTATTTCTTGAGTATCAGATACTAATATAAATTCATCATTTTCACTTATAAAAGTAAGCTTTGCTCCATTAAATGTCTTAATAATTACATTGCTTAGTATAAAAGTTTCTAAGAACAAATAATCAGATAATTCCTGAATTCCAACATTTAATTGACCCTCCTTAGAAGCACCAATTTTATCTCCCTCTAATTCTTCAGGCCTATTCTCATCGTCAGTAATGTTTTCTAAATAATTTTTTCTCTTTTGTTTCCCTATGGAAGCTAGTGCGCTACTAATATTTTTTAAAAAACTCATTATATCAATTATTTTTTAAAATAAATTTTTATTATTTTTTACAAAATCTTCAATAGTTTTAAATAAATCTAAAATATCATTTTCAGTATTGGATGGGTTAATCGTTACTAACCTTACAAATGTAACCCCTTTTATTATACCAAAACCTACAACCAATTCCGCATATTCATATAACAAGGTACAAAGTTTATCTGCAGGGATATTCAAATAATTAAAACATATAGAAATTGAATCGTCATAACTATAAAATGTATAATCTGGATGATTTTTCACGTAATTTATAGCAACATCAGCAAGCATAAATTGATTATCAACAATAGTTTCTAATCCTTTTGTTCCAATAGATTTCCAAAGTGTCCAAAATTTTAACGCATTATTTCTTCTTCCACACTGCAATGATGTTTTTCCTAGATTAAAATCATCGCCATCGGTTTGATATAAATAATCAGCTTCCACGGAAAGTGAATCAAATAGATACTTTTTATCGTTAGTTACTAAAATTGAGCAAGTCAAAGGTGTGCCTATCATTTTGTGAGCATTAAATACAAATGAATCTGCAAGTTCCAATCCCTTTACTAAATGCTTGTATTTTTTACTAAAAATCACACTACCACAATAAGCGCCATCGACATGTAACCAAATATCATACTTTTTAGCAATGGATGCAATTTCTTCAATTGGATCAAAGGCTCCGTATACAGTAGTACCTGCAGTTGCATTTATGAAAAATGGCTTTCTGTTGTTTTTGATATCTTCTTGAATGGTTTTTTCTAATTCTTTAGGAATAATTTCACCTTTTTCATTTGTTTTTATTTTCCTTAATTGCTCCGTTCCGATTCCAATAATAGCTGCATTTTTTTTAATTGAATAATGACATGCTTCTGAAGTATAAGCAAATATTGGTTTTTGATAACTTTGGTATCTTACTTCTGGGCAAACTTTATCTCTTGCCATAAGCATTGCAATCATGTTACTGACTGAGCCTCCAGAAGTAATAGTTCCTCCACTTTGTTTTGGGTATTTTATAATTTCACAAACGCGATCGATGATTTCAATTTCAATACCTATTTGTGGTCCCGCTACCTTATAGGTGTACATGCTATTGTTTAAGACAACTGCTAATAAGTCTCCAAGTGTAGCTTTTGGGTTCCTTCCTCCAAAAAGCTGATTAAAAAATTTATTAGTAGCTGTTCTAGGAGTATTAAATATGATATTACTCAATACTTTTTCAAATTCTTCTTCCGAAATTGCTTCTTCTTCTAATGAAATATTTATTTTATCCCATAATGAGTCTGCTTGTAAGGGCTTTATTACAGGTTCATCTATCTCTTTATGTAGTAATTGTGTTGTTAATTTTTGAAATAATTCTAACTCTTTTTTCACAGTTTTTTTTTTTTAAAATAAATTCATTAAGAAGTTTGCAAAGATAATGGTTTGTAAACATTATATTTCGCCAAATTGTTTATTTAGTCTAATAATTTAATAATTTAGTAGTTCAAATTAATCATATGTCAATAAATACAATTTCAGAATTAGTTAAAGAAATATCAAGCTCTAAAAAAGAAGAAATAAAAAATATAATAAACAATTTAGCGATACCGATTAGTGAATTTGAAAAGATTGGTACTTGGGATGAAAATCATTATACCAGAAATTGTATTGCAAGAACAAAAAATTACGAACTTCTCTTATTGTGTTGGCAAGCTGGACATGAAACTCCAATACATTGCCATAATGATCAGGATTGTTGGGTTTATTTACTTGAGGGCGCTATTACTGAAAATCAATATAAAAATAATGAAGCTGAAATTCCAGTTTTAACAGTGAGTAAATTGATGACAGAAGAAGGGACGTATTTCATTAATGATGATATTGGTTTGCATAGTTTGCATAATTCGAAGAATAAAAGAGCAATGAGTTTGCATGTTTATGTTAATCCAATTGAGGAATGTAGTTATTATAGTAAAAAACTAAAGGAATACAAAACAAAAAATCTAAGTTACGATTCTCCTGCTATTTTTTGATTTATTGATTATTTATGGTGATGGAGTTTGCTTTACCCATACCAATAATTCGATCAAAACGAGCACCTAGAGCCCTAAAGTAGACTAAAACGGTATATTCATTTTCAGTTTGCCAAAAATTCCCTGATATAGCTCCTTCGTCAATAGTTCCGTCTCTATCTACTAATACAAACTTATAATTATAAAACCCTTGTTTAAATAATTGACTATTTATATAGGTGTCTGAAAAGTCATCGTATTCCATATAGGTTGATTCATTAATAGTCCAATTATTGAAATTACCGTATACATGAATTTCTTTATCTGCTATATCCTCAAAATATTGTAATGCAAAATGTACACGAGCATAATCTGCTTCAATTGCCATATTAGTCATAGCATCTAATGCTCTTATTTGATAATTACCATTAATGTCTGGATTATAGGTGTATGGCCTATTAAATCTAGCTATGTTTGTATATAAAAAGTTATTATAAATATCAGTTAAGTCAATCTGCCTTATGCTAGAGGTACCTGCTCTAATATCTTTATTGTCAAAAAATAAAAACTCGTTTCCTGCATCAAATGCTGCGGGTTTATCATACCTGTAAATTAATTGAGAGCCAATGGTGTATTGAGGTTTTAAGTTACTAATTGGATTGTTCAGGTTGCTGTTCTGTAATATTAAAGTTTTAATTGTTTCGTCTGGATTGGTTATTTGTAAATTTGGAGAATCAATCACAAATTGAACCACTTGTTTGGTTTCAATGTTTTTTAAATCTCTCGATCTTTTGATAGAAGTAGGCACTGAAACTATATTTTCAACAATCATAAATCTTCTAGAAAAAACAATTTCTCCGTTATCATCAAAAATAGAAATCATATAATTTCCGCTTTTTGTTAATTTTCTGGTATCTCTATTAGGGATTTTTAAAGTGTAATGCGAATAACTTTGCAAGGTATTGTATGAGTTTTCGTAATTATAAATTCGAACATCATCAAAGCCATTCATGTACTCTCCTTTTGTTAAATCACTTAATGACCAATCAAAATCATGATGCGTAATTTGATAATAATAATCTGCTTCATTTCCGTTTAAATCGTCAAATGAAAGGAAAAGTTCTTCTCCTAATCTTATAATTGGTAATTGACTTTGTTTGGTTTCACCTGCAAACTGTATGGTTTTAATAAAGTCAGGTTCTATTTGTTCTGCATATTGAGCAATTAAAGTTCCTGAAAAACAAGTAATTAAAACTTTAATGATAATTTTTTTTAACATTTTAATGAGTTTAAGTTGTTAAATATAGTCAATTATTACACCTAAAATAAGTGGTTTTAATATGCTTTTTATTTTAATAAGAAAATTGCAATAAATAGTATGTGTAGCAACATATTTTTTTTAAATTTGCATACCCAAAAAAAGGGATTTTTAAATAGAAATTAAACAAGAATTCTATGTCTAAAGACATTAAGATTAAAAAAGGTCTTAACATCCGCTTAAAAGGTGAGGCAAGCAAAACTCTTTCAAATGCACCTCGGTCTAAAACGTATGTTATTAGACCTTCAGAATTTCATCTTATTACACCCAAACTGGATGTGAAAGAAGGAGCTAAGTTGCAAGCTGGAGATGTTTTATTTTACTCTAAAATTAATGAAGCAATAAAGTTTGTTTCTCCAGTTAGTGGTACACTCTTAACAATTAAAAGAGGAGCCAAACGTGTAATTACAGAAATAATTATTGAAGCAGACCAACTGGACACCTACAGAGATAACGGTGTTTTGAATGTAAACTCCATGAATTCAGATGAAATTAAAAATCATTTATTAGCTACGGGTTGTTGGGCTTTCATAAAACAAAGACCTTACGATGTAATCGCTAATCCGGATGTAAAGCCAAAAGCTATTTTTATTTCAGCATTAACAACTGCACCATTATCGGCTGATTATGATTTTACCCTGTTGGGTAAAGAAAACGAATTACAAGCTGCAGTAACCGCTTTTAGTAAATTAACCGATGGTAAAGTTAATGTTAGTGTTGGTGAAAATTCAAAAAGCGTTTTTGAGGGATTAAATGATATTACCGTACATAAAATGTCTGGAGTTCATCCTGCAGGAAATGTTGGAACACTAATTAACAAGGTGGATCCTGTTAATAAAGGTGAAGTTGTTTGGACCGTAACTCCACAAGATTTAGTAATTATTGGAACATTATTTTTAACAGGCAAATTTAATGCTAAACGTGTTATTGCGTTATCCGGCTCATCATTAAAAAACCCTAAATACTACACTGCTAAAATTGGAGCTGAGGTTTCTACTTTTATATATGATTCCGGATTAAATGAAGAGAATGTAAGAGTTATTAATGGTAATGTCTTGTCTGGTGAAAAAATCGCTCTAAAAGGTCATTTAGGGTATTATTCTGATACCGTTACTGTAATACCAGAAGGAGATGATTATGAGTTTTTTGGTTGGAATAAACCGGTCTTTGATAAAATATCTACTTCAAGGGCTTTGACCTTCTCTTGGTTACAACCCAATAAGGAATACAGCCTAAATACTAACACTAATGGAGAGTACCGTGCATTTGTTATAACGGGTTCTTATGAAGAAGTATTTCCTCTCGATATTTATCCTATGCAAATATTGAAAGCTTGTAAATATGAGGATTTAGATGAAATGGAAGCTTTGGGAATGTACGAAGTCGCTCCTGAAGATTTTGCATTAACAGAATTTGTATGTGTTTCTAAGCAACCACATCAAGAAATAATAAGAAAAGGTTTAGACTTAATGTATAAAGAGATAGGATAATGGGTTTAAAAAGTAATTTACATAGTTTAAAAGAAAAGTTTAAAGGGACAAAGATGGCTCCTGCGTTTAACGCACTACATACTTTTTTATACTTACCAAATGAGACCACTCATAATGGTACACATATAAAAGCTGCGGATGATTTAAAACGTACCATGAATACGGTAATTATAGCATTGTTACCTTGTTTGATTTACGGAATGTTTAATGCCGGTTATCAACATTATTTAGCATTAGGTGAAATTGAGGCTACAAGTGGTTTTTTTGCTGCCACATTTTGGACCTGGGATAATTTAATAGTAGGGATGTGGCAAGTACTTCCATTAGTAATTGTTTCTTATGGAGTTGGATTAACGGTAGAATTTTTATTTGCTGTTATAAAAGGGCATGAAGTTGAAGAGGGATATTTAGTTACTGGTATGCTTGTTCCTTTAATTGTACCTATTGATATTCCTTTATGGATGTTGGCAATAGCAGTTATTTTTGGAGTTGTTATTGGTAAGGAAATATTTGGAGGTACGGGTATGAACATCTTAAACCCAGCATTAACCATTAGAGCTTTCCTATTCTTTTCTTATCCTACTTGGATGTCAGGTGATAAAGTATGGGTTCATGGAGCTGTAGAAAGAGATCAAATGATTGCAGCTGGTCAGGGTCTTGATGCTATTTCAGGAGAGACGATTTTAGGAGCATATGCGCAAAATAATTCTATTGCCTATGATTATTGGGATATGTTTTGGGGACTAATTCCAGGATCGGTAGGTGAAACTTCAAAATTTTTAATTATAATAGGCGCTTTGTTTTTAATTTTTACTAAAGTAGGAAGTTGGAGAATTATTATTTCAACATTAATTGGAGCATTAACGATGGGCTTAATTTTTAATGGGGTAGTTGATGCAGGTTGGATAGGAGATTCAAATAAATTTTATGGATTAATGAATGTACCATTTTGGCAGCACTTAATCATTGGTAGTATTTTATTTGGTGCCGTATATATGGCTACAGATCCTGTGACAGCCTCTCAAACGAATAAAGGAAAATGGATTTATGGATTTTTAATAGGACTTATTTCTATTATGATTAGAGTATTTAATCCAGCATATCCAGAAGGAGTATTTTTGGCAATATTACTTATGAATGTATTTGCACCAACCATTGATCATTATGTTATTCAAGGAAATGTAAAAAGAAGGATGAATCGTTTAAAAGTTAAAACTAATTAATTATGGCTATTAATACTGATAAAAATAGTTACACTATCATCTTTGCTATAATAATGGTAGTCGTTGTTGGATCAATATTGTCTTTTGCATCTCAAGGTTTAAAAGGTAATATTGACGAGAATAAGCGTATTGAGAAACAACAAAATATTTTATACGCTTTGGGAATCAACGAAAATGACGAGTCAAGTGTAACATTTGTTTCAAAAAGCAAAGTTTCTGAATTATTTTTAACAAATATTACTGAACAACTTGTCATTCAAGGAACTGATGTAACGGAAAATAATGAGGCCTATTTAATTGATGTAAAAAAACAAAAAGCTTTAGCCAAAGATCCTTCTTATGCTAGAAAGTTACCTTTGTTTATTAGTCAATCTAAATCTGGAACTTACTATGTAATTCCTATTTTAGGGAAAGGTTTATGGGATGCAATATGGGGTTATGTAGCCATAGATAAAGATATGGTAATTAAAGGCGTGTACTTTGATCATAAAGGAGAAACTCCGGGTTTAGGAGCTAATATAAATAAACGTTTTTTTATGGATGACTTTACAGGGGAACACTTAAGTGATTCGTCAGGAAAATTTACTGGAGTAGTCGTTACAAAGGGAAATGGAGATCCAAGAAACAATAATAAAACAGATAATAAAGTAGATGCAATTGCTGGATCTACCATAACAGGTAATGGTGTAACTTCTATGATTAAAGATGAATTGAAGCTCTATATTCCTTATTTCAAAACTTTAAAAAACAGTTAATTTATGGGACTTTTATCAAAAAAAGATGCGAAATTAATAACGGATCCTTTATCAGATGATAATCCAATTACGATTCAAGTATTAGGTATTTGTTCCGCATTAGCTATTACGGCTGAACTTGAAGCTTCTATTGTAATGGCAGTTTCTGTAATGTTTGTTTTAGGAGTAGGTAATGTAGTGATTTCTTTAATGAGAAATATAATCCCTTCTAAAATTAGAATTATCGTTCAATTAATAGTCGTTGCTACTCTAGTAATTATTGTAGATTTAGTATTAAAAGCATTTGCTTATGAATTAAGTAAAACACTTTCTGTATTTGTTGGCTTAATTATTACTAACTGTATTATAATGGGACGTTTTGAAGCTTTTGCATTAGCAAATGGACCTTGGAGATCATTCCTAGATGGAATTGGAAATTCTTTAGGTTATGGTTTAATCCTTATTTTGGTAGGATTTTTTAGAGAATTATTAGGTTCAGGAACGTTACTAGGTTACAAAGTATTAGGCGATCCAATTGAATTAACCGGGCTATATGCGTTTGGATATGAAAATAATGGTTTTATGTTATTATCGCCAATGGCTTTAATTATTGTGGGCTTAATTATTTGGGTACAACGTTCAAGAAATCCGTCTTTAATTGAGGACGAATAAATTATTTTTCGATAGGAATTAAATATTGAATATAGAATATTAAAAAGAATGGAACAATTAGAATTATTTTTTAAATCAATTTTTATTGACAATATGGTATTTGCCACGTTCCTTGGAATGTGTTCATACCTAGCTGTTTCTAAAAAAGTGAAAACCGCAGTGGGTTTGGGTGCAGCTGTAATTTTTGTATTAGCTGTTACCGTGCCATTAAACTGGTTATTAGATCAGTACATATTAAGAGATGGAGCCTTAGTTTGGTTAGGACCTGAATATGCACAATACGATTTAAGTTTTCTCTCGTTTATATTATTTATTGCAACCATAGCAACAATGGTACAGTTAGTTGAAATTGTGGTAGAGAAGTTTTCACCATCATTATACAATTCACTTGGTATATTCTTACCACTTATTGCTGTAAACTGTGCGATTTTAGGAGGATCTTTGTTTATGCAATCTCGCGAAATTGAAACATTAGGTTTGGCATTAAATTATGGAATTAGTTCAGGAATTGGATGGTTTCTAGCGATACTTGCTATTGCAGCTATTCGTGAAAAAATTAGGTATTCTAACGTACCTGGACCATTAAGAGGTTTAGGAATCACATTTATTATAACTGGATTAATGGCAATAGGATTTATGAGTTTTGGAGGTATGTTGACAACGAGTGGAGAAAATGAAGAAGCAACTTCTGAAACTACTGTTTCAAAAACGAAAGGTATTAATAAAGAAAAAAATGAATCAACTCAAATTGTTGAAGTTTCAACTATAAAGTATTAATAATATGATCTTAGCAGCAAGTACAATAGGGGTAGTCATTGCAACAGTCGTTGCCTTTTTGGTTTTGATATTATTATTGGTGTCATTATTACTGTTTACAAAAGAAAAATTGGCACCTTCCGGACCAGTTTCAATAACTATTAATGGGGAAAAAGAAATTGAAGTTTCTTCGGGAGATAGCTTATTGACCACTTTAGGGAATCAAAAAATATTTTTACCATCTGCATGTGGGGGTGGAGGAACTTGTATTCAATGTGAATGTCACGTAATAGAAGGAGGAGGCGAAGCATTGCCTACTGAAACACCTCATTTTACAAGAAAAGAATTAAAAGATGGAATTCGTTTAGCTTGTCAGGTAAAAGTTAAGCAAAACATGAATATTACGATTCCTGAAGAAGTTTTTGGAATTAAAAAGTGGGAAGCAACTGTAGTTAGAAATTACAATGTAGCTTCTTTTATTAAAGAATTTGTAGTTGAAATCCCTGAAGATATGGGATATAAAGCTGGTGGATATATTCAAATTGAAATTCCAGCCTGTGAGGTGAAGTTTTCTGATATGGACATTACGGCTCATCCAGAAGAGCATGATACTCCAGATAAATTTAAAGCCGAGTGGGAAAAATTTAAATTATGGCCCTTAGTAATGAAAAATACCGAGACTGTAGAAAGGGCCTATTCAATGGCCTCTTTCCCTGCTGAAGGACGAGAAATAATGTTAAATGTTCGTATTGCAAGTCCACCATTCGATCGTGTCAAAGGAGGATGGATGGATGTAAATCCTGGTATTGCATCTTCGTATATATTTAATCAGAAAAAAGGGGATAAAGTAATTATTTCAGGTCCTTATGGGGAGTTTTTTATCAATGAATCTGATTCAGAAATGTTATATGTTGGTGGTGGAGCTGGAATGGCGCCAATGAGATCACATTTATATCATTTATTTCGAACATTAAAGACCAATAGAAAAGTTACGTATTGGTATGGAGGACGTTCAAAAGCAGAGTTGTTTTATATAGAACATTTTAAAGCTTTAGAAAGAGATTTTCCAAACTTTAAATTTTACTTAGCATTATCTGAACCGTTAGAAGCAGACAACTGGAAAGTGAAAAAAGACATCAATGATAATGAAGGAGACGGTTTTGTTGGATTTATTCACAATTGTGTTATTGATAATTACTTAGATCATCATGAGAATCCAGAAGATATAGAACTATACTTCTGTGGACCTCCTTTAATGAATCAAGCCGTGCAAAAAATGGGTGAAGATTTTGGGATGCCAGATGAAAATATTCGATTTGATGATTTTGGAGGATAATGAGCACTAATATTCTAATATATATCATAAAAAAACACTTCTATTTAGAAGTGTTTTTTTATGATATATTAAAAGATCAATATCAACTAAAATATATTGTTAATAATCTATATATAAATCATGTTAATTCTGTGAATTTACATCAAGAAATATAAATTTTTAGTTAATCTTATGAATCAAAAACTGACAAGGCAAGAATCACATAATTTAGCGATGAATTTGGTAGGAGAGGAGTTAGAAAAAGATGGCTATGAGTTTTTAGCTATCAAATCAGATTTAAAAAAAAACCCTCAATTTGTAGTTTTAAAAAATAAAGAAACTTTTTTCATAGTTGTAAGGCATGTTTCAAGTTCTGAACAATTGAATAATCATATGCACATCACAACAAAACCAATCTTAGAACACGCTATTAAGCACAACGCGAAAGTATATTATGCAGGTGTACTGTTGGGGCACGGATTAGATATTAATCTACCTATTATAAATGGAGAAAATTATTCTTTTGTATATAAGGGATTAATTGAAATAAAATAAGCTCATATTCGCTTGCACATCAATAGACCTAAGTTTTATAAACTTCAATAATTATTATAAATAAATGATTTCGAAAAGTAAATTAATATAGACAATGAAACATACAATATGGTTTTTATTTTTGATTCTAATGATTTCGTGTAAAAAAGAGAGACCTCATAAGTCTTTTTTTCAAGGACAAGCTTTTGGAACTACATTTTCAATTCAAGTATATTCTATAAATGAAATTGAATTTGAAAAAGGGATTGATTCTGTTTTATCCAAAGTAAATAATTCGGTTAGTACCTATATACCAGAAAGTGATATTTCAAAAATTAATAATGGAAATACCGCTATTATTGTAGATGATATTTTTATTGATAATTTTAATATTTCTGCTGAAGTTTATGAAAATACTGGAGGTTTTTTTGACCCCACTATTGGTGTTTTAAGAAATGCATATGGGTTTGGAGATACAAATTCGATAGAAGAGATTGATAGTCTAGCTTTAGATTCTATGATGAAATTTGTTGGATTTAATAAAGTGAAACTTACTTCAGAAAATAAAATAGAAAAACTTTATCCTGAAATATATATTGACTTTAATGCAGTGGCAAAAGGCTATGGTATTGACCTCATTGGTAGTTATCTAGATTCTAAAGGGGTTAATAATTATCTAATTGAATTAGGAGGTGAAATCTTGGCTAAAGGTAAAAATGTTGAAAAAAATAAATCTTGGCTTGTTGGAATTGAAAACGTAAATTTAAATGACAAAAGTTTTTCCAATATCATTGCTCTAGAAGATATAGCAATGGCAACTTCAGGAAACTATCGTAAATTTAGAATAGATTCGTTAACTGGAAAAAAATATGTACATACTTTAAATCCTATTACAGGATCGGCATCGAAAAGCGATATTACTAGTGCCACTGTTTTAGCATCTACTTGTGCTTTAGCAGATGCTTATGCAACTGCATTCATGGCTTTAGGATTGGAAAACTCTAAAGTAATATTGAAAAATATTGATAAAATTGATGTTTATTTTACCTACAATGATCAAAATAATGAAGAGCAAGTGTTTGCTACAGAGGGTTTGATAAAAAGGTTAGTGAACTAATTTTTTTTGCAAACGGGTATAATTTCTCCTTTTGCTAATCGAAACTTATTGATGTCTTTATCGGAGAATTTTTTAGTGTAATCTACAGCTAAAACTTCAAAACCAATGCTGCGAAGTTTATTAAAATAATCATAACCATATATTCTTACATGATCATATTGTCCGAATATTTTTGTTCGTTCTTTTGGATCAGTTATGCTATTATCTTCATAAGTAGTTTTTCTTGATAAGTCTTGTGGAATTTGAAATATGCCAATTCCACCTGGAGCTAAAACACGATATAATTCTTGCATTGCTTTAGTATCATCAGGAATGTGCTCCAAAACGTGATTACAAAAAATATAATCAAATTCAAGATCTTTAAAGGGTAAATTACAAATATCTGCTTTTACATCTGCTAATGGTGAGTTTAAATCAGTTGTAATATATTCTAAATGTTTTATTTTTTTGAAGCGGTTATAAAAAGCTTGTTCTGGAGCAAAATGAAGTATTTTTATTTTTTTAATACTGGAGAAGAAATTGGTTTCATTTTTTAAATACAACCAAAATAAACGATGTCTTTCCAAAGATAAAGTTCCAGGTGCCAACACATTCTCACGTATTCTTTCATATCCGTATGGTAAGAATTTTCGATAGGATTTACCATCTATAGGATCGGTATGTTTTTTACCTTTTAATAATATGGCTAAAATGGGTCTTACCCAATAACTTAATTTGATAAGTATGGGTCTTGGAATACTGTTTAATGCTTTAGATATCATTTTTACTTAGCTATCAAACCTAAATTCATCTTCTTCGTTATTTACAATTCCTAAAGCGGTATAGATGTAATCAAAAGTTGATAATAACTTCGGTTTTCCATCTACAATAGCAACATCATGTTCAAAATGTGCGCTGGGTTTTCTATCTTTAGTTAAAATGGTCCAGCCATCTGCTAATTGTTCAATACGTTTGGTTCCTAAATTAATCATAGGTTCTATAGCAACTGTCATTCCTTCAATAAATTTCTTGCCTTTTCCACGTCGGCCATAGTTTGGCATTTCAGGATCTTCATGCATAGTCTTTCCAAGCCCATGACCTACTAATTCCCGTACAACACCATAACCTTCTGCTTCACAATGTTGTTGAATCGCATAACCCACATCACCGGTACGTTTCCCAATTTTTAACTCTTTAATGCCTTTGTATAAAGATTCTTTAGTAATGCGAAGTAACTTTTGAATCTCTGGAGTTATTTCACCTATTGCGAAGGTATAGGCGTGATCACCGTAAAATTCATTTTTTATGGCACCACAATCAATAGAAATAATATCTCCTTCCCTTAATGGTGTGTCGTTCGGTATTCCGTGTACTACTTGAGCGTTAGGGCTCATGCAAAGTGTATTTGGGAAATCGTATAAACCCAAAAATCCTGGAATGGCTCCTTGTTCTCTAATAAAATCTTCTGCAAGTCTATCAAGATATAAAGTGGTTACTCCTGGTTTCACCTCACTAGCTAACATTCCTAATGTTTTTGAAACCACGAGAGCGGCTTCACGCATTAATTCTATTTCTTCTTTGGTTTTTGCTATAATCATATATTGTTATTTAAACTGAACCAGTTTTTTTTAGTAGATTTTTTTCTTTTAGTAGGTTTTGATAATGATTACACTAATTTTATATCACACAGATATAAGATTCCTCAAAATTTACTGCTACTATAAGTATTTTAAAAAAAATAATTCACAAAATTACAAATAAATTATTCTTCATAAGAATGCTTATAACCAGTTTCGTTTAAAATAGCCAATATATCTTTCTCCAAGGTGTCTCTTGCAAATTCTACATAACGACCAATTTCTTTGTCGTTTTTATAAAAAATAATGGTAGGTACAAATTCTATATTAAATCCTTTTTCTAAGTGGTTAGGTGTATCCTTTTCCTGAGAAAGCGCTATAACTTCTAATTGATTAGTATCAAAATCAGCTTCTTTTAATACTTTGTAAAGGGCAGCAACTTCTCTTTGGCTATCACTACACCAAGTTCCCATAAAAACTATAATCTTAAGCTCATTTAACTTTGGTTTTATCAGTTTAATAGTAACGGTATCTAGGATATGATCCTTAAAGTTTTCTTGATACCAATCTATAAATTCTTGCTTCTTTAGACCTTCTTCATTGATCACTCCAATTAGCATCATGTTTTCATCAACAGTATCAGGAATCATTAAATTGAGTTCTGATTTAATTTCATTATTTTCCGAAACTCCTTGAATATTTTGTTTTTTTTCGAAAGATTGTTTGCATGAAATCATCATAAATACAAAAAGTATATAGCTTAAATTTTTCATTTTATTTTATTAAAATTGAATGTTGTGTCATTGTTTTTGGTTTTTCTATTCCCATTAAATCAAGAATAGTAGGAGCAATATCTCCTAAAACACCATTATTTATTGAATAGTTATTTTTGTCAATTAAAATAACTGGAACTGGGTTGGTAGTGTGGGCTGTATTTGGAGAACCATCTGGATTAATCATCATTTCACAGTTTCCATGATCTGCTAATAAAATGGTCGTATATTCATTTTCTAAAGCAGCTTCAACAACACTTTTAGTACAAGAGTCGATAGTTTCACATGCCTTTATTGCTGCTTCTATGATTCCAGTATGACCAACCATATCTGTATTCGCAAAATTTAAGCAAATAAAATCTGCAGATTGTGAAATAATTTCAGGTAAAATTTTATCCCGAATTTCATAAGCACTCATTTCTGGTTGAAGGTCATAAGTAGCTACTTTAGGCGAAGGACAAAGAATTCGATTTTCACCTTTAAATGGTAATTCTCTTCCTCCAGAAAAGAAAAAAGTTACGTGAGGATATTTTTCAGTTTCAGCAATTCGAATTTGCTTTTTATTATTTTTCTCCAATACTTCTCCCAGTGTATCCTTTAAATCATCTTTGTTATAAATCACCTTGATGTTACTAAAGGTATGGTCGTAATTGGTAAGTGTTACAAAGTAAAGTGGGATAGGGTTCAAATCAAAATCCTTAAAAGGTTTTTGTGTTAACACTTCTGTTAATTCCCTTCCTCTATCCGTTCTAAAATTAAAGAAAATTACAACATCATCCTTTTCAATAATACCTATGGGTTGATTTTTTTCAGTTATAATAATTGGATTGATAAATTCATCTGTAATTCCTTGATTATAGTTTTTTTGAATGCTTTCAGCTGCATTGGTAGATTTTTCTCCGATACCAGAAAGTAATAAATCATAAGCTATTTTAACTCTTTCCCAACGTTTATCTCGGTCCATTGCGTAATATCTTCCAATTACAGAAGCAATTTTACCAGTGGTTTTATCTAGGTGATCCTGTAATTCATTTATAAATCCAGCACCAGAATACGGATCAACATCACGTCCATCTGTAAATGCATGAATAAATACTTTATCAAGTTCTTTTTCGTTTGCGGCATTTACTAAGCCTTTTAAATGTTCTATATGTGAATGAACGCCTCCATCAGATAATAAGCCTAAAAAATGAACTTTTTTATCATATTTTTTAGCATAATTAAATGCTTGTTCTAATATTGGTTCTTTTTGGAGGGTATTATTTTTAATGGCTAAATTAACTTTCACCAAATCTTGATATACAATTCGACCCGCACCTAAATTCATATGTCCAACTTCACTATTTCCCATTTGACCTTCAGGTAGGCCAACACTCAAACCATCAGTTCGAATTTGGGCATTGGAATATTTTTTATAAAGTGAATCTATATAGGGCGTTTTTGCCTGAGCTATAGCAGAAGTTGTATGGTCTTGAGTAATACCCCAACCATCTAGTATCAGTAAAAGTACTTTTTTATTCATAACTTAATTAAAACACAAATATAGAAACAAAAAATGTGGAGATATCGTTTATAAAATAGAAATTTATTTTCTTGGCTTTGATATTTAATATTGGATTCCTTTATTTCTTCGATGCTATATTTGTAAACTGAATATCACTTTTCAATTCTTTTTTATACGAGAGCATTACTTAAAATAATTGAGGATTGATATCTAAAATGTTTTCAGTTTTATATTTAAATATAAATTCTTCTGTAAAACATTCATGCCCTAATATTTTTTCTTCTTGAAGAATACTTTTTATGTCTAGTTTTTGATACTCTTTTAGCATTGGTTTTGATACTGGCGCATAACTAAAATGCCAGGGTTCATATTTTACTCCTTTTCGGTTTGGGTTTTTGGTATAAACTTCAAAAAATCCATAAGATTCGGAGTATCGATCCATCCAATTTTTTAGTTGACAATAGGGACCATTGCCATAAAAATTTTCTTCTTCTAAAACACTTATTGGTTTTGGGTAATTAGCATCAATAATATCAATATCAGTACCCCAATGGTGCCTTGATGTTCCAGGTATTGTGGAATATTCAATAATTTTCTCGACAGATTGAACGGGGGTAAGTCCTTCATTGGTAAATTTTTTATATTTATTTTCGAAAATATTTTTTTGCTTTTGAAAGCTTCTATAAGCAGAAACAACTTCAATATTAATACCATCTTTTAAGGCAGCAGTTTTCATTTTTTCAAAAGCGACCTTAGCTTCCTTATTCATTTTTGAAGCATAAGTATCACCTGTTAAATCTGGATTTTCTTTTCCTAATAATTGATTTTTACTATACTTTTTCTGAATTAAATGGAAAGAATTTAATGGAAGAAATATAATTGATAATCCACCTAAAATAGTAGTTTTAAAAAAGTGTTTTCTATTCATATTATTCTTGATTATCAGTAAATGAAAACTCTAGTACTTAAAAAAAATTGTTATTAAATCAATAATTATAATTTTAAAGTAGTTTCTGCTTCAATTTCATAGGGATTTTTATTCTGTTCAAAAATTCGAGCAGTGTGAGTTCCTTTTAAAATAATAGTATCCCCTTTTACTTGTAACCAGCTCCCTTCTCTTATACCAATTACCGGAATGGTACTTTGTGTATGAAATTCATTAATTCTTATTTCTCTGGTTTCACCCATATGTTTACTGGAAGGATCTGGATCAAGATAATGTGGATTTATATTAAACGGGATAATGCCAAGCGTTTTAAATGATGGTGGGTATATTATCGGCATATCGTTGGTCGTATTCATTGTTACTCCACAAATATTACTACCAGCACTTGTTCCAAGATAAGGAAGTCCTTCAAATATAGCTTTTCTTAATACCTCTAGCGTGTTTTTTCTATATAGTTCGGAAACCAATACAAAAGTATTTCCACCACCAATAAAAATACCTTTTGCGTTTTTAATTGCCTCAATAGCATTTTTAAGTGTATGAATACCAACAACTTTTTTTTTGATTTTTGTGAAAGCCTCTTGAGCAATTTCTGTGTATGTATCATGCGAAATTCCATCAGGTCTTGCATAAGGTATAAAAAGAATCTCTTCTGTTTCAGAAAAAAGTTTAGCTATTTCAGGTAATAAATAAGATAAATATGTTCCTCCATGAATAGTTGAAGTACTTGCAATAATCAAATTTTTCATAAATCAAGAATTAAAAGGTAAATTTAATAAACCATAACATAATGTTTAAGAATTTTATAAAAAATGATTTTTTTTTGACTGTAAATAATGAAAAACATGATTTTATGTTCCTAAAAAAAAGAATAATAGTTTCATATTTTTTAAAAATCATACCATCACATTCATTTAAAATGTTAAAAGAATAAAAACAAAAATATACTGACATATAAATTTAGTATATTGCAGGTTATTAAACATTAATTTTAAAATTTAAAACATGAAAAAAAATTATTTTACAATTGCTTTAGTATTTTGTTTAACCTCAATGGTTATGGCTCAAAATACAGTATCAGTTGATGCAAATGCTGAACTATTTGGTTACGCAAATGTATTTGAAACAGATGGAACGTTTGTTTTCGGAGAAAGTTGGGGTGTTACAGATTTACAAACTATAGTAGATCCAGCAAACAATACCTTAACTCTACAACCTAATTATAATACTTGGGCTGATGGAACTGATCCATTTTGGGTAAACCAAACAACAGTTCTTGGAAACAAACTATTTGAAGGAAATACCTATGTTGAAGACAACACTTTAGTTGGTTCTGAACTAACTTTTGAAGGTCTTGTTAACTCTAATACTCTTGATGGAGCTGGACAACTTTTATTTAATGTAAATAATGGTCCTTTAGAAGGTGGTCACCAAGCAGTTGCAGCAGCTTTTGGAGGTGCTTTTACATCTACAGCATTAACCGGTGATGCGGTTCTTGTAACAGATGAAAGTGTCGATCCTGATGAAAATGATGCCTGTGAACCAATTACTAATGCTGGTGAAATAGACGGAAATGTGGCAGTGGTAAGACGTGGAGCTTGTCAATTTGGTTTTAAAGCATTAGCTGCACAAAATGCAGGTGCAATTGCAGTTATAGTTGTAAATAATCAAGAAGGTGCACCTATTGTTATGGCTGGCGGAGATGACGGTGAATTAGTTACTATTCCTGTATTAATGGTTAGCGATGTTGTAGGTGAGGCTATCATTGCAGAATTAGCAAATGGAGTTAATACAACAATGGTATTATCAACATATACAACAGTTGCTTTTATTAAAGTATTTAATTCTGACTTTAGTGTATTAAAGCAAGAAAGTGTTGCCTTAGGTGGAGACGGTTCAACCTTTTCAGTGACTTATGACAATGTAGAAAGTGAAGATGCTGTTGTTCAATATGGTTTCCAAGTATTTGGATTAAATGCAAACCCTGTTAATGAAGCTGCATTGGGTAGTGTTATAGTAACATCTGAACAATTAGGTGTTAGCGATTTTACTGCTATCAATGTTTCTGTATATCCTAATCCTACGATTAATAAGATAACTATCCAGTCGGATGAGCAAATATCAAATGTTGTAGTTTACAACACGCTTGGACAAATGGTAATGAATTCAGCTCCAGATGCAACTAATTTCTCTATGGAGACCGCTAATTTAGACGCTGGTATTTATTTCGCAAAGCTATCAACAGAAAAAGGAAGTAAAACTGTAAAGTTTATCAAACAATAAAAATTTATCTAAAATTTTTATAAAAAAAAAGAGGTGATTTATCTGAATTTTTCAGAAAAATCGCCTCTTTTAAATTTTGCTAAAAACATTAAATGTCTTAGTTTGTTTAATGTAAAATATGCTATTATTGGATTTGTATCGAAAAAAAATATTTTAATGATTTTTTTATAAAAAACCATTTAAGTACGATACCTAAATATTCTTTTTTCCTTAATTGAATCAATGAGATTTAAAAAAAAAGAAAAAAGCCAACTTACCATGTAATGATAAATCGACTAAAAGTGGGGAAATCGCAATATATGAATTTTATACGGTTTAGGTGTGGAAGAACTTACCTACAATTATAATGTGTTTTAAGCCCTTAGTTGTTTTTTGTCCTTGATATTTTTTTTTACAGTTCTTTATGTTAATTTACCAGTTTTAATAATTAAAACTGAAATTTTATAAATATAAAATAGAGTAATGAAAAATGGTTATTTGTTACTGGGTCTGTTCCTCTTGGTGTTTAACATAGCAAGTAGTCAACAAATTGATTTAGAAGGCAAGGTTACCAATGCTTTTGATATTGAAGGAATTCATATATTAAATAAAACATCTAAGTATAATACAGTTACTAATAAATTTGGAGAATTCGTTATTAGAATACAAGTTCAAGATACCATTATATTTTCTTCTATAAAATATCAGATTAAAGAATTGATAATTACAGAAGATATTTATTATAAGAAAAAAATCAATATTAATTTAAACGAATTAGTTAATGAATTAGATGAGGTTTTAATCGGAAATACACTAACAGGAGATCTTTTTACTGACTTAAAAAATATAAAAGTAGAAGAAACATTTAATTTTGATAATGTAGGAATACCTGGTTTTAAAGGAGAACCTGAAGAAAAAATAGTACCTCTAGCAGCAGCAGCATTTCCTTTAAATGTTAATATTGAGGCATTATACAAACATATCGGGGGTTACTATAAAAAATTAAAAATTCAACGAAAGTGGACTAATGAAAATTTAACTGTTGTAGAAATTATGGATTATTATGGTTTTAAGTTTTTTGAGGATGCTTACCGTATTCCAAATAATAAATTGTATGATTTTCTGTTATTTTGTATCGAAACTACCACATTGAATTCAGATTACAATAGACAAAATTTTGCAGGAGTTCTGCAAATATTTAATGAAAAATCTAAGATATATGTTCCAAGAATAAAAATAATAAAAAAATAATAGTGTAACTATTTTTATATAAACAGTCTTATGAATATGAAATTTTTTAAAACTTCTCTTGTACTTATTTTATTTCCAATTTTAACAAGCTCTGTATCTCATAAGTTTTATGTGAGTACAACGAATGTAGAATATGTGCCTGAAATACAAACAATTCAAATTATTTCAAAAATATTTGTTGAAGATCTAGAAAAAGTGCTTCAAGAAAGGTACAGTCCTTTACTAGTTTTAAATCCAAAAAAAGAAACAAAAACTGATATTAATTATTTAAAAAAATACGTTAATCAAAAACTTAAAATTATTGTAAACAATAAGCCTGTTGAACTTATTTACATAGGAAAAGAATACGATATTGATATCGTGAATTTATATTTTGAAATTAAAAATATTTCAGAACTTACTTCTATTGAAATTATAAATAAAATTCTTTTTGATATGTTTCCAGAACAACAAAATATTATTCATATGATTACACCAGATGTTAATAGAAACATGATTTTAGATAAAAACCACCCCGATGGACTGTTAAAATTTAATTAAACAAGCCTTAAAATATCTTTAAGAAAACTATATTTCGAAATTAAAAAATTAATAATTATTAAAATATGCAATCAATTAAAACTTTAACTTTAGTTGTTTTATTCTTAGCAACTGGATTTAGTTATTCTCAAGAAGAAGATCAAAAGGAAGAACGTGTCCCAGGACACTACAATAACAATCCTTTTAAACAATTATATGAAGAGTTTTCAACTCCTAACCAATACAGATCTGCAAGTGGAGCTCCAGGGCCAGCTTATTATCAGCAACAAGCAGATTATGTTATGGATATAGAACTTGATGATAAAAACAAGAAACTTACAGGTTACGAAACGATTACTTACACCAATAACTCTCCAGATGTTTTGGACTATATATGGGTTCAGTTAGATCAAAATATGCGAGCTAAAGATTCTAAAACTCCTTTAATTGCATCTAGTGGTGCAGCTCCAGCAGATATGGCTGGAAACTTTGTAAATCAGTATATGGGAGAAGGTTTTGACGGGGGATTTAATATACAATCTGTAAAAGATAATAATGGAAATGATTTAGACTATATGATAAATCGTACTATGATGCGGATTGAATTGCCAGAAAGTATGAATAATGGAGATAAATTTGTTTTTTCTATTCGTTGGTGGTATAACATAAACAATCATGTAAACAATCGTGGTCGTAGTGGTTATGAAGAATTTGAAGATGGAAATCGCGCATACGTAATTGCTCAATTTTTTCCAAGAATGGCAGTATATAGTGACGTTGAAGGTTGGCAAAATAGTCAGTTTTGGGGAAGAGATGAATTTGCTCTAGTATTTGGAGATTATGAAGTTAATATTACAGTACCTGCAGACCATATTTTAGATGGAACTGGAGTACTTCAAAACAGAAAAGAAGTTTTTAGCAAAGAAATGATGAACCGTTATGATAAGGCCAAAAAGTCTTATGAAGAACCAGTATTAATTGTAACTCAAGATGAAGCAGATGAAGCTGCCAAAAGTTTTGATGCAAATAAAAAAACTTGGAAATTCAAAGCAAAAAATGTTCGGGACTATGCATTTGCAAGTTCAAGAAGATTTATATGGGATATGATGGCAGTTAAAGTTGGAGAAAGAGATGTGATGGCAGTTTCAATGTATCCTAAAGAAGGAAATCCTTTATGGGAAGATTGGTCAACTAAATTAGTTGCTAGTACTTTAGAAACATATTCAAGAATGACATTTGATTACCCTTATCCTAAAGCAATTTCAGTACATGCTAAAAATCAAGGAATGGAATATCCAATGATATGTTGGAATTATGGACGTCCAGAAAAAGATGGAACCTATAGCGAACGTACAAAGTATGGTATGTTTGGAGTTATAATTCATGAAGTAGGACATAATTATTTTCCAATGATCATAAATAGTGACGAGCGGCAGTGGACATGGATGGATGAAGGAATCAATACTTTTGTGCAATATGTAGCAGAGCAAGATTTTGGCGATAAATACCCTGATGCAATAGCTCCTAATAAAAAATACCCATCAAGAAGAGGACCTGCAAAAAACATTGTAAGTTATATGTCAGGAGACCAAAATTCGATTGCTCCAATTATGACAAAAGGATTAAACACTTATAATTTTGGAGCAAATGGTTATTCTAAACCAGGAACGGGATTAAATATATTAAGAGAAACTGTAATGGGCAGAGAATTATTTGATTATTCATTTAAAACATATGCCCAAAGATGGATGTTTAAACATCCATCACCTGAAGATTTTTTCCGTACCATGGAAGACGCTTCGGCAATGGATTTAGATTGGTTTTGGAGAGGATGGTTTTATACCACTAATGTTGTAGATATTGGAGTAGGAGAGGTCAAGAAATACTTTGTAACTTCAAAAATGACTAAAGAAGTTGAAGAAATGATGACCGCTAGGGGAATGAAAGAAAGTGATCTTCCTCCATTGGTATATTTAGTAGAAGAAGGTAGTGATGATTTTGAAGAGAGTATGCGTACTTCTAGTTTAGATGATGTTTCTACATTGCAAGAATACATCATGGATAATTTAAGCCCCGAAGAAATTTCAAAACTAAAAAAGCCTACATTTTTCTATGAAGTAACTTTTGAGAAACCAGGAAGATTACCGATGCCAATCATTGCTGAATACACCTATAGTGACGGTAGTACTGAAAGAATTACCTATCCAGTGCAAATATGGAAAACAAGTGATCAGTCTGTTGGGAAAGTAATTGCCTCCGATAAAGAAATTACTAAAATTGTAGTTGATCCAGATGAAGAAACAGCAGATGTTGATACTTCAAATAATACCTGGCCTAAACGTAAAAAATTAGGTGCATTTGATTCTTTTAAAGAAAATAAAATAAAAGGATAGTATTAATTTAGTAGCGTTAAATCGATATAATAAAAACCACTAATTTAAACTTTATTAGTGGTTTTTTGATTTAATGAAACCTAACCTCTTATAGTTGAGATACTATTTATAGAGTGATCCTAATAGTTGATCAGCCCAATTAATAATATCTTCTTTATCTTCTTTATCTAATTTTGCTGTTCGATGTACAATAGTATATTTTTTTAAAGGCATTTCATCACCATACACAACAGTTGATATTTCTTCTAGTTTTTCTGCTTTTTCCTCTTTATTTAAAGTATTCCAAATAGAAAAATTCAACTCTTCTCTCCCTTCATTTACATGTTTGTAAATAAACCATTTTGTTGGAGCAATAGTGGAATACCAGGGTAGTTTTGTTTCATTAGAATGACAATCGTAACATGAAGTTTTTAATTTTAAACCTATATTTTTTGGGATGTTTGTAGCTGCTATTAAATCATTGGGATTAGGAACTATTATTTTAGGTGTATTTACAGGTAAAAATTGTAGTGCAACAAATAGTAACTTGGTTGCAATTATAGAGATTATTATAAGTTTTCTTTTTTTCTTTAATTTCAAAAACTTCATTATTTTTTTTAAATTTAGGTAACACACAAATATATAACTTTTATAATAACACAATAACTGAACCTTTTTTGATTACTTTGTTTAGTTTCAAAATACTTATATTTGTGATATGATTACACTTCCATTATTTATTAGCGGAGCAGAGATATTTTTTATCGTTTTTATTGTGGTAATGGTTTTTGGTGCAGATAAAGTTCCAGAAATCGCTAGAGGTTTAGGAAAAGGTATTCGTCAAATAAAAGATGCAACTAACGATATTAAAAGTGAAATTAATAAAAGTGCAAAAAAAGAGGGAATTGATTTAGAATCTACTGAAAAATTAAAAGATGATGTTAATCATAATTTAACTAAAGATATATCCTCTGAAATAAAAAATGTGAAAGATTCAATAGATAATGTCACTGGGTCTATAAAAAGAAAATTTTAATTATTTTACTCTTGTTATCGTTAAACCATCACGAATAGGTAATAATACTGTTTCTAGTCGAGGGTGATTATTTACAATTTTATTATATTTTAAAAGTGCTGTAGTATCTTTATCTCCTTTAATTAATGGCGCTATTACTTTTCCTGTCCATAATACATTGTCACTTAATATAACAGATCCAGTTTTAAGTTTTGGTAATAAGGTATCTAAATAATTGGGATAATTTTGTTTGTCAGCATCTATAAAAATTAAATCAAAAGTTTCTTTTAAATTGGGGATTATTTCTAAAGCATTACCAAGATGTTGAATTATTTGATCGCCATAATTGGACTTGTTAAAATATTTTCGTTGTAAATCATACAATTCTTCATTGGTGTCAATGGTGTGTAATTTTCCTTTTGATTGCATTCCCTCTGCTAAACACAGAGCAGAATAACCCGTATAAGTCCCTATTTCTAATATGTTTTTTGGATTGATTAATTTAGAAATCATACTCAAAACCCTTCCTTGAAAATGACCACTTAACATTCTAGGTGCTAAAACTTTTCGCCAAGTTTCGCGACTTAATTCTTGTAATAATTCTGGTTCTTTTTGAGAATGAGAAATTACATAATCATCTAGTTTCTCGGATATAAAATGCATTAAATTAACTCAGTATTTTATTAGTTAAATCTTGTTTCTTTTTTTTATCATCACCAAATAACCATTGCAGCACATTATGATTCCATATTGCATCACATTCTTCTGTGGTTAATATTTTTTGTTCTTGTGCTAAATCTAAAATTTTTCCTGGATATGAGGATTGATTTTTACTATCCATTTCACCCAAAGGATAAGGATCATCTAAGCCCATAATTATTTGCTTTGAAGTTTGGTTCTTTACCATTAATTGTAAAGAACCTGTATCGTGTACTAATGTATCGAAGAAAATATTTTTATGAGCAACCGATTTCCTTGGATGTACTTTGCCCTCAAATAAATCAGGTCTTCCATCAAACCCTTGAATACGTCTTCCTAAGTTCATTTGAGCCAATTGTCCTCCATGAGCAAAACAAGTTCTCATATTTGGAAATTTATCAGCATATCCATTTAATGTAAAAAAATGATAAGCGTCAGCACATTGAGCTAACATCCATATTAAATGAAAACGCCAAGCAGTATTTTCTAATTTTATAAATTTCTCACCATCATAAGGATGAATTTCTAAAGCAAGATTGTATTTATTGGCCAATTCAAAAATAGGTTCATTTTCCTTGTCAAAAATACATCTCCAAGTACCTATGGTATCCATATAATGAGTTGGTAAACAAAGTAAATTTAAACCTAATTGTTCCACACATCTTTCTATTTCCCATAATGCACCTCTTCCATATCCTGGGTGTACTACAAAACCACAGGTAAATTTTGAAGGATGGTCTTGTTGTACTTTAGCATTAAAATCATTTTGAAATCGAAGTGCTTGCTTCATCTCTTCTAATCTCAATCCATTTCCATAAAGTTGAGATAGATTTAAAACGACTGCGTGATCAATTTTAAATTTTTCCATCCATTCTAGCTTTTCATTTAAAAAAAAACTAGAATCTGTTACAGGTCGTTTCCAATTTTTTTGAAGCATAAAATTACGATCTTTATCCACCCAAAAAATACCATTATCTTTCATAAACTGAGGTATTTCTTCTGGATAAGGAAGAAGGTGTGAGTGTCCGTTGATTCTTAATTTTCGTTCCATAAATTGCCGAACTTGATCCGGTATCTTTTAATGTTCTTTATGTGAGTTTTCTATAAGCTTTTAGTTCTACCGCCATCAACTGGTAAATTAATACCATTAATATAGCCTGCTGCTTCACTTGCTAAAAATACAACTGCGTATGCTATTTCTTCAGGTTGGGCAAATCTTCTAGCTGGAATAATATTTTTCATGATATCACGGGCTTCTTCAGAGGATTTTCCAATCTTTTTACCAACGTTTACCATAATTTGATCCAAACGTTCTGTAGCTGTAGCTCCAGGCAAGACATTGTTAACTGTAATTCCAAATGGTCCTAGTTCAGAAGCTAAAGTTTTACTCCAATTTGCAACAGCTCCACGTATGGTATTACTAACTCCTAATCCTTCAATGGGTTGTTTTACTGAAGTGGATATTATATTAATAATTCTTCCATAGCCATTTTCTTTCATTCCTGAAACAACAGCTTGAACTAATAAATGGTTGCAAAGTAAATGTTGCGAAAAAGTATCCGTAAATTCTGAAAGATCGGCATTGAGTATGGGACCTCCTTTTGGACCACCTGTGTTATTTAAAAGAATATGATAATTTATAGAGGTATTATTTGATAGCACTTCTTTTAATGAATTTGGATCATTAAAATCAGCTATCATATAATTGTGGTTTTGACCTTGATTAGTTGGTAATTCAGAGAGTACTTTCTTTAGTTTATGTTCATTGCGAGCAATCAATGTTATGTTTGCACCAAGATTAGCTAACTCCATTGCAGTTGCTTTTCCAATACCAGCTGTGCTTCCACAGATTAATGCATTTTTGTTTTTTAAATTAAGATTCATATATTTATTTCATTAATTAATTATCATATTTAATGCAAATATTTTTAGATTCTGTAAAGAATTTTAAAGCTTCAAAGCCTCCTTCGCGACCTACACCACTGTTTTTAACTCCGCCAAAAGGAGTTCTTAAGTCTCTATTAAGCCAGGTGTTTACCCAAACAATTCCAGATTCTATCTGTTTTGACATTCTCATAGTTCTATCAAGATTGCCAGTCCACAAGGTAGCCGAAAGCCCGTACTTGACATTATTTGCCATTTCTAAAACTTCTTCTTCAGTATCAAATGGCATTATAGTTACTATGGGACCAAAAATTTCTTCTTGATTTACACGGCAATTATTATCTGTAACCTCTATAATGGTAGGTTCAAGATAATATCCATTTTCAGATCCCTTAACTATCAACTTATTACCGCCATATAAAACTTTAGCACCTTCTTCTATAGCTAAATCAATATAAGACATTACTTTATAAAGATGAGGTTTTGATACTAAAGCACCAATTTGAGTTGAAAAATCAAATGGATTCCCTACTTTTAATTGTTTAACTCTGGAAACAAAATCATTTTTAAATTTTAAATAGATTGATTTTTCTACAAAAATTCTACTTCCACATAAGCAAATTTGTCCCTGATTTGCAAAAGATGATTTTACAGTAATTGAAAGCATTTTTTCATAGTTACAATCTGCAAAAATGATGTTTGGATTTTTACCACCTAGTTCTAAGGATAATTTTTTAAACATAGGTGCTGCTGTTCTCGCAATTGATTCACCAGTTTTAGTTCCACCTGTAAATGAAATTGCTTTAATGTTTGGATGTTCAACAATAGCTTGACCTACAGAAGTGCCAGTTCCATTAATAATATTTAAGACACCATTTGGTAGTCCAGCTTGAGTACAAATTTTTCCTAATAAGAATGCTGTCATAGGAGTAACTTCACTTGGTTTTGCAACTACAGTATTCCCTGCGGCAATGGCTGGAGCA